>ERZ1674246.108-NODE-108-length-15306-cov-7.525933_pt1 | contig 15306 bp, 10 predicted proteins | sample MGYA00581200_ERZ1674246 | MGnify/ENA primary metagenome ERZ1674246 (study PRJEB41354, sample SAMEA4873323) | human saliva metagenome | biome: human-associated habitat [ENVO:00009003]; feature: mouth environment [ENVO:08000002]; material: saliva material... | reverse complement strand
CGGGGTGGCTCATGTCCACGCCCGTGTCGATGATGGCGACGACCTTGCCAGCGCCCTTCTGAGTAACCTTGTCAGCGTGCATCATGATCTGCGCGCTCAGGTTATCGGGGTGCTGCGAACGTGACGCAGTCGTTGCGGAACCGCTGCCCGCATCGTCAGAGTCGTCGTTTGCATCGTCGCTGACTTGGGTCTCGCGATCAATGAAGGCGCTCTGGACACCGCTCACGCCGCGGATCGCATCCATCGAGCCGATGGGGGCGCTCAGCGCGAAGCCCGTAAAGGTGTTGCTGTACTCCCGTGTCACCTCGGCGGAGGCATCCGGGTAGGCCGCAGCAACAGCCGCGTTGATAGAGGCGAGGGCGGCGGCGGTGTCGGTGCCGTCCTTCAGCTGGACGATCATATCCACGACGCGCGAGGATCCGTCATCGGTGGAGGCCTGAGTTTCCCCATCAACCACCTGCTCGCCCTCCTCTGAGGTCAACGCATTTTCAGCGTTGCCCACGGGCAGTTCAGGCTCGGGCTCAGGCTGCGCGACCACTCCGGCTGCGGATTGCGCAGCCTCGGGGTCAGAATCAGCCTCGGGTCCAAAAGACCCGGGCAGCGCAAGAGACGTCGGCAGCGCGACTGCAACCGCGCATGCGCCGGCGATAGCGATGAGTTTCGCCGGTTTCTTCAGTGTCATATGTCTAACTCCAATGTTGGCGTCTGGGGACCCTTACAGGCCTACCTAAAGTCTGACCTATTGGTCACCCGGAATTAGAGTACAACACTTATCGCAGAATCTGGAAGTCCTTTTGCAAAATCCCGACACTTTTTCAACGACAAGGCCTGGGTTCGGTGATGTTCTCACGAAGCACCATCGAACCCAGGCTTTGTGCGGTCTTCTCCCCCTCACATCACCCGACTAACGCGCCCGAAGGGTCAAAAGTATAGGCGCGCCCATTGATCTTTTGCACACCGGTCAGCATCACCCCATCGGACCCCAGATAGTACCAGGTGCCCCTCTGGTTGAACCATCCAGTGCGCATCGCTCCAGTTGAGTTCAGGTAGTACCAGGAGCTGCCGTACGTGATCCATCCAGTGTGCATGTTGCCGGACACTCCCAGATAGTACCAGGAACCGCGCTCGAACAACCATCCTGTGCGCATGACCTTCGTGGCTGGGTCGAGGTAATACCAATAGGGTCCTCCATACACTCCATCGCGGACCCAGCCGCCCACCAGAGCGCCCTCGGGGTCCGCGTAGACCCACTCTCCGCTCACACGCTTGAGGAACCCGGTCATCATGTAGCCGGACGGACCGAATTGGTACTCCGAGCCATTGACGGTGAACCAACCCGCCTTCAGGTAAGTCACACCGTCCGCGCAGCGGTACCACCAGCCGACGGAATCCTTCACCCAGGAACCACCCGCAGGGTCGGCGCAGGGAAGCCGGACGTCCGGATTGTTATTGGTGGGCAGGTCCAGGGTCACAAGATCGGAGGGGTTCAGGCCGTAGTCCCATGCAAGCACGTAGGGGTGCGCGACAACTCCCCCGGTTCCGCCCTGATTCTCCCACGCCTGCATGATCGTCATGATGGGCAGCTCCACGTGGTAGCTGTAGATCCCATCCTCGCCGACGCTGCCCTCGCTGGGGGTGAAAATGTGGCGGTAGAACCACAGGCCGTCGGCAGGATCGTGCAGATCGACGCCAGCCAGGGGCGAGGCATCGGTGACGTCGAAGGAAATGACCATGTCTGGCCCCTCGCCCCCGTACGTCAGGTTGGAGATGACGGGCGCGGTCGCGTCGAGGTGGAACTTATAGGAGATCGACTGCTCTGCGCTTGACGGCCCGTCGTTGCTCGCCTCAATCGTCAGCGTGTATTCACCGTCGGGCAAGTCCTTGTAGGCGTCAGAGCGTGAGTCCAGCGCAGTGGGCTCGTGGTAGGCCTCGACCCACGTGTTTTCTTCGGTGCTCGTCAGATACACGGACTTCCAGTTCCGATGGTTCGTGACGGAGGCGACTTTCTCCCCGGCCTCGTTCGTGTATGTGCTGGTGAGCGTGTGGACGCTGCGCAGCGTGCCCGTGCGGGGTTCGAGGATCGTGGGCGCACCTGGAGCCCCGGAGCGCGAGATGACGTAGCGGTCGGCGTTGGGCCGACCCTCGCGTGCACCCACCTTGATAAGGGGGTTGTAGCCGAGCTGATTGCCGGTCGCGCCATTCACGATCTGTGAGGCGTGAGTGTGCCCGTAGCCCTCGGAGGCGAGTGCGTCGAAGATTGCCGGCTTGCCCCAGTCGCCGTAGAAGCCCAGGTAAGGCACGGACAGGCTGGGCTGGCTCTCGGTGCGCGAGGTAAAACGCACAAAGCCATCCAGGAAAGTCCCCGAGGGAGCGTTGTCAGCGACATACTGGGCAAACTCGAACCCGGGCACGATGTCAACACCAACGGTGGCCTCACCCTTCGCAGGCACAGTGACAGTCGCCCCCTCCCCCGCTCCCGACACCGCACCACTGTACGACACAGCCACGCCACGACCTCGCCAATCCAAGGAATGCTCCGTAAAGAAACCACCATCGACGATCTCAGAGAGCACCTGCGAGCCGAGCTCATAGGTCGCTTCCGCGTCGGACAGGTTGTGCAGGGTGACGTCGAAGTGCCAGCCCGTCGTGCCATCCCCCAGGTCAGCCTTGGGCCGGGAGACCTCGGGGGCACCCTTGACGGTCGGATACACAGACGAGGTCGTAGCAGCCAGAGCGTCAACCAAGCCAGAACCCTGCTTACGCGGAGAATACAGCACCCCGCTATCCTGAGCCGCGTCGGTCAGGGGACGGGCGGTGCCCATGATGAGATTCTGGACAACATCCACCTTCTCACGCGCACTCATCAAGGCAAAAAGAGGATCAGACTGGACACGCTGCAGGACGATCGCACTGATACCCGACATCTGCGGGGTCGCCATCGAGGTGCCCGAGGTCTGCTCGTACGCACCGTTCGGTATCGCGGAGAAAACGTTGCCACCGGGCGCAGCGATTTCAGGCTTGAGGCGCAGATCTGGGGAAACGCCCCACGAGGAGAACTCCGAGGCCTCGTAGACGGAGGACTGCGGCAGAACCTGGCCCTCAGCCATCGTCAGGTGATGATCAGCGGCCTCCAGCATGGCCTGGCCATCCGCCTGCGAGATAAACGCGGCGGGCACGTCCTGGGTCGTCAGGTTCATGATGATGAGGGAACCGACCGAAACGTTGTTGTAGACGAGGACACCCGCGGGGTGCAGGTCGTACAGGTTCTCGACCTTCTTCTGGTAGGTCATGTTGCCGCGCGAGACAAGCGCAATCTTGCCGGTGAGGCCATCCGGATACTTTTCCGTGAGGGCGGCCACGTCCTCCTCGGAGGCGAATCCCGCATCTACATACTCGTAGGTGCCGGCGGGCAGGTCGGAGAAGTAGGCGACCTTCTCGCCGTTCATGCCGCGCGAACGCTGGTAGCCGATATCCTTCCCGGCTGCCGTGAAAGCATTGCGGATGAGCGCGTTCTCGACGGAGGCGACGGCGACCACCGAGGGGTAAGTCGCGGGTTCGTCAATGACCGAGGAGTCGGGGTTTGAAGCATAGGGCAGGCCCTTACCAGACATGTTGCCGTACCCGGTCGAAAAAGCGTTGCCCGCAGCCGCGTTGACGGTGATCCCCGCCTCCTGCAGCTTCTTGTAGACGGTCGCATAGACCGTGTCCGCCTCGTTATCCATTCCGGCCGTCCAGCCCAGCGACAGGTTAATGACGTCCGGATGCAGGATCAGCATGTCGTCGAGTGCGGCCAGCAGAGCGGAATCCAGCAGCGCATCATCCTCGGTGCGCGTTACCTTTCCGACGATAATCTGAGCGTCCGGGGCGGTGCCGACAATCTTGTCGGCGTTACCCGCCGCGATACCCGCGACGTGCGTCCCATGGAAGCCCGACCCTCCCTCGCGCGGCGAGGCATCGTTGTCACCGTCCGCGTAGTCGTAGGCGAAGGGGAACTTCTCATTCACATAGACGCCGGTCTTCCCCTCCCCCAACTGGGCCTTGAGTTCATCCACTCTGTCCTCCGACAGGGCAGGTGTGGCCGTGAGCGCGGGCGTGAACGCCTGGTGCGTCATGTCGACACCCGTGTCGATGATGGCGACGACCTTCCCCTCGCCCTTCTGAGTCACCTGGTCGGTGCGCATCATGAGCTGGGCACTCAGGTTTGCGGGATCCTGCCCCTCGATCTGCGAGGCCCTGGTGCCGCCCTCCGCGTCAACGGCGGCCGCATCACTGACGTGCCCCTCGCGCTCCAGGAAGGCCGCCTTGACCCCCGCCACACCGCGGATCTCCTCCAGGCTGCCGGCGGGGGCGCTCAGCGCGAAGCCATCCAGGGCGTTGGCGTACTCCCGCTCCACCCGAACCTGCACTCCTGGAAACGACGCGGCCACGGCCTCGTTCACGGACGCAAGAGCAGCGCTACGATCAATCCCTTCCTCGAGTTGCACGATGACGCCGACAAGTCGCGCCAAGTCCCGGTCGACGACTTCGGCAACCTCCGGTGCCTGCCCGTCCTTCGAGGTCAGCGCCGTGTCAAGGTCACCGACCGGCAGGGACGAGGCCGGGGTATCCTCCACGGGAACCGGACACGCGCGCAGCGGTGAGGCCACGGATGCCGGACCCATGAACGCAAGCGCGCACGCACCGACAAATGCCAGGAGGACAGCTGGTTTCTTCATTGACATAAGCCTTCTCCAATTAGTGTCACAGACGCCCACTGCCAGCGTGGGCGCTCCCACGTCGCAGCCGCCTAGCACAACGCTACCGGACAAGACGCGACTGACAATCTTCAGATTGCTAACGAAACAATTGAGACGATCTGAAATGTCAAAAGGGCCGGACCCGGAGACACTTGAGTGTTACGTCCCCGGGTCCGGCCCGTGTTGTAGAGACGATCAGGTCACTTGACCCACACGCCGTTGGCGTTCAGGTAGTACCAAGTGCCACCGAGGTTGATCCACCCGGTCGCCATGGCACCCGAGGCGTTCAGGTAGTACCAGGTGCCACCGAGGTTCAGCCAGCCAGTCGCCATGGCACCCGAGGCGTTCAGGTAGTACCAGGTGCCACCCAGGTTCAGCCAGCCAGTCGCCATGGCACCCGAGGCGTTCAGGTAGTACCAGGTGCCACCCAGGTTCTGCCAACCGGTCGCCATCGCGCCGTTCTCACGCAGGTAGTAGTAGGTACCACCCAGGTTGAGCCACCCGGTCACCATGTAGCCGTTCGCGTCGTGGTAGTACCAGGTGCCGGACTCCTCGACCCAACCGGTCCGGACGTAGCCGCGAGCATCGAAGCGGAAGACGCGCCCGTCAATCGTGGCCACGGTGTCCTTCGGGTAGGAACCGTCAGCGTTGCGGTACCACCAGCCGATTGTGTCCTTTTCCCACGTGCCCGTGGGTGCGGGCTGGGGCTGCGGGTCCGGCTGGGGCTGCGGGTCCGGCTGGGGCTGCGGATCAACCCACGGCGCGGGAGCGGTCGCATCCTGCTTGACGGACTTCACGACGACAATCGTCGTCGCCGTCGCCTCGGTTCCGTCGGCCAGGGTGGCGGTCAGGTTGACCTGATCCCAGTCGAGAGAGTTACCGCCGGTAATCGTGGCGCTCTTGCCGTCATCGGCCGCCTTCAGGATGGCCACACCGTCGTACTCCAAGCCCCAGGACAGGGTGGCATCCTTGAACTTTTCGGGCAGCAGCGGCTTGAGGGTGACGGTCTCACCCTCCGCCAGGTCCACGCGGAGGTGATTGACGGCGATCTCGTCCTCGCCCAGCTCGGTGACGCAGACGTTGACAGTAGCCATCACCGGATCGAAGACCATCGGATCCGCGTAGTCGGCGACAGCCCGGACGTCCGAGCAGCCTTCCTTCTGAGCAGTCACGAGGCCCGACTTTTCATCGACATTCAGGACGTCGATGTCGTCGCCGGACCAATTAATCTTGGTCTTATTTGCGTTCTCAGGCTGGTGCGTGACACCGATGTTCGTCTGCTGGCCGACTCGCAGGTCAAGCTTGCCGGACTCGATGCCGAAGTCAAGCGAGGTCATGGCCACGGGTTCGAGGGCCACATCGGCTCGCTTGGAGGGCAGGCCATCACTGCCCCACGCAACGAGCTTAACCGTAGCGGGCAGAGCATCCGTGTGGCCTGCTTTGGTCCAAGCGGCCTGTATGTCGGAGAACTTGATGTCGAACGTGTAGCGGTGGACACCGTCAGCCGAAACATTGCCAGGGAAGTCGACGACGCGGCGATAGAAGATCGCATCGGTCGAGGGGTCGCGCAGGTCGATGCTGGACAGACCGGGGATATCTTCGACGACGAAGGAGACCGAACCGCCGAGACCTTCACTGGTGGTTTCGACGTCGGAAATGGTCGGGCCGTACATGTCGGGGGCGGGCGCCGCGAACGCGGGGGCACCGAAGGCTGCACCGGACGCCACCATCGCGCCGGTCGCCAGGGTCGCCAAGAACGCCCTGTGAACTAACTGGGACATACTCACTCCAATGTTGATTCAACGGACCATACCGTATGGTTAGGCTTGGGATCCGCATAATGAACACTACTGCGTAAATGGATACCTAGCAACGCGTTACTGACTTACCATCATGTAGCCACAAGTTAATTTGCGGTATTACTAATAATAGTTTCGTGCGCTTTTTGGCAGTTTTTCATTGGGAACCTGACCAATGAACAAATGTTCTACACCCGCCGCACGTTTTCTCACACACACTTTCCTTCAATCCCTTAACATCTCAATGAAAGTATCACCTATTTGCTCGGTAAGTCTGCGGGCGATCTGAAACTAACAAGCATAAAATGATCCGCTACCTGCGCATTTACGATCATTTTGCGATCCCATGCCTGTCAAACACTGCGACTGCTTGGGGCCCGGGGGCAGAATCGGTGCCCGGGGGCGGCGGCAGGGCCTGGCCGGGCTTCGAGATCGACCACTCCGAGCCGCAGGCTCGCGGCACGCTTACTGTCGGTCGGACAGCTTCAGGTTCGCGCGCACGACAATGCCGATACGTTCAACCATCGCATCGTCCACCCAGCTACCATCCAGCGCAGCCAGGCGCGGGTGCACGGGTGCCTCGTCGAAGAGGCGATCAAACCCGAGGATCGCGCGCCACAGGGGGATGAGTTCCTCATGGTAGGTGTGCCCGTGCCCGCCGGGCGCGGTCCCGGCGACGGGCAGGTCGGCGAGGATCTGGATGTAGGTGGCGAAGCGCGTGAACTCCACGTCCCGCGAGACGTCGCGCCCGGCTCGCTCGCGCAGCCAGTCGGGCTGCATCCAGATGAGCTTGTTGTTCCACCAGACGACCGGGTCGGAGGGGTGTTGGGCGTAGACGATGCGCGGGAAGCCCCACGGGCCGAGTTCGCGCCCGTACAGGTCTGTGCGCAGGTCGGAGGGTTCGTTGACGAAGCGCACGCGGCGCCCATTGTTGACGACGGGCGCGACCTCGGGACTGCCCGTGTGCCTCGCGGCGGTGAGCGCCTCGTGCATGGGGGTGAAGGCGGGGGTGCCTACCCACAGTGCGCCGTCCACCTGGGTGAGCGCGTCTTCAACGGAGGAGAACACGGACTGCGACGCGAAGGCGCCGAGGGACTCGCCGCAGACGAACAGCGCGGGGCGTGAGGCCTCGTCCATGAGGTCCAGCTCGGCGCGCACGGCGGCGAAGAGCGCGGCGGAGGCGTCCTGCGCGGGCTCGAGTCCGGCAAGCCAGTTGAGCACGGACGGCACGTAGGAGTATTGCAACGAGGCCGTGGCGCAGTTTCCGCGCGTCAGGAACTCGAGGGGCTGGACCTGCCATTCGTCGACCCACCCAGAGCCGGTCGACGCGGCGATGAGGATGACGGCACGATCAAAGGCGCCCGTGCGGCGCAGCTCGGCGACGACGGTCGCCGCGGCCTGCTCGATGCCGGTTCCACCCGTGGGCATGCCGGAGTAGACGCGGATGGGTTCCATGGCGTCGACGCCGCACACTTGCGCGATGTCGCGGCGCGAGGAACCTCGCCCGAGAAAGACACGCCCCTGCCCGCCGACCGATTCCCAGGTGACGGGCGATGCCGGGGATGCGGAGCGCTCCGGGACAGTCGGCTTGTAGATGCCGCGCGCGGTGCGCATGTTCAGCTGCTCTGCTTTGCGACGGAAGAAGCCGATGCCGCCGCGCAGGATGACTTTTGAGGTCAGGAAAAAGATGATGACGAAGAGGATGGCGACGCCCGTAATGATGGCGGCGGGTCGGGGCATGAAGCCCGCGAGGGTCGCGATGAGAATGCGACCAAGATGGTTGAAGGCGCGCACGATCATGAGCAGTGCCCAGGCGACGGCGATTGCTCCCGCCGTCCCAAGGAGGTATTCGCCGATGGTCTCCCCCGGCATGTTGACGAGTGTGGCGGCGACGCGGTCGCGGCGATACGACTGGATGACAGCGTAGAACCACCAGATGGCGAACAGGGCGGCGGCGGCAACGCGGAAGCCAATTTCGGCGGGATCGGAGGCCCTGACCGTCAGCCCAGTGAGGCGGATGACGAGCAGTCCCACGTTCTGCACGACGAGGCCGGCGACGTAGCCGCAGGCCACCAGGATGCCGGAGGCGACCGCGTGCCACGTCCACGAGCGCGCCATGAGCGAGGGGGACACACTCACCGCATACATGGCGAGCGCCGCAATCACTCCCAGGAACGACAAACCCATGACACCCATTGTGCCAGGTGGTTGGTACCTGCTCAGGACTGGGACGAGGCCTGGGCTGACTCCCGCGTGTACACTTGCCCGGATGCACCTGACAAATGGGTCAGAGCGCGATGCTAACGGCCGGGATTTACGCGCGCGAAATGGACGAGAAAAGGGCGGAATAACGGCGTATTCTTGCCACCAGGTTAACGTTTCATCTACAATGAAAATGCTATTGGCGGGAGGTGACAATGTCGCTATTCGAGGATGATCCCGGCCTGATTCGCCGTCAGGAAGGTCAGGTTCGAGAGCAGGCAGAGCGCGCCCACGCAATGCGTCGACGCATTGAATCTATCCACGGGGTGGGTGTCTCACCTAGCCGGGGCGTGACGGTCACCGTTGACTCCGCAGGTACCCTCCTCGCCCTCGCTATCGACGATGCCCCGACTGAGCTGTGCGACGCCATTGTTGCTGCCTATGCGGCCGCGCGCCGCGACGTCGGCGAACAGGTTATCACCGCCTCCCAGGACGCTTTCGGCGAGTCCTTCCCGGGCATCGAGCGCTTGCGTTCGCTGTACGGTGTTCCCTCCCCCGACGTCCCACTGGCCGAGGCCTCGGATCCCCGGGTGCATCAGCGGAGGCTCTGAGCGTGTCTGAGCAATTTCCCGCCGATCCGGCGGCCATTACGGCGCACGCTCTTCGGATTTTTTCCTACCAGAGCGACCTTGAGCATGCCTCGGCGATGCTGCGTCAGGCGTCCGCCTCTGACGGCGCGTTTGGCCTCATGGCCGGTCCTCTTATTGCACCGCTGTTTCAGCTCGTGGAAGTGGGCGAGCATCTCGCGATCAGCGACGCTGAGTGCGCCCTCGACAAGCTCGGTCAGACGCTCGTGGCCAGCGCGCGCGCCGTCCAGGTGGGCGAGTCGTCGCAGGTGACGATTCCCGAGGCCGGGGCAGCCCTGTGGGGAGACGGTCGTGACAGCTGACATGCGCCCTGTGGCCGCACGGGTGCCGGGTGATGGTTCGGCGTTCCCTCAGGCGGGTGTTTTGGATGGAATCGCGGCACTGAGTTCGGCGATCGTCGACAAGTCGTGGGTGAGCGGTGACCTTGCTGGCGTCGCTATGGGAGCTGACATGCTTCCCCCCACGCCCGATCCTCGTGCCACCCTCATCTCCTGGGGGATGGGGTGGGTCTTCGACCTCATCGCGCCTTTGAAGGGGTGGCTGATTGAGCTGGCTGGGGACGCCGACCAGCTGCGCACCCACGGGCGTACGTGGAGGAACGTCGGCGCACTGCTGGAGGCCACGGCGCACAACATTGATGACGACGTCCGGCTCTCCTTCCCGGATGGCGCGTTCGCGGGTTCTGCCGTCACCTCGTATCTGGCGGCGTCGGGAGCGACGACCCGCGGCATCGGCATGACGGGGGCGTTGTCGCGCGCGGTGGGCACCGCCTACGACGTGTGTGCCGTCATCATCCAGTTCGTGTACGACTTCGTGCGCGACGCGATCAATCAGGTCGTCGAGGCCATCACTCCCTACGCGGTCGAGCTAACCTCGTCCTTCGTGACGGCGTTCCCCCTGGTCATGGCGCAGATCGCTTCGTCGGTCGGGGCACTGATCGAGGGGGTGGCTGCGCGCATCATCGCGTTGAAGGAATCGCTGTCGAACTTGGGCGTGAAGCTCTCCGGTGCCGACCAACTGCTGAAGTCTCTGAAAGAATGGCTGCACAACCTCTCCCACGGCGGCGAGCCGATGGGCGGTCCGTTCGCCATGGCTTGATAGCCTCGCAGTACATGCTCGCGCCGACGCGTGGCGGCCTTCCACAGAAAGTGTGACATGACCCAGGACTTTGAAGAGAGCGCACGCAATTTCCTGTCGCTCCTGAACAAGCTGCCCTCCACACCGTCGATCACGTTTCGAGGCTTCGTCGACACGTCCGTCACCCAGGCGCGCATCGTCGTCTCCCCGGCACTGACGGCGACCTCGCATAGCATCGCGATCGCCACGAACAACCTGCGCTGGCCGCATGTCGGCGTGGTTGTGGGCGCGAATGGACGCGACTTGACGGCCCTCATGGCGGGGGCACCGACTGTCAACCTTCAGGAGGTCACCTACCTGCCGGGTACCTACTTCTGCCAGCACCCCGCACAGGAGTTCGCGGGGGTCACGATCCAGGTCTACGAGGAGATGTGCGTGAGCGAGGATGGCACGTCCCTGAACACCGCTCGGCCTCTCGACTCGTGGGATCCGATCCTCGCGGTCCTGGAACCCGCGCTGCGCGACGCCCGCGCGCGCTGCCTCGCCCTGCCTCAGGGGGCCTCGGACCGTTTCCTGGTCCCCGTCCAGTAACGACCGCCAGCGGTCGCCGGGTCGACAGCGCCACGCAGCGCGAGATTACCTTCCAGTAGTTTCAGGAGCACGCGGTCGCACGAGTGCTCACTCGGACGCAGATTCCCCCATCCACACGAGGGTCGTGTACGGGATAGCAACGTTCTCCCCCGGCGCGTAACCGAGGTGCTCGTAGAGGTACCAGCGCAGGTTCGCCTGCATGCGGTCGCGACCGGCCTGCGAGGCTCGGATGAACGAGGAACGAGTGGTCCCCAGGGTGAGGATCTGTTCGGGGGTCATGATGTCCTCCCACGTGACCTGGGTGAGGCGCATGGGCGTGAATCCGCCGCCGGGCGTAGGCGGACGGTCGGGCCGGTGCACGTCGCCGGAGCGCATGATGCGCGTGAGCCGATGCACCCACGGGATCGACACGTCCATTTGGTTCCACACGATGCCGAGCGTGCCCCCGGGCGTGAGAATGCGCGCGGCCTCCCGGCCCGCTAGCTCAGAATCGACCCAATGCCAGGACTGGGCAAACACGACGATATCGAACGCTCCGTCCGACAGTCCCGTGTCCTCGGCGACACCGCCGTGCCACGTCACGCCGGGAATCGACGAGGCCTGGGCGCGCATCGCCTCCGAGGGTTCCACCGCGTCCACGACGGTACCCGCGCGCGCCAGGAGCTCACTCATCTTGCCGGTGCCGGCACCGATGTCGGCGACGCGCAGCGGCGCGGACGAGGTGGGGATGGTGGGAGCGGAAACGATGGAAGCAGCCTCGACTGAGGGCGAATCGGCAGGATCGCCAGCGGCAGGCTCGATACCCCCCGTCACCCCACCACACGACCGAGCGGACGCCAGCAGCGCGGCCACGGCCTCGTCGGGGTAGGCGGGGCGCACGGAGGCGTACGCGCCGCCCTCCCCCACGAAGGGATTCGCCTCCAGAGAAGCGGACGCTGCGTTCGATATTGTCATAGAATCCTTGTCCCCACACGCATCTGATCCAGCGAATCTGACCGTGGCCTCGTCCCCGGAAGCACTCACAGGAGCGAGCTCCACAGTCGGCACACGTTGTCAACGTAGTGCACGTGCCAGGGCTGATCGCGCCACTCGCGGTAGGTGAGTTCGCGCGAGCGCTCACGGTTGCGTTCGTCGTTGCCGCGCAGCAGCTCAACCAGGTGCGCGTCGTCGGCGATGAGCGTGATCTCGTAATTCAGGCCGAAGGAGCGCACGTCCATATTAGACGAGCCGATCGCGCACAGGCTGCCGTCGACGATCACATACTTGGAGTGCAGCATAGTCGGCTTGCGGTACAGGTGGATGCGCACGCCCGTCTTGAGGAATGCCCCGTAGTAGGAGCGCTGTGCGTGGCCGACCAGGAACTGGTCGAATTGCTCGGAAAGAAAGAGCTCGACCTCGACGCCGGATAGGGCGGCGTTCGTCAGCGCGGTCATGAGAGCCTCGTCGGGGATGAAGTACGGACTCGCGATGGACACGTGCGTGCGCGCCGAGGACACCATGTGCACGAAGGCGCGCAGGTTGGGTTCGCCGCGGAACGCGGGTCCCGACGGGATGATCTGCATCGACGAGGCCGGGGTGTCCTCGCGCTCGTCCTCCTGCCGCGCGGTGGGCGGGGTGAGGTCGGCGGGGGTCAGGACTTCTTTGCAGGCGTAGTACCAGTCGAGGGCGAAGACGGCCTCGATCTGGGTGACGATGCGGCCGGTGAGGCTCACGCTGGTGTCGTCGTAGGCGATGCCGGCTTTCTGGAACGAGGGCGTGTCGTAGTCAGGGGCGACCAGGTTGTGGGAGCCGATGTAGGCTTCTCGCCCGTCGACGACCAGGAGCTTGCGGTGGTTGCGCAGGTCGGGGCGACGAATGTGTCCGCGCAGGGGCGCGAAGGGGAGCATCTGGTGCCAGAGAATGCCCATGTCATCCAGGCGACGCCGGAAGCGCCTGTGCCCAGGTATGGTGCGCATGCCGTGGTGGTCGACGAGGAGACGCACGGTGACGCCGCGGGCCTTCGCGCGCTCGAGGGCCTCGTAGAAGGGAGCGGAGTATTCGTCCCAGGAGGTCTGAAAGTAGAGGGCGTTGACGTGGTGGGTAGCCCGATCAATGCTGGCGGCCATCGCACGGAAGGTGTCGGCCGTCTCGTTGTGCAGGGCGACGACGTGGCCGCAGGAGTCGGGGAAGCCGCTAAGCGAACCGGTCAGGCGCATGAGCGAGGCGGTGTCGTCGTCGGAGCCGTCGGGGGTCTCGTAGGCGGTCGGCTCGGGCTTGGCGGAGTCTTTCAGGATGGCCTCGACGAGGGCGCTGGCCTCGGGATCGTCATCGAGGCGTCGTCCCATGGCCCACCAGGAACCGAAGATGAAGTAGAGGGGCACTCCAAGGAAAGGCCACAGGAAGATGAGGAGCAGCCACGCGGTCGACGTGGAGGCGCGCCGGTGTTTGGGCACGACACCCAGCGCCACGATACGGATGGCGAATTCAACGGCTCCAAGGAGGAGCCACGCCCACAGCGGTGGTTCGGGGTGCGGGGCAAACATACACCTATTTTACAAAGCGCCCTTTGTCCTGGTCAGTCCAGCGTTGCCAGTGTGGCGCGTAGGTCGCTCCGTCGCGCGCGAGGGCCCGCCTGCGGCGTTCGTCCTCCCCGGGGTCCTCGATCCAGATGGACAGGTCGGCGTCGGCGTCCCACGCGCCGCAGCCTTCGATGATCGTGGGGGCCACGGGCACGTCTACAATCACCCCGGGCGCGTCGGCCTCCCAATCCCAGGCCTCGTACGAGGACGGGCACCCGGCGCGCAGATCCTCGCAGATGTGCCGCGCAACCTGCGCGCCGGCCGCCAGCCCGTCCCACCCCGGGTACCAGTCGTCCAGGTGCAGGATTTGCCAGCCCGGCAGGAGGGACGCGAGCGCGGCGGCCAGCGTGGACTTGCCCGAACCCGAGTACCCGTCGATGGCGACGACGGGGATGCGGCACGGCGTGATCGCAGGATCGGCGTAGGTGCCACTCCCGTCGGGGTATGCCTCGCCGGACGAGGCCGGGGCAGCCTCGTCGATCAGCGCGCGCAGGCGCGGGGCGAGGTCTCGCGCGGCCTCGTCGGGAGCGAGGGACACGGGGACGGTGACCCGCACTCCCCCGCTCGGAGCCGCGGACGACACGCTCAAGTGTCCGCTCATCGGCCCACCAGCGCGAAGGTACCGGCCCAGACGCTGAGCGCCAGCGCGATGGTGGGAACGGCGATGGCGACCGCCATGAGGGCCGCGTCGGCGGCGCGCAGGCGCGAGGGACGCGCCCAGGTGCGTGCACCGGAAGCACCAAAGCCCCTCGCCTCCATCGTGGTCGCGAGCTTGCCGGAGCGCCGCAGCGCAAACACGAGCAGCGAGAAGGAGCCGCGCAGGAAAGAACGGATGCGCGAGGCGTCGCCCACGCCTCGGGCGCGGCGGGCTCGTTCGAGGGCCTTCCAGTCGGCGGCCATCAGCGAGGTCATGCGCGCACCCGCAAGCGCGGCCAGCACCGGTCGGGCGGGCAGGTGCAGGATCTGTGCGAGGCCGTCGCCCATGTCGGTCGGGTCGATGCGGTCGAGCAGGGCGATGGCAGGGATGACGAGTGCGCACATGCGCAGGGCGATGCCGAGGGCCAGCCACATCGAGTGGTCGGAAATCGCCGCCGGCCCAAAAGACCAGTAGACGTGCCCGCCGGGCGCGGCGTAGAGCAGCATCGAGAGGGCACCGAGGGGCGCGGCGACAAGCAGCGGCGTCGCTTTGAGGAAGAAGCTGCGCGCCGACACACCCGACAGAGGGATGAGGGACAGCTCGAGCGCGAGCGCCACGCCCGCGCTGACCGGGTCGATGGTGATGAGCAGCGGCGTAGTCGCCACCAGGAGGGCGAGCACGCGGGCAACGGGATTCGTGCGGGTCAGGAGGCCGCGACGGGGCGCTCGGGCCAAGGCGGGCGCGCCCATCCGTGCGGCACCAGAGGTCGCCGCACTGTCAGACACCTCGCCCGCAGGCACGTCGTCCGCAGGCACCTCGGTACCCGTCGAGTTGCCGTTCGCCGCCGCGTCGGCGCTGTCGCCAAATTCCGACCCGACACTCGTGCGGGACGCGCGACCCGAGTCGGCCTCGTCAAGTGGGGAGGCGAGCGCAGACTCGGCGCAACCGCGCGGCTCTCCCCTGCCTCGGCTCCCGAGCAATCCCAGGTCGACGACGCGCTGGCCCATCGCGGCCACGAACGCGGGGTCGTGCGTGATCGACACCAGGGTGACGCCGCGC
>ERZ1674246.104-NODE-104-length-15799-cov-9.484502_pt1 | contig 15799 bp, 16 predicted proteins | sample MGYA00581200_ERZ1674246 | MGnify/ENA primary metagenome ERZ1674246 (study PRJEB41354, sample SAMEA4873323) | human saliva metagenome | biome: human-associated habitat [ENVO:00009003]; feature: mouth environment [ENVO:08000002]; material: saliva material... | reverse complement strand
TCGAGTTCGCGAGGATGATCGTGACGGCGAGGACGCCGACATTCACACCGAGGAAAGCTGCGACCAGGTCAGCGCGGCGGTGCCGTGGGAAGTACAGGCCGAACACGAGAGCGGCCATGGCAACCAGGTCAATGGCGATCAGAATCAGGGCGGTCATTGGTGTCTCCTTTTGTCGATGCACCAATTTCCCCACGCGACCCTATGAAGAACCTATGAAGCTCTCATATTTCTCATATGACTTTTGGGAGTGTTGCTGTGAAGCTGTGAATGCTGGTGTTTGAGTGGGTATTTTTCGTTGTGCTTCTGCGGTTTTAATTGCTGTGTGGCCCCACGGGTGTTCCGGGCGCCGCGTGTTGTGTCAGGCCTGGCTGCTCGATACGCCCGCCATCCACTGCGCATGATCTGCCTAGTTCGGTCTGGTCGCTCTGTGTGCCGGTGGGCGGCGGCCCGCCCGCGAGATCGCCACACGCGAGCCTGACGGCTCGGAGTGGTCGATCTCGAGGCCCGCCCTGGCCCTGCCGCCACCCACCGGCACCGCGACCAGGTCCCACCACCACCCACGGGCACCGCAGCCTAGCCCTACTGGGACCCCGTCCCTCACCCCCAGACCCTCACTTCCCTCATTCCTGAACCCACACGCAATTTCGCATGCAATTCCCCCGAGACTATTTCAAACCTTCAATTTAGATCGTTGGAATTGCAACGTTTTCAGACTTTGTTGGAACTTCTCTCAATCGAATTGCATGCGACTTTTCGGGGGCAGACTCCGAACACCACCACGGGCACCGCAGCCTGGCCCTCACCCGCGACTAGGCCACACAAGCGCGAAAAAACTCGCCCTGCTCGCCTCCATCAGCGTCCACACGCGAAAAAGTTCGCCCAGCACCGCCACAACTGCCCAAAATCAGCCTATTTTCACTCGCAGGGCGAACTTTTTCGCGGTTTGGCCCGAAATCGACTCCTGCTGGGCGAGTTTTTTCGCGCTGATGGGTGCCACAGCCGCCTCACAACACCCGCCAACCACCTCGCCTGAAACCGATGACACCAATGCGGGTGGATCACTGCCACGAAATGAAACCACTGACACCTTTGCTCGCACAAAAGAACCAATTTCAGGCCGTTTTCCGCCCGCAAAGGTGTCACGGGTTTCATGCACCCCTCACCGAGCACCCGCAAAGGCGTCGCTGGTTTCATCAGACGTCGAATCAAGGCTTCTGATTCACAGCAAGGCGCTCAGACGCTCATGCTTGCTGCCTCCATCACACTCCTGGTAGCGTCGGATCATGAACAACGAGCCTTTCTGCACCCTTCGGAGGCAGACCACCGGTGCACAGGTGGGGTGGTGACCGTGGCTCGATCGCGACGTCGGGGGATCGGCGGATTCCTCTCCAGCATCTTTTCCAATCGCACCGAGTCGCTCGTGGGTGAAGACAGATGGCGGCGCAACGAGTGGAAACGTGCACTAGTTTCGATCGTCATCGTCTCTCTCGGGATAGCGATCGTTGAAGGAATCTATCGACTGACACACTATGGCGATTTCCGTTTCGCTGTCTATCTGGCTTCAATTCCGCTAGTAGCTGGAGTGCCTCAGGTGACATGTAACTCGATAGTTCCCTATCTGCGTCCCCATGTTCGATTCGTCAATGGCCGCGTTGTGATACAAGGTGAGCGTCTCACCAACATCGGATACCTCACTAGCTACCTGATCCTCTGCATGATCGTCGTAGGAGCACTCGTGCTCGGTTTCCTATCACATAACTTCAAGACAACTATCGGTATTGCGGTGGTTGCAGCATTTTTTGCCTATTATCTCTTTTCCGAGAATCCATTCGAAGACCTGAAAAACACCGTCAAGGATCGTTCAATGACGGCGTTATCCCCAGATAGCATTGACTTTCACGCGGCTCCTCATCTGTCGATCCATAAGCATCTGGAGTCCGCCTCCGATGGATGCGGTAACGACTCCTCCGTCCGGTGGGACCAGAACGTCAAGATCTACGATCTAAGCACGACGAGCTACCACGTTACTCTCTTCGCTGACCCCGACACGTATGACGGTCCATGGAGCTTGTGCTGCCGGACGATCGGCATCCCCTTCACCGGCCTCGACGCCCTCATCCGGCACTTCAACGAGCGCCCCGAGGACCGTCCACTCCTGGCCACACCGCAGGGCGTCGACCTCGTCAACGACATCCTCGCCGAAGCCCGCGCAGGACTCTTTACCTCGAAGTGAAGGCACGCATGAGCACCAGGAAACAGGCTTTGGTACCTTCCGATTTATCCGGTACGCTCAGCCGAATGTCGCTCAACAATCGGGACTACTCAGAATAACCCTCTCGAAACAGACGGTCCGAAATACCCAGACCCCTCCACACGAAACCGCCAATTTAAACCATTTTCCTCCCGCAAAGGCGTCGCTGGTTTCATTAAACCTCTCGCAGCTGCCCCAAGGAGCACGATTAGTTACTCGAGCTCCAACATGTCGATCGCGCGCGGCGAGATGGACGTCGTGTCCACGACCGTGCGCGACGTGACGGGCCGCGACCCGCTCACCTTCGAGGAGGTCGCCCGCGCGACGCTCGCGTCTGGCCGCTGACTGTCGCGGTTACGGCGCGGTTGGGACAGACTCGTTTCTCTTATCAGGGACGAAGCCGGGGTCGCTTCATGCGCTCATGCTTGCTTGCACCCTTCGCCTATACTTGCGTCCCCGATCACACGCCTGCTAGCGTCAAGTCATGGAACACATGTCTATCAACACGCATCCGGAGATCGTGCCTCCGGTCCTGTATGTGCCAGTCGATGAGCGAGCCGATGGGGAGCTCGGTTTTTCGCTCGCCCACATGTTCGATCAAACGACCGTACTTTTGGCATACACGTCTCTCGACCGACTCCTTGATGGGTTGGGCGAAACACAACGATGGGGTGTCCTAGAGACAAAACGACTTCCAGAGGTTCAGGAACAAACCAATTTCGACAAAATTGAAATTGACCGCTACATCGAACCCGATGCTCGCGAACGGAAAGCTCAATGACCGCCGACCTGGTTATCACCGAAGATATGCTCACTCAGATGGCAAAAACGTTCGAACGTCTGGAAGAGTCAATAAAAGATCTGCCTGCACAATTGCCGCTTGAGGTTGACGCTGGCATTGCAACAGCGATAATCATGGACATGTTTGGAGTCCTTGACTATGCCGGAACAGCATTTTCACAGAACTGCAATGTATGCTCTACCAACCTACGAACATTAGTCAACCAACATAAAGAAAATGAGGAAGAAGTTACACGGCATCTGGAAGCACTTGGAAAGCAGATGAAATAATGGCACCTATGACCAGTGTTTCCTTTGATGCACATAATTCCTCCTCACTCATCGACACACGCATTTATGGAAATCCTGACGACATTCGTGATGCTGCCGCAACGGTGCGAAAAATCTACGAGGCACTCAACGATGCGTTCATCGAGATGAGCAACTCACTCGTCCCACTCCCCGAATACTGGGGAGGCGAGAGTGCTAACGCGTATGAGGAACTTCTTAATGCCTTTCGTTCATGCACTGGAGAAAACTCTAGCTATACATACAACGTCTGGGAAGCGATGCGCGCATACGCACAACAGCTTGATTATCACTACCGCGATATGGAGACCATTCGACATAATGCGATAGCCTGTGGCCTTACGATCATTAATGGATACGACATCGTCTCACCTCCTCCGCCCGGCGAGGAACCAATAATGCCGCCATACGACGCTCCCGAGAGCGAGCACAGCATTTATCGAGCTGATCATTACGAGTACGAGCAAAGCAAGCTTCGCATCGAGGATTTCGAAGGATTAAAACTCCGTGTGCAGGAAGTTAGAGACGATCTCGAAGAATGGGTGAGGAAACATTTATCAAATGTTCAATCGGATCCGCCCCCTTCTTTCATCAAGTTCGTCGACGACCAGCGGAACGAACTCGTGGAAAGACCCTGGCAGTTACTCCCTGATTTAGTCGATCAATCATTTGCCATTCGTGCAGCATATCGACAAGACAAGCTCACGGCTGCGGTGAACGATTTCAGCGAGGCAATGCATACTCCCGGGGCAGCTCAAGTCCGCCCTCAGATCGACTCAGCACTCCAAGACGCAATTAGAGCGCAACAAGAGGCTCGATCTGCAGCCTCACTTTCTTCTAAGGTCAGCACTGGAGCGACGGCTGCTGGTAGCCTGCTTCTCGCATACGATGTTGCAACTGCTGATAATCCATCCGAGAAGGCCGTTTCAGGTATCGCTGGGATGATTGGAGGCGCGGAAGTTGCGTCCTGGGTGTCTGCTGCCGTCGTCCGGCGCGGTGGGAGCGCTATTTTCGGGGCAGCGCTCGGTGGACCGGTCGGAGTGGTAGCAGGTATTGCGATCACGGAGGGCGTCGCATGGGCCTACAGACAGCTTCCCCTTGAATACCGAGAACGCGTTGACGCTACTCTTTGGCACTGGCCCTACTACATCGGCCTGGGGTGGTGAGCGTGGCTCGGCCTTCCTCATTTTTGGCAAGAAGACCCCACGACAGTTCTCCTCGGGGCGTGGATCTGGCTGCGCGAGACTTGTGGAAGCTCACCGCGATCACCATTGTCGTCAACGCCGTCTTGGCGGTGGGCGCCTACTGGGTTTTCTCGTTCATTCGCATCGGCCCACTACAGCTGCTCTTCATCTGGTTCCCCCTATACCTGGCCGCCGCACTCCCCCACCTCATCGAAATGACTGTGCGCCCGTTCTGGTCATCGCACCCCCATTACGAGGACGGCTCCATCGTCATTTGGGGCAACCACCAGTCCATTGCGCTCGTCACGACTGGATTCCTGCTCTACGCCTTCGCGGGAGGGACGATGGCGGCGGGTTTCACGACCGGACAGCCCTTCCACGCCGCGATATATGTGTTCGCCGCTGCGTCCATGGCCTATCTCGAGTGCAGCCGTAATCCCGGCAAGGACCTCGTCATCGCCCTGACTGACAAGCAAAAGACAACTCTGACCCCCGAGGGAATCTCCTTCCACTTCCCGGAGCTGCTGTCCGTCGAGGAAGACTCACACGACCGGGATGTCACCATCCTGTGGAAGGATAACGTCACCATCCACAGCGTCAACAGTCCAACGATTATTCTTAACGCAAACCCCGACACATACGGCGGGCCGTGGAGCATCTCCTCCGAGCGCATCGGCATCCCCTTCACCGGCCTCGACGCCCTCATGCGACACTTCAACGAGCACCCCGAGGACCGTCCACTCCTGGCCACACCGGAGGGCGTCGGCCTCGTGAACGACATCCTCGCCGAGACCCACATGGAACTCATAATCCAACAAAGGAGCCACGCATGAGCACCAAGAAACGCATCCTCGTCACCCTGATTGTCGCGGTCCTGGCCGCGATCGTCATCTTCCCGATGCTGCCCCTCGAATACCGCGACCGCGTCGTCGCAGTCCTCACCCACCCGCTGTACTACCTGGGCTTGGGCAACTGGTGAGCGCTCCGATAGAACGCGCTTAACCCAGGAAGGCAGCGGGATCGTCCACGAGTGCATCCAGCACTCGGAACGCCGCACCCCGAACCGTCAGCGACGCAGAATCCGGCAGCACTTCAACGATCGGCGAGGACCACGGGGCCTGCAGCGTGCGCGTCTCGATTTCCTCGCGCGCCGGATCCAGCAGGGCGCCACTCAGCTCCGCAACGGCACCGCCCAGCACGACGTGCGGGATATCCATCGCGTTGATGACCCCCGACAACACGCGCCCGAGGGCCGCTCCGGCCTCCGCCAGCACAGCTTGGGCACGCTCCTGCTCCACGCCCACACCAAGAGACCCGGAGGTCTTCGCCCCGGCCTCGTCGACGAGGCCCGCGCAACGCAGAATCCCGATCGCCCCGGACCCCGCGGGGGCACCCACATGCTCGGCGAGGGCGCGCACACCCAGGTAGGCCTCGAGGCATCCACGCGCCCCGCAACGGCACAGCGGCCCATTGGGATCCGCGCACATGTGCCCAATTTCGCCGGACCAGGCACGCGCCCCGCTCATCGGTCGATGATCGACGATGACGCCAGCGCCAACGCCCACCTCGCCCGACACGTACACGAAGGTCGACGGACCACCGGCCACCCCCGGTCGCGTGTAGGCAACCGCGTAGGCCGCCAGGTCCGCTTCGTTCGCGACGACCACCGGGTTCAGGTCGGCGAGCGGGGCAAGAAGCTGGTCATGCGGGATGTCTCGCCACCCCAAGTTCGGGGCGAGCGCCAGCCGTGTCGGCGACACCAAGCCCGGCAGCCCAACGCCCGTCCCCAGGAACAGGGCGCCATCGGGCAGGGTGCCCTCTAACAGAGCGTGGGCCTCTCGGGCCGCGAGCGCCATCGTCTCCTCCGGCGCACTGTCGGCGAAATCGCGCTCAATCCGGCGGTGCCCGAGCTCCCGTCCCGCGATATCAACGAGCATGACATCGAGGCTCGCGACGTCCACTTCGACGCCGAGGGCGACGGCGCTGCCCTCCGCGGGGGTGAGGCGGTTGGCCGGGCGGCCACGGCCGCCGCCGTCGCCAGGTTCGAGTTCTCGTACGAGTCCAGCACCCACCAGGTCGTCCACGAGGCGCGAGATAGTCGCGCGCGTCATTCCGGTGCGCTGCGAGAGGCCTGCGCGCGTGACCTCGCCCGGCGAGGCGAGGATGTTGCGCAGCACCGTCGACATGTTGGATGCGCGCACGTTTTCCGACTTCACGCCACGGTTCTGAGCGCCCATCCCCCGCTCCGAGGGGCACGGCGAAGCGACCGGGCCGCGACTGATGCGGCCGGCGTCGTTGGCGCTGTCGGAACGGGTCGGCATGGACCCAGGCTACCGTGTCGGGGCGGCGGTTCCGCGAGTTCGCGACATCCGCGGAAAGCAACTGTTACAAACGTCGTCAATCCGAAGCATTTTCAGTCGGTCTCTCGGGCTGCATGTTACAAACGTCGTCATTCCAACGCCAAAAATGCCGAAATCAGCCAATTTTCGCCCTAGATTGACGACGTTTGTAACAACGGCCAAGAAAGACGTGCTGAAATCTCTGCAAATTGACGACGTTTGTAACAAGCACGCAGCGCGGCACCTCAACAAACGCCCTTCACAATCAGGTTTCCCCAGGATGCATCGGCTCTTCGAGTTTTCCACAGGCAATCGCACACTACTTGCACCAGTTGACATGAAATAAGACAGTCAGATCATCACGTGAAATCCAACCGTGGGAGCACATCATGACTGACAACGAACGACCGTCACTTCGGGCCATCCGAGAATGTCTCATCACCCCAAGCGAGGACCCGAATCGGATGCGCGTCAGCAGGGCAGCCCACAAAGGAACACTCATCAGGATCGCTCGAGGAATCTACCTCCCTGCTTCAGCTCTTGAAGGCCACCCACTTTGGCTCCAAAAGACAATCATTCGCGGGTCACGCATCTGTGCCCTGACCATGCGAAGGCGCGATTATGTTCTGGCTGGCGAATGTGCAGGATGGCTCCTAGGCCTCCCCGTTGATACCGACAGGGGGCCGGTTACCGCCTATGCCCCAATCAATCGCGGAGAACGGAAACTCTGTTTCGATGCAGTTCGCATCGGTTCCAAGCTGATTATGCCGGCAGGACAAGCCTCAATCATCCGAACATCTCTCCCCGCACACCAGATTGCAGACGGCTTCGCTATCCCTTTTGCTCCGCGCATCCTGGTCGACTGCGCGCGGCTCGCTGCAGAGGAGCAGGCCTTCACGCTGACGTGCGCTGGCATGGCTCGCTTGGCAAGCTACTCACGCTTCGACCAGCTCGCTTCTCGCGAACGAGCCGAACAGGCGCGCCATGATCTTCTCCAAGAACTCGATTCACTCCCCCGCTCGAGCCGCGGTAGGAGCCAGGCTCGATGGGTTATTTCCAACGCAGATGCCGGATGTGAGTCCCCTGGAGAATCTCGAGTTCTCCACGCGTTGGTCCTGGCTGGAATCAAGGGGATCACCACTCAGGAGGAAGTCCGCTGCAACGGGCACACCTTCTTCATCGACATCGCAATCCCCGGTCTGAAAATCGCCATCGAGTTCGATGGACGCATCAAGTATGGAGACAGTGTTCAGGAAGTACACGACAACATCGAGGCTGAACAACGCCGGGCTCGCCTCCTCCAACTCGCCGGGTGGCGCATCATCCGTATTCGCTGGTCCGATCTGCAACGTATCGACGAGGTTGTCGCGCAGGTTCTCGTTGCTATGCGACAGCGTGCCGGCCACTGAGCACCACCTTAAGGCACCCGTCGCACGGACTTGTCGGAGGGCCTTGACGAACGCGCACACAGGTATTAAGTTTTACCCCACAACAAATAAATTGTGACGACGCAAACACGGCGCGCAACAACCGCGCGACCAAATTCGCGGGACCGGCACACGCACCAAGATCCACCGCCGCACAACAATACGCAGCGCCACCGACGACGCAGCGCCATCCCCTCCAACTGAACACCGACGTTCGAAAGGACACCACCATGACAACCACCCCCGACAACAAGTTCTCCTTCGGCCTGTGGACGGTCGGCTGGAATGCGGTCGACCCCTTCGGCACGGGGACCCGCCCGGTGCTGGACCCGTGGGAGTACACGGAAAAGCTCGCAGAGGTCGGGGCGTGGGGCATTACCTTCCACGACAATGACGTGTTCGACTTCGACGCGTCGGATCAGGAGCGTCACGACCGCGTCATGAAGGTGAAGGAGGCGGCCGATGCGGCTGGCCTCGTCATCGAGATGGTCACGACGAATACCTTCACTCACCCGGTCTTCAAGGATGGCGGCCTGACGAACAACGACCGTTCGATCCGCCGTTTCGGCCTGCGCAAGATCCTGCGCAACGTGGATCTGGCTGCGGAGATGGGGGCGACGACGTTCGTCATGTGGGGCGGACGCGAGGGCGCGGAGTACGACTCGTCGAAGGACCTGAACGCGGCGTTCGACCGCTACAAGGAGGGCCTGGACACGGTGGCTGCCTACATTAAGTCGCGCGGCTACGACCTCAAGATTGGCCTGGAGCCGAAGCCGAATGAGCCTCGCGGCGACATCTTCCTGCCGACGGTCGGCCACGCGCTGGCCCTCATCGCGCAGCTGGAGCACGGCGACATCGTGGGCCTGAACCCGGAGACGGGCCACGAGCAGATGGCGGGCCTGAACTACACGCATGCACTCGCGCAGGCACTGAACGCGGGCAAACTCTTCCACATCGACCTCAACGGCCAGTCGGGCATCAAGTACGACCAGGACAAGGCGTTCGGCCACGGCGACCTGGCCAGCGCGTTCTTCACGGTCGATCTGCTGGAGAACGGCTTCCCGGGCGGTGGCCCGCGCTACGAGGGTCCGCGCCACTTCGACTACAAGCCGAGCCGCACGGAGGGCATGGAGGGCGTGTGGGAGTCCGCGCGCGCGAACATCGAGATGTACCTGACTCTCGCCCAGAAGGCCCGCGCGTTCCGCGAGGATCCGGTCACCCAGGAGCTGCTCGAGGCTGCGTCGGTTCCCGAGCTGGGCGAATCCACGCTGGCCGCGGGCGAGCCCCTTGAGGACTTCCTGGCGGATCGCAGCTCCTACGAGGACTTCGACGCGCAGGCCGCGGGCGAGCGCGAGTACCACTTCGTGGAGCTGTACCAGCAGGCGATGCGTCACCTGATCGGCTGATCGTCTCTTCGACGAGGGGTTGTGTGATGGGCGAGAGGCCTTTCGTTGCGGGCGTCGATTCCTCGACGCAGTCATGCAAGGTGGTCGTGTGGGATCCGGTGTCGGGCGAGGTGGTGCGCGAGGGTCGCGCGCCGCATCCGGAGGGCACCGAGGTGGATCCGCGCGCCTGGTGGGACGCGCTGAACGAGGCCGTGGCTGCGGCCGGCGGGCTCGATGACGTGCGGGCGCTCAGCGTGGGCGGCCAGCAGCACGGCATGGTCGTGCTGGATGAGCGGGGCGAGGTGATTCGTCCGGCGCTGCTGTGGAATGACACGAGGAGCGCGGGCGCGGCTCGGGATTTGATCGCGGAGCGCGCGGGCGAGTCGTCGGGCGAGGCCTGGTGGGCCGATGCCACGGGCTCGGTTCCGGTCGCGTCGTTAACGGTCACGAAGCTGCGGTGGTTGGCGGATCACGAGCCGGAGGCGGCCCAGCGCGTGGCTGCGGTGTGCTTACCCCACGACTACTTGACGTGGCGGATCGCGGGCGGTTTTGAGCGCCTGGGGTTGGAGGGGTTGGCGACGGACCGGTCGGATGCCTCGGGGACGGGGTACGTGGATCGGTCGGGGTCGGCGTATCGGCGCGACATTCTCGCCCAGGCGCTGCGCTGTGACGAGGAGCGGGCCGAGAGCATCGTGCTGCCGCGGATCGCAGAACCGTACGAGGTCGTGGCTCACGGGGACGAGGCGCGCGGCTGGGGCGAGATTGCCTTGGGTCCGGGCGCGGGTGATAACGCTGCGGCGGCCCTCGGCGTGGATTTGGGTCCGGGAGCGGCCATGCTGAGCCTGGGGACGTCGGGCGTGGTCGCGGCGGTCTCGGAGTCTGCCGTGTCGGATCCGTCCGGCCTGGTCACGGGCTTTTCGGACGCGTCGGGCCGGTGGCTGCCGCTGGCGTGCACGCTGAATGCGTCGCGGATTATCGACGCGATGAGGCGGGTGACGGGCCTGGGGTACGAGGAGTTCGACGAGGCCGCCCTGTCGGTTCCGGACGCGGGAGGTCTGCGCCTGATCCCGTACTTCGAAGGCGAACGCACCCCGAATCTGCCGGACGCAACGGCGACGTTGGAGGGCATGACGCTGGCGAATTGCGACCCCGCGCACGTGGCTCACGCGGCGGTCGAGGGGCTGCTGACGCTCATGCGCGGGGCCTTGGACGCGGTGCGCGCGCAGGGTGTGCCCATCGAGCGGGTGGTCATGGTCGGCGGAGGGGCGCGGTCGAGAGCGGTGCGCGCCCTGGCCTCGGGCATCCTGGGGGCCGAGGTGGAGGTCCCCTCCCCCGCCGAGTACGTCGCCCTGGGGGCGGCGAAGCAGGCGGCCGCCCTGAACATGGCGGACCTGGGGGCGGGCAGAGACGATGTTTGACGAGACGATCACCCGCTGGGGGACGCACAGCGCGAAGTGGGACTTGCTGGCCGCGCACCTGGGCGAGGATGCGCTATCGCTGTCGGTCGCGGACATGGAGTTCGCGACGTGCCCGGAGGTGTCGCGCGCGATCGTGGACGCGTGCGCGGAGGGGATTTTCGGCTACACGGAGGTCTTCGATGACTTTCGCGAGGCCGCGGCCCGCTGGCAGGAGCGCCGCCACGGGTGGGCGCTCGAGCCGGGCGACGTGCACTTTTTCCCGCGCATCGTCCAGTGCGTGTCGGCCCTGTGCTCGATCGTCCTGCCGGGTTCGCTGGGGCGCCCTCCGCGCGTGGTGACGCTGGATCCGGCGTACGGGCCCATCATCGAGGTCGTGGAACGCGCCGGGTGCGAGCTGCGCCGGGTGCCCCTCGACCTGTCGGGCGAGACCCCTCGAATTCCCGAGGATTTGTTCGCCCGCGCGATGGAGGGCGCGGACCTGCTGCTCTGGTGCAGCCCGCACAACCCGACGGGGCGCGTGTGGACTGAGCGCGAGATGGACATGGTCGCTTCCCTCGCGCGTCAGGGGGACATGCTGGTGCTTTCCGACGATATTCACGCGGATTTTCAGCGGCCGGGCAGGAACCGGTACCGGCCGCTCGCGGCCGTCGCGCCGCGCCTGTGGGAGTCGGGGCGCCTCATTCAGTGCGCGTCCCCCGGGAAGACGTTTAACAGCGCGGGGTTGGAGGCCTCGGCGATCGCGGTGCGCGGCGAGCTCGGGGAGCGCCTCGAGGAGGCCAAGCGCCTCATGGGCCTGCACAACCCGAATTTCTTCGCGATTCCCGCGACGATCGCCGCGTGGAACCTCGGCGAGGCGTGGGTGGATGAGCTGCGCGATCGCATCGACGCGAACCTGCGCGTGGCGGTCGAGTACCTGCGTCGCACACTGCCTCGGGCGCGCGTCGTCGACCCCGACGGCACGTACCTGGTGTGGGTGGACGCCCGGGCGTACCTGGCCTCGTCGGCTTCTCTCGACGAGGCCGTGGCCGCCTCCCGGGTCGCGGTGTCCCCGGGCGAGGACTTCGGTTCCGAGTACGAGGGATATTTCCGCATCAACGTGGCGCTTCCCGAGCGCGATCTGGTGCGGGCTCTGGGGCGCTTGTGCGAGGCGATCGCGGCGCTCGCATCGAACTAAGTGGACGCGCACTGGCGCGCGGACGCAATGAAATAGAAAGGATTGACGATGTCAGTCACCTCCTCGGAGAAGCGGGCTCACCGCACTCCATCTCTCCTGGTCGCGGCGATTCCCGCGGTCACGCTGATCGTCCTTTTGGGCGGCGGCTACATTGCGGCGAGCCTCCCGGTGGAGCCGCTGCTCATCGCGTCGGCCGTGGTCGCTGGCATTGTTGCCATGACCTTGGGTTACACGTGGGACGAGATCATCGGCGCGATCGCCGAGAAGATCGCGAAGACAATGCCGGCTGTTCTCATCCTGATCGTCGTCGGCGCCTTGATCGGCACGTGGATGGCTGGCGGTACGATCCCGATGCTCATCTACTACGGCTTGAAGATCATTAACCCGCAGTTCCTGGCGCTCATCGCGCTGGTCGTGACGGCGATCGTGTCGCTGTGCACGGGTACCTCGTGGGGTTCGGCGGGCACGATCGGCGTCGCCTTCATGGGCGTGGCCGTCGGCATGGACGCGAACCTCCCGATGGTGGCGGGCGCGATTGTGGCGGGCGCCTACTTCGGCGACAAGCTCTCTCCTCTGTCGGACACGACGAACATCGCGTCGCTGGCGACGGGCGTGAACCTGTTTACGCACATTCGACACCTCATGTGGACGACCGTGCCGGCGTTCCTGACCTCTGCGGTCGTGTACCTGATTTTCGGCCTGCAGTCGTCGGGCGGGACCGTGCCCGAGAAGGTCGGCACGATCCTTTCGACCCTCGATTCGGCGTTCAACTGGAACCTGCTCCTGCTGGTGCCCGTCCTGGTCGTCCTCGTCGGTTCGGTGATGAAGATGCCGACCGTGCCGGTCATGCTGGTGTCGTGCGCGACCGCCATGTTCAACGCGGTCGTGTTCCAGGGAGTGTCCTTCTCGAACTCGGTCGTGGCCTCCGTGAACGGCTTCAAGGTCGACATGGTCGGCAAGAGCGGCTTCCAGGCCGACTCCGTCATCGAGGACGTGACGCGCCTGCTGGAGCGCGGCGGCATGAACTCGATGATGAGCGTCTTACTGATTTGTTTCTGCGCGATTGCCTTCGCGGGCACCGTGTCTGTGTCGGGGTCGCTGGACGTGCTGATTTCGAGCCTGCTGGCTCCTGTGAAGTCGACCTTCGCGCTGATCGCGGCGACGATCGTCACAGGCCTGGCGGTCATCGGCATCACCTCGAACGGCCAAGTGTCCCTGCTGATCCCGGGCGAAATGCTGCGCGGCGAGTACATCAAGCGGGGCCTGCACCCGAAGAACCTGTCGCGAACCATCGAGGACGCCGCCACCGTGTGGGAGCCCATCCTGCCGTGGACATCGGCGGGCGCCTACATGGCCGGCACCCTGGGCGTCGCCACCCTGGCCTACATGCCCTGGGCGATCTCCAACTGGATCGCCATCTTCTTCGCCCTCGTGTGGGCGGCCACGGGCATCGGCATCGCCAAGCTCACGCCCGAGGAGCAGAAAGCCCTCGAAGCGGAGGGGTGAGCGTTTGTTGTTGAGGTTGGGGGACCCCCGGGTGGGGGTCCCCCACCTTATGCCTGCACGGTGCGCTCCGCTTTTCGCTGTTCATTCAGCTCTTGGCGCCGAGCCAAGGAGATGGGGCGCTGATAGATCTCCTCAAGAAGTGCACTCATAAACTCGAGAAGGTCATCGCAATCCTCCGCATCAATCGTGGCGTCGAGATCACCATGAGCCATTTCATTACCCATCAATCTAACCTCGTGGGACAGTCCCGCCAGCGTCGGATTAATCAAGCGAGCCTCTTCAAGGCCGTCAATCTTCTGCTTCAGCTTCCCCTGCGTAATGCCCTTGTCCTTACAGGTAGCCTCAATAACAGACCGAGCAAGCAGGACAGCCGCACGATAGGCACCTACTGATTGGCAGGTGTAAGCCTCGGAAGCCGGCCCTGCGATGTTCGTTGGAACATCGGCAAATTCACGACCCTGAGGTACTTTTGGCAACCATAGGACATCAGGCTCATCTTGCGTGAAGAAACTGTCCAGGCTTCCACCAAAAATGGAAAGCTCGGGAATTGACGTCACACCAACAGAGATGACACCGCACCCATCACATGTGTACGCGTGCATGTAGATCTCTTCATCGAAAGAACGGATTACTTGACCGAAAGGCGTCTGTCGAGCTTCCTTGCGACAGTTCCAGCAGTGTCGTGATGCCATGTCGCCACTCTAGCCCTGAAATGACGACCTCCACGGCAAAACATGAAAGCAAATCGAAGACACACTCAGCAAGCGGTCTACCCTCCTCATGCAACCTACCGGTCTTGACATTCCGCCATCCTCTCAATATCCTTATATGAAACGTTTCATCCTCATTGTGGAGGACCAATGACCACTTCATCTGAAGACCTCATCTCCCAACTCATCGAGCTGTCCAACCAGATCGGTTCGGACACGGAATACACCCGCTCAGGGGGTGGAAACTCATCCGTAAAAACAGGCAACACTCTCCTCATCAAGCCCAGCGGTGTTCCACTCGCGACCCTGCAGGAGGAAGACTTGGTCCCCCTCGACATTCCCACCCTCCTGCACGCCTTCGAACATCCTGAAGAGCTTCCCAGCGACGAAGACCCGGTTCGCGCGGCCGCCCAGCTCGCGCAGCGCGGCGCATTCAAGCGCCGTCCCAGCGTCGAAATCCTCTTCCACGCCCTCATTCCCGACCCGCTTGTCATTCACCTGCACCCGCTGACCGCCAACGCGATCACGTGCAACACACGCGGCGAAGAGCTGTGCGAGCAGATCCTCGGCGACCAGGCCCTGTGGGTCGACTACACGAACCCAGGCATTCCTCTCGCATGCCTCATCGACGAGCGCCGCCACGCTTTTACGGCCACGCACAACACTCCCCCGCCGCCAATCACGCTCCTTGGCAATCACGGCATCATCGTGTCAGGCCCGACAAAGGACGCGATTCTCGAGCGAATCGACTTCCTCACATCCTCTATCCGTGCAGCGATCGACGAGGCCGAGACTTCCTTCTCGGGTTCACCTTCCCGGGTGGCCGGGGCGTTCCGTCGCGCGGTGGAAGCGCCGAGCCTCGCGCTGTCGACGGACGGTCTTTCGGCGCTCGCGTCCGCACCTGGAGGGCCGTTGATCCCCGACCAGATCGTGTACGCGGGTTCATTCCCCGTTGTTCTGGAGGCAACAGACACGGAGGACATCGTGGCAGCAAAGGTGTCGCTGCACCGTGCCCAGCACGGGCGCGCGCCGATCGTCGCTGTCATTCCCGGACTAGCCGTAGCTGCGGTAGGTAGCACGAACGAGGCCTCAGACAACGCGTTGCACACCTTCCTGGACGCATTGCGCGTGGCACGGGATGCGAACCTGCTCGGTCGCGTACGCGTCATGGATGATCGAGAGCGCGGCTTCATCGAGAACTGGGAAGCTGAGTCCTATCGCCAGAAGGTGGCTGCATCTCAAGGTTCCTGACCCATCAAGGAAAACCGAACGCACCGTTCGTTATCAAAGTGTTTGGGGCATGTCATTCAACATGC
>ERZ1674246.101-NODE-101-length-15875-cov-7.184071_pt1 | contig 15875 bp, 15 predicted proteins | sample MGYA00581200_ERZ1674246 | MGnify/ENA primary metagenome ERZ1674246 (study PRJEB41354, sample SAMEA4873323) | human saliva metagenome | biome: human-associated habitat [ENVO:00009003]; feature: mouth environment [ENVO:08000002]; material: saliva material... | reverse complement strand
TGCCGCCCGAGGTCGACCTGAAGGCCGAGGTCGCCCTCGGTAACGTCGTGCGCGCACTGAGCGCCGCCGAGGGCCCAGACGGCCGACCCCTCGTGCGCGCCGCACACGACCTGTCCAATGGTGGTCTCCTGCAGTCCCTCGTCGACTCCGCGCTGTGCTTCGGCATCGGCGGCGTCTTCGACGTGGCCGGGCCCGCCCGCCGCGACAGCGTCGGCGACCACGAGATGCTCCTGTCCGAGTCCCAGGCCCGTGCCTTCGTCGCGGTGCCCGAGGTGGCCGTCAAGGCCGTGTTCGCGGCCGCCGAGGCCGAGGGCGTGGATGCCATCCGCATCGGCACGACGGGCGGCGACATGCTCGCGATTAGCGGCGTGGACCTGCTCGCCGCCGAAGGCGAGGGCTGCGGCTGGATCGCCTCGATTGACGAGCTGCGCGAGCTGAGCGACACCGGACGTACGTACTTCTGAGCTGCGTCTGCGTTGTCGCGTCTGGGGGCGCGGGCCTGCGGGTCCGCGCCCCTGTGCTGTGTGTCGCTTTATGGGGCCGGTGCTGGTGGACGGCGGCCCGCCCGCTCGCCGTCCGCGCCGCGAGCCTTCGGCTCGGCGCGTCGGCTCGAAGCCCGGCCAGGCCCTGCCGCCGCCCACCAGCACTGCGGCCAGGCCCTGCCGCCGCGGGTCTCACACCGCGCCGTCGGCACATTGTTATGGTTCTGAAACCTTGCCAGCATGCCCTCAGGAGGGCTTGTATCGTGCCTGTGCTTGAACGTGTTTCATGCTGTTTCATCGCGGAATGACAAAGAATAAGTTGCCCGCAGCAATACAATTCTTGAGAGTTTTCCTAAAGACCTACCACATGCTCACAAAGATTTGGCATACTGTGGAGCGGAAACAACCCGTAACACCAGGAGCCATCGTGCCCGACCAATCCGTCACCGCCACACATGAGCAGGACGCGGCCTCGGCCTCGTCTTCGACAAAGAAACCCAGCCTCGGCCGTGTTATCGCCGCATGGGGGGTGCACCTGTTCACAATCTCTGGCCTCGTATGGGCCACGCTCGCTCTGTTCGCGATCCTCGACAACGACACCCCCATGATGTGGCTGTGGCTCGTCATCGCCCTCATCGTGGACGGCGTCGACGGCACCCTCGCGCGTAAGGTCGGCGTCCGCGAGGTCATCCCGTGGTTTGACGGCGGAGTCGTCGACAACCTCGTCGACTACCTGACGTGGACGTTCTTGCCTGCCCTGTTCATGGCGTTGCACCTGCCGTTTGGTGCCCAGCCGATGCCGGTCATCATGATGATCGTCGTCATCGTGTCCTCGCTGTTCTGCTACGCGAACGACGGCGAAAAATCTAACGACAACTATTTCGTGGGCTTCCCCGCGGCGTGGAACTGTGTCGCAATCGTTATGTATGTGCTCCAGACCCCCGCCTGGGTCAACATTGCGGCGACTATCTTCCTGGCGATCATGACGCTCGTGCCGCTGCACTACACGCATCCTGCGCGCGTGAAGCGCTTCCAGATCCCCAACATCATTGGCGCGGCTGCCTGGATCGTCGCGTGTACGTATATGGTGGTCGTCTACCCGGTCCGGCCCCTGTGGACTCTGATCCTCTTCTGCATTGGCGGCGGCTGGTTCCTGATCGCCGGCTTCATCCGTACGGCGACCGGCGAGGACAAGTAGTCTTTGCGCCACGATCACAGATCAACACCCCCGGGCCTCGCGCTCGGGGGTGTTTGTTGTGCGATCCACTCTCGGGGTCTGCGGTGTCCGAGGGCGGCGACGGGGCTAGGGCGGGTGGTGTGGTGACCGTGCACTATGCGGGGGTTGCAGTGCCCGAGGGCGGCGGCAGGGCCTGGCCGGGCTTCGAGTCGACGCGCCGAGCCGAAGGCTCGCGGCGCGGACGGCGAGCGGGCGGGCCGCCGCCCTCGGGCACGGAAAGTAGTCGGAGAGCAGGGGTAGTGTGGCTACAGGAGTTCCGCGAGGCCCTTCTTGACCTCCCGGTCGCGCCGGTAGCGGAATACTTCGAGGAAGATTCCGCCGAAGAAAATGCAGGCGATTGCGACCCAGATGCTCGCGGGAGCGTGACGCCCGTACACGAGGAAATACACGTAGGGTGCCAGGAAGGTGACGGCGGCGGTGGCGGCACCGACGACGCGGTGCCAGAGCTTTTGCCCGGCGACCATCTCGATGAGGCCCCACGTGTAGGGGATGGCGGTGATGACATCGATGAGCCAGAGGACACGCCAGTCGCCCCGGAAGTGGGGGACGAACATGACGGGCACGGCGCGCGCCATGGAGTAGACGAAGACGACGACGTAGGCGATGAACTTAGGGTTGCGGCACAGCTTGAGGAAGGCCGTGCGCTCGATGATGGAGGCACCGACTGCTCGCGCGGCGCGGGTGGCGCGTGACGCGGTTGAGAGCGTATCGAGTCCGGCCATGGAAACGCGCATGAACTCGCGTTGTTCGTCTGTGCCGGCCGCCCAAGCTTCCAGCAGCGCCAGGGGGGAGAGCGCGATGGGCGTGCGTCCGCCGGAGGGTGCCCCGGCCTCGTGAATGAGATCGGCCCCCAGGGCGTCGCGTAGGCGTGGCAGTTGGTCGCTGGGGATGACGGCGAGCCATAGGCGCACCCGTCGTTGGATGGCGTCGTGGAGTTCGTGGGAGAGTGCGTGTCCGGCGGCCGAGTGGGGTGAGAAGCCTTCGGCGGCGATGTCGACGAGTGCCCCGGGGTGTTCGACGATGCGGGTTGTCAGGTCGCCGGCGCGATCAACGCCGGAGACGGTGATGATCGTCGCGGCATCCCACTGGTAGGTGCGTGCGATCTCGATGTCGAGGATCGAGCGCAGCGTCACGAGGGATGCGATGTCACTCACGGGTGGCCTCTCGGTAGGGGTTTATCCACTCAATTGTGCCTGACTGAGCGGTTGGAATGCACGCCCACGTGGGAAGCGTGCCGCACGTAGAATCGACGTATGGTGAAACGACGCATTGATCCGGCTTCGGGAATGGAGGCGCTGCGCGCTTGGCGTGGCTCGTGTGAGCGCGGCGAGGACGCGTCCCGCGCTGTCGTGCTGACGGCTGTGCGTTTCACCCTTGAGGAGTTGGGTGCCCTGCATCCGGGTCGTTCTGTCGAGGTGCGCGTGCCTCCTGCGGGTGCGGTGCAGATTCTTCCGGGGACCACGCATCGGCGTGGTACACCGCCCGCCGTCGTGGAGACGGACGCGCGCACGTGGCTGTCGCTGGCGTGCGGTCTGCTCACGTGGGACGAGGCCGTGGACGCTTCCCTGGTGAGCGCGTCGGGGGAGCGCACGGACCTGGGTCCCTTCCTGCCGCTCGTGTGAGGGGCAGGGGAGGGTGTTCCGGGTGGGGCGGAGTGTCGCCGGGTTTTAGGCCTCGATCTGCGGAGCGCCGAAGCGTGCGATGATCTTGGGGGCCAGGTATTTCTGGGAGCCCTTGTAGGCGTAGCGCTGGGCGACGGCGGCGACGGCCGCGGTGCTTGCGGCGAAGAGCACCAGCGAGGCTAGGGTGACATCATCTGAGTCTTCGGCGGGGATCGGGCGCTTCGTGACGGTCTTCCAGCCGAATTCGAAAATCTTGGAGGCCGCGAAGGCGGCTCCGGCGATGACGGCGGTCGTGGCGAGCTTGTTGATCGTGGCGGAATCCATGTGTGTCTCCTGGCGTGGGTTGGTTGTCCCTGCGCGGCAGCGCGTGCTTCCATGATGCCCCACACTGCGGTCTCGTGCGAGATTCAGGCGCTTACTGTTTTATGCTTATGGGCAAATGTTCTCGTCCGAAGGATTCCCTATGGCCCGCGCCCGTTCTGTATTCGCGTTGGTAACCCTTGTGGTTGCTGCTACGACCTTGGCTGCGTGTACGCCATCAGTGTCGTCGCGTGCACCCCAAGATCCTTTCGGTGCCCCCGTTGTTCCGGGGCAGGGGATCGAAGAAGAAGGGATTGCGGGCACGCTCGATGCTCCCAGCCCGAGGACGGGCACGGACACGGTGACGGTTGCCCTCGTGGGCGGTGCGCAGCTGCCCACTGAGATGGCGCAGGCCTTCACGGAGGAGACGGGCTTCTCGGTCGCGGTCGTTCCCATTGATGGGGTGGATTCGCTCCCCAGGGCGGGGGCGGATGTTGTGCTGGGCCTGGATGGTGCTGACGCACAGCAGGCGAGCCAGGCGGGCACGATTGCTCCGTCTGGCCCGCAGGACACTGTGACCTTGTCGGGTACTTCTATTTCGGGTGTGCCTGCGGCGGTGGCGTACGGTCGCGACGATGTGTGCGTGATCGCGGATAAGTCGTGGATGAGTGCGAATAAGCGCACGCTGCCCACGTCGTTTCAGGAGCTGAGTACTCCTCGTGTGCGCACACTCCTCGCGATTCCGGATCCTGTCTCGTCGTCGGTGGGGCGTGCCTTCCTGCAGGAGGCTGCCGCACAGACGGGTGAGGGCCTGGGTCCGTTCGTCCAGACGCTGAGTCCGCGTGTCGATCCCTCGCTGGGTGCGGCTATTGGCGCGTGGACGGCTGGAGGGCACGTGTCTGACGGCTACCTGTCCGAGATCGTGGGGTCCGCGTCGGGCAAGTCCGGCTCTTACCCGCTCGTGGTTGCGCCGCGTTCGCTGGCTGCGGCTGCCGCGACGAACACGGGTGCCGATTCGTACGGGACGGCGTTGCCGTCGACGTGTATCGCGCGCACCATGTACGTAGCGGCGACGAAGACACCCGCTTCGGACGGCGCTGAGTCCTTGATCGCCTGGTTGCAGAGCGCTGTTGCGCAGCATTCTCTGGCGACCACGGGGGCGGCCTATCCGATCGATGGTGTTCTCGCGTCAAACACGAAGGCCGAGTGGTTCTCGGGCATCACGGGCAGCCCCGTCGTGTCGGACGAAACCATGGGGTCGTTTAACGCGAAGAGCGCGTGGTTGGCGACGTGGACCGCGGCGCTCGATGAACCTGCTCCGGCTCAGACGCCCACGCAGCAGCCTTCGGGAAAGCCTTCGGGTCAGCCTTCGGGTCAGCCTTCGGGTCAGCCTTCGGGTCAGCCTTCGGGTCAGCCGAGTGTGAACCCGGGCGCGCCCGGGATCAGTAACAGCGACCTGGCTGACGATCCCGATGAGGATGAGGATGAGGATGAGGATGACGAACCTCGCACGAGGACCCATCACCCGATCGATGAGGACGACGAGGAGTAGTCAGTTCTCCCGTGAGTGAAGGGGGGATGCGGCGTACCGCGTCCCCCCTTCACTGTGTGCGGTGAGGATGAGTGGTCGCGCGGTGGCGAGGCCGTGGTGGGGCACGAACGTGGCACCGTTGGGGATGCGAGGGGTAGACGTTCCCTAGTCGCGCAGCATGGAGGGGCTGACGCGGCACTCGTCACCGATGCGCATGGGGGCGATGAGGCCCTTGTCGCGCAGCTCGCGCAGGCGTGGCACGGTTCGTTCGACGACCTTCCAGGGATCGATCGTGTTGAGGTAGATGCGGGTGCCGCCCTCGAATCCGGCCAGAGTGGAGATGCGCCACTTGAGCAGGATCCTCCAGCGCATGGGGGTCGAGACGGTGGGCGGGCGGTGGTACCACTCTTCGTTGGCGGGCACGTCTGCGCCGGTCGCCGCGTGCGCGGCGTGCAAGATGTCGGAGATCCCAGCCATTGCCTCGTCGCTGACCTCCCACGGGTTGCGCGGGGAGTGTAGCGGCCAGATCGCGATGCCGGGGAAGCGATGACCGAAGCCTGCCAGGGCGACGGCGTGCTCGTTTTGAGCGATGAGGAGTTTGCGGGTGGCGGCGACCGTGAAGATCTGGTCGTAGATGTCGGGCTGTGCGCGCAGGCGCTCGAGTTCTGCTTCTGTTTGAACGGCGAGGTCGTCGATGGCGACCAGCTGCTTGTGCAGGTGGTCGAATGAGGCGCCGGCAGGGCGCAGCCAGTTCTGGAAGGTGGCGACGTAGCGCACGGCGGGGTTGAGGCCGTACAGCTCGTGCATTGAGCGGGCCGTGTAGGCGGTGTACTGGGTGTGCTCTTCCGGGGTGAGGGTGCCCGACCCGGCAAGCTGGTGGGCTTCGGTTGCCCCGTCGATGAAGTGGCGCCTGCCAATAATCAGGTCGTGGCCGCCGGAGAAAAAGCCGTTGGCGGCCTGCAGGCGCGCGGTCTCGCTGGTGGCCGCGAACTCGCCCTCGCTCATGCCCGAGGCCAGCATCCGCGCGCGCACGACGTTCATGACGTGGTCGTAGCCCACGTCCGAGGCCAGGTATCGGGCCATGCGGTGGTGGTCGGCCTCGGAGGGCATGTGCCCGTGGTTGAGGTGCCAGTAGTTGTAGGAGACGATTTCGAACAGGTTAGGGATACGCCGAAATTCGGCGACCGTGTCGCTGAGCTTGTCGGCGGGCAGGGCGTCGAGCTGTTCCCACGTGCCGTCGTCTCGGCGTACGAGGCGCGACTTTTCGGGCGGCGTCTCCAGGTAGCGCTTGGAACAGAACGCGCAATAGTGCCCGTCAGCCTCGTGGTCGATGGGGGTGCAGTCGGTACGCGGGGCGGCGAGCGGCCGGTTTCCGCGGCCGGGGACGGTCCACACCTCTGTGCCGGTGAGCAGGTTCTGCTGTTTGACGGTGCCGTCGGCGAGTCGCACGATGGCGCGGTCGGCGCGGGTAAGCTTCGATGCCATGTCTTAATCGTACCTGTTGTCAGAGTCGGTTCATGGTGGCGGGGTGCGATCCGGTGCGCCCGGCCTCGCCTTCGTCGAGCGCGTCGATGCGCGCGGTCTGTCCAGGGTTCAAGCTGAAGGAAAAAGCGTCGATGTTCGTGGCCATGCGCTGGCTGGACAGTGTCTTGGGGAAGACGACGTGGCCGCGGTCGATGGCCCAGCGCAGGGCGACTTGCGCGGCGCTGACTCCGAGTTCGTCGCCGATGGCGACGAGGGTTGGGTCGGTGATGGCGCGCCCGCGTGCCAGGGGTGACCATGCTTCGAAGACCATGCCGAGTTCGTGCGCGTAGGAGCGCAGCGCCTCGTTGGGGAGGAATGGGTGCGCCTCGACCTGGAGGACGTGGGGTGGTACGGAAGCGATGGAGCGGACGGCTTCGATGTGGTCGCGCTCGTAGTTCGACAGGCCGATGGCACGCGCGTTGCCCGCAGCGAAGGCGTCCTCGAGGGCTGGCCACGGCAGGGTGACGTCTCCGCCGTAGAGGGTGGGCAGCGGCCAGTGTACGAGGAGGAGGTCGACGTAGTCGGTGCGCAGATCTTCGAGTGATCGTGCGATGGATGCGGCAGCGCGCTCGGGTGCGTGGTTGGAGTTGTCGACCTTGGTGGTGAGGAAGATCTGCTCGCGTTCGATGCCAGACGCTTCGAGCGCGGCGCCGACCTCGGCCTCGTTGCCGTACATCTGCGCGGTATCGATGTGGCGGTAACCAATCTCGAGTGCGCGGCTCACGGCGTCGTAGGCGTCCTCGGGCGCGACCTTGTAGGTGCCGAAGCCTAGCACGGGGATGGGTGCGCCCGTCGGGAGCGTGAGCGTGGGAATGGGGGACGAGGCCGTGGCCGCGTCGCTCGGGAATGGGGCGTTCATCAGTGAATCCTCCTGGTTGCTTTCAGTGTAGCGTCCCGGGGAGGGGAGGGTCGCGTGCGTCCGCGCGCGAGCTCGATGCGTGCAGCGTAGTGTTGTCTTCGCTTCGGAGCCGCGCGTGGTGCCGGTTTGAGGGGACAGGAGGGCTCATGATCAGTGCATGCGAGACGGAGGATGGTGTCGTCTTCGATATGAGCGAGCTGGAGGCCGACGCGCTGCGCTCATATGCCGATGGGCTTGTTGCCGACCCCAAGCATCCTTTCGTTGAGCTGCTGCGCAGCCAGGGCCTCGTCGTCGGTGACACTCCCGTCCCACACCTTGCTGTGCTCCTTGAGGCGTTCTCGCAGGCGACGAAGGTGCTCACCGCCTGGGTCGTTGCCCCGGCTGGATGTCGCCGCGTCACCTTCTTTGTGGGTCCGCGCTCCGCCGTGGTGTCGCGGTGTGATGAGGGTGGACTGTACGCGGGCGAGGATGACCTGTTGTCGGTGTGGGCTATCGACTCCGCGCAGCTGCGCGAGACCTTTTTCGAACTTAGCGCCTTGGGGGAACCCTCCGGCGACGGGATTGTGTCGACGGCGGTACCGGAGGTGCTCTTTGACGCCCTCGAGCGGGGTGATGCCACGGAGATTCTTGTGGAGGTACCGAAAGTTGCCCGCGAGATTGCCGACGTGATTGATACTGATGTCGATGAGGTGACAGGGGCTTTCTGGGCGGATGTCGCGGATGATTCGTGGGTGGGACTCGCCGTACGGGTCATCGATGTGGTGTCGTACCCGGATCTGTCGGGTGACAGTTGGCGTTTGATTGGTACCAGCGAGGAGGTATGCGAGGTGCTGGCGGGCGTGGAGTTTACTGAGCTGTACCCCGATGAGGTGCCTCTGCTGGCGGATGAGGACGGTGAATTCTGGGCGGCAGTTGCTTCATCGTCGCCGGAGGTGCTCTGGGAAGATATCGAGGACGTACTCGCTGAATAGTCCACCTGTCGATCCGCAGGTCTCACAGTCTGAGATTGAAAGGTGTCAATTATTTACTACATCTCTGGTCAAATGATGCCCATGGGTCGGTTTTTCGCGTTTTACGTGTGTCGCTGCGCGGTTCGCCGAGTGTCTGACCGAATGACTTATAAAACATTGCAATACGGCTGAAAAACAGTCAGATGCTGTCTGCAACATGGTTGACACTTTTATTGGCATGTTGGTTAATTTCCCCTGTCTTCCCTGAAATGTCAAAGGCTTACATCTAACCAAACGGTAGGGTTTGTGTTAGGTAATCCACCGTTATTTGTCCTCACTAAGTAACGATTTGGCGTACGATAGATACTGTTCAACTACGAAGCCAACACGTCACGACAACGAACGGAGAGTTATGTCGGTTCGCAATGCACTGCTTGCACTCGTCGCGCAGCAGCCCGCGGGTGTCTATCGCCTCAAGCAGATGTTCGAGGAGCAGACGTGTGGGGCATGGCCGCTGAACATCGGCCAGGTCTACCAGACCATGCAGCGTCTTGAGCGTGACGGCCAGGTTGTGTCTCACGCTGAAACCAATGCCGGTCGAGACTCTGAGGTTTTCGAGCTGACCGACGCAGGTCGCGATGTCCTCACCGCCTGGTGGTCCACCCCTGTTCCGCGTGAGCACCCTGAGCGCGACGAGCTTGTGATGAAGCTCGCCGTGGCCGCCGCCGACCCGACGGTCGATGTCGAAGCCATGATCCAGACGCAGCGTCGTTCGACCCTGGGTTCCCTGCGTGACGTCACCCGCCTCAAGGCCTCGGCCGATGAGGGGGAACTCGCGTGGAAGCTCATTCTTGAGCGCCACATCTTCGACCTTGAGGCCGAGCTCAACTGGCTCGACCACATCGAGTCCGGTGCGGTCTCCGAGGCCGCGCGTCGCGCCGCCTTCGCTGCTGCGAAGGGGCGTTCGATGAACTGGGCTCAGGCCGAGGCCGGTATTTCGGAGCGTGCCGGGGTGCGATGAGTCAGCCTGCGCCGCTACCGATCAGGATGGCCGGCGTCGGACATGAGTTCGGCGCAAACGGCGTCCGAGTGAGAGCGCTCGACGGGATCGACCTTGAGGTTGGGCCCGGCGAGCTTCTCGCTGTTATGGGACCGTCTGGATCCGGCAAGTCGACGCTGCTGTCAATCGCTGGCGGCCTTGAGCGGCCGACACGCGGAAGCGTCTACGTCAACGGGATCGATTTGGCCTCGTTGGATAGCGTTCACCGCGCTGAAGTCCGTCGACGCTCGATTGGCTACGTCTTCCAAGATTACAATCTGATTCCGTCGCTGTCAGCCCTCGAAAACGTTGAGATGCCGCTGCAGCTGGACGGGGTGAGTCCTTCGAAGGTACGTGCGGCCGCGATGGCCGCTCTCGCCGAGGTTGGTGTCGCAGAACTCGCGGATCGCTTCCCCGAGAGGCTCTCCGGTGGCCAACGTCAGCGTGTAGCCATCGCTCGCGGCCTCGTTGGTAACCGGTCGGTCATTCTTGCCGACGAGCCAACCGGCGCGTTAGATTCTCACACTGGCGAACAGATCATGTTGGTGTTGCGTGACCACATAGATGCTGGTGCAGCGGGTATTCTCGTGACTCATGAGGCCAGAATGGCCGCATGGGCAGACCGAACAGTGTTCCTGCGAGACGGTCGTATCGTTGATCGTTCGCGCGGGGATTCTCTGAGGGACCTGCTCGCCGACGCAGCACCAAGGACCTGATGAGCCGACTCAACACACGGATGAGGCGATGGGGAGTAGTACTCCGCATCGCCTCTCGTGATGCACGCCAAAGTCTTGGGCGCACCTTCACTGCCGTGATCCTTATCTCCCTGCCGATTATCATCGCGATCGGATCGCTGACGTTCTGGGATGTGACGACGTCCCAGCGCTACCAGGCCTCCTCCTGGCTGGGACACAACTCCGACTCCCAGGCCGTGACGCTGCGCCGTTCGACAACGGCTCTCGACCAGGACTTCACCGCGGACCGCCTCGCAAAGACGGCGTCGGATGACGATGTTGACGTCACTATGGAGACCCTCAGCGACTGGGCGCCGACCGGAGACCAGTTGGTCGCGGTTGACACGCTCTATCAGCTCCATATGACGGCACCGGATGGAACCGGGTACACGGTAGACAATGGCACGCAGACCGCCTCCTTGGACGCGCCGCGCGTCGAGGCAGGTAATAAGCACGGGTCTCTCCCCGCTCAGCATGCCGTGGTTTCCGACGACGTCGCCCGTGCCCTCGGCGTCGAGGCCGGAGACACGGTCGCGCTCTCCGTGACGGTGTCGAAGCAACGCGCGGCGCAGTCCATCGAAGGCAGCGCTGTTATCGACGCGATCATCAAGGGTGAGGGGCGCGCAATCGTCGGCGACGGCACGCTCGACATTGATCGTTTAGCTGTCGCTGGACGCACGCAGACGGCCTGGTATGTGACGGGGCCTGCGCCCGTGACATGGGAGAAGATTCGCGAGCTCAATGCGTCCGGCTTCTCGGTCGTCTCGCGCCACGTACTCGCCAACCCGCCCGATGCCTCGGCGCTTCCTTCACAGATCGCCCAGTACGAGGTCCCCGAGGCCTTGCGCAACGCGAACCCGTGGCAATACCTGCTCCTGGTGGCGGGTGTTCTCTTGATCCTCACCGAGATGATCCTGCTCATCTCGCCGCTCTACACGGTCGCGCAACGCTCTGTGATGCGCACAGCTGCGATGATCGTTGCTAACGGCGGCGACCGCTCCGACGGGCGACGCCTCACAATCGCGCACGGTCTCATCATCGGCGCGTACTCAGCAGCCTTCTCAGTCGTGTTGTCTGCCTGCGCCATGCTGGGGATCGGACTGTGGTCCGGCCTTGGCCTCGGCATTGTGCCGCTGTGGCCGCTGGGCCTGTCCGCTCTCCTGCCCATTCTGCTGTCGCTGATGGCCTCGGTATCACCGGCGCATACCTCCTCCCACATCGACACCTCCGCGGTCATCGGCGGACGCGTCTGGGAGCCATCGCGTCTGGTGCGTCGCCGCATGATCTACCCGATTGCGCTGTTGACTGGCCTGCCGGTGCTGGGCGTCGCCGCATGGTACGGGTCGGTCCTTGCCCTCGTTGTCGGTATTGCTCTCCTCGAAATCGGCCTCATCGGCTCGATCCCCTACATCTTTACGCGTTGGCGCGTGCCCAAACGCCGCGCATCCATGAGTATGCGCCTGGCCCTGCGTGATGCTGTCCGCAACGGACACCGTACGTTCCCGGCCATGGCCTCGATCCTGACGACCGTGTTCGTCGCTTGTGCCCTCCTCATCACGCTTTCCTCGTCGAACGAGGCCGGCTGGAATTCGCGTCCGCACGTGGGCAAGCGTGGGCAGATCTTTGTGTCCACGGTCGACAAGACGGATTCGAATACCCGCTCGCGTGCGCTCATGAAGGCAGCGACGGAGGCCGTGAAGAACCAGCGCACTGTCACCTCATCCGCAGAACTCAGCGGCATGGCGTGGAACTCTGGTCCCGGTGGGCCGGTCACCATGGTTGAAGCGATTTCCCCGGACGGAAAGTCCACCTTCACGATGGCAGCCGACATGGGTACCATGGCGGAGCTGGACGTCGCCTACATCGTCGACGACGGTACCTACCTGCGCCAGGCCGGCTACCTGAACGAGAACGACATGGTGCGCGCGGTCGCGACGCTGAACTCGGGCGGCGTTCTCATTCCCGACAGGAAATACATTGACGGCGCGGGTCAGGTGAAGCTGCGCAGCCTCGATATGCAGGCGATTGCGGACGCAAAGGCCGCCGGCTTTTCCGACAACGAACTGCCGGACGCGCGCGTGATGGGCACGCAGATCTTCCCTGCGTCACCGCTGACGCGCGTCAACGTCATGGTGCTCTCCCCGAGCGCCGCAGCATCCTTGGGCCTCAAGGCGGTGCCGCTCGGACAGCTTCTCTCGGTGGATAAGCCCGTGAGTACGGTGGATGCGCCCGCGTTCCAGGCGACCATCGCGCGTCAGGTTCCGGGCGCATCCGCCCAGGTCATCACGCCGACCATGCGTTCGCAGATCCTGCCCTACATTGCTGCCCTCATCGCTGTTGTCGCCGCGGCAGCGACGGTCGCCCTCGTCGTGGCTCTCTCGGCCTCGGACATGCGCCCCGACCTCGATACTCTCGATGCGATTGGCGCTGCCCCCGCGATGCGCCGTCACGTCACGACCTGGCAGGGCGTGGTCCTCGCGCTGAACGCGATTCCGACGGCGGTCCTCTCGGGCCTTGTCGTCGGTGTCCTCGCCGTCATCACGTTCGCCCGATCGGGCATCTTCCCGACTCTCACCACGCTGTGGCCGGTCGTGCCGTGGAGAGCACTGCTTGGCATGCTGATCGGCATGCCCTTGCTGTGTGCGCTCGTCGCCATCGTGCTCACGCCGCGCCACCAGAAGCGTATCCGCCGTATCAACTAGGCTCCGCGATGACTGACGCCCCCGAGACGGTTGTGATCCCGCCAGGTGCCCTGGCCTCGTCCTCCGTGCGCGTGGACACGTGGCTGTGGGCAACCCGCCAGCTCAAGTCGCGCTCCCAGGCCACGGCCGCCGTACGCGCCGGGCACGTGCGCGTTAACGGCGACCCCGTCAAAGCCGCCTACAAGCTGCACGTGGGCGACGAGGTGCGTCTGCGCATCGAGGGCTTTGATCGCGTCCTCGGCGTCGTGCTGCTGCTGGCCAAGCGCGTCTCCTACCCGCAGGCACGCACCGCCTACGACGATCGCACGCCCGAGCGTCCGCGCGTTCACGTCCCCGTCGCCATGCGCGAGAAGGGCAGTGGGCGTCCGACGAAGAAGGAACGACGCGAACTCGACCGCCTGCGGGGCTACGACTCTCACGAGCACTACTGACCCTCTTTGACGAGGCCGTGGCTGAGCTGCGCGCGGTGGTTATGCATGAGGTCCCGCCGCCTGAGAGAGGCGACGGGACCGGGAACCAGTCGTATGAGCTTACTCGTCCGGGTAGAACGCGTCGGGGTACAGCTTGTAGTACGATCCCCATTTTTCGTCGTACGCGGTATCAAACTCGAAATCCGCCTTGCCTTCGCGGGGGACTGTGAACGTATAGGCGTTAGGTTCGGTGTGGCCCACCTGAGTTGCGGCCGTGTCGTAGGTGACTGTGAAAACGAGGGTAACAGAGACGCTCGGATAGACGCTCAGGGCAGGCTTCTTATCTGCCAGAACCTCGATGGATCCGGTGCAGTGCGCCGCAGTCTTGTTGTCGTTCAGTGAGCACGTCTGATCGAATTTGAAGACATCTTCCGCGGTGTAGGTGGAGATCAGGTTCGCGATGACGACCTTATTTGGGCACTCTGCGTCGATCGCCTGCCTGCGTTCATCGGTGGCGGTGCGGTACTCGTTGTAGATCTCGTCCATGTCCGCGCGATTGTCAGCTCTCACGCTTGAACACCAGTTTGTGGTCTGCGTCGCCTTGGTCTGCGCTGCGATCTGCTTCGTCTGAGCTGTGAGGTCGCGTGCCTGATTGAGACGAACACCTGACAAAACACCGAGCGTGATTGTCGCACCCATGACTGGGATGAGAAGGATCGCCATAGCGGCGTTGTAGATGGATAGCTTCTTGTTCTTGGGGGGTGTGCCCGAAGAGGTGGGCTGATTGTGACTCACTTTGCTGCCTCCTTCGCCTTCTCAAGATCACTGTTCGCATTGTCAAAGCTTTGCTGAGCCTGCTCGTACTCGCTGGTCGCGGACATGTACATCCGGCCCGTCAGGGCCAGGCCAGCGCTGAATCCGATGACGAGGAGCGTTGTGATGATCGCCGTGATGATCTGATTCTTTGGGATCTGAATGGTTGGCCCGTCGGAGTACCTGGGCGACTTCCTGGGCGGTTGCACGGGCGCAACGGCGGGGTGAGTGGGGACATCGGGAGCAGGATGAAGTCCGTCGGGTTCTTCTCCCGGGCGTACGATACGACCGGTGACCGGATCGACAGTACCGGTGATGGACTGTGCTGCGGTGAAGGGCTGGGCAGTGGTCCCCGCGACGGGGCGGGCGATAGAGCCTGTGAAGGGGTCAATGTGGCCGGTTGTAGCGTGTGCGATGGTGCCGGTAATGGGGTCGATGGGACCCGTGGTAGGCGGAGGTACGGAACCGGTGACGGGTCCGTTGCTGGCCCGCTCGTCTACGATGTAGCTCTCTGTCCAGTCCGAACCGTTCCACCAGCGCAGCCGTGGGGTTCCGTCTGGGTCTGGGTACCAGCCTTCGATGGGGTTGTTCACAGGAGGCTCCTTTCGTGGTATTCCGCCATCGGTGAGGATGGCTGGAATGGGTCGGCGAGGCCGACGTCCGGACTCATCAGTGTTACATGTCCGAGGGCCACCATGCTGTCATCGTGGCCCCGCACTCCGTATTGCCTGTCATGTTGGGATCGTAGGGGACTGTCACGGAAAAGGTGAGCGGTGTTCCGGGTGTCAGCGTCGCTGTCGTGGTCCCCTGGTAGGGGGACGTTGGGTTGAAGCTCTTGTTTTTCTCCGTGGTGTAACCGATGATGGCCACGTTCAGGGGACCAAACATCGTAATGGTACTCGACTGCTTGACAGCGAGGGTGCCTTTGATCGTCGTGGTGACCTTGTTGGCCGTGCACTCAGTCATGGTGATCGTAAAGTCGGCATTGGACAGGGTGCGCTGCGTGTTTGCCAGCGCTTCTTTGTTCGAGCATTGAGAATGGATCGAGTCCTTGACGGCTTGTGTCGAGGAGTCGTACGTCTTGATGATGTCGCGCATTGATGAGGCGTTGCCGCGCGTGACCGAATCGCACCAGGCGGCGGCGCTGGCGTCTACGTTCACGGAATCAAGGCGCGTTTTGGCGTCTTTGATGGCCCGGTCGATGGATGCCTTATCGGACTGGGCCTGTTCGGCCTGGGATATGAAGGTCTCTGCCGCGTGTGTGCGCCACACGTTGATCCCGCCGACGGTGGCGGACAGGGCGATGAAGATGACGGCCAGGATGGCGCCTGCGACGGTTGCGGCGCGCAGGGGAGTGGGGGCGGTGCTCACTGCTGGGCCTCCTCGATCTGGCGGTTGATGTCGTCGAGCGTGGATTGAGCCCGGTCGCGTTCCTCTTGTGCGTGCTGTGCTTTCTCCTTGGAGTCCTCATAGATCGCGTTGGAGTCGCCCAGGTGGGACCACGTGAACACGAGGACACCGATGAAAGCGATGACCAAGATCCAGGAGGCGGCGCAGGCCAGCGCCCAGCGAGCGGTGGTGTGCTTCTTGGGGGCTTCCTGGGTGCTGGTCGCGCTGGTGCTCTCCATCGACGAGGCCGGGGTGGCCTCGGCAGTTAGGGTGGGCCTGGGGG
>ERZ1674246.100-NODE-100-length-15942-cov-26.357210_pt1 | contig 15942 bp, 28 predicted proteins | sample MGYA00581200_ERZ1674246 | MGnify/ENA primary metagenome ERZ1674246 (study PRJEB41354, sample SAMEA4873323) | human saliva metagenome | biome: human-associated habitat [ENVO:00009003]; feature: mouth environment [ENVO:08000002]; material: saliva material... | reverse complement strand
GGAGCGGCAGGAGCGGCAGGAGCGGCAGGAGCGGCAGGAGCGGCAGGAGCGGCAGCCGGTGGCGGTGTCAACGTTACTTGCGGAGCAGGCGCAGAATCAACCACAGGAGCAGCAGGAGCGGCAGGAGCGGCCACAACGGATACAGGAGCATCCACAGTATTGCCAGCAGGGGCATGAGGAACAGCAGTGCCATTGCCGTTATCGCTACCAGTGGTACTGCTAGGAGCAGCATGAACGGCAGGTTCAGAAGTATGTTGCACAGTGTTTGCGTAGAGTTCTGTGGTTTGGGTTGGTGTGAATGTGAGTTGGGCTTTTCCATCATTACCAATCTGTAACGCGATGGTTACGTTGCTGAAGTTGAACTGAATGTCGGACATGGTTAATTGGTTCATTGTGATTTCCTTTTCTTTACAGGGCTACGCCGTACTTGGCAGCTTCGGCGCGGATGGTTTCGATTGTTACGGACGGGTGTTGCGCCCAATCGCGCAGATGGGCGAGTGTGGTTTGGAACGCTGGGTTAGCCAGCATAACGGCTTTAGGGTCGGCAGCAGCGTAGGCTTGTGCCGCAGGTGCTTCGTCGTCAACCTTGCGTTCAGGGAAGTCGATGGTAAGAATCTCGGCGGATTCCGCAGTCTTACCAAGTTGCAACAGTTGTTGCAGTTTGTTGTACTCAACGTAGGCTTTGGCCTTGAAGCGCACACCTATGTTTGAACCCTCGCTGAAGCATACTTCGGTCACGACACCCTCCCAAATTGCGCCGCCTTGTTTCAACATCTTGGCGTAGTCGGACAGTGTGAGATAACCCTCAGCTTCACGAGCGGACTTACCGAACAGGGCGGTTGAGGACAAGTCCATGCTGAACAGGCGCATTTCAGGGTCGTTGGCAAATACCACTACCAAGCGTTTGCGCGAGCCGCAGGCTTTACCCTTACCGGTAGATGACGTACCTGCTACGTTCTTATGGCATGACGCGCAGTCGGCGGACTGCTTGGCGAACGATTTAGGCGATGGGTGTACACCGTCGGCAGACCAACAATCAGGTGGTAATGACTCGCCCTCTTTATACTGGGTCAGGTACAGTGTGCGGTAAGAGGTGTTGCCCTCCGGCGCGATACCCAAGATGATGATTTCGGCACTGTTGGTATATTGTGGGAATGCGGTAATCGAACCATCTGCGTTCTGAACCGTACCCATTGGTTTACCATCTTCTGCCAAGAAGTTGATTTGTCCGCCTTTCAGTTGGACACGGCGGCTGCCGGAGAAGCCGTCGCCGAACGAACCCATAGAGGACTGAGCGGCAAGCTCTTGCATATAGGCTGGCATTTGACCGCCGAGAATCAGACCACCTTGTTGGGTGTTGGCTGGGAGATTTGTCATTTTCATGTTCCTTATTTAGTTGGTTTCTTAACCGAGATGGTTTTCTTGGTGTACGCTGCCACACCTGCCGGCAGTTGACCGTTGTTCTCACGAACGTAATCTTCAACGAAGTCTTTTGCCGGTCGCAACTGCGTTGCTTCCCACGCGCCGGACTCGATGATGAATTTACCAAACGCCGCTCTGTCTTCCACGTTGTACGTCACGCGGTCGGAGGCCACAATAGTGCCGCCCTTAGTGCGGAAGCTGGTAGCGTCGGCGGCATTCAACCGCTTCTGCATTTCTGTTTCCAAGTCGTCCTGCGTTTTCTCAACATCGGCAATCAGGGCTTCGTAGTCGGCCTTACGGTCGGCAAGCCAGTTGCGGTTGTTGATGTACCACTCGGCGAGTTGGGATTCTGTGTACTGGGATAAGTCCATATCTGCAATCCTTATTGTTGTGGGGCTATTGTACGAGATATTTTCTCGTGTTTCAACCCCTCGTTTAAAATATTTTGAAGCTCGACCCACTTCTTAGACGGCATATCCGTGTGCTGTGGTTTGTCGAGGGCAGAACACCAACTGTTGACGGTGCGCTCATGCACCCCTAACAGTGCTGCTGCCTGCTGTTGTGTGGTATGGGTACGCTTGAGTAGCAAGCGCAGGTTCGCCGGAGTGTATCCGACATCGGGAAAGACTACTGGTTTCATGACTGTCCTTTCTTGATACCAAGAGTATCGTAGTAGAGTTGAAGTAGAATTTCCTGATTCTGCTTATTATCTGCAAGATGCTGGTACATCTCGCGCTCCCTCTTGTCCCCATATAGGTGGACAATGTTCATGTGCTGCGTTTGCGATGGTCTGTCCATGCGCTCGCAGGCTTGTAGGTATGTCTCTGTCCGGCTGGGCGGGGCGTACCACACTGTGAGGCTGGCGGCGGTTGCCGTGACCCCGTGCGAGAACGCTTCGGGGATAGCCAGTATGACCTCCGGTGTCGCTGACTGCTGGAAGTTATCCAAGATGCGCTTGCGCTCATGGACGCTGGTGGCGCCTGATATGACTGCCACGTCGAAGTGCTTGCGCAGTGCATCCTCAAGTACCGTCATGACGTGCTTGAATGGTACGAACACCAACGCCTTGCTGTGTGGTCTGCCCTCTGCGATGCTGTCGTCGCCCGACTCGCGGGCTTGCCGTATGAGGTCTATGGTAGCCTCAATGCGCGACCTGTTCTCAAGTGCCATAGCTGTGCCGTCGTCGGCGTAGATAGCACCTGCGTATATCTGCCGCAGCTTGCCGTGCAACACGGCGGCGTTGGCAGCGACGGCTTGATGGCCTGTATCGAAGTTGGCAACCATGTCGTCAACCATAGCTTTGATGGCGAGGGTCTGTGCCTTGCTCAACCCTACGTCGAGGTAGTTGCGCGTTACCGGCGGCAGGTCGAGGCAGTCCGCCTTGCGGATGTAGATGGACGGTTGTAAAAGATGATTAATGGTATCTTGCCAACCGCGCTTGTCGCGCCATATAAAGGTGCTGACCTTGTACTGTACCATGTCGCGGTAGGCGGTCTTGGTGCGTGGCATACGGCTCGGATTTACCAGTTTGCCTTGTCCGTATGCGTCCATTGCGCCTTGCGGTGTCGGTGTGCCGGTCAACGCCCACACTCTTGTCTGCGGGGTAATCAGCTTCGCCAACGCTTTCCAACGCTTGGTCGATGGGTCTTTGTACGCGGTAATCTCGTCGATGATAATCAGGTCGTAGTTGTTGACCGCCAGCGTGTCGGAGATAATCTCCACGCCGTCGAAGTTGATGATGTCTATCTCGGTGTTGTCGCGCCGTGCCAGCTCTTTGCGTCGCTTGCTGTCGCCATACAGGACGCAGTGTCTGCGCCCGATACAGGTTGCCATGATGTCGTCCACCCATGCGGAGTACATCAACGACTTAGGGCAGACCACCAACACCCTACCGATGACACCAATGGACATGAGGTAGTCCATAGCCCAACACGCACTCCGTGTTTTCCCCGTCCCCATGCCCGCGAAGCAATACGCGCGTGGGTTGCGAGACAGGAACTCTGCGATACGAAGCTGGTGGTAGTACGGGCGGTTGCGACCACTGAAAGCGTAACCATCGAAGATGGTACTCACTGCCGGTTGACCGGCAAGCGAGAGCTTAGTCATGTTGTCGAACGTCCAATCGACATCGACCCACACCGTGCCGTCAGGGTGGTATTCCACCGGACGCGCATCGGGAATCGCCGTAGTAACAGCGGCGATGTCTGTGGTCTTAATGCGTAGAACGCGCTCATGCACGTTCGGGAAATACATATTGGTCATCTGCGTTTCTTTCTTCGAGCGAGATAGTCCTGCCCCTGTTGCCAGTTGTCGCACTCACTGTGCGGACACCAACCACACAGCGGTGTGGCCTCGCCTGCTGGGAAGTTGTCGTTTACGATGGCAAGGACGACGCGGTTGATTTTCCAACGCCATTCCTCTTTCAGCCTGTCGATGTCGGCGCGGGTGTAGGTAGCGCGTACCATCTTGTAGTCATCGCAGACGAACATGAGGCAACCAGTGACCTTAGTCATTGTCGGGATAGCCAACATCACACACAGCGCATACAGGTCAATCTGCTTTTGGTCTGCGTACTTGGCGGACTTATTGGTTTTCCAGTCAACGATGACGGCCTCGTCCTTGTCGGGCGATACCATCAACACGTCAATCTTACCGGCGAGCGCGTTGCGTGGAGACCACCATACGTCTCGGTCGGTTGTGAACTCTGCGGTGTAGTCGTTATGGATTGCGAACGTGCGCTCACAATCTACTTCCCACCCGTTTGCCCGTCGCGTTTCGACGGCGGTTACTAATGGTTGATATTGCGACACGTTGTTTGGCAACGGTACGCCTTGCATGATTGCGTCTTCTAAACATTTGTGAACGTAGTCCCCCCACTTGGCTTCTTCTGATTGTTCGTATGGGTACAGCTTGTCGAGCTTAACCACCTTGTACTGCAAAGGGCAGTGTTCAAATTGTGAGATGGCACTATAACTAAGCACCTTGTGTTTGCTCATGGTCTGTTCCTAGAAATAAAAATCCTGCGCTATTATACGCAGGATTCTCTCGTGTTGCAACTACTTTATAACCGTCGGCGCAGTCTGAGGGACGTTACCAAACGGACGCGGGGTTTGTAGTGGGCGACCCCGCCCTTGCCGAAGTTACCTGTCGGTTTGCTGAATGCCTCTGCGCGATGGAACGTACCGAATTTGTGCAACGACACCGGATTACCCTTAATCAGTTCTTCCGACATTTGTTCGACTAGGAAATCTACCATCTTCTTGGCATGGGATACGGGCAAGTCGAACTCCAGCGCGAGGCGCATGATAAGGTCTGATTGGTTAACGCGTGGCATGACGTAACACCTTATCCCAACTGTTTCTGTTAATGATTTCGCGTACTTCATCATCGCTGGCGAGTACCCATCCCTCAAACGCCGACGGCATCATTGAGTCGAAGCCCACGCCACCAGAGGGACGCGATAAAAGAAATTGGTCGGGAATCGGCAGGTTCACTTCGTCGTCGCCTGTACCGTAGTTAGCATTGACGAAACGAGACAAGACGTTACCACCAATGATGGCTAGAACAACAACATCCATATCATTGACGCGGCGCACAGCCTTACCCGCCCGCAGGTACTCGATGGCGGTCTCGCGGTCGAAAGGTTTTTGTTTCATCTTACCCATAGCCAGTTGTGCGTAGTGGGCAATCTTCATGAGGTCGAGTTCCTCTTGGCCTGCGCGTTGGTTCGTACCAAAACGTGCGGCGTACTTCTGCACTTGGGCGATACAGTCTTGCGCCGACCACGACTCTACGTTGTCGTTGGGCGCGTCGCCGTACTGCGGCACGGTGTAATTCTCGATATGGTCTGCCACCGTAGTGGCAAACTCGTTCCAGTCTTTAGTTCGTTGGGCGGTCATAGGACTTCTCCTGTCATTGGGTTGAAAATATGTTTACGGTCGGGGTTGTTCGGGCGTTTAGACCAGTCGTCATCGACTGCGCCATAGCTCTGCGCCCAGCCACCCTCTGACGCGAGTGGAATACCCTGAATGTAATCAGGGGCAGTACACATACAACGGTGCATATAATCCGCCGCGACCTCTGCTTGCTCGCGTGGTACGACGGTACACCATTCATCGTGCGTGTTCATTACGATGGGATAATACTGGGCAATCCATACGGCTTGGGTTTTCATGACGGCGAACGCAAGGGCCTGCGTGATGTTTTCCGCCACAAGTCCGCTGTAAACCTTTGTTTCTAAAGGCTTTCCATTATAACCACACTTGTCGTAGAAGTATTGCGGGCGGCGTGGGTTCGTGAAATCAGCACGAAGATTAGGGTAGTTCAGCCATAAACCGTTAGGCATACGGATACCGGCCACCTTGCGTCCGAAGATGTAGCGGTTGCCATCGGCGAAGAACATCTTGCCATCCGCCCCGCCGAAGTACATCTGCCCGCCCGCCACCATAGTGGCAAGAGCTTGGTCGCACATACGCCAAAATCCCGTGATGAAACCGTTAGCGTCGCGCCACGCGCGAACAGTGGTCGCAGATTCGTCCATCGTCATGTTGATACCGGTATTGACGAGCGCGTATTTTTGGAAGCCTTGCGCACCTTGACCGTACCCCAAAGCGAGGGTGGCGGTCTTGCCGTATTGTCGCATCATACTGTATTTATGTGCGGTTTCAGGGTCGCTGCTCTTGCGCCCATCGATAATTTCTTGGTATGGAATACCATGAATCTTAGACGCAGCGAACGAATACACATCGCCGCCGGAGGCGAACACCCCAAGCACGTCGGTTTGATTTGCGATGTAGGCTAACACGCGGCACTCAATCTGACTTGCGTCATAGTTTACTATGACACTATTTCCTTGTGCGATGATACTACGGCGCAGTAGGTCGCTCTGTCCCTCGCGTCGTCCGCTTGGGAGATTCTGCATATTTGCGCTTCCTGCACTGCCCCCGCTCATGCGATTAGTATGCGCACCACCAATCTTGTACCCCATCGGGAGGAAGCCGTAGCTGCCATACTCAAGGAACTTGAGACAGCGGGTCTCGTCGATACTGGACTTAGCCGCCAGTCGCGCTTGGCAGACGGCCTGAATCTTGGGGTCGTCATGCTCGCACAACTCTTTGAACGCCACGTCGGTCTTACCGAACGCCCATGTGGTCTTACCCGTTTTCTCGGACACTTTGGTCGGGATAATGAATGTACCACTCTTGCCTTGCTCGGCTTCCTCTTCGGTTACACCGCCAATACTGCGGAGGACTTCGGCGAACTTGTCATTACTGCGCAGAAGCGCAGACAGATTGTCTTGGGTTGTACCGAACATCTTGCACACCTCTGCCAACTGCTCGGCCTTGTAGGTACGGCAACGGTTCAGCTCGTACTCTACCGTAGGGAGGTCAACGGTCAGGCGCGGCTCGGTGTAGCAGCGCAAGATGATGTCTTGGAAGCGCATCTCCTCGTCCGTCAGATACTGACGCAACACTTTGAAGAGAAACCATGTGATGTCGGTATCGTTCTTACAATACTCGCGGTAGGCCGCCCACTGTTGGGGCGTGAAGTCGGCGCGTCGTTTGCCCAATGCGTCCAGCACCTCTGTGCCTTTAGGGGGTACGGCGTACCCTGCTTCCTGCAACAAGCGGATACAGGTGGCGAGGCTGGCACTACCGGCAATGGTCGGCACGCCTAATGCTTGCGCCATACTCATGGTATCAATCAACATCGCAGGGCGCACACCATACCGCCAGTACAGGATACTGCCGTCGAACACGGCGTTATGCGCGATGACCGCAGTGTTAGACCAATCAACCGTAGCGAAGAACGTTGGGATTTGCTCGCCGTCGATGATTTGCACAGGGTCTTCGTTGAACTTGGCAGAGACCATCAACACCTCCATCTGCGGGTGCATGACGTAGGCTTGCGTCGTCATCTTCTTGAGGTTGATTTCTTTGTCGTAGTAGGTCTCGAAGTCGAGGGTAAGATAATTCATCGTGTTAATTCCATAACGAGTTTAGGTGTCATGAGCGTGGCGAGCAGGTCACGGCGCAGGATACCAATCATCTTGCGGTACTCATACTTGGCAACGCCCCACACAGTTGGGTCGGACGTGTTGGACATACGGCGCAGGGACACATCGGTAGAGGCGAGCATTACGCTTACCACCAGCACACATAGCTCAATGAGTGCGCGGAGGGCGAACAGCAGGAGGACAAGGCCGTCCCACACAGAGTAAGCTACCAGCAATGCAATCAGACACAGGTAGGCAATAGGGGCAACGATATAGGCCATCATCGTTTCCTTTCAAAGAATACAGATGACAGGTGCAGGGCTTCCATCTGCTCTGCGAGTTCGGTACGGATAAGGCGTTTGGTCGTACCAACGATGTCATTCTTGTACAGGTCTTTGCAGACCTCGCAGTCGATTTTGGCACTGGCGGCCATTGCCAGTGTAGCCAAGAGGGAACTGAACAACTTGAAGAAGAACACAACTACATACAGTATCTCGGCCACCAACCATAACAGGCCGGCAGGGGCGAAAACGAGCAGTGCCAACGGTACAAGTAAATACTTCATAATTTAACTCCTAAGATTTTGGATTCATGCGCCGCCCAGTCGAACACCGATAGGCCGGTCTTATTCTCAAGGGTACGCAGTTCGCCCTCTGCATCGAGCAGGATACCGCGTAAGAACTGGCAGTCGTTAGCCAACATAATCTGCAACCAATCAGCACGGATTTCAGGAACGGAACGTGGTCGGCTCGCCGGTGGCGACTTAGGTACAAGGGTGTGTACGTCGTACAGGTGGTTAGCCCACACGATGATGTCGGTGCGGAACTCGTTGTATGGCAGGCCGGAATCCTTAGCCGCCTGACGCACGTCCTTACCATTTACCACTGCCTCGAACTCGTCGCGCAACTCGCGGCGCAGGGTAGCTGTGATGCACACTTTCTTGCACACCTGCTGTGCGCGGGTGTAGTTCGTCAGGTACTCGAACAGGTGCTGGCTGATATGCTCGTAGCTGTCAGCGATACATAGGCAGGCTGTGTACAAGGGCGACAGCACCTCGCGTCGGCGTTGCGGACTCTCCAGCTCGTCGAAGTCAGTGAGCCACGTTACCAATGCAGAGTAGGCCACCTTGCACAACTCAACCGTCTTGCCCATGTTGGGCTGGGCGTACACTCGTGCGAGAATGTGGTAAGCATTCAGCGCACGAGTGAAGAACGTCAGGGTGCTGGGGTCGGTCATGTATGGCATATCGCCCAGTCGTAACCACATCTCTGACAGGTAGGTGTACAGGGTGTCGCGGTCGATAAGGGGCGCGTCCATCATCTTCTTACAGTACAGCTTCCTACCATTCAGCACCTTATTGTCTCGGTTGCGGTCGGTCTTGAAGCTGGCATGGGTCTCACGCTTAGTGCGTTTTACCAAACGTTCGGCTTGCTTTTGCAGTTTCGCCTCTTTGCGTTTGGCGGTCAGTGAACTGGCTGTTTGCATGGTGTCGGTTGGGCGGGTAAGGGGTTGTTCTTCACGGCTTCGCGGATTGCTTCGGCGCGTCGCTTAACCGCTTCTAGGGCTTCTTCGGGGTAACTGGCCGTCTCGTTTATCGTAGTCAGCACGTCGAGTACGGTGTCGATAACCATATCCACACCATCGGGGTGCAGGTGCAGTACGTCGAGCGTACTGCCCATAGCTTGGTTCATGTCGTCTTGGTTGCTCATTTCTTCAACCTTTGGTAAATTAAATCTAGTTCAGGGATAAGGGTGTCGGCATCGCCCCACAGGGCGAAGCCGCCGGCGGACGTGATGCGCCCCAGTTGCAGGCGTTGGTTGGTGCGTGGTGCTTGGCCTTTCGCCTTACACTCGACACCGACGAACCGTCCGCAGATGCACAGCAGGAAGTCAGGCACACCCACCTCGCCAGCTTGTACCACACGGACGATGTACACATCGGGTTTGTCTTTAGCCCACTGCTTCACAGCATGGACGACCGCGCTCTCCGGCGTGGTACTGCTACGGCTGGTCTTGGTTGTCCGCACACCCAGTGGTATGGCATCAATCTTAATCATGCGCCCACCTGTACATTGAAGTAGGCCAGCACTTCCGCGTCGCTCTTGTCCGCAAAGTCGGGGTATCGGGCGCGTAACGCGTTGGCAATAGCCGCAGTCGCATCGTCAGGTGCAGGGGTCAGTTGCATATCCACGTCGAGTGTATCGACCAACGCCAGCAGGCTGTCGATTTGCGCCTTGAGTTGGCGCAGTACCGAGATGGGGACATCGCCCCGTGCCTTGAGCAGGTCGGCGTAGGTCTCAGGTGTGTTATTCGTCATGTTCCACCTCCAAGAAAGCAATATAGGTTTCATCAGGGCTTGGTACACCGAGACCTAAAGCAGAAGTGTTCCACTTATCGCAGAAGTAAGCCGCAGAGTAGAACTCCCATTCACTCTCGCCGAACAGACCAAGCACTTGCTCAACCGCGTCACGCATGGCAGGGATATTTCGGAATCGCTTACCCGTCAGGTGCGCCATCACTTTACTGTCGGCGGTTGAATCGGCAGAAGCTACCAATACATAGGTTTTCATCGGCTGGCCTCCGCATCGCCACGTACACGCTCCATCGCATCGAGCTTGTCGTACTGCTCTTCTACGAGATGCGCTTGCTCGTACATCGCCACTTGGTTCTCAAGCTCGGCAACGCGTTGGGCGCATTGGTGGTCGGTCGTAGTGGTTGTACCATCGGTACTGCTCATGGCGTACACGCCACCACCGATAGCGGCAACTGCGATAAGGGTTCGGATTGCGTATTTCATGATTGCTCTTTCATATATTTAACAAAGGCTGTCAGGTCGGTTTCAAACTCGCGGTACTTCTGTTCGAGGGTCAGATACGGATTGCAGAACTCGTACTGCTCGGTCAGGGTGTACATCATATCGCCGTCAGTATCGAGGGCATCTTCGAGGTCGTAGGCCGACACGCCGTCGGTCTCATCGTGAATGGTCTCACACATTGCACGGACACTTGGCGGCGGAGGTTGGTCGTTTACTACCACGTCAAACCAATCAGCCAAGTCATTCTCATGTAGGTAGGGGTAGTTGCTGGTGTGCCAGTATGGGTGGGTACTGAACACTTCTTTTACCGCCATGATTTTGGCATAACGGCTTTCTACATTTTCATCAATCATGGTTTAATCCTTTTCTTCGGTTGCGCTCCAGCCGATAAAGGTCACTGCGTTCTGACCTATTGCTATGTCTTTACATAAATGGGGGAATCCGGCATCGGCAACAATGCGCGTAAATAATTCAGTGTCGTACTGCCACGATTTGTAGATAATCAACGTAGGGTAATCCACATCTACCGATACTAACGCTATCGGTTCATCGCCACTATTGGTGTGCCACACAATGCAGATACCAATACCGCCGTTAACGGCTACGCTATTCATCTTTTCCAGCACCATTCGCCAAAGCATATTAGTAACCGCTGGTCGGCTTTTGGCAACACGCTCTTGAAACTCCGCATGAGTGGCAAGTGATGTATCTACTTTTGCTGTCATGTTTTACTCCCAAGAGATAATGTCAATTAACGCACCATACTTCTCGCTCGGCATAATTGTAACGTCGAAGCCGTCTGACTCAAAGCGTTTTATCAGGTCGGCGTGGTTGATTAATGCGGCTACATTGATACGAACAGCAACCACATTATAAATATACTTATCATAAGCGAACGACACTACAACATACGGTAGTTTTTCATCGTTGGTATAAGACAAGCTCAGTTTTGTCGCGCCTTTGGCGGATTCAGATTCAATGATACCCAACAACGTATGGTGTACGTCCTCATTACACTGGGCGCGGTACTTGGCAACCGCTTGGCGAGCGCGTTCAGCAGGGGTTTCAGTGGTAATGGGTGCGGATTGCAGGTCTAATGCTTTAGTTAAAGTTACCATTTGTTTTACTCCATAAAATTTTTAATCAACTTAATAATACGAGACAATCTCTCGTGTGTCAATATGTTTTACACTGCGGTATCGAGCCAGCTTGCGAGGGCGTCCATCACGCCGTCCACCGTCTCGGTCGGTTCGATTACCACCGCCATGCCTAAGGTGTTGACCGCGCGTTGCAGAGATTTAACCCAAGCCTCCGGCGCGTTGTACACGCCGTGTGAGTGCGCCCACACGCCGTAGTCGTCCATCACTGAGAGGTTAACCACTGTTGAGCGTGAGGTCGTGAAACCTTGCACCTTGATGCGCTCGGCTTGCCCTGTGGGTGTAGCAACCACGTCGGGTGCATACAGTGGGGCGTTAGCCAGTCGGCTGGCTCGCATGGTCTTGCAGATACCGCGTGTTTGGGACTTGCTGTAAATGCCATCGGGGGCGCGGAAGCCGTCCTCGGTGCGCGTCCAAAACTCAGACTGTTGCAGTCGGTTCTCAAAGGCGCGGTCGTACCGCCATTGAGAAGCGTTGTTCACGAAGCCCCACACTATCGGCAGGTTCGGCGCAGGGCGTGTCGGTGTGTAGGCAGGGTGTGGTGGTAGCAGGGCGAAGCGGTGGGGTTGCAGGCTTATCACGTCCTCGCCTACGAACTTACCATCCACCAGTGGCATGATTGCGCCACAGGCAAGGGCTTCACGATACGCGCCCTCGTCATGGCGCAGGTAGGCTACCACCTCGCCAGCCGTCAGTCGTGCATTGCGCATGGACTCACGGCGCTGAGCTTCAAACACATCGGTCACAGTGATTTGTGGAATCAGCCCTTGTGCTAACATCTTCTTCAGCTTATACACACTGATTCCTGTCACTTGGCTCACGGCCTTGATTGATTCAGCCATTTTCACGCTCCTGTTTGATTGACATACCAATCACATAGACCATGGCTTCGGCCAACTGATTAATATTAGATGCGTTCTGCTCGGCGATAGCATCGTCCATCAAAGGCTTCAGGATAACAGGGATAATTTCGTCCACGTTATCTACCAATTTTTGCCCTTTGTACTCACTATCGAAGTACAGCAAGGTCTCCAGCTCGACATAACACACGCCATCGTCCCAATCGAAGTAATACACAATAACATCGGAATCGGGTGGGTACTTCAGCTCTTCACACTGGCGCATACACTTGGACACCGCATCATAATGCGCGGTGGCATCGGCGATGTGCTGTTGCATATCTTCCGTGTAAGGTAGGCGCAATCGGTCGAAGATTTGTTGCGCGGTCAAGCCCATCAAGGATAGGCCATTGATAACTGCTTTGCGCATATCGCACAGGTTTGCCAGTTGTTCTTCGTAGTTGTACATACTAGTTCCTTTCTTACAGACGCTTCCACAGGTTGGCAATCAGGTCGGGTTCTTCGGCCAGTATTTTATCCAACATAATGCTATAGCGTTGGGCGATTTCAGGCGTGATGTCGCTGTCGGTTTGGAAGTCCTCATCATCGCCGAACACATGGTAAATCAAGGCTTCGCCCAAGATATAGACCACCATGTTAGCCACCCAACACGCGCTACCATAATTCTCGGCAGGTGCTACTTGTCCAAACTGGGTTCGTTCGTATTCCATCACAGTTTGGATAGCGTTGAATGTACCAAGCTGTTCAAGGGCGCGCTCGGCATCGGCGGTGTACACATAGGTCGCGGATTGGTTGTAAACTTCGTGGTGCATATCAGCAGTAGACACGCCGTGCAAATCGTGGCTAATCAAAGCATCAATCAGTTGCGCTTCTACTTCGTTAAAGATTTCAGGTTTCATTTTATACGTACTCTTTCATAGCTTGTTTAATCACTTCCATCAACCGCGTGGCTTCTTCAGTGTCGCAGTCAAGGATAGCTGTTTTCAGTTCTTCGGCGGTTACAATGCCGAAGTAATCAATAGCACTTGCAAACAGTTGCTGGCCTTGATACTCCACATCTTGCTCGTCCAAACAGACCACGAGTTCGTCGGCATAATCCCATACCACAGATTGTGTTTCCTCGTCATACCAATAGACAGGTACATGGTCGGTCATGGTTAAACCAATGTTTTGCACCCATCGGCAGGCACTGGCAAGCAGGTCATACCATGCACTAATGGCGTTAATATGGCGGTATTCGGGGGCATTGCGTATTTCTTCGTGAGTACCGACAGGGCGGTCAACAAGGCGTAAGATTTCATCTAAACCGTCAACGTGGCTACCCTCCATCAAGGTGCAGATGATTTGAGTTCGTTTGTTTTCCATCGCCAAGATTGCATCTCGGCGTTCAAGTGAAATAATAGGTTTCATAGGTTGCTCCAAAGGCTTTCAAATAAATTTGTTTCCTCGACCGCGCGGTCGAATGTTGATTATATTTCGACTTTAAATGCTTCGATTACCTTATACACACGAGTCGCCAATTCTTCCAAATCGCCAGCGTGAATAATCATAGCTTTCTCGTGGTAGTCGTTTCTAGTCGCGGTGTCGCAGGGTAAATGGATTATGGCCGTAGCCATATCATTCTCGTGAACTTTGATTGAACCGACAATCGGATATTTCACTCGTTTAGTTATAGGCATTTTATTTACCTCGCATAAAAAAGCGTTTAAACCAAGACGGTTTGCAAGGCACAGGCACTCTTGCCACCATCTCACCCTCATACACGGCGGTTGCTTGCGCTCTGATTTTGCGCATGGCTTCGTCCACGCTGTCGGCAAAGACGGAGGCCGTCCAGTCCTTGCCGTTGAATCTGTATTTGAATACGTACTCTTTCATGGTTTGCTGGCTTTCTTCAAAGTTGTACGGTCAGGCTGTCGCCTGTTCCATCGTTGTAGATGTACTCAATATCAAGGACTACGTGGTTGTACCCTTGCTTCTCGGCTTGTGCCACGCAGTACCGGCGGACGGATTCTTCAGCCCACTTACCATGCAACATGATGGACGGATTGCGGAACAGGCACTGTTTCGGAATGTACTTGCTGTTCGGCGGTGTCAGGGCAGGGAAGCCCACACTGGCGCGGACTTCGGTCATCTCTTTGGTTTTCATTCAAAATCCTCCGGTGTATAACCATAGGCGTTGGGCATACCAAAAATGACCTCCGCTACAGTAAAACACGCCATACTACTTTTTGACAGTAGGCCAGCCCCACCGCGCTCAACCATTTTACGAATAAGGGCGATGGTATTAAGGTTGGTTACCGTCTCGGTATAATGCCCCATTCCCCACGACTGGCTGTTTCCACGCTCGTACTTACGGCATGGGCATTTAATAATCATGTGGTCGTCGTGGTCGGTGATGGTGTATTGGGTATCCCAAATGTCGAACTTAACAGGGATAGTGTAGGTAGTTGGTTTCATACGGTTACTTTCAATTCAATAGTTACAGTCATACCCATTCCAGCTTCCGGACGGCCTTTGTGTTTGCGCTGAATTTGTGCACGGGTGTCAAACCATTTGACAGACAAGGCCGTCAGACCCAGCAGATGCAACACTTCAGTCACACGCTTGCACACATCGGCACTTTCAGGCGGTAAGATACGCAGGTCATGTTGCAACACGCCACGCTCAATCTTGCAAATCACTTTGCCCTCGTACCATATACCAATGGTATAAAAGGTGTATCGTTCGGCGCGGAAGCCGTTGTTGCCAAGAATCAGGCCTTTGGCTTCAGGGTCATGTAAAAATTCGATTAGTTTGTTCATGTTTGTTTGCCTTTTATGCGTGTTCAATACGCGCGGTTGTCAGTCGGCGCATGATGATTTGCATTACTTTGCCTACATCATCGGCGGTATAGGCCACGCCATCGGGGATACTGATTTCCATTCCCCAGTCGGCGTGCCAGTTGTCATTATCGGACAGACGGCTATCAGACAGACTTTGCCCATAGGTAAAAGTGTTCAAATCAAAGTTACCATTGCTGTCAGCTTCAACGTATCCGCAGACAACGGCTTCCACGCCACAGGTCGGCCAGTGGACGGCCAGCTCGCATGGGTACTCATCGCCGTAGGGTTCAGTGTCTAAGATAGCCAGTGTCGTGTTTGGGTAATGGGTTTTCAAGGGTTGCATCTCAAATATCCTCACGAATAAAGCCGTCATGCAGTGGGTTGAAGTCGCAGGCGTGATGTATCATCAGCTCTTGCAATTCCCACAGTTCAGATTCAGACAAGGTGCCATCGCTACAACGTGCCTGACAATGCTCAAAGGCATAGTCCAGTGTTGCAATATCAAAGTTACCATCGGGTGCGTCATCGACTGCGCCTAAGACTTCAAGGGAAGCCCAATTTCCCTTGTCGTCACGCCATTGCCATGTCAGGTCAACATATCGGGATAAGGGTTCATCGCCTACATGGTCGAGGTAGTCGTCTTGGATTGACACAATAATTTCAGGTTTTGTATTTCGGATTAATTCTTTCAGCATGATAGCTTTCCTTTCATGTATATAAGGTAGTACACTTACTGAAACCATCAGGGTGTTGATGGCTTGGATAAATAGGCTTTGTCTACAGATTGCGGAAATAATATCCGTCTTGTTCACAGCAATCATGGCCGTAGAAAAACCATTAGCCATTGCCAAGCCGTTGATATAGTCGGAAGC
>ERZ1674246.92-NODE-92-length-16913-cov-57.445664_pt1 | contig 16913 bp, 13 predicted proteins | sample MGYA00581200_ERZ1674246 | MGnify/ENA primary metagenome ERZ1674246 (study PRJEB41354, sample SAMEA4873323) | human saliva metagenome | biome: human-associated habitat [ENVO:00009003]; feature: mouth environment [ENVO:08000002]; material: saliva material... | reverse complement strand
GCGAATCCGCCCGACTGACCATCAACTTCGGCAAACAGGGCGTAAAAGAGCTGGACACCAAGTTTGCGAAATTGGAAGAGATGTAGAAATTAGAAAGCTTGGAATGATAAAGGCCGTCTGAAAAATTTTCAGACGGCCTTTTAACATCTATCTAAGCCGAAAAAGCCTTATATGCCATTGAAACGATAATCAGCAAAACCGTTACGACCAAAACCTTACGAATAACTTCTCCGTTTGAATTAATAGCATGGAGGCTGCCAAAATGGTTGCCCAACAAATTTGCCAAAATCATCGGGATTCCGATTAGGAACGCCATTTTCCCTGCTATCAAGAAGGCAACAAATGCTCCGATGTTAGAAGCAAAATTGAAAATCTTGGAAGTAGCCGAAGCCTGCAACAACGACAATTTGTTAATGACAAACAAAGCAATGATGAAAATACTACCTGTACCCGGGCCAAAAAAACCGTCATAAAAACCAACAATCAGACAAGTTAAAAATACGGCGATAACGGATTTTTTTATCTCGCCACGCTCATCTTCTTTTTTCAGCAAAACACCTTTAAACAAAGTTGCCAGCAAGCCTATGGGCAAAAACGCAAGAATAATGTAATTGATGGTTTCCACCGGAAGAATCAAAATGACTTTTGCACCGACAAATGCCCCAATTAAAGCCGCAACAATACCAACCGGCACAATATGCCATACGATCGAACTGCTCTTCATAAAATTTTTAATCGCAGCCACCGTACCGATGGTACTCACCAATTTTTCCTGTGCCAACGCGACCTGAGGCGGTAAACCTACCATCAAAAATGCGGGAATCAAAATCAGCCCTGCTCCGCCCGCAATAGCATCGACATAGCCCGCAATCAAAGACGCGGCAACCAGCAAGAAAAGGCCGAGATAAAAATAATCGGCAATAATACTGCCGGGAATAAATAATTGTTCCATGGATTGTTTCCTCTTGATTAAATTTTTTATTATTAAAAGTCGTTAACTGCTCAATACATCGCCCTTCTTCGTCAAAACATATTGATAAACTTCTTCTACCGTAGCCTCGTCATAGCTTTTGCCAAAGCGTTTTTTATAGCCCAATTCGTATAGTTTCACATGATGCCCTTCCGGGATTTCGACGCCCACATTTTCCAAACACGATTTGGCGCAATGCAGATGACAGCCGTCAATAACCAACATCGGCCGTCCGGACTGCGCTTTGCGTACCAACGGCGCGACTTTGCCGCCCACGCCGGAAATACACGACATTTCAAATTCTCCGGCATGGTCGAGCGCTACGGCTGTGTTGTTGGCCAGCTGCGCCACATCGGAACATCCAGAACAAGAATAAATTAAGGGAAGCTCATTGCGGTTAGGCATTTTCTATTTCCTTCGGTAGCGGTTTTTATCTTTATGTGTCCGCCCATGGTCAGTCTGTCGGGCGCATTATGCGTGGTATGCGGATATTCGGGTTACACCCGTTTTCTTTTTTCAGACAGCCTACGGCGTATCCATTTATATATTAAAAGGCATCATAACTCAATACAATTAGACATTCCAGAACAAAGCAGATGCTACCTTCTAAAAAAATAAAGGCCGTCTGAAAACAGATAACGCTGCTTTTTCAGACGGCCTTTTTATTTGAAGTTAATGATTAGGCTTTGTGTTCGCCATCATTCTCTGCTTTGGGCGGAACGGGGGCAAACCAGCCGACCAGAAGCAGCAGCAGGCCGACGATGATGAAGGAAACGATGCGCGCGATACCGTCGCTGTTGGAAAGCTCGATCAGGAAGAGTTTGACGACTACGATGCCCATCAGCGTCGCGCCTGTCATCCAGTAGGAACGCTGTTTACGGCGGTTGCCGAGTACCATCAAGATGATGGCGGTTACTGCCCAAACGACGGAGAGGCTGGCTTGCAGGCCGAAGGATTGGAGCATGATGTCGAGACGCCAAGTGATGCCGTCGTAGAAATGCCATACGCGCATCACGCCCGCGCTGATCAGCATAAATGCCAAGGCGGCAACTGTGGTTGCCGTGGTATGGCGAAGGTCGGGCGGCAAGGCTTCGGGCAGGGATTGCAGGGCAAACCAAAGCATACCGGCGCAGGCGAGTTCCAATGGGTTAAGCACGGGAATATACGGCAACGGCGAAGGTTGGAACGGCGTGGAGAAGTTGGTCCACAGCATCCAACAGGCGGCGGCAAGGGCGCACAACGGCAAGGCGAAATGCTGATAAATGGTTTGATGCCGTCTGAAAAATGCGCGTTGGCGCTGCGTATGGAAAACAATCCACATCGCCAAAGGCACGACCAGCCATGAAAGCTGCGACCAAACGCCGGAGAGAAGGCCGCCGACATACAGCGCGGTCCAAAGCGTCCAAAGTATGCCGAGTATTGTGATATTGAGTTTGTGCAACCAAAGCAGATCAGGGCGCGGATAATTGTTCAGAATGATGAAGTTCAACACGGTAGCGGCGGCAAGCGGCAAGGCTGCGGCGGCTGTCCATGCGTGTTCGGTATGGTAGAAGACAAAATGCAGGGCAAACACGGGCAGGAATGCTAAGTTTGCCTGCAGAAGCTCTTCCCATTTCAAACGTTTGGCAAACAGCAGCAGGCCGGCAAATATCGGCCACATCCACAACTCGATAAACAGGGTTTCCTCGCCTGTCCATTGCATATAGAGGGCGTAGCTGCCTGTCGCCAACGCAGTAAGCAGGATAATCCAGCCTGAAACCTGCGCAAAGTAAACCTCGTTTCCTTCCGGCTTTTCGCTTGCAACCGGCACGCGCGGATATTGCAGCGCGTAGGCAGCCGCAAACAGTAAAGGCGTAGCGGCAATAAGGTACAGATGACTCAGGAAGCCTTGGGATTCATAAATGATGCCGGATTGCAGCAACAGGGCGAACAATACATTGCCCAAGGCAAATGTGATGAACACATTCGGCTCATGTTTGCGCCGGCAGAATGCCCACGCCGCTGCCAAAGCAGAGAGAGCGACAATGCTGCCTTGGTCGGCCAAGAAAAGCAAAGGCAAAATAGAGATGTACAGCAAGGCGGCAGACAACACGGCCGTCTGAACGGATTTTTCCCATTGCGCCGAACCTTCGCGACGCGAGAAATTCCACAATAAATAAATCGCCGCTCCGCCAAGCAACACCACAACCGTCGTAAACCACTGCCCTTCCAGAACAGTATCGGTGCCGAAGCCCTGATAATTGCCCAGCTGAATCAGTGCCGCCAAGAGATAAACCATCAGCGCACCCAAACGGATATGCGGACGCTGTTGGCGCAAACCGAAGAAATAAACCAGTGCAGATTCGGCACTCCACAAGATAACCGTATTGCTCGGTTCAAAATAAAGCGGAACGGCAATCGTGAGGAACAACACCGCCAACGCAAAAAACGCCTGACGCAAAATATACAAACCCTGCTGACGTTTCAGCAGCAGCGCGGCCAATCCGTAAACAGAGGCAAAACCCAATGCGGAAAGCGCATCCGCAGACGGCCAATGCTCCACCATGCGGTATTGCAGTCCGAATGCCGCCGCCATCGTGCCGAACAATAAAGTATGGTCGAGGACATGCACGCGCAGGCCGTGTGTATAAATACTCTTGCCGATTTCTTCCAAAGTCGCATTGTCGGCAAGCGGCGTAACGCTGTCTTCGCTGTTTTCCGTCAACTTACGGCGTGCGAACAGATACGCGATAAAGGTATAGAGCAGCCAGTGGTAAATCAGGAAAGGCTCGGTAGTGGCGAAATGTTGCGGCGTATAACTTCGCATGCCCCACAGCGCGGCAATGGCAAAAGTAGCGACAAAACCCGTCAGGTTCAGCGGGCGCCATGCCTTAAACCACGCAATCGCGGCCACACCAGCATTGAGCAGGGCAAGATAAGAAAACAGCACCAAATAATTGCCGCTGCCGTCTGAAGTCAGCAAAGGCGCAGCCATACCGCCGATTAAAGCAACCTGCGCCATAATCTGCGCATTCTGCCTTACCGCCAGCCACGCCATCAGCACAACCATCGCCACCATCAGCCCGAACACGACCGACACAGGCAACAGCGGATGCAGTTTCAACGCCGCCAACGCCGTTAAATATATCACCGCCACGCCGAAACCCTGCAACACCAAGCCATATTCACGCTTACGGCTTTGCAGCTTCCAGCCGCCGACCACCGCCGCCAAACCCGCGCCTGCTACAGTCAAATAACGCAGCTCCACCGGCACATGAACCCGCTCGGAGGCATAGCGCAAGAGAAACGCCAAGCCGAGGAACAGCACCACAATACCGGTTTTCAACAGCGGATTACCGCGCAAGAACCAAGCAACAATCGGATTGTCGGAAAACTTATATTCTCCGCCTTCCACCTTATCTTTATGGATAACGAATTGACGCGATGGAGCCTCTTCGTTTTCAGACGGCATCGAAGCAACAACAACCTCTTCTTTAGGCAGCTCTTCTTGTTCAGCAGCAACCGGAGCAACCGCCTCGACAACTTCTTCCACAACAGGCTCAGACGAAGCAGAAGCCTTGGTAGGTACAGGATCAATAGGTATAGAAAAAGAAGGAGCAAATGCCTCTTCAATTTTCTGCTTAACAGGCGCAGCTTCCGCCTCAGGCTCAACCCGAACATGAAGCGGCTCAGAGGCCGTCTGAACATCGGCAACAGCCCGAGCCTCAAGCCCCTGCCCTACCTTCGCCTCATCACGGACAGCCTCATGTTCCAACACCAACAAACGCTGTTTCAGCAGCTCGATTTCCTGCTCCAGCTTCTGCATCCTGTCGCCTGCCGTAGCAGATTCAGCCAAACGCTCTTCTTGACGCTGTTTCGAGATTGACCAAGCAACCAGCCAAAACAACGACCCAACAATGACGCCGGTGAACATCTCATCAGCAAAATAGCCGATAATAATAGGAATAAGCAGGCCGAAAAACTGCATGAAACACCTGTTTGATAACAATAAGAATATGCCGATTGTAACACCGACAACATTATTCATGAAAAAAAGAGATAAAAGGCCGAGAATAAAAGCATACGGCAAATAGAATATAGAGAATCGGAATAGAAAAAGACCGTCTGAAAATATTTAGGGATTTTCAGACGGCCTCTACCTATTTCAACAACCCAACGCAAATCATGAAAAGAAACGCATTGGGTCTTGTTTCAAACTACGGCTTAACTTCCCGACAATACTGCCGCACCTGCTTTCGCGACGCTTTCGTCTTCATCGACCGAGCCGCCGCTCACACCGACACTGCCGACGATAACACCGTTTTTATCCACCAACAGCACACCGCCGGGAAAAATCACCAAACCGTCGTTGGTCACCTCAATACCGTAAAGCTCGCCGCCCGGCTGCGAAGCCTTGCCCAAATCGCGGGTGGACATATTGAAATAGCGCGCCGTTTTCGCCTTTTTCTGCGCAATATCAATACTGCCGATAAACGCATCGTCCATACGCGCGAACGCCTTCAAATTACCGCCCGCGTCCATAACCGCGATATTCATCGGCACCTTGATTTCACGCGCCTTTTTCATCGAAGCCTGCACCACCGCCTGCGCCTGAGCCGTCGTCAAATCGCCTGGCAGCGTTTTGGTCAAACCCTCAGAAAACGCCGGCGCACCCAATGCCAAAGTACACAACAATGCAACTGATTTTATGCCGCGCATAACTGGTCTCCTTGTATTGAATCAATGAAAGGTACTGCACTTTTGATTGTATGCCTATCGGCGGGAAGAATAAAGGCCGTCTGAAAACCATAAGATAGGTTTTCAGACGGCCTCGGATGGGTTTTAGGTTTCAAACATCGCGTGCCTGCGTACCGCACACACCCTACACCCGATACCCAGTTTCGCGTGATGTTCAGGTAGGGTGAGCGGCTTAAGGCATGCACGTAGTTTCGGTTGGGAGAGGTCAGATTCTTGGATCCAACGACTTTTGAGATGGTTGCTGATTTTATCAGATCCAAGTATTCGACCTACAACTGGCTTTTGAAATAGCACCAACTTTTGCTGAATAGTTTTTGCTAAATATTAAGTTACTGACCTATAACTACTACAGTTTATTAGGGCTTCGCGATTCCATAAATTTTCCTTAGCCCATTTATAATATATTTTAAATAATATAAATATCCTATTATTGCATTTTTACCTTCCAAAGTCTGTAAATGCTTTGCCTCTAATTTAGCATAAACTTTTGCTGATTTTTTACTTGATATATAAGAGCTTCCAAATAAATAAATTTGAATGAAAAGTTTAAATACCCTACGAATATCGGATTTATTAAATTCCCTACTGTTTCTCCATGCCGAAACAACATACGCGTTACGACTGGAGTGAGACCAATCTGTTTCTTGAGGATAGATAAAAGCAGCAACGGAGCCATTAAACGCACAAGAAAAAACTAATGATGGCCCTTTTTCTACTAATACTTCCATACTGACTCCTGGTTTTAAAATAGTTGGTCTACATGGAAGGGGACGTTGCCCAAAATAAATAGTTATACTATCTCCATAAATTGTTTTATCTGTTTTTATTCTTCCATTTCCTTGTTCCTTTAATATATTATGAAATACTCTATCTTTAAGTTTTTCTTTAATTTCATATTCAAACTCTTCGATTACTTCTAAGATTATTGGTTTTGCATGAAAATTCCAATTCAAATTAGCATAATAAGTTTCTATTTTTTCCCTTTTTGACCTTCTAACATCACTAATACTTACAAAATCTTTATTTTTAAAAAACATATTTTCTCCGTCTCAATGCGCCTCTTCCCAATTCATCCCCACACCCACTTCCGCCACCAGTGGCACGTTCAACATCCCTTCATCCACTTTCGCCATAATCTGCGGCAGTTTTTCTTTGACCAAATCCAGTTCGGCTTCGGGTACTTCCAGCACCAGTTCGTCATGCACCTGCATGATCAGTTTGCTTTGCAAGAGGTCGTCCCACGGGGAGGCTTCGCACTCTGAAAGCCAGCAGGATACGTCTATCATGGCGCGTTTGATGAGGTCGGAGGCGGTACCTTGCATGGGGGCGTTGATGGCGGCGCGTTCGGCTCCGGCGCGGGCGTTGGCGTTTTTGTTGTGGATGTCGGGCAGGTAGAGGCGACGGCCGAACAGGGTTTCGACAAAGCCTTGTGCGGCGGCTTGTTCTTTGGTGCGCTGCATGTATTCGGCGACGCCGGGATAGCGGGCGAAGTAGCGGTCGATAAAGTTTTTGGCGGAGATGTTGTCGATGCTCAATGATTTGGCAAGGCCGTATTGGCCCATGCCGTAAATCAGGCCGAAGTTGATGGTTTTGGCGTAGCGGCGTTGTTCGGACGAGACGTTTTCGGGGGCGGTGCCGAATACTTCGGCGGCGGTGCGGCGGTGTACGTCTTCGCCGTTTTGGAACGCGGCGATGAGGGTTTTGTCGCCGGAGAGGTGCGCCATGATGCGCAGCTCGATTTGGGAATAGTCGGCGGAAACGATGACGCTGCCTTGCGGTGCGGTGAAGGCGCGGCGCACGCGGCGGCCTTCGGCGGTGCGGATGGGGATGTTTTGCAGGTTGGGGTTGTTGCTGGCGAGGCGGCCGGTAATGGCGACGGCTTGGGCGTAGGTGGTATGCACGCGGCCGTCTTTGGGGGAAATCATTTCGGGCAGTTTGTCGGTGTAGGTGGATTTGAGCTTCGCCAGGCTGCGGTTTTGCAGGATGATTTTGGGCAGGGGGTAGTCGGGCGCGAGCTGTTCGAGCACGGCTTCGTTGGTGGAAATGCCGCCTTTGGCGGTTTTTTTCAGGCCTTTGGTGGGGATGCCCATTTTGTCGAACAGGATTTCTTGCAGCTGTTTGGGCGAGTTGAGGTTGAACGGCTGGCCTGCGGCGGCGTAGGCTTCTTGTTCAAGCTTCATCAGCTCGGCGCCGAGTTCTGCACTTTGGCGGGCGAGTTCGGCACGGTCGATTTGCACGCCGTTGCGTTCCATTTCAAACAATACTTGCGCGACGGGCAGCTCCATTTTTTCATACATTTCAAGCTGTTTGTCGTCCATTTGCGCGCGCAGGTGCGCTTCGAGACGCAGGGCGAAATCGGCGTCTTGGGCGGCGTATTCAGTCGCCTGCACGATGGCGACATCGGCAAAACTGATTTGCTTTGCGCCTTTGCCGCACAACGATTCGTAGGTAATGGTTTCCAAGCCGAGCCAGCGTTCGGACAACTCGTCCAAGCCATGTCCGAGATGGCTCTCGATGATATAGGAAGCGAGCATGGAATCGCCGGCAATGCCGTTCAGGGCGATGTCATAGTTGGCGAAAACATGTTGGTCGTATTTGAGGTTTTGCCCGATTTTTTTCAGGGCGGGATTTTCCAAATGCGGTTTCAGACGGCCTAATACGTCTTGTAAATCGAGCTGTTCTGGTGCAGCGGTCAGGCTGTGTCCTACGGGGATGTAAACCGCTTCGCCTGCTTGGAACGCGATGCTGATACCGACCAGCGCGGCATTCATCGCGTCTAGGGAAGTGGTTTCCGTATCGATGCCGATTGTGTCCGCCTGCGACAGTTTATCTAACAAAGCGGCAAACTGCGCTTCGGTGGTAACGGCTTGATAATCCAGCTTTTCTGGGGCGGGGGCAAGTTCAGGTTGTTTTTCAGGCTGTGTTTCCATCGCCAATGCGGCCTGTTCGCCGATATGCTCGCTACCGAATAAATCTGTGTTTTGCGCTTCGTGCATACGGCTCTCTGCCTCTTTCAACCAAGTGCGGAAGCCCCAGCGTTTGAAATCGACAACCAGCTGCGCCCATTTAGGCGTAGTGCGGCGCAGGCTTTCGAGGCCGTCTGAAAGCTCGGTGTGCAAGTCCACATCGGTTTTAATCGTTACCAAGTCATATGACAGCGGCAGTTGTTCCAAAGCGGCTTGCAGGTTTTCGCCGACCTTACCTTTGACTTCGCCAGCGTGTTCCATCACACCAGCCAGCGAGCCGTAGGCTTCCAGCCATTTCACCGCCGTTTTCGGGCCGCACTTCTCCACGCCCGGCACGTTGTCCACCTTGTCGCCCATCAGCGCGAGATAATCGCGGATTTGGTCGGGGCGCACGCCGAATTTTTCTTTCACGCCTTCAATGTCCAGCGTTTCGCCGCTCATCGTGTTCACCAGCGTCACGCGCTCGTTCACCAACTGAGCCATGTCCTTATCGCCGGTGGACACCACCACGTTCCACCCTGCTTCGCCGGCCATCGCCGCCAACGTGCCGATAACGTCGTCCGCTTCCACCTGCGGAATAACCAACACCGGCCAGCCCATCAGGCGCACCAAATCCGGCAAGGCTTCCGCCTGCGGGCGCAAATCGTCCGGCATCGGCGGACGCGTCGCCTTATAGTCGGGGAACATCTCGTGGCGGAAATTCTTGCCCTTCGCGTCAAACACCACCGCGCAATAGTCGTGCACATAATCCGCACGCAGTCGGCGCAGCATGTTCAATACGCCATACATCGCCCCCGTCGGCGCACCATCGGGCGCAGACAAATTCTGCCCCATAGCATGATAAGCGCGGTAAAGATAAGAAGAGCCGTCAACGAGAAGGAGTGTGGGTTTGTTGGACATGGAGAACCTGCTGTGTGTATGAAAATAATGTACGGATTATAAAGGAAAAGGCCGTCTGAAAACCGAAAATCAAGTTTCAGACGGCCTGATGTTTACATAAATATACGGTTTCAGGTATTGCGCCGCAGAATCCCATCTTGTATATTTGTATTCAAATGAATACAAACTAAAACAAACGAATATGAATGCAACGAACCGTATCCCAATCAGCGTGCGCATCACTCAGGAAGATGCTGATTTTATTGCCGAACTCAAAATCGAAGGTGCGAATACGCCGTCTGAAAAAATCCGCGAACTGCTCAAACTGGCTCGCTTGGCGCATACGCAGACACGCGATTACAGCTCCGCACTGACGGCGCAGGAGCAATTTTTCCAAGCGGCAAAACACGAAATCTTGCACGCTGAAAAACAGGCCGGAGTGCATTCGCATATCGTGGCGAGGTTGTTTGAACAATTGCCCGACTTGGGTGCGACGCTCGCCGCCGACCTGCCCGAAGAAGCCGACCTCGACGATTTGAAAAAATACGAACGCGAACTGATGTGGCGCATCGTCCGCCTCACCGACAGCATCTTGCAACTCGCCGTAACCGGCAAAGGCGCGGCATACGACGACAGCGTGCTGCAACAGCTTGAAAACACTTTGAAACTGGCAAAGATTGTGCAGCAGGCAAATGAAGTTTAAGACTGCCTCCATACCAAATGAAACAAACACATTTTAGTGAAAGGAAATCCAAATGAGCGAAACCCTATCCCGCCGAGTAGGCCGTCTGGTAAGCGGCGGTTTTCATGCCCTGATTGATGCGGCGGAAAACCTTGCACCTGAAGCGGTCATGAGCGAGAGCATCCGCGAAATCGAGCGGGCGGTGGACGAAGTACGCGCCGAGTTGGGCAAAGTGTTGGCGCAGAAACACCTTGCCGCCAAGAAAATGGCGGACGAGAGCAACCGCCACGAAGCCATCGATGCCAACCTGCAAGCCGCCGTGGATGCCGGTCGCGACGACCTTGCCGAGGCAGGCATCGCCGAACAAATGGACATCGAAGCGCGTCTGCCTGTTTTGGAAAACACCATTGCCGATTGTGCCGCACAAGAAAAAGAGCTCGAAGGCTTTATCGCCGCCCTGCAGGCAAAAAAACGCGAGATGCAGCAGCAGTTGCAAGACTGGCGCGCCGCACAGCAGAACGCGGGCGCAGGCAAAGCAGCAGGCGGCAGCGACCTCAACCGCATCGCCCGTGATGCCGAAAAAAGCGGCAACGCTTTCGACCGAGTGATGGGTCGTCAGAACGCGGTACACAGCAGCACCGATGCGGCGCAGTTGGCCAAGCTGAAAGAACTGGAAGACTTAAGCCGCAACAACCGTATTGCCGAACGATTGGCGGCGTTGAAGGCGAAATCATAAGCCATATTGAGAAAATCGCGGTTTCAGACGGCCTTTATCTTCATGGGGCCGTCTGAAAAAAGAAAACCATACACACCTCAATAACAAAAAGATGCCGGATTGGGAAAATCCAGTTGGTTACAACAAATTAATAAAAATATCCATATCCAATCGGCTTAACTTTAAAATAAAATATATGCCGTCTGAAAATTAAAAAGAATAAGGAAATGCAATATGTGGAATTTAATCAACGCCCCCGAAACTGAAATCTTCGGCATTGCCATTGCGCTGATGGTTTTGCTCGGTGTGTTTGAAGTCATTTCCATGCTGGCAGGCGGTATTAGCGACTGGTTGGACAACCTGTTGCCCGACAGCCTGACCGAAACCGCGCACGCCGAGGTCGGATTAGATGTGGCGGATGCAGGCATATTCGTGCGTTTCCTGAGCTGGCTGTATGTCGGACGTATCCCGGTATTGATGTTGATGGTGGTGTTCCTTGCCGTATACGGACTGACGGGTTATCTGTTTCAGACGGCCTTTGCCACTGTATTCGGCAGTTATCTGAATGGCACGCTGGCAGCAGCCATCGTTTGGTTTCTTTCCCTGCCCTTGGTGCGCGTAACGGCTGGCGGTTTGTACAAAATTATGCCGAAAGATGAAACCACTGCCGTTTCGCAGGAAAGTTTAATCGGCCGCGTCGGCACGGTGGTGTTGGGCGAAGCTCGGGTAGGCAATGCGGCGCAGGTGCGCGTGAAAGATGCTTACGGCCAACAGCATTATGTGATGGTAGAGCCTGACTCTAATGATGTATTGAAACAAGGCGATGCGGTATTGCTGGTGTCGTTGGACGGAAATACATTTAAGGCGATTTTAAATCCGAGCGGAAGCTTGGTGGATTGAGGCCGTCTGAAACCGCTGATTCATCGATACGGGAAAAAATAGATACTTTACCGCCCTATCCTTACCATCTAGAAATTTGAAATAACAATTAGAAAAACAACCGCCCTATTATTTCAACCCATATTTTTAACCCTTTCAGACGGCCTCTTTCCCTCAAAGCCTTCTGAATCCACCGCCCTCAAAGGCATATTAACAAGAAGAAAGGAAAAACCATGAACTTGGTCTCCATCGGCACCATCGCCGGCGTCATACTCGTCGCGCTAATTGTACTCGGCCTCATCCTGACCCGTCTGTACCGCCGCGCCAGCAAAGAAGTCTCATTTGTCCGTACCGGTTTCGGTGGCGAAAAAGTCATCATGAACGGCGGCGCGATGGTGCTGCCCGTGCTGCACGAAATCATCCCCGTCAACATGAATACACTGCGCCTCGAAGTACGCCGCGCTGCCCAACAAGCTCTGATTACCCGCGACCGGATGCGCGTCGATGTGATGGCTGAATTTTACGTCCGCGTCAAACCCAGCGCCGAGAGCATTGCGACCGCCGCACAAACGCTGGGTATGAAAACCATGTCCCCCGATGAGCTGAAAGACCTCGTCGAAGGTAAATTCGTTGACGCCCTGCGTGCTGTTGCCGCCGAAATGGCCATGGAAGAACTGCATGAAAAACGTGTTGATTTCGTTCAGAAAGTGCAACAAGTCGTGAGCGAAGACTTGTTTAAAAACGGCCTCGAACTCGAAACCGTCTCCCTGACCGGCCTCGACCAAACCAGCTTTGAGTTTTTCAACCCGCAAAACGCGTTTGACGCGGAAGGTTTGACCAAACTGACCGAAACTATCGAAGGCCGCCGCAAAAAACGTAACGAAATCGAACAAGACACCGACTTGGCGATTAAAACCAAAAACCTCGAAGCCGAGCAGCAACGCCTGAAAATCTCGCGCGAAGAAGAATACGCCAAACTCGAACAAGAGCGTGAGATTGCCGTACGCCGCGCCGAACAAGAGGCCAGCATTGCCGAACAAGAATCTCAGAAAAAACGCGAGGCGGAAGAAGCCAAAATTGCCGCAGAACGCGAAGTGGATTTGAAACGCATTGCCGCCGAACGCGACATTAAAAACGAAGACATCCGAAAAGCCCAAGCCGTTGAACAGGCAGAGGTTGAACGCCGCAAAGCCATCGAGTTGGCCGAGCAAGACCGCGCCATCGCCGTTGCCGAGAAATCGCGTGCCGAATCCGAAGCCAAGGCCGAAGCCGACAAAGCCCGCGCCGCCGCCGTTCGCGAAGAAGAGAGCGTGATTACCGTACGCGAAACCGAACGCGCCGAGCGTGCCAAAGCGGTCGAGTTGATTGCCGCCGAAGAAGCCGCACAAAAAGACGCGATTTCGCTCACCGTCGCCGCTGAAGCCGAAAAACAGGCTGCGCAAGACCGAGCTGAAGCCGTGCGCATCGCCGCCGAAGCCGAAGCCGAGAAACAACGCCTGCAAGCCAAAGGTGAAGCCGATGCCAAAATTCTGTTGGCTCAAGCGCAAGAGCAACAATATAAAGTTGACGCCGAAGGTACCCGCGCCGTCAACGAAGCTGCCAACGTCCTGAGCGTTGAGCAGGTTGAAATGCAAGTCCGCCTTGCCCTCTTGAAACACCTGCCCGACATCATCCGCGAATCCGTCCGCCCAATGGAAAAAATCGAAGACATCAAGATTTTGCAAGTCAATGGTCTGGGTGGCTTTGCCGGTGGTGCAAACGGCGCGGAAGGTGCTTCAGACGGCCAAACCACACAAGCCAACCTTGCCGACCAAATGGTCAACAGCGCCCTGCGCTACCGCAGCCAAGCCCCGCTGGTTGACGGCCTCTTGAAAGAGTTGGGACTGAATGGTGGCGACATCAACGGTCTGACCCAAGGGTTGGATAAAAGCATCGACCAATCATAAACAAATGCCATCATAATGGTTTAAAGGCCGTCTGAAACAGGTTTTCAGACGGCCTTTTGTTTATACAAGAGCTTCCACAAATTCTAATATTTTCAATACTGATCAATTCAGATCTGTTGCGGTTGCAATAAATTAGGAATTATCCAACCTGCTTTTTATGGTTAAAAAAGATTGAGTGGGCTATTCTTAGCCAAATAACAAGACTAACTGCTTTGACAATGATCCACCAACAATTGAGTCATAAAAACTGATTCTAGCGTTTCGATTTCAAACTTGCCATCTACTCGTCTATCGACATTTCAATATCAAGCCGCTTATCTTCAGGCAAATAAAAAAGCACAACATTTCGTTGTGCTTTTTCTTGATGAACCCACATTACTTGTTTTTTTGCGAACGAAGGTAGTCCAAAGTTTTCAGCTGGGCAATGGCTGCTGCCAATGCTTTGTGCGCTTCGGCCAGAGATTTATCATCTTTGGCTGCAGAAACACCTGCCTCGGCTGCTTTCTTAGCTTCTTCAGCACGCGCCTGATCCATTTCGGTACTGCGGACGGCAACGTCTGCCAATACGGTAATCTTGTCAGGCTGTACTTCTAAAACACCGCCGGAAACAGCAACCAACACTTCTTCAGCTTCACCCGGAACAGTCAAACGCAATGCGCCGGGGCGTACCAAACTCATAATCGGCTCGTGTCGTGGATAAATACCAAGCTCACCTTGAACGGTCGGAACCACCACAAAGCTGGCTTCGCCCGAATAGATGTTTTGCTCGCTACTGACCACTTCAACTTGCATGACGCTCATGCCGACCTCCTTAGTTTAAGGTTTTCGCTTTCTCAACTGCTTCTTCGATGCCGCCTACCATGTAGAACGCTTGTTCAGGCAGATGGTCGTATTCGCCGTTCAAGATGGCTTTAAAGCCGGCAATGGTATCGCGCAGGGCGACATATTTGCCTGGAGAACCTGTAAACACTTCTGCAACGTGGAACGGTTGAGACAGGAAGCGTTGGATTTTACGGGCACGCATTACAGTCAGTTTGTCTTCGTCAGACAATTCGTCCATACCCAAAATGGCGATAATGTCGCGCAATTCTTTGTATTTTTGCAGAGTGGACTGTACACCGCGCGCTACGTCGTAGTGCTCTTGACCCAATACCATCGGATCCAATTGGCGTGAAGTAGAATCAAGCGGGTCAACTGCCGGGTAAATACCCAAAGAGGCAATATCACGGCTCAATACGACTGTGGCGTCCAAGTGGGCGAAAGTTGTCGCTGGAGACGGGTCAGTCAAGTCATCCGCAGGTACATATACGGCTTGGATGGAAGTAATGGAACCGGTTTGGGTAGAGGTAATACGCTCTTGCAAACGACCCATTTCTTCAGCCAATGTCGGTTGGTAACCTACTGCTGAAGGCATACGACCGAGCAATGCAGATACTTCGGTACCAGCCAGAGTGTAACGGTAAATGTTGTCCACGAAGAACAATACGTCGCGACCTTTACCGCTTTCGTCTTTTTCATCACGGAAGTATTCGGCCATAGTCAAACCGGTCAAGGCAACACGCAGACGGTTACCCGGAGGTTCGTTCATCTGACCGTAAACCATCGCCACTTTATCCAATACGTTGGAATCTTTCATCTCGTGGTAGAAGTCGTTACCTTCACGGGTACGCTCACCCACACCTGCGAACACGGACAGACCGCTGTGCGCTTTGGCGATGTTGTTAATCAATTCCATCATGTTTACGGTTTTGCCCACACCGGCACCACCGAACAGACCTACTTTACCGCCCTTAGCAAACGGACACAGCAAGTCGATCACTTTAATACCGGTTTCCAGCAATTCGGTAGTTGAAGACAACTCGTCGAATTTCGGAGCAGTTTGGTGAATGGCGCGGCTCTTGTCGGTATCGATAGGACCTGCATCATCAACAGGCGTACCCAATACGTCGACAATACGACCCAATGTACCTTTACCTACCGGCACAGTGATTGGCGCACCAGTATTGCTTACAGACATGCCGCGTTTCAGGCCGTCTGAACTACCCATTGCAATAGTACGGACAACGCCGTCGCCCAGAAGCTGTTGAACTTCCAGAGTCAGACCGTTCTCGTCCAATTTCAGGGCATCGTAAACATGCGGGATAGCGTCACGTGGAAATTCCACGTCAACCACCGCACCAATAACTTGTACGATTTTGCCTTGGCTCATTATTGTATCCTAATTTCCTGTTCAGGCTTCAGACGGCATTAAACTGCCGCTGCACCTGCTACAATTTCTGACAATTCTGTGGTAATCGCGGCTTGACGCGATTTGTTGTACACCAAGCGCAATTCTTTGATGGCATTGCCTGCGTTGTCGGTTGCGGCTTTCATCGCTACCATACGCGCGGCTTGTTCAGATGCCATGTTGTCGCTCAATGCCTGATAAACCACAGACTCTAAATAGCGGCGAACCAAATATTCCAATACGGCGATAGGACTCGGCTCGTAGAGGTATTCCCAAGTAAATGAAGAATGACCTGTTCCGTCGTCAATAACGTTTTCACCGATAGGCAGCAAAACTTCCATACGCGGCTCTTGGCGCATTGTGTTGATAAAACGTGAGTAAACCATATGGATACGGTCTAATTCATGTTTCTCATAACGTTGGAAGATTTCGGTCAAAGGGCCAAGCAACGCTTCCATTTTCGGGGTATCGCCCAAATTGGTTGCACTGGCAATAACGTTCAAACCGATGCTTTGGCATGCAGCCAAACCTTTACTACCCAGGCACACGACTTCGACTTCGATGCCTTGTTCCTGATACTCTTGAACTTGCGCCAAAAACTTTTTCAGTACGTTTGCGTTCAAGCCGCCGCACAAACCTTTATCCGAGGTAATCAAAATGAAACCGGCACGACGCACTTCGCGGTGCGGCTCCAACAATTTGATACCATGATCGGCATTGGTCTGTGCAAGATGGCTCATCACTGTACGCACTTTTTCGGCGTACGGACGCGCTAAGCGCATCCGGTCTTGAGTCTTCCGCATTTTAGAGGTCGACACCATTTGCATCGCTTTAGTGATCTTTTGGGTATTTTGAACACTACGGATTTTGGTGAGAATCTCTTTTCCGACTGCCATTTCAGACTCCTTTCAT
>ERZ1674246.83-NODE-83-length-19507-cov-11.756632_pt1 | contig 19507 bp, 9 predicted proteins | sample MGYA00581200_ERZ1674246 | MGnify/ENA primary metagenome ERZ1674246 (study PRJEB41354, sample SAMEA4873323) | human saliva metagenome | biome: human-associated habitat [ENVO:00009003]; feature: mouth environment [ENVO:08000002]; material: saliva material... | reverse complement strand
CATCTAGCAAGGGTTCTTCGCAGCAGCTTGATGGTGTGCGCACTATCCTGCTGGATGCGGGTGAGGGCTCTGCGCCGGACCTTCCCTATACGAATCGCGTTCAGGTTTCTGCTGATGAAGACGGCATGAAAGACACTCTTAAGGAGCTGACGCGCCTTCTGGGGGACAAGTCTTCGGGCTCTTCTCCTGTTCTGGTTTTGACGGGTTCGGCGTCGACTCAGGCGAAGGTGCTTCGTTCTCTTCAGAGGGCGGGTATTACGTCTCCGGTGATTGCGGGTGAGGAAGCTTTGACGGAGCCTTTTATGCGTCTTCTTCTGGAGAACGGTGGTTCCTTAACTGACAATATTCGTGTTGTGGGGCGTGTGCAGGCACGTGCTGCGGCGTTGAGTGCTGATGATGCCGGTCGTGCTTCTTCGGCATTTGTGTCGACGGTTGAGCGTATGAAGAATGATTCTTCGCTTAAGGATTTGTCAGGCGAACAATCGTTCTCGAAATCGGCAGTGTGGGCGGATGCTCCCTCCCATAACGCGCTCTTGGCTTTTGCGTATGCCACGAGCCAGGTTCGTGAATACACTCCCGAGGCGGTTCGACGGGTTCTAGGAACCCTTCGTTTGGACGCTAAAGATTCTACGGTCGCGTATCCGTTGGATTTTTCGTCTTCCTACGCTGCGGGCGGGCAAGTGGGTCTTCTTTACCCGACCGCGGAAGCTTCGATGATTCAGGGTGGGTCTTCCTCAACGGATGCGGTGAATCCGCCGGTGTGGATGCTTCGCACGTTCACCTCAGAATCTCGCGACTAACCTTTCCGCACGGAGCCTACTGTACAGAGCCAGCCCATCACACCCCCGATTTTTCGGGGTTTCCCTCCTAGTCCGTCCACCAGCGGGGCTCACGATATATCTATTTTGGAGAACACCTTATGCGCTTTTTCCTCGATCTTGAAGAGCATAACGGGAGCTATGAACTAGACTCCTGGCAGCCTGAGACGACCATCGCTGATCTCGTCCAGGCGACCGGTGGTCCCTCCCTGCCTGCCGACGAGCCGCTGTACTGCGATAACCGCCCGGTGACGGCCTCCTCCACCCTGGCGGAGGTCAAGCCGATGGAGGGTATGCGCATCTCTAGGGCACCGCTCTCCTACCCTTCCCTGGTGCAGGGCTGGAGCGTGTGCTTGAGCGGTGGTTCGACGGTTACCCTGCCGCGCCCTATCCCCTCTTCGCGTCCTTTAGTGGCGGGTCGTTCCCCGTACGCCGACATTGTGCTGCCCACGGCGAGCGCGTCGTGGGAACATCTGCACTTGCAGGTGGTTCATGATGAGTCGACGAATACTCAGAAGGTGCGCATCACTGACCCGGGTTCTACGAACGGTAGTTTTGTGGACGGTCAGAAAATCCCCGAGGAGGGTCTGACTGTTTCTGAGAGCACCACCATCCATGTTGGTGATTGTGTGCTGACTCTGCAGCCTGCTCCTCAGGAGAAGGCTGCGCCTCGCCCCGGTAGCGCCCCGAATGTGAGCGCGTCGGGTACTGCGCCGTTTAACCGTCCGCCGCGTCAGGGTGCGTTGAGCGCCCCGGAGAAGGTGGAGGCGCCTACCCGCAAGAACGTTTCTGACCCGCCGAAGTTCAATATTGCGATGGCGGTGGGCCCGATTATTATGGCGGCGGCGATGGTCGCCATTATGCAGGAGATTCGTTACGCCCTTTTCGCGATGCTCAGCCCCATTCTGAGTATTGGTATGTGGGTGGAGCAGAAGCGTCGTCACGCTAAGGATAAGGTGAAGGAGCGTGTGCGTTTTGAGCAGGAAATGGAGAAGTTTAAGGAACGTATCGCTCTGAGTAACCGTGAGGAAATTGAGCGTCTTCATGACCTTGCCCCGGCACCGGATGCTGTTCAGTTGCGGGCGCTTCTTCCTGCGATGACGCTGTGGCGTCGCCGGAGTACCAGCCCTGATCTGTTGACTTTCCATGTGGGTACTGGGCATATTCATTGGGCTCCTGAGCTGACGAAGCCGAGCAATCCTGAGCCTGAGGTTCAGCATATTCTTGAGCACAATACCCTGTGGGATGCCCCGCTGGTTGCTGACCTGCGTGAGGGCGGCGCTATCGGTATTGTGGGTCCGCGTGAGCAGTCTCTTGCCCTGGCGCGTAGCCTGGTGCTGCAGGCGGCAACCCACACGGGTCCTGCCGATATGACGATTGCGGTCTGTGCTGATTCGGCGCGCTCGCAGGACTGGGTGTGGACGTCGTGGCTTCCGCATATGCATATGGCGCAGAACCAGCAGATGCGTTGGTTTGCTTCTGGCAAGGAGCAGTCGGACCAGATGCTACGCTCTCTTTACCACGACATTGAGTCTCTTCCGACCCGCGGCCTGTGCGTGGTCGTTGATTCGGATACCCTCACTGAGGGCCGTGAGTCGCCGGCACGCGACCTTTTGGCGTATGGCGATGAGGTGCGTCTGATGGCGAATAAGACTGCTGCTGCGGGTGCTCGCCGTGTTGCCGGTATTGTGTTGGCTTCTTCTGTTGACCGTCTTCCGGCGTCGTGTACTTCGGTCGTGGAGATTGGTGAGGAGGCTTCTATGACCTATTCGGAGCCTCGCCGCCGTTACACGGTTACCGATGGCGTGCTCGCCGGTGTGAGTGCTGAGGATGCTCTTCATGTGGCGCGTACTTTGGCACATCATGAGGACCCTGAGCGTCTGCTGCTGGGTGGCGGTTTGCCTCAGCTGGTGAAGCTGCCTGAGCTGGTTGGTTTGCCGACCCCTCCGGGTGCTGAGGATATTGAGGCATTCTGGTCGCAGGCTAATGGTTTCAGCACCGAGATTGGTGTGGGCGACTCTGGTGCGTTCACGCTGGACTTGGTGAAGGACGGTCCTCACGGTCTGGTGGGTGGTACCACTGGTTCGGGTAAGAGTGAGTTTTTGCGTTCGTTGGTGGCGGGTTTGGCTGCGCACCACGATCCGAGCCGTTTGAACTTCATTCTGGTTGACTTTAAGGGTGGCGCGGCGTTTAAGACGTGTGAGCGTCTGCCGCATACGATTGGTACTTTGAGCAACTTGGATGCTCAGTTGGCGCACCGCGCTATTGAGTCGTTGGAGGCGGAGATGGACCGTCGTCAGCGCCTGTTTGCGGCCGCTGGCGAGGGTGTGGACAACATTAAGGATTATTTGGCGACGAACCCGCCGGAGCCGATGCCTCGCCTGCTGCTGGTGATTGACGAGTTCGCGATGCTGGCAAAGGACTTCCCGGATGTCCTGTCGTCGCTGGTGAGCATTGGTGCGGTGGGTCGTACCCTGGGTGTTCACATGATTCTGGCGACTCAGCGTCCTGCTGGCGTGGTGAATGATGACATTCTGGCGAATACGAACTTGCGTGTGGCGTTGCGTGTGCAGAGCCGTGAGGATTCTTCGAACGTGATTGGTGTTCCGGATGCTTCGGAGATTTCGCGTTCGCAGATGGGTCGCGCCTATGTGAAGCTGGGCCAGAATGATATTTCGCCGGTGCAGACTGCCCTGGTGACGGGTCAGAGTGGCACTGAGGTGGTGACTTCTCTGGAGATTCGTGCAACCGATAGTATCGGTATTCCTCGTTCGGAGCGTGCACGTCCGAAGGTGTCGTCGAGTGATGCGAATGACCTGGATCTGCTGATTGATGCTGTTGTGGCGGCTCATGCGGCTCGTGGTGCGGTTGCTCCTCGTAAGGTGTGGCCTGAACCGTTGGGTTCGTATGTTGATTTGGCTGATTTTGGTGTGCGCGGCTTCCCCGACCCGGACCTTCCTACTGTGGGTGGTGTCCAGGACGGTGTTCTGATGTGCACTTTGGGTGATGAGCCTGAGCTGCAGCGTCAGGTGCCTATGGGCTGGAATATTGAGATGAGCAACCTGCTGCTGGTGGGTGTTGCCGGTAGTGGTACGACCACGACGATTCAGTCTGTGGTGCTGGGTTTGGCTCAGCATTATTCGCCGGAGGACATCGATATTGTTCTGGTGGATATGGGCGCTGATGGCTTGTTGCCGTTGGGTTCTTTGCCGCATGTTGTGTCTGCTGTGGGTACCGGTCAGGGCGCTAGGGAACGTCAGGCTCGCTTCTTGCGTTTTGTGAAGTCGGAGCTTGATGCTCGCCGTGCTGACGCGGCACGCCGTAAGCCTCTTTTCATTGTTTTGGATGGTTTTGCGACGCTGCGTGATGAGTTCTCTGATGCTGTGAGCATGGATTTGTTGGCGAATTTCTACCGCGTGTATGCGGATGGTCCTGCTGTTGGTATTCACTGCGTGGTGTCGACGAGCCGCGCGAAGAATATTCCCTCGCAGATTCTTGATGCTTCGTTGCAGACGTGGTTCTTCCAGCTGAGCGATGTCCACGATTATTCCTCGCATGGTATTCGCGGCACGAATGTTCCGGCTGCGGTTCCCGGCCGTTGTGTTGATCCGAAGCGTCTGCGTCAGATGCAGGTGGCTACTCCCGCTGTTGGTGTGGAGGAGGCTGTCTCTATGATTCGTGAGCGCTTCCCGCAGGCTCCTGCTAAGCGTGATGTGATTGGTCAGCTGCCGACGTGGGTTTCGTGGGAGAGCATGCCTGCCGCTGAGTTTTCTCCGAGCCTGTGGCGTATCCCTGTGGGTATTGCAGAGGCTACGTTGGAGGCGTGCGCTTTCGAGCTGTACGAGGGTGAGCACGCCATGGTTGCGGGTAATCCGCGTTCGGGTAAGTCTTCTCTGCTGGTTGCGTTTGCTCGTCTGGTTTCTCGGGCGAGGGCTGCGGCGGAGCAGGCGGTGTCTGCGGCGTTGGCGTCTGGTGATGCCACCGCGGCGGAGAACGCACGCATGGATGCCGCTGAGGTTCCGGAGGTTTGGGCTGTATTTGATCAGCGTTCCGGTCTGGTGAATGCGCCGGAGGGCGTTTTTGACCGGGTGTTTGAGAGCAAGAATGCTTCTGCTCAGGTGCAGGCGGCTTTGCAGGATGCCGCGGGCCCGGTGCTGTTGCTGATTGATGATGGTGACCGTGTGGATGACCCGATGAACGTTTTTGATGCCATTGTGAAGGGTGACTTCCCGGACGTTCACATTATTGCCACGGGTAAGCCGACTGATTTGCGTCCTTTGTATAGCCATTGGACGAAGGCTATTCGCAAGTTCCGCACTGGTGCTGTGGTTCAGCCGAATGTTGATACGGATATGGACATGTTCGGTTCTATTCCGAGGCGCGCCCCGGTTCAGCTGAGCGTTGGTCGTGGCTACGCGTTCCTTGCCGGGTCGCCGGTTCTGGTGCAGCTGATGAGCCCTGAGGATTCTCAGCACCGTGGCGGGCTGTAGGGCTTGTCTGGCGTGTGGTGAGGTATGGTGTAACTTTACCGACTGTTTTGCTGTAGGGGTCGCCCCGTCTGGGGCGTCTTCCTGCGTGTTGTGAAGTTGATGTTAAGGAGTTAGCCCGTGACTGTACCTGCTGGTTCGCCGCAGTACTCCGGCTCGGAGCGTCGTGATGCTCATCCTACCCCGCAGGCTGCAGGTCAGCCTGCGGGGGGTCTGGTTGCGGGCGCTCCCCTTGGCTCTTCGTATCGTTTGGTGCGCCGGGTGGGTTCTGGTGCGGTCGGTGAGGTGTGGGCTGCTACGATGAGCGGCTCGTGGGCTCTGTATGCGGCGAAGGTTTTGCGTCCGGAGCTTGCGGAGAACCCTGTGGTTCTTGAGTCTTTTGTGCGCGAGCGTTCGGTATTGTTGGCGCTGTCGCATCCTCATATTGTGCCGTTGACGGACATGGTGGTTGAGGGTGGCGTGCTGGCTCTGGTGATGGAGTTTCAGCATGGCGGTTCGTTGCGTCAGAAGCTGGATTCTGAGGGGCCGCTGCCGGTTCGTTTGGCGTTGAGTCTGATGGTGCAGGTTCTGAATGCGGTGGAGTTTGCTCACCGTCAGGGCGTGATGCATCTGGATATTAAGCCGGAGAATGTTCTGCTGAGCGGTGTTTTGGGGGAGTCTCTGGATCAGCAGGTTCGTGTGGCTGATTTCGGTATTGCTTCTTTTACTGGCTCTGCGGGTTCGGGGGCTTCTCGTTCGTTTTCTGGTACTCCGGGGTATATGGCTCCGGAGCGTTCTGCGCATGGTGTGGCTACTCCGGCGGTTGATGTTTATGCGTGCGCTGTGACTCTTCATGAGTTGTTGGTGGCGGCGCGTCCTCTTCCGGCGCGTGGTGGTGCGGTGCAGGTGTCGCCGCAGATTCCGGCTGAAATGGCTGAGGTGCTTCACGGGATGTTGGCGGAGAACCCGGCTCAGCGTCCTGGGGCGGCTGAGGCTGCCGCTAAGTTGCGTCTTTTGGCTGAGGGTTTCGCTACTGATGTGGTGCTTCCTCGGTGGGTTGAGGTGTCTTCGGGTGCTGTGGGCTATACGCCTACGGTGGTTCATGGTGCTGAGCCTGCTGTTTCTGCGGTGCCTGGGCAGAATGTTACGGAGCTGTATGGTGCGGGTATGCCGTCGCTGGGTCAGGCGCAGAATGAGACGGTTATTCGGGCTCCTTTTGTGGTGGAGCAGCCGGTATATGTGCCTGATGAGGTTGTTGAGGATGAGGAGCCTGCTCGTTCACCGTTGCGCCGCCCGCTGGTGTGGGGCGCTATCTTGGGTTCTTTGATTCTTGTGGGTGTGCTCGCTTTTGTGGGTTTGAGCGGCGGTAAGGGGGCGTCTAAGACGGCTGAGTCGTGGTCTGCTTCGAGCCGTAGTTCGGCGTCTTTGCCGAGTGGTTTGGGTACTCGTATTGAGGGTACGTATAACCCACGGGATAAGAGTGCCCGCCTGACGTTTGAGTTTTCGTCGCAGAAGTCGGCTCTTCGGGGCGATATTTTGCAGGTGCTTCCCGGTGTTGAGGGTGGTTCGTGTGCTTCGGTGACGTGGGATGCCGGTCAGGCGTCTTCTGGCGTGGCGAAGAATCAGTCGAGTGTGACTGCGGTGGATGTTCCGTGTTCGTGGAATCTGTCTGGAGTGAGTATCCCGGCTAATGGTGTGGTGCAGGTTCGGGCGAATGTGTCTGCTGAGTTTAAGGATTCGCGTGCTTTTGAGGAGTGGGTGAACCGTATTGATTCTGAGACGGCGAAGGCTATTTCTGACAGGGAGGTTCGTTCGACGGCGTATCCGATTCAGCGTTTGCGGTCGATTGAGTTGCGGGTTCCTTCTCGTGTGGTGAATCAGAGTGTTTTGCCTGTGACGGTGGTTCCGGTGTGGCCGAGTGGTGCGGATGAGTTGAACCCGTTGATGGTTTTGCCGCGTACGGGTGAGTTTTCGACGCTGGTTCAGGCGATTTCTCCAGATGCTCAGATGATTAGTTTTTCGGATGGTTGTTCGGGGCATGTGTTGGTGTCTGAGGATCAGCGGGTGGTGACGGCGCTGTCGGTGACGTCTAAGTGCCGCCTGAACGCGCAGATTGGTAATTTCACGAACCTGTCCAGCAGCGACTTCGCGATTATCACCCGCTAATGGTGGCACTCAGATAAGCTGCCGCTGGCATGCAGAAAGCCCCTGGGCTTGAGAGACAACCTCTCAGCCCAGAGGCTTTCTCTATACGATTATTTATTGACTGAACGGTGGTTATTCTTTTATTTCTTCGAGGCGAAGAGTGTTAAAGTCTTTATCATCATTTCTCGTGCTCAATGTTTTATACATCTTATATTTCTTCCCCACTTGAATTTCAGAAACATACCCCGGAATATTTTTACCCTCCGGCGCGACATACATTTCAACAACGCCACATTCAATCGTCTCGAAAACACCTTTGGGAGAACCGTCAGTCATGTTTGATACCTGACCCCCAACGATCTCCACTCTAACCGATTTTACAGTACACACAGAATACGAATTTTTATCTTCGCTGTGTGTCGTATAGTACATAAAAGCAAACACTATTACCATACCGAGAACACACTCAATAAAAACTCTTAATTCTGGGCGAATCTTCCTCTTCAACCACTTCAAAACTATTTAATTGCTTTCATGATAACACTGGTAGAAAACATATTATTAATCATTTGATTCACCGCGCCCACAGGATTCTGAACCGCTTCCGCAACCTGATACATAGGATAAGCAACCCTATCTCGATACTTACCCGCAACGCCTGCATCCATCTTTACAGCTCCCTTTACCGAAGACTTCGAGAAATCCTTTATAGCACCTGTAGCAACTTTGTCGATATATTCATCCCAGTCTAGTTGCCGCCCCAGGACAGCTTTATCAGTAGTGTACTGAACACTAGTCTTAATAAAGCCACCACCTGTATCTGCAACAGCACCGGTAAACACATCTGTAGCACGACCTCGGATACCTACACGAGCAATATCTCCACTATATCCCGAAACCCCCATACCAGTCTTTAAACCTCCACTATACCGAGAACCGATTGCAGAAGCTCCGGCACCAGAAATAAACATCCCGATGCCCCCCATGACACTCTTATCCTTCACAGTATCGTCCATATAATATCCCATCACATTGTTTAGGCCGCCGGACAGCGTATCTTTTATCATGTCCTCTGCAATCTTTGATTCCTTCATCGAAGCACCAATATTCCTGCCCTGCGTAGCTACAGCAGTCTTTACCTTATGCCATTTCGATGCAAGAGCACCTGCTTCCGCCGCTTTTTGGGCAAGCCTAGTAGCCTTAGCAGCTTCAGCTGCCTTCTCTATCTTAGTCATCTTTGATGCAGCATCAGCTATTTTTTTCAAATTACCCAAACCACCAGTAAGAGCACCAGTCACAGCACCGGTAATACCTCCCTTCACGGCTTCTCTACCAGCCTTCGACCAATCGACAGGTTTACCCTTAGCTTTATCCTCAATCACTGACATGCCAGCACCCATCAAAGCACCTGATGCAGCACCAAACGCGGCACCGCCCAAAGGGCCCAAACCAGCACCAACAGCACCAATCACAGCACCAGCAATAACCATCGCACCGCCAGCCACGTACTCCCAGTTGTTCTTTACCCAACCGGTAATACCAGAAGACGCTTTCTGCTCACGATACTTCTCAAAATCCTCCACCGACACCGGCGACAAACCCCACGGATCCACCAAAGAAACCGGGTTACCACCAACCAACGAGAACGGATCAGCACCCCAACCAGCACCCACCGGTGCAGGCAGGGGGTCAGGCGCAGTAAAGCGAGCCACACGCGAATCCACCACACGGGCACCCAACACCTCAAAACCAGAAGAACCCAGCACCACACCCGAAGCCGCAGAAACACCAACCAGCGAATCCGGCAACACAGGCACACCACCAGCAGGAGCCCCCTGAGCAGACGGCAGAGCAGGAGCGGCAACACCCAAAGAAGCCCAACCATACGGATCCAACAAACCTGCACCAGAACCGGCACCAGGAACCAGCGAACCCACAGAAGGCATCGACGAGCCGCCCACACCCAGCACACGCGGAACAAACGAATTCTCATCCCACACAAGCGGGTGCATCACCGAAGCATCAAAACCAGACGCAGAACCAGCATTAGCGCCGGTTGAGGGCACGCCAAACTCGGGTACACCAGCAGACGCACCACCAGCAGCAAGCACACGACCATCAGTAGAAGCACACAGCAGCGAGAAGGACACAGCAGAATCGTCAGCAGAACCCCACGACGCCACCGAGCTCACAAACCCAGCCGCACCATAGGTCAACGACGAGCCAGAACCGTCCGAAGAAACCTGCAGAAGACGCGAATCATTACCGTCATAGGAGAACACGCTCGTCGCAACCGGCACCAAGGTGACGCCCTCAAGCTCCACAGACTCCGGACACTGGCCCAGCCACGCCTGAGCATCCTCAACAGCAGAGGCAAACTCAGCCGACTGGGAGCCAGCCTTCGCCTCATCCTGCACACCGTAGACACATACTGCGCGAACGCGGGCACCCTCATCAGTGACCAGCACCTTCACCCAAGCATTCTCAGGCTGAGCGCTATCAAAGTACTCAACACGCACCAGCGCGCCAGCGGCATCAACACCCCAGAAGACAATCAGGAAAGTGCGCATGACGGGTTCTCGTTTCGTGTGGTTGGTGAATATCCGGAAGCACGCCACCCGCAGGTGGCATACCTTCCCCAAGAATACTCTATGCAGATAAAAAGCTCTGATAGGCGGAAATATAGAGCAACATGATGCGCTCTATGGGCTAATCGACCAGAAAGTTAACTAGGCGCAAGGCCCGGGTCAAGACCAGGCGACCATTCACCAACGGGTGGTGGTGGTGCTCAGGTGAGCCGCCGAGGGCATGCAGAAGGCCCCTAGGCTGAGAGATGGTCTCTCAGCCCAGGGGCTTCTTGCATATTCTATTTAGTCAGCTATGGTCTTGGGGGCTTCATCATCTTCTTTCTCGGGAATGGTGATACCCACAGTGACGTACTTTTTCACCGACCACCCATTCATCGCCACCGACGCCGCAAAGAACAGCGCGGGCAACCACTCCAGGCGAACCAGCGAATAGCCCAAATACCCGAGCGCAATACACGCGGCCAGGCCAGCCACACCAATACACACGGCACGCAAGGTGCGATACCTGTCGGTTCCTTCTTCAAGGCGGGTGCCCTGCAGGTAGAAGAGACCCTCGCGCACAACACGCAGGAACCCCGGGGTCAGGAAGAGTGCAACCGCCAGAGCCGCCGGATCGTAACCTGAGGTCATGAAACTGGTCAGGGGAACCACAAGGCACAGAACCGTGAAAATAGCCGCTGATATAACGCCCACTCGGGTTGAGTACCTATTCATCTGTTCCATGCGCTGCAGGTCAGGAATATCGTCATTAGGCTCGATTTGGTAGATAAGGCAAACGACGATGATTAGCCCGCTAACCATGTACCAGGAGGCGAAGTTCGTCTCTGGTGACCAGAATCCTTGAATCTCACTGTGGAGTACCCCGAAAGCGGTTAGAACCGTCAGAATAATCAAGCCTACCGCGCTGATGAACATAAGAAGGAGAAAGAAGAAGTTGAAAGAACCGCCGTTTGCTTTACCTCCCATGCTTTCGCTGTGAGCCATATCTATAACTGCGAGGAATACGGGACCTGCAACAAAGAACATTGCGCCCCAAGGCCATCCCCCAATAACGACCATCGCTAGAGATACAAGAGCTATGAAGCTAAAGCAGAACCACAGGAAGATTAGCCATAAAATCCTTAAAACCTCAGAAAAAGTACTCATCTTACTACCTCATCTATCTATTTCTTATGAATATTACGCCACACATCCTCAGCAGTATGCATCGTCGATGTTGCTACAGAAGACGCACCAGCAACAAGACCACCCACAGCATAATTAACTGCGAACTTAATAGGTTGCATAGTAGTCACCTGCGACACAGCTAGATTATGCCACCAGCCACGAGAGACAAACATTGTATGTTCGCCGGGAGCCATGAGTCGTGCAACCTGCTTCGACATAAACTCCTTAGCTTCTCGCGCTGGGGCCATCATAGCTACATCATCGGCCACCCCTGAGGTTCCCTTCAAACCTGCCAGAGGCTTGAAATCAACAGGCTTACGAATCAGGTTATTCGCCCACTTCCAATCAGTGCTTCTGGCAACGGGGCCAGTAATCCAATTAGGCTTCGTAACCACGCCAGCAGCCTGCTTAGCACCAGCTATAATACGACCACCAATACCGCCGGTAATGCCACCAACTACTGCGCCAATCGCAGCATCTTTCAGCATCTCCCCCGTGTCCACAGACCCCTTCTGTGCCTTTTGGGTAAACATAGACGTGCCAGCGCTAGAAATTGCCCCTCCAAGAGCACCAAATACCACCATGGTCAAAGGACCGCCTGCAACAGATAGAGCACTTATGCCTATTCCAAGTGCCACCAGCCCGGCGCCTGCAAGATACTCCCAGTTTTCCCCGAACCACTTCTTAGTCTTGTCCCAACCGACCTTAACAATTGTGGTTGCTTTATTCCATAGGTCCTTTGCAGTCTCAGTAGCAGCCTGATACAACTTCTTACCTTGATTCCACAAAGTTACTGCGCCACTAGCAACACCTGTAGCCGTCCTCTTGACCCAACCGGTAATACCAGAAGACGCTTTCTGCTCACGATACTTCTCAAAGTCCTCCACCGACACCGGCGACAAACCCCACGGATCCACCAAAGAAACCGGATTACCACCCACCAACGAGAACGGGTCAGCACCCCAACCAGCACCCACAGGCGCAACTAAAGGATCAGGCGCGGTAAAGCGACCCACACGCGAATCCACCACGCGGGCACCCAACACCTCAAAACCGGTAGAGCCCAGCACCACGCCCGAAGCTGCAGAAACACCAACCAGCGAATCCGGTAACACAGGCGCACCACCAGTAGCAGAAGCACCCTGAGCAGAAGGCACAGCAGGCGCCACAACACCCAAAGAAGCCCAACCATACGGATCCAACAAACCGGCACCAGAACCAGCACCAGGAACCAGTGAACCCACAGAAGGCAACGACGAGCCAGCCACGCCCAGCACACGCGGAACAAACGAATTCTCATCCCACACCAGCGGGTGCATCATCGAAGCATCAAAACCAGCCACAGAACCAACACCAGCACCAGTACCGGTTGAGGGTACGCCAAACTCAGGTGCACCAGTAGGCGCACCACCGGCGGCAAGCACACGACCATCAGTAGAAGCACACAGCAGCGAGAAGGACACAGCAGAATCGTCAGCAGAACCCCACGACGCCACCGAGCTCACAAACCCAGCCGCACCATAGGTCAACGACGAGCCAGAACCGTCCGAAGAAACCTGCAGAAGACGCGAATCATTACCGTCATAGGAGAACACGCTCGTCGCAACCGGCACCAAGGTGACGCCCTCAAGTTCCACGGACTCCGGGCACTGCGGAAGCCATGCCTGAGCGTCCTCAACAGCAGAGGCAAACTCAGCCGACTGGGAGTCGGTCTTTGCCTCATCCTGCACGCCATAGACGCACACTGCACGAACGCGGGCACCCTCGTCAGTGACCAGCACCTTCACCCAAGCATTCTCGGGCTGGGCGCTATCAAAGTACTCAACACGCACCAGCGCGCCAGCGGCATCATAGGTCCAACGCAGAGTCTCGGTGCCGCGAACGGCAGAAGAGAGCATCTGGGCACCAGTGTAGGTGTACATGACCAGACCAGCGGGCGAATCCACGCCGCTAATACGGCCCAAATCATCACGAATAATCTCAGTGTGCAGAGCCTCAGAAGAGTCTGCCACAGCCGGGTCTGCCACAGCGGGCTGCTCGGTCACAGAGGTCATGTGCGCGCCACGGTAACCAAACTCGCGAACCCAGGTACCCGCCAGGTCAGACACCTGCGCACGCACCAGCGCATCTACCGCGTTGTACTCGAAGGAGGACTCTACCCGAGACTCAGAGGTAACGGCGGTTCCATCCAGACGGTACGCGGTGATGTCAGTCTGCTTGACCATGCGGCCAGCAGCATCATACGCATAAGCACTCGAACCCAGAGGGTGCACAAACTCAGTGCGCAGACCGTCAGCATCGTAAGCGTAGGAGAGCTCATAGCCGCCGGCCTCATCCATGTACGCGGTACGGAAAGACTCCGGAATCTGAGCACCAAACTCACGGCGCTGACGAACCAGACGACCCAAACGGTCATAAGACTCAACCGTCACCACAGGAGCACCAAACGCATCAACGCCCGCGTGATCATAAGTCGTCATCGTACGGCGCGCAGAATCACGCTCCATACGGTACAGCAGAGAACCATTCACCGAATGGGAACAGGGAACACCGTCACGGTCATAGCCGAAGGAATGTACAGCGCCATTACCGTCAGTGCTGGTCAGCAGACGACCGGCAGCATCATAGGTAGAGGTAGTGCGCACACCCAGCGGATTGGTTACCGCCAGAACATTGCCCATCAGGTCATACTCGTAGCTGGTAATACGACCGGCAGGGTCCATCACGGAGGTAACGTTACCCGCCTCGTCATAACGGTAGTGGGTCACGCCACCGGCACCATTAGTCACCGCAACCACCTGAGAAGCGGCGTCATAGGTGAACGAACGAGTACCCCACTTGTTATCGCGGATGCTCTTCACACGGCCACAAGAATCCCAGGTGTAGAACACCGGAGAAGCCACACCGGAACCGGTAATAGACAGCACACGACCGCACGCGTCATAGCGAACGCGTGCCTCAGAGCCGTCACCGTACACCTGGCGAATCAGACGGGAATCAGCATCGTACTCATAGCGAGTCACAGACTGCTCAGCAGTGCCGGCAGCTTCATAGGTTGCAGCCAGTCGACCGCACGCGTCATAGCTGTACTCGGTCACACGACCCGCGGGGGAAATCATGCGTACCATCTGGTTCGAGCCGTTGTACTCGTAGCGGCTCAGACCGCCCTCAGCGTCCAGAACCTGCACGGGGTTACCCGCGCCGTCATAAACCATCGTGGAGACAGTCGGGTCGTCAGCATCTGCGCTAACCTGCGGACCAGAATCCTCGGAGAGAACTTCGGTACGCACCGGGCGGCACAGGTGGTCGCACGAGATACGCACGCGGTCAACACCATCGTTAGTGGTGAAGGTCTTGCGCGAGGAATCAACAGAAGTACGTACACTCACACCGGTCGGGTCAATCAACGCGGTCAGAGTGCTTGCGGCATCGTACTCACGAGTCCACACACCACCGGCGGGGTCAATGGTGCGGATCAGGCGCATCAAACCATCGTAGGCGTAGTTGAACTGCGCGCCACCCGGCAGGGTAATGCGGTCAATATTACCGTTCGTATCAAAGGAACGCTCCATGCGGCGACCCAGCGGGTCAACCACGGCAACAATGTCACCGCTCGGACCGTACTCATACTCGGTGCGAGCACCCGCAGGGTCCACCGAAGCCACCAGGCGACCACCAGCAGCGTACTCAAAACGCCAGCGGGAACCATCCGGGTCCTGACGGCACACCATGTGACCGGCAGAATCATAGGTGAACTCAGTCTCCAGCCCAAGAGCAGAAACAATCTTCACCAGGTGACCCGCAGCAGAGTACTCACAACGGGTCAGCTGCTGCTCAGCATTACGAATACCGGTCAGCAGACCAAAATCGTCATACTCCAAGGAGACAGTAACACCCTCAGGGCTCACCACACGCTGTAGCAGGCCGTCAGCCCACTCAAAACGGGTCACATGACCGTTGCCGTCGGTCATGGAAGAAGGGTTACGCTCAAAATCGTTGGCGTACTCGTAAGTCACCGTAGTCATGGGGCTTACGGCAGGGCTCTGGGCAGACTCCTGCCCCGAAGTAGCCTCATCGAGGGCGCGGCCCTGAGCCTCCGCCTCCAGGCGGGCACGACGAGCCAGACGGGCGGCACGGCGAGCGCGCGGATCCGTCTCAATAGCGCTCATTGCCACGGAGACTACGCGGTCTTGCTCGTCATAAGCAAAGAGGGTTTCAGCGCCCTCATCGGTGACCTCACGAATAATACGGCCGCGCTCATCGCTGTAGCGGGTCATGCGAGAACCATCGCGGTCTACCACACTCACACGGTTGCCAAAGTCATCGTAGGCATAGCTACTACGCCCACCTTCCGCATCAACAATAGCGGTCAGGCGTGCGTACTGGTCACTAATCCACAGGTTCGTGTAGGAGGCATCCTCATTCGCAACGTCAGTAATGCCGTTCGGCAGGTAGCGGTAGCGAACACGACGACCGTATTCGGTGTCCTGTTCGGTAATGCGGCCGGTCGGGTCGTAGTAGTTCGTCACCTCAACAGTGCCGGCACTAGCTACCACACGGTGAATCAGACCGGCAGCGTCATGTTCATAACGGCGGGTACCGGCATCGCCGTGCACAGCACACAGGTGGGTACGACCGTCAAGAGTGACGTACTCGTAACGCACAGACTGACCACGTGAAGAGTGAATAGCACCGACAAGGCCACCTTCGGTGTACTCCACGTCGATACGTGCACCGCGCTGATGCACGATAGCGCCAACGCGACCCTCTTCATCGCGCAGGTACGCGACAGCAGTACCTGCTCCAGCGCTCATGCCCAGGTAAACACCGGTGAGGCTGAAGATGTGCTGGGTTCCAGCGTTGTCGGAGATACGCAGCAGAGACGAGGCTTCATAGCCCGTAGCGTGCAAAATATAGCGCAGAGAGGGGTCAGCAATAGAGCCCTCTTCACCCATCAGCTGGGTGAGGGGCAGCTCTTCAAGCCACCACGCCTCACGCGGAGCGCGAGCGTAACCGTGGGTGCCGTCCTCACGAATCATTCGGTCGAAGGTAACCTCACGACCGTCAGCCATCGTCCAGACAGCATTCTCATCGTTCAGCTGCACGCGGCTCTCAATATTCGAGGACCAGCCCGCGCCGAACACACCGGATACAGCGTGCTGACCGAACACGGTCACACTGTTGTACATGCGGGTTACAGAGCAGGCAGAAACCACACCGGAGAACGCCATGTCGGTCTCTTCTTCAATGAAGTTACCGGTCGCAACGTTCACGGGGTCGTTCACATAACCGCTTGTGGTGGACATTCCTACTACAGCCGGCGCTGGAACTTCCAAATCATGGCGCTCAGTACTAACGCCAGCTGCACTGATTGCACCTTCCAGAGTGGAATTGGCAACGGTGATAACCTCGCCCGAGCTACCGTACTTTTCAAAAGTATCGGCTACGATACCCAGCCAAGTCTTATCATTAGCGTTCGACTTATTCCACGTTTCAAACGTGCTGATGAGATTTTCAGCATCGACGGAGCCCCACTGGCACTTAACCATAAACTCTGTGGAAAGGTTACGCAGCTTGCCGGGCTCAGCGTCAAAGCTAGTACCAAGGTTCGCCAGAGTATTAGAGAGAGCACGCACGGTCGAAGGGCGCGCCGAAGAAACAGTCATACTCCCTGAGCGGGTCTCAGTGCTCTCACGATGACCTAGCGATGTGGTGTCAATCGAGGTATCCGGCTTATACGATGTCGGCTTAGGCGGTTCACCTCCGAACGTTTCAACCCACCATTTGCGGATACCACCCAAGTCATGCTCATAGTGGTACATAAGGTCGCGGTTCTCATTTTCCTTATGAGCTGACTCTTTGAGGCGGTCCACCACATCAGCCAGTTGACGGAAGATGCTGGCGATATCACGACCATCGCTAATGGTGGTATCAATATTTGCCGCCGCAACATCAGCGTAGTGACCTTTAAAGTCCTCCAAAGCTGTTGTCAGCGAGCTCTTGAGGGAGGGTAATGCATTATCAATATTCTGCGCAACGGTGCGGCAGGCATTGGCAAGGGCATCCGACGTAGCATCATCGTACTTGACTTTTTCAGTATTCAGATTCATGCTCTGTTGTCTTTCGGTGTGGTTAGTACGGAAGTGTGGTGATTAAACACGTCCTAGCAAGCACATTTACTGCGCCTAGATACGACGTGCGTTGAAGCCGAATAACAGAAAACGCCGCCTACCGCTCACCGCCCCGTAGCCGGGGAGCGGGGCGGTAAACGGCGTTTACCAGGGAAGGCTTAGGAGCCGCCACCTGCCTGGAAGATATCGGTAGAAATCTGGTTGAGCTGCTCGCGCAGGTCAGTCAGTTCCTGAGTCAGGTTACGCAGGGTGTTTTCTACGCCGGGCCAGGTGTCATTGCGGAAACGCTCAGCCAGGGGGCCGTCCCAGTTGTTGGGGTCCTTCAGCTGGTTACCCTGCTGGTTGAGGTTGTTGATTTCGTTCTGCAGACCGCCATTGATGATGTTCTGGAGAGCAGTAATGGCATCCTTGGCTGCCTGCGATGAGAGTACGCGATCGGACACGATGTTCCTCTTTCGTCGTTGAGTTGCCGGAAGATGTGCATTAGATACGCGAATATCAAATACGCACCGTTAGTGCTTTGCACCACTTCGAACATTACACTATTTCGCGGCAAAGCGCACCCTCTGCACCCTGTTGTGAGAAAAATTTCTCATAGTAGACATTGCACAGCAGTGCGTGCATATACATTTATCTACTCCCATCAAGGGATTTCTCCCGCTACGGTATCCTTAGGAAATGCCAGCCCACTCGGGGTGGCGTCACACCAATAGAATCACCAACCACATATGAAATGAGGACTTTCATGTCTGAAAACACCCCGCAGCCGGCTGCACCGCAGCAGCCGCAATTCACCCAGCAGGCACCCGCCGCACAGCCCGCATCCAGCCCTGTTGAGGCACCGAAAAAGAAGAAGTGGGCGGCAGTAACCGCGTTGGTTCTGGGCATTATTTCCGCTCTGACCGGTTTCATTATTCTGGGCGCATTTACCGCAGTCCCGACCGTTATTTTCGCGATTATCGCTCTGGTGATGGTCAAGCGCGGCACCGGTAAGGGCAAGGTCATGGCTATCATTTCGCTCGTGCTGGTCGTAGTTGCGATGGTTACCTTCGTTCTGGGTAACAATGTGCGCGCAGAGAGGGATGCAAGGCTTAAGCAACGAGCTCAGGAAGCAATTCAGAAGTGTGAGAGCAAGGAATTTGTGGGCGCCTACTACACCGAGAAGGACGGTAAGCGTTACTGCGCATACGGCGGCTGGCTCTACCCCGTAGACAACGACAAGTAGACCGGTCATCTCGGTTATTGACCGATGATGTGATGGGTGGGGGCGTTCGCGTGTGCGGCAGTCGCCGTGCCTGCGAGCGCCCCTCAAACATATCTTCTGGAGGCGCCGCCACCTAGCCTGAACGGGGCGCGTGCTCTTCCTATTCACCAACCACACGAAACGAGAAACCACCGTGCTTAGTCTCCCCCTGATTTTCTGGAGCACCGCCGCTACACTCGTAACAATTACGACGTTTTATGTCCTCATCAATTACGAGGTGCAGCGCTGGAAAGATAAGCAACGGCTACGTGAGGGTATTTATATCCGACGGGTTACTCGGCTTGAAGCTCTCATGACGATATTGACCCCGGCTCTCCCAATTCTTATGGCTGTAGTCTACATTCTTGAACCTGGCGCAGAAAGTATGAAGCTTGGGATAGTGGGTTTGTTGGCATCAGCGATATTTGTGGCCTACTTGCGGTATGTGCATGTCGCCTACGTGAAGACCTCCGCCGACGGCATCGAGCAACGTATCTGGTTCTCCAACCCGACCCGTTACCCTTTCAACGCGATCAACCGCGTCGTGTTCTACAAGGCATCGAATTATGAAGACGATGACATGGTGGGGTTCTACGCCAAGTCAGGCACACAGATTGCCCTGTTCAGTCCGTTGCCTCATAAAAATTACCGGCTCATGGCAATTGTGCGTTTCAGGATTGAGAACGAGCGCTGGCCTGACATGGACAACCCGGATGACGTAGCTCAGGTGAACCTTTTGGATTGTGCTGGGAAGACGATGCGCTACTTTGAGAATCTGGGGAAGGTTACTGGCCTTGCCGACGTCTACATGTAGCACCGCACGGCATTAGTTTCGAATATAGAGAAAGTCCCTGGGCTGAGATATCATCTCTCAGCTCAGGGGCTTTCTGCGTACCAGCGGCTACTCACCTGAGCGCCGTCACCACCTGCCGGTGAATGGTCGCCCAGT
>ERZ1674246.68-NODE-68-length-22921-cov-8.244424_pt1 | contig 22921 bp, 10 predicted proteins | sample MGYA00581200_ERZ1674246 | MGnify/ENA primary metagenome ERZ1674246 (study PRJEB41354, sample SAMEA4873323) | human saliva metagenome | biome: human-associated habitat [ENVO:00009003]; feature: mouth environment [ENVO:08000002]; material: saliva material... | reverse complement strand
TGAGGTGACCGCCCCCGGTGGCAACATCTACTCCTCCGTGCCCGGCGGCGGCTACCAGTACAAGTCTGGCACGTCTATGGCGACCCCGCAGATCACCGGCGTCAGCGCCGTCGTGCTTGAGCGCGTTCAGAACGACCCGCTCTTCTCCTCGATGAGCGCGCGCCAGAAGGCCGACGTCGTCCAGAACCTCATCATGGGCACCGCTGTCCCCGTCGCCGATCCGAACGCCGGCTCCGGTGCCTACTACTCCCCGCGTAAGCAGGGCGCAGGCCTCGTGAACGTTCAGGCGGCCACGACCTCGTCCGTGTACCCGACCGTCAACGGCGCGACCGACGCCTCCCGCCCCAAGGCGGACCTCGGCGATGGCACCAAGGGCTGGCACTTCGACGTCACCCTGCACAACCTGTCCGGCACGGCGGCGACCTACGATCTCTCCGCTCAGGCCCTGTCTGAGAACATCTCGGGCGGCCTCTTCACCGGCAGCTCCACCGACTGGAACGGCAAGGGCGTCAGCGTCTCCTTCTCCAACAACAGCGTGACCGTCCCCGCCAAGGGCGAGGCTACCGTTGGTATCGACGTCACCCCCGGCAGCCAGTTCGCCCAGTGGGTGAGCGCGAACGCCCCCTCGGGCACCTTCCTCGACGGCTTCGTGCGCTTCACGGCTCGCACGAATGGCCAGTCCGACATGACCGTGCCCTACCTGGGCTTCTACGGATCCTGGGGCACGCCTTCGATCTTCGATCAGATGGTCTCCGAGGGTGACGGCCACGCTGCTTCCTCGGCCATCTACAACGGCCAGAACGGCAGCCTCCTCGGCTACAACCCCCTCGTGAAGGGCAAGGAGCGCGAGGGCCGTCCCAACGCTGACCGCTACGTGGTCTCCCGTTCCACGGTCTCGGGCGCGCCCACGGCTATCACTCCTCGCACGGGCACGCTGCGGTCCGTCCACACGATGACCACGACCTACGCGAACGAGGCTGGCAAGAGCGTCGCTTCCTTCACCTCCACGCAGAACTGGAAGTCGGTGTATAACTCCGACGAGCGGCGGATGACCTGGGTTGAGGAAAACCACGAGTCGCGTTCGATCAACCTCAACGACTACAAGTACTCGAGGCTGCCCGACGGCAAGTACACGCTGACGATTGCCGCCACCAACGACGGCCCCTCGCCGACGAAGCAGTCCCTGACCTACAACTTCCGCGTTGACACCAAGGCGCCCGTCGTCGAGCGTGCCACGCTGAGCAACGGGGGTTCCACCCTCAACGTGGAGATCAGCGACGAGTCACCGCTGGCTGGCTTCACGGTGAACGACCCGAACAGCGGCCAGTACATCTACAGCGACGTCATCCGTAACGACGCTGACCAGACCTACTCGAACGGTCGCTACCACTACACGGCTACCGTCGACATGAACAGGGTGAGCGGCGGCAGCAACAACAAGCCCTACGTGCTTGCGTGGGACTACGGCCTCAACCACTCCAAGGCCACCACGATCGGGACGGCTACCGGCAACGACGGCGGCAACACCGGGGACCAGCCCGGTAATGACGGCGGTAACGGCGGCAACGTGTGTAGCCCCTCCATGGGTGGGCGCTGGGTGACCGACGGCTACCGCTGGGCGTGGCAGTGCAACAACGGTGCGTACCTGCGTAACGGCTGGTACCTCATCGATGGTCGCTACTACTACTTCGATGGCAACGGCTACATGAGCTCCGGATGGGTGCGCGGTAGGGACTCCTGGTACTACCTGGGCAACGATGGTGCCATGCAGACTGGCTGGGTTAAGAGCGATGGTCGCTGGTACTACCTGAACAACGATGGTGCCATGCAGACCGGCTGGGTCAAGATCGGTGGCCGCTGGTACTACCTGGGTTCCGACGGTGCGATGTACAGCGGTATCCGCACGATCGATGGAAACTTCTACGAGTTCAGCGAATCTGGCGAGTGGATCAAGTGATCTGACGTCCTCTTCGTGAAACACACCGCCTGGGCCCGGGAACGCTAGTGCGACAGCGTTCCCGGGCCCAGGCCTCGTTCATGGACGGGAGCGATGTCGTTCGTGAAACGGTGTCAAACTCGCGTGTTGTGTCGTGTACCCTACGAAGTAATGACCGACGGGTCGGACTTTGTACTGCGCCCGTGCGGTCTGTCATCAACACATGGGAGTTTTACGACTATGACACCGAAGAAACCAGTGGCGCTGCTTGCGCTCGCTGGGGCGTGCGTGCTCGCGGTCGCGGCTCCGGCTGCCCTTGCGGCACCGCCCGCCCCCGCCCCCGTCACCCCACAGCCTGCGCCGTCCGCGACTGACCCGATCATTCCGGTCGGCGACGTCGACACCGCGCTGACCTCGAAGAGCGGCCAGACCCCGGCCGCTGCGCCGAGCCAGGCCTCCGCTGCTGAGGACTCCGCGCGCGTCGTCGGCATCATCGTCGAGCTGACGAGCGGCACCGACCGCGCTGCCGCCCTCGCCGCCATGAACGAGGCCGTGGCTGGGGTTGACCCGGGTGCCTCCGCCGAGGTGAGCCGCGAGTACACCAACGCCTTCAGCGGATTCGCGCTGAAGGCTCCCGCCGGGTCGCTCGACGCGATCCGCGGCGTGAGCGGCGTGAAGGCCGCGTTCCTGGAACGCGAGATCCACGTTGACGATAATGCGACGCCTGACGCTGATAATCTGACGCCCGAGGCCGAGGGCGGTTTCACGGCTGCGCGCCTGGCGGGCCAGAATCCCGACAACCTGAGCGCCCAGCTCATCATGCACGCCGACCAGGTGTCCCAGAAGGGTGCGGGCAAGGTTATTGCCGTCATCGACACGGGCGTGGACATGACCCACCCGGCCTTCGCCGGTGCCCTGTCTGGGACTCCCGCCCTGGATGCGGGAAAGTTTGCCTCCCTGGCCGCTCAGCTGGGTGCGGGCAAGACGGGTACCTACGTCTCCGAAAAGTTCCCCTTCGCCTACGATTACGCGGACGATGACGCCGACGCGTCCCCGGCAGGTTCCCACGGCACGCACGTCGCCGGTATCGCCGCGGGTAACGCCGGTGAAATCATGGGCGTGGCCCCCGACGCGCAGATCATCGTCGCGAAGGTTGAGCGTGACCGCGGCGGTATCCCGGACTCCGCGCTGCTGTCCGCCCTGGATGACATGGCCGTCCTGCGCCCCGATGTCGTGAATCTTTCGCTCGGCCAGACGGCCGGCATGGACAACGATGCCGACAGCGTCTACGCGGGAATCTTCGAGACGCTGCAGGAGAAGGGTGTCGCAGTCGACGCGGCCGCCGGTAACGAATTCTCTGCCGGCTACGGCAACAATTCGGGTAAGAACCTGGCCTACGCCTCCGACCCGGACTCCTCGACCCTGGACGAACCCGCTTCCTACGCCCCCGTGGTTGCCGTGGCCTCCCTCGATAACGTGCTTCAGGCCAACGGCTTCAAGGCGGCTGGACGAGACATCGCCTACCAGCGTGCGCGCGCGGAGAACGGCGACAAGATCGCTGACATCGCCGAGCTGCCCGCTGGCGACTACGAGTACGTTGACGGTGGAATCGCCTCCGAAGACGACGTGAAAGCTCTCAAGGAGAAGTACCCGGACGGACTGGCCGGTAAGTTCGTGCTCGTGTCGCGCGGTAAGCTGACCTTCGACGCTAAGGTGTCGAACCTTGCAGACCTCAAGCCCGCTGGCGTCCTCGTCTACAACAACGTCCCGGGCGACGCGCTCATGGTCATGAGCCTGTCGACCCTGAGCGTGCCCGCTGGTTTCATGTCGCAGGCCGATGGTCAGGCCATGCTGGCTGCCGCCGACCATCACCTGACCCTCGTTGAGGGCATGACGATCACGCCCAGCGCCAAGCACTCGATGTCCGGCTTCAGCTCGTGGGGCGTCACCCCTGATCTGCGGCTCAAGCCCGAGGTGACCGCCCCCGGCGGCAACATCTACTCCTCGGTGCCTGACGGCGCATACGGGTTCATGTCCGGCACGTCCATGGCGACGCCCCAGATCGTCGGCGTGAGCGCCATCGTGCGTGAGCGCGTTCAGAACGATCCGCTCTTCGCTTCGATGAGTGATCGCGAGAAGGTGGACGTCGTCCAGAACCTCATCATGGGCACAGCCGCCCCCGTCGTCGATCCGCTCCAGGACACCGGTGCCTATTACTCTCCGCGCAAGCAGGGATCCGGCCTGGTGAACGTTCTGGCTGCTACGACCTCGTCTGTGTACCCGACCGTGAAGGGTGCCCCCGAACAATCCCGACCCAAGGCCGACTTGGGGGATGGCACGAAGGGCTGGCACTTCGACGTCGTCCTGCACAACCTGTCCGACGCCTCGGCGACCTATGAGATGAACTCTCAGGCGCTTTCCGACATCGTGACGGACGGCTTCTTCAGTGAGCGCTCCTCCGATTGGCGTGGCAAGGGCGTGGAGATCTCCTACTCCGGCGCTGCCTCGGCCACCGGCGAGGGCGCAACCGTCACCGTTCCCGCGAAGGGCGAGGCCACTGTCGGCATCGACGTCACCCCCGGATCCGCGTTCGCCCAGTACGTGACAGACAATGCGCCGTCGGGTACCTTCCTGGAGGGCTTCGTGCGCTTCACGTCGCGCACGCAGGGTCAGTCTGATCTGACCGTGCCCTACCTGGGCTTCTACGGCGACTGGGGTAAGCCCGCGATCTTTGACCAGCTTGCCTCTGAGGGTGATGGGCACATCCTGGCCTCGGGCATCTACGACGGGGTGAACGGCAATTCGCTGGGCTACAACCCCCTCGACGATGCGACGAAGCGTGAGGGTCGCCCCAACGCTAAGAATTACGTGATCTCTCGCTCCGACAGCATGTACGCGCCCCATGCCGTGTTCCCTCGAACGGGAACCTTGCGTTCCGTTCACACGATGACGACAACCTACACGAACGCGGCTGGCGAGGTCGTCGCCTCGTACACGTCTCACCAGAACTGGAAGTCCGCCCTGGACTCGAATGGGGTCATGACTGCGGTGGAGCAAGGCCATGTGTCCAGGGGACTGGACCTGACGTCCGACGAGTTCAAGAACCTGCCCGATGGCACGTACAAGCTGACGATTGCCGCCAGCAATGATGGCCCTTCTGCCGCCGAGCAATCCATCTCCTACGACTTCCGCGTTGACACGAAGGCTCCGGTTCTGGAAGACGTGGACGTGGACCTCTGGGATGTCGTCGGTCCTACCCTCCGCCTGGAGATCAGTGATGAGTCGCCCATTGCGGGCTTTACTGTGCACGACCCCGGCAGTGGACTGTGGTTCTACCGCGATGTCGTTGATAATACGTCCGATCAGTGGTTCAACAACGGTAGGTACTACTACAACCTGAGCCTCGCCCTGGGTGAGCTAGAGAGCGCTTGGGCTGCGCAGGGTGGCACGGGCGACATCATCGCCCACCCCTATGTCATGGCGTGGGACTACGGCCTCAACCACTCCGAGGCCGTCACGATTGACCTGCCTTCCGACAATGAGGGTCCGATCGCTCCGTGCGTGAGCCCCACGGGCGGACACTGGGCCCACGACTCCACCGGCTGGTGGTACGCCTGCGCGAGTGGCACGGACTACCTCAAGGGTGGCTGGTTCACGATCAATGGCTCCGACTACCTGTTCGGTCCCAACGGCTACATATCCACCGGTTTCCTCCAGCGTCCCTCCGGCGAGTGGGTCTACGCGGATTCCGAGGGCGCCCTGGTGGGCGGCTGGGTCCGTGACGGTGCCTCCTGGTATTACCTTGATCCGGCTACCAAGGTCATGCGCACCGGCTGGCTGCTCGACCGCGGCTCCTGGTACTACCTGTCCGACAGCGGTGCGATGGCCGTCGGCTGGGTGCAGGTTGACGGGTCCTGGTACTACATGAACGCCGACGGCATCATGCAGACTGGCTGGGTGAAGGTGGGTTCCTCCTGGTACTACCTGTCCTACTCCGGCGCGATGCTGACCGGCACGCAGACGATCAATGGACGTACCTACGTCTTTGATGAGTCGGGCGCGTGGGTCAGGTGATCTGAGCGTTGGCGTCTGACGAAGAATCGGCCCGGGCCTCGGAACGTTGTTATGTAAGCGTTCCGAGGCCCGGGTCCGGTTTATTAGTAAAATATTCTTCAATCATTTCCCAATATGAAACAAAGTTTGTCATAAGCCTTTTGTAAGGTATGTTGGGTGTGGCGGCCGACACGGCGCGGTCTCCTTCGCGCCCAAGGGCGGCCGCTTGTCGACACATTGGAGTTACGCACATGACAACGAAGAAACCTACGGCGCTCCTCGCGCTCGTCGGCGCCTGTGCGCTGGCGGTCACGGGACCCGCGTCCCTTGCATCTCCGCCGACGCCCACGGCGCCCCAACCCACCCAGGACGCCCAGGCCTCGTCCCTGCCCGTGGGTGACATCGACACCGCGCTGACCTCGAAGAACGGCGAGACCGCGACGCCCGAGGCGGACGCGACGGTGAACGACCAGGATCCGGCGCGCGTCGTCGGTATCATCGTCCAGCTCCAGGACGGAGCTGACCGCAGCTCCGCGCTCGCCTCCATCAACGAGGCCGTGGCCGGGGCCGTCCCTGGATCCGCCGTCACGGTGGAACGCGAGTATGACAACGCCCTGGACGGCTACGCCCTCAAGGCACCCGCCGGGTCGCTCAGCGCGATCCGCGCCGCGAATGGCGTCAAGGCCGCCTTCATTGAGCGCGAGACCCCCGTCGAGGATGCCGACGACCAGGTCGCTGGCGAGGGAGCGACGAACTCCGCCCGTACCTCAACCCAGGACCCCGCCAACCTCAGCGCCCAGCTGATGATGCACGCCGACCAGATCACCCAGAAGGGCGACGGGAAGGTCATCGCCGTCATCGACACGGGCGTGGACATGACGCATCCGGCGTTCGCGGGCGCCCTCGGCGGGACCCCCACGCTCTCGGCGGACAAGGTGGCGTCCCTGACCCCCCAGCTGGGCGACGGCAAGACCGGCACCTACGTGTCGGAGAAGTTCCCCTTCGCCTACGACTACGCGGATAACGACCCGGACGCCTCGCCGACCGGACAAGCCGGATCGCACGGCACGCACGTCGCCGGCATCACCGCGGGCAACGCGGGCGAAATTGTCGGCATCGCGCCCGACGCGCAGATCATCGTCGCCAAAGTCGCGCGCAGCGTCGAGGGCGACATCACCGACTCCGGGCTGCTCGCCGCACTCGACGACATGGTGATCCTGCACCCCGATGTCATCAACCTGTCGCTCGGCCAGCTCGGAGGTATGGACAACGAGGCCGACTCGGTCTACGCGACCGTCTTCAAGAGCCTGCAGGACGTGGGCGTGACCGTCAACGCGGCAGCCGGCAACCACTACACGGCCGGATACGGCAATACCTCCGGCAAAAACCTGCCCTTCGCGTCCGACCCGGACTCCTCCACCCAGTGCGAGCCAGCGACCTACTCCTCCGTGGTCTCCGTCGCCTCCGTCGATAACTCGCTGGCGCACAGCGCGTTCACCGTCGGCGACCGCGACATTCCCTTCCAGCGGGCCGGTGGCGCTGACGGTCAGAAGATGCCCGACCTGTCCGACCTGACCGGCGGCCCCTTCGAATATGTCGACGGCGGCATCGGTTCGGCCGAGGACGGCGCCGCGCTCAAGGCCAAGTACCCCGAGGGCCTGGCCGGAAAGATCGTGCTGGTCAAGCGAGGCTCCCTCACCTTCCAGACCAAGTTCGACAACATCGCAGGCTCCAAGCCCGCCGGCTTCATCGTCTACAACAACGTTCCCGGTGACTCCCTCGTCGTCATGAGCCTGGCGACGGACGGCGTGCCCGCCGCATTCATTTCGCAGGCGGACGGCGAGGCCATGCTGGCCGCCGCCGACCACCACCTGAGCGTCGCCCCCGGCAAGGTCGTCGCCCCCAGCTCGAAGTACTCCATGTCGAGCTTCTCCTCCTGGGGCGTCACCCCCGACCTGCGCCTCAAGCCCGAGGTCGCCGCACCCGGCGGCAACATCTACTCCTCGGTGCCCGGAGGCACCTACGAGTTCATGTCCGGCACGTCGATGGCGACCCCGCAGATGGCGGGCGTGAGCGCGGTCGTCCTGCAGCGCGTCCAGAATGATCCGCTGTTCGCGTCCATGAGCGCACGCGAAAAGGTTGACGTCGTCCAGAACCTCATCATGGGCACGGCCGCTTCCATCGCCGACCCGCTCCAGGACACCGGCGACCCGTACTCCCCGCGCAAGCAGGGCTCGGGTCTGGCGAACGTCCTGGCTGCCACGACCTCGTCCGTATACCCGACCGTGGCGGGTGCCCCCGAGTCCTCCCGACCCAAGGCCGACCTGGGGGATGGGACCAAGGGATGGCACTTCGACGTCACCCTCCACAACCTCTCCGGCGTCGAGGCCACCTACGTCCTGAACACGCAGGCGCTCTCCGAGTTCGTTGAGGATGGGTTCTTCACCGGCCACTCCTCCGACTGGCGAGGCAAGGGCGTGGACATCGCCTACTCCGGCGCGGCCGTGAGCGGCACCGGCGAAGGCGCGACCATCACCGTCCCCGCCTCGGGCGAAGCGACCGTGGGCGTGGACGTCACGCCTCGCGCCGCCTTCGACTCCTACGTCGCGCAGAACGCGCCCAACGGCACGTTCCTCGATGGCTTCGTGCGCCTCACCTCGAAGACCGACGGTCAGCCCGACCTGACCGTGCCCTACATGGGCTTCTATGGCGACTGGGGCAAGGCCCCCATCTTCGACGCCCTCGCCTCCGACGGGGGAGCGCACACCCTGGCCTCGGGCATCTACAACGGCACCACGGGCCAGCAGCTGGGATACAACCCCCTGGTCAAGGCCGACGCGCGTACCGGCACGCCCAAAGCTGACCGCTACGTCCTCTCCCGCGCCGAGGCCTCGGGCGCTCCCACGGTCCTCGAACCGCGTACCGGCACCCTGCGCAGCGTCCACACGCTCAACACCGTGTACGCGAACGCCGCCGGTGAATCCGTCGCCTCGTACGTGACCCACCAGGCCTGGAAGTCCGGTGTCAACCCCAGCACCGGCAAGATGACATGGGTCGAGGACGGGCACGAGTCCACCGCGCTCGACCTGCGCTCCGACGCGTACAAGAACCTGCCCGACGGCGACTACACGCTGACGCTCTCCGCGCACAACGACGGCCCCTCGCAGGCCGAGCAGTCGATCTCGTACAACTTCAGCATCGACACCACCGCCCCTACGGTCGACACCCTCGCATTCAGCGAGGACGGCGACGCGCCGCACGTCACCATCGCCGTGACCGACAACAAGCCCCTCGCGGGCATCGACCTGCACGACCCAGCAGACGGCCTGTGGTTCTACCGCCACATCTTCTCCGACACCGAGGGTGTCAAGGGAGACGACGGCAAGTACCGCTACGAGCTCAACGTCCCCATGTCCGAACTCTCCCAGGCGTGGACCGACCAGGGCGGCTCCGGCGAAGTCATCGCCCACCCGTATCTGCTCGCATGGGACTACGGCCTCAACCACTCCGAGCCGCGCACCGTCGACCTGCCCACCAGCAACGAGGGTGCGAAGCTTCCCTGCACCGACCCCGCGGGCGGACACTGGGCGAATGACGCCACCGGCTGGTGGTACGTCTGCGCCAACGGCTCCGACTACCTGGCGAGCGGCTGGTACACCATCAACGGCTCCGACTACCAGTTTGGCCCTGCCGGCTACATGATGACCGGGTTCCTCAAGCGCCCCTCCGGCGAGTGGGTGTATGCGGACGCTTCCGGCACCCTGCTGAGCGGCTGGATCCGCGACGGAGGCTCCTGGTACTACCTGGGTGACTCCGGCGACATGCACACCGGCTGGGTCACGGTCGACGGTCTCTGGTACTACCTCTCCTCGTCTGGCGCGATGCACACCGGCTGGCTCCAGCAGGGCGGCTCCTGGTACTACCTGGGACCTGACGGTGCCATGTTCACCGGTACGCATACGATCAACGGCCGCACCTACACCTTCGATGAGTCGGGAGTCTGGCAGCACTAACGCTGGCTGCTTCTGATTCACGAGGCCTGGGCCCGGGAACGTTCCACCGCGGACGTTCCCGGGCCCACTCGCTGTTGCGCACGTGGGCCCTCTGTTCCGTGCGTGGGCAGCCTCGCCCACGCACGGAACAGCGGGTTTGGCTGCGGATGAGAGGTCCCACGTGCGGATGAGGGGCAACGCGTGCGTGGTGGACGTGGATGCCGCGCACGTCGCTTGTTGTCCTGCGGTATGTTGGATGCATCTGCCGATACAGCGGCGACGACGCAACTGCCTCGGTCGCCTGTGAATGCGAAGGAATGCACCATGTCCATGAAGAAACCAGCCGCCATCCTTGCAGGCGTCGGAACGTGTGCGCTCGCGGTCGCGAGCTGTTCCGTGTCCTCTCCGCAGACGCCCTCCGCCCAGTCCGACCCTGGCGCGGACTCGCAGCAGTCTGCTCCCCAGTCCGCTCCTCAGTCGGCTCCCCAGTCGGACCCGCAGTCCAGCTCGACGGCTCCCGTGCTGCCGGTGGGTGACGCCGATACTGCGTTGACCTCCAAGGATGGGCAGGACAGCCCGGATGTGCAGAGCGGTGCCCCCGCGCCGTCTGGCGATGCCGAGGCAGCGGAACCTGTCGTCGTCATCGTCCACCTTGAGGAGGGTGCTGATCGTGAGGCGACCCTTGCTTCCATCAACGAGGCCGTGGCTGGGGTTTATCCGGATGCGACCGTCGAGGTCGAACGCGAGTATAAGAACGCCTTGCAGGGCTACGCGCTGCGCGTGCCTGCGGGCTCGCTGGACGCGATCCGTGGAGTGAGCGGCGTGAAGTTGGTGTCCATCGAGCGTGAGACACGCGTCCAGTAGTTGTCCTGTAGGCGGTGGTCGGGCGAGCGTGTGAGGTCGCCCGACCACCTTTTTGTCTCTGCATACACGGAATCATTAAGTTTGACAGCGTGGTAGTAATGACCAAATAGCAGTCATGACTAGCTTGTCATTTACGCTGTCGTGTTAGGGTGCTCCTGGTGATCGGCGGAGAGGATACATGGCAGTGTTCCCGCTCGACCGCCCATGATTGCAGAGGAGCAGAATATGTCCATGAAGCAAACAGCTCTCGCGCTGGCATGTGTTGGCGGGTGTGCGCTTGCGGTTGTGAGTCCGTCGTTCGCCGCGTCGGCGACCGCCTTCCAGTTCGGTGTTTCGCCTGCGGTGGTCGCCCAGGCGGCCATGGTTGGAAGTGAGGACCGTCCGTCGGAGAGTGTTGAGGTTGTCGTGCGCCTCGAGGAGGGCGCTGACCGTGCGGCTGTGCTCGCGTCGATTAGGGAAGCTGTGGCCGAGTCTTTCCCCGGTGGGTCCGTCGAGGTCGAGTATGAGTATGGGACACCCGTGCAGGGCTTCGGGCTGAGTGTGCCCGCCGGATCCGTCGAGGTGATCAGGGGCGTCAGTGGCGTGCAGTCGGCCTACTACGTGCACGCGAACCGTCTTTGGTAGTGTGACCGCCATCGACGAGGCCGTAGCCGGGTGTTCCGGTCGCGGCCTCGTTTGTTGTGGGGACGCCTGCTTGTGGCGGGATGTTGGATATTCTGTTGCGCCCTCGTTGATGTGTGCACCGTGGCACTATTTCTAGTTGCTTCAAATTAAGATAAAATTAGAAGTAATTTGAAGTTCGTGTGAACGGAGTAGCCATGAAGACTCCTGTCCCTCCGCCTTATCGGCTTGGTGAGCTGCGCGAACGAGTTATCGCCAGTTTGGCGAACGCAGATGATGAGCGGCGTCTCCCTATTATCGGCGTGCTAGCGGGTGGGCTGGATGATTCAGAGTATCGGCCGTGGGAGTACTACCTTCGCGCTGAGCCGGTGCCGGAGGGTCTGACGCGTGAGGAGTGGTGGTACGCGGTACGCGCTGCGCGCGCCTCGACGGCCCGGCCCACTCCCTTCGTTATGAAGGACGGAACGCGCCTGACGTTTAATCTCCCGGATCGCTTCTTGCAGTTGAATGAGGAGATTACGGCGCAGGCGCGCGGTCAGGTGGAGCTGCCGGGCGAAGTAGCGACGCAAGGGGTGAGAGACAGATACCTGATCAACTCTCTCTACGAAGAAGCGATCACCTCCTCCCAGATGGAGGGGGCGTCGACCACAAGGCGTGATGCGAAAAAGATGCTCCGAGAAAAGAAGGATCCACGCACTCGCTCGGAGCGGATGATCCTCAACAATTTTCTCGCTCTCGAATATGTGCGTGCTCACCTGGGTGAGGAGCTCACTCCTGCATTCATCTGCGGGGTCCATCGCATTGTGACGGATGGGACGCTCGACGAAGCGGAGGATGCAGGGCGCCTGCAGCACCAGGGCGAAGAGCGAATTCGTATCTATGGGAGTGAAGGCCAGGATCAGCTGCTGCATGTTCCGCCGCCAGCCGAAGAATTGCCTGAACGACTCAAGCGTCTGTGCGACTTTGCCAATGGCGTGGGGGAGTATGCGACGCAATACGTGCCGCCGCTTGTGAGGGCGCTCGTTGTTCATTTCATGATGGTCTATGACCACTACTTCGTCGATGGTAACGGGCGCACGGCCCGCGTGATTGCGCAGTGGGTGATGCTGCGCGAAGGCTTCTTTCTCATGGATTTTGTCCCGGTGTCGAGGCTTCTGCGCAAAGCGCCTGCCAAGTATGCGCGCTCGTTCCTTGAGGTTGAGCAGGATGAAGGGGATCTCACCTACTTTCTGATCTGGCATGCGCAGATTATCCTGCGTGGAATCTGTGAGCTGCACGATTACCTGGCGAGAAAGTCCAAGGAAATGGAACAAGTGAAACATCTCCTGAGGCTCACCGATCTCAATAATCGACAGATCGGGGTCATTGAGGAAGCGTTAAAGGACTCTGCTATCACTGTGACAGCTGCATCACATGCGGACAAGTTCAGGGTGACGCTGCAGACGGCGCATGCTGATCTGCGCGGTCTTGAGGACGGGGGATACCTGATGCGTACCAAGCGCGGCCGTAGCTTCGAGTGGTACCCGGTCACAGATCTCCAACGCCGGGTTCGGGGTGTCGATGCGTAGTGCGAAGTTCCATGATCGCCGTGGTCGTTAGGTTGTGCGACGCAGCGTGGGGATCTTGTTACAAGAACTGTTGCAACAGGCAACTTCTAGTTGCTTCAAATTTGATCCAAATTAGAAGCAACTAGAAGTAAGGCTCCCCGTGCTGTCGTACCTCGGTGTCGCTCATGACCCGGCCTCGTGCAGAGTGAGGCGCAGTCAACTCGCGGTGTGCATCTGAGTGCCACCACGGCATGTGCAAAGAGGCGCGAACCCGGCGCACATCCCCAGCCTCAGGGTCGAGGCCCGGAAAGATAGCGCTTAGATCAGATCCTTCTTCTCCATGTACTTCATGGCCAGCCAGCCAAACGGGATGCGCCCGTAGAAGGTGACGAGACGGTAGAGCAGCGCGGTGGCAATCGCGACCGAGGAGGAGACGCCCGCGACTGTCAGACCCGAGGTGAGTGCCGTTTCGACGGTACCGATACCACCCGGGGAAGGGATGAAGGAACCCGCCGCGTTCGCGGTCAGGTAGGTGATAGCAACCGTTGAGAAGTTCAGCGAGCCACCCATGGCGACCATGGCGGTCCAGAACGCGCCCACGTAGCCGATGTTCATGAGTAGGTTGCCAGCCACGACGGTGGTCAGGCGACGAGGTTGTCCGATGATCCACAGGAGACGTGGGTAGACCTGCTGCCACGTCGGCTCGATCTTGGCCCAGATCCAGCGGCGTACCTTTGGGACGGCCACGATGACGCCGACCGCGAGCATGACGACCGCGACGACCGCGAGGATCGTGCCGTAGGGGAGTGAGACGGACAGGGACGAGCCTGCGCTGACCATGACGAGCAGCAGGAGGATGATCGTGATGAGCGCCTGCGAGATCTGCATGAGCGTCACCGTCGTCACGGCAGCGGCGGTGGGGACGCGGCGCTTGCGCAGGTAGCGCAGGTTCAGGGCAGCGGGACCCACACCGGCGGGTGCGACGACCGTGATGATCGAGGCGGCCACCTGCGCGATGAGGGTGTCGCCGAAGCGCAGCTTCTCGGGGGACAGGGCCATGAGCGGCACGGTCGAACCCACCCAGATCAGGCAGGCTAACGCGGCGGACGTGGCCATCCACCACGGGTTTGCACTTTTCACCGTGGAGACGAGGTCGTTGAAGTTGAGAGAGGAGACGACGATGAAAACCGCGATGAATGCGACCGCGATCGTGAAGATCGTGCGCGGGCGGAAGCGCTGTAGGTCGGCTGTCGGGGCGGACTCGGCCTCGGAGTCGCCCACGAGGGTGGCGCGCAGATCACTGAGCAGATCGGATCGGCGCAGCATCTGGTTCACCGAGGCAGGCAGGACCGGCTTCTGGATGACGGGCGCGCACGCGATGAGGGTCTCGTCGCCGACGCAGCGTCGACCGGCCTCAAGCGCACGTTGGGGTCCCACTGCCAGGGCGGTCAGGACTAGCATCTGGGCGATGTCGATGGACTGGTTGAGTTCAGTCGTCGCGACCTCGCCCGAATCCCAGTCGAGCAGCCATACGTCGGAGGACGCGTCGACGACGACAGCCTCGGGCGTGAGGGCGCGGTGCGAAATGCCCCGCGTGTGCGCGTACCGCAGCTGTTCCCACGCACGATCCAAGACCTCGTCCGAGGCCCGCTCGCCGAGTTCCGTCAGCGGCGTCGTTGGGGGCAGAGCGGAGAGCACCATGATGATCGAGTCGTTCGCCGAGGCGATCGCGATGGGTTCTTGCGTGAAGACGCCGGCGCGCAGAGCCTGCAAGGTTGTGAACGAGGAGCGTTCCGCCTGGGCCTTGAGGGAGGGGGAGATCCATCGGCTGATGCCACGCAGGCGCAGGTTGTTCCACATCTCGAGGAGGGTGCCGGTCAGCTCCTGGCCGGGGTCCATGACGATGAGTTCGTAGGTCAGCTCGGTGTCGCTCCACACCTGGTAGTGGCGGTTGTGGTCGGGGTCGGGGCGTTGCGTGATGGTGACGCCCATGTCGCCCAAGTCGGCGGGCACCTGTGTGAGGCGTCCGCGGGCGTTCTCGGCGACTGCCCACGTGGACAGCGGTTCGGTGGTGGTGTCCAGGTCGGTGCGCACGATCCGCGAGGGCGTGATGCCGATGCTGAGGAGCGCCTCGACGAGGGTGACCCCCTTGGCTCTCTGGTCGTCGTAGCCCATGATCCAGCGCGATCCTGAGCCGAACGCACGGCCGATGAACATGGAGATGAACGCGACGGGCAGGGTCATCGAGGAGCGCAGGACGCCTAGGATCAGGATGACCCACACGCCTGTCCAGCCCCAGCGAATGGCTCTCATCGATTGGGCTTCGCCGGCTGAGGTGAACATGGCGCACAGGGTGACGAGTACCAGGTTGATGGCGATCACGAAGCCGCTCCTGTGGCCCTGTGTGGCGATGAGCCGGTCCACGCTCAGGGGGATGGTGAGGTAGACGGGCAACAGACCGGTGAGGATGGCGATGATCCAGCCGCCGACGGCGGCGACGACGCTCGTGACGATGACCTGGATGATGGTGTGCAGGCGTTTTCTCAGCGCAAGGGAGATGATCACCATGATCGGCGCGATCAGGATGATGAGGCCCTCAACGAGGTTGACGGGCAGAATCAGGATCTGGCGGATGAGCTGGAATTGCAGGACGTCCATGGTGACGCCGCGCGTCGTGGCGCTGGCGACGGTGCCGATGGTCCAGATGATGAGGATTGCGAGGATCGAGATGACGACGTCGACGACGTCCTCGCGCCTGCGCTGGATGGTGAAGATGTGGTCGGCGATGTAGGCGGGCCTGGGGAGGCGGAGCCTGCGGGCGGGGACGGGAAGCGCGACCTCGCCGTTTTTGGCGCGCACGACCGCGTCCGAGGCAGGGGTGGCCAGCGCGTCCGCCGTGTCCTTCTCGGCGGGTGAGTCGGTCGGGGTGGGCGCGTGATCGGTCGTGGCTCCGTCGTGGCTCGCGCGTGTCGTCTTCCGGGTTCTCACTGTGTTGGCTGCGGCGGACGCAGCGACGGTGACGAGGGTGGGGACGGCGGCGATGTCGGTCTGGTCGGCGGACGTTGCGCTCGCCTCGGAGGCCTCGTTCGTGGCGGCGCTGGGACCGGCCTGCTCGGGCGCGGGGGGTTCGGGCGTAGGCGGCTCGGTAACCATGCGTACGCCGGAGTCGGCTTCGGGCGCGGGTGGCGGGAGAACGGGGCTGCTCGGTCTTGCGGCCTCCTCATCGTCGGGGAGTGGTGGAGGGAGGATGGGGCCCCTCGGTGTCGTGGCCTCCTCGTCGTCGGGGAGCGGGGGAGGGGGCGCGTCGATGATTGCCGAGGCGGGGGGTGGAGGAGCGGGACTCTGCAGCGCGTTGACGGTGACGACCGGCGAGACGATGACCGACTCGGGCACGACGATGGGGTCGAGGATTTCAGTCTTGTCTTCGGGGCCAGGGATGTCCGGTTTCTGGGCAGGGGCTGTCGTGGTCCCCGCACCGTTGATCATGCCCATCAGGTCATCGACCCCTAGTGAGGACGGATCCTCCGCGGAAGAGGGGACGAACAGGATGTTCGTATCGACAACTGGGGGGCTGTCGTGTGACTCCTTGCGCTTCCTCATAGTGACCATCCTATATTCGCGGTCAACAAAGGTAGGGTTAGGGGGACATATTCCCGGCAGAAAAGGGCCTTATCGTGACATGGTCTACACTCGCGGAAGCATCGGATCCGTCGATGCTTGACACAGTTATCGAGTGGTTTAAGAATCCTGAGACACTCCTAGTCGCTATGGGGCCGTGGGTCCTGTGGGGAACGATGCTCATCGTTCTTATCGAGTCCGGTGTTCTCTTCCCGGTTCTTCCGGGCGAGTCCCTGCTGTTCACTGCCGGCTTGCTGCACGACCGCCTCGGTCTACATCTGCCCACTCTCATTGCCATGGTCGTCGTCGCCGCCTTCATTGGTGCGCAGATCGGCTACTTCCTGGGCGCGAAATGGGGTCGTCGCTTCTTCAAACCGGACGCGCGCGTCCTGAAGACCGAGCACTTGGAGAAGGCTGAGCATTACTTCACAAACTACGGCGGGCGCTCGCTCGTCATCGGTCGCTTCATTCCCTTCGTACGCACCTTCATTCCGATCGCCGCGGGCATGGCCCGCTACCCCTATTCGAAATTCCTGGTGTTTAACACGCTGGGTTCCGTCTTCTGGGGTGCTGGCTTCATCCTGGTTGGCTCGCTCCTGGGCAACGTGCCTTTCGTGCACGACAACCTGACGCTCATCCTGGGTGTCATCATCCTCGCATCGGTCCTACCCGTCATCATTGAGATGATCGGCAAGCGTCGGTCTTCTGCTGAGAAGGAGTAACACGTGCTGGCCTGGTGGATGCTGGTTCCGACCCTGCTGGCCATGATGGTCGCCCTGGTGCTGCCGGGGTTCATGTGGCTGCGCGCGGGGGTGCGCTCGTCGCTCATCGCGATCGGGGCGGCACCGGCGTTCACCTTTGGCCTGATCACTGTCCTGACGGTCCTCTATCCGGCGTTTGAGATCTCGTGGGAGGCTTCCACGGTCATGCCGGTCCTCGGCATGAGCGCCGTCGGCGGTGCGGTCGCGTGGGGCCTCAGCTACTTTCACCGAGTTAACGGTGGATTTGCCCTCAACGGGGTGCCTTTCCGCGAGGCCATCGGTGTGCGCGTGCCGATCGGTGGACATCAGGCGGCCATCCGCGCGGCGACGTGGGGCGCGATCCTCGTGGGCTTCCTCCTGGCGGCTTGGCCGCTGCTGTCGGTTGCAGATCCAGCGAACCCCGTCCAGCAGTGGGATCCGACGTTCCATCAGAATGGCGTTCACGCGATCCTCTACGGCAAGGATGCCAGCCCTTTCGGTGGTCTCCATGAACTCTACGGTGGGCGGCGCGTCTACTACCCGACGGGCTGGCACGCGTTCGTCGCGCTCTTCGCCCGCTACGACTCGGTTGTCCAGGCTTCCAACGTGTCCTCCCTGGCCCTCATGGCCGTGTGGGTGATCGGCCTGGCGGCTCTGGTGTCCGTGCTGACGGGTTCGCGCACGGCCCTCCTTGCGACTCCGATCATCGGCGGCATGCTGCACAACATGCCGGCGGACGCGCTGACCATGTATAACCAGTGGCCCAACTCGACGGGCACGGTGCTGGTCCCTGGCCTTGCTGCGGCCTTCATCGTCGCCGGTCGGCGCGCGGCCGCGGACCTGCGTTTCGGGGATGGCATCCGGTCTTTGACCCGCCGCATCCCCCAGGTTCTCTTCCTCCTCGTAGGCTGCCTCGGCCTCGTCGGTGCGCACCCCAGCGCTGCCTTCTCCCTCCTGGCTTTCCTAGCCGCGCCCCTTCTGTCTTCCATCGTCTTTTTCGCGCGCTCTGCGCTGGCGCGTGAGGGCCGAGGCCAGCTCACCGCCATCCTGTGGGTCGGCGTCGGCCTCGCTGTCCTCGCCCTACCCCTGATCGCGCTCGCCTCACCGAAGATCCAAGCGATGGGCCGCTACCCGCGTCGAGGCAGTGGCTGGGGCGAAGCCTTCTCGCATGGACTCCTGCCCTACCCGCCGTTCGCGCAGACGACGAGCACGACGTGGTGGACGCTCATCCAGGTGATTCTCCTCGTCGCAGGTATCGTCGTCACCGCTCGCCTCCACACGTTGCTGCGACGCCCCGACCCGGTCGATGACCTGGCCGACGAGGCCCATCTGGACATCGACGGTCGCGAGATTGAGACTATCCGACTGATGGATCGCAAGGAAGCCGCTCCGATGCCGGCCTGGCCTCTCGTCTCCTACCTGATTCTCGCTGTCCTCACCGGGCTCGCCTACGCCCCCGACTCCGCGCTGCGCACTTTCCTGCTCGCCCCCTGGTACAAGGACGGGCGGCGCATTATGGGCGTTGAGGACATCGCGCTGGCCGTCCTCATGGCCGTCGGCGTCGCGGCTATCGTCCACGGCATTCACGCGGCATGGGCAGTTTCTCTGCGTCGCATCCTGGCCGAGCGCAGCATCGAGGACGACGTCGAGGACGATGTCGAGGCGCCCCGCTGGCCGATCCAGGTGGGTATCCTCTCGCTCGTCGTCCTCCTGTCCGGTTTCGGCGCGATTGACGCCCGTGACTCAGCCGTCGCCTACGTGTACGACCCGACGCGCCTGGGCAAGCCCGGCATGGCCGTCAAGGGCGAACTCGCCATGCTGCGCCGCATGCAGTACACGACAGCCCCCGACGCCCTCGTCGTCGGCGACCCCATCGCGGGTGCCGCCTATTCGGAGCTGCTGGGAGGCCGCAAGGCCGTTTTCCCCCAGCTCAGCACGGTCAACGGTGACGGGGTTTCGCAGAAGGTCCTCACCCAGCACTTCCGCGATATCACGACCGACCCCGAGGTCTGCGAGGTCGTGCGCAACCTTGGCATCACACACTTCTACGAGGAAGAAGACGGTAGCTACTACAACTTCTTGCGCTCGAACCGCAACCCCGGTTTCTATGGCGTCGACACGTCCAGCGGCTTTGAGCTGGTCGACGCGGGCGGTACCGCGAAGCTGTGGAAGATCACCGCATGCGGTTACGTCACCCCCGGCGGCGGCAGTCAGGCCTTCGCGGACGGGATCCGCTCCACCCAGCCGGGTGCCGATGACCCGGAGGAACACCGGTCCGGCGACGAGTAGGCCACAATGCGCCCCTGAGCTGGGACTGAGTGCGCCCGCCTCCGTCGCGTGTCGATACCCTTGACGCTATGACGACGAACATTCCCGGCCCCGCGCCCCTTGGTGACAAGCTCCGCATCGCGTTCCTCGGCCCCTTCGGTACTTTTACCGAACAGGCCGTCCACCAGGTCGCGCCCGCTGGTGCCGTCCTCCTGCCGATGACGAGCGCCCCGCAGGCGCTTGCGGCTGTGCGCCGTGGCGAGGCTGATCGTGCTGTCGTCCCGATCGAAAACTCCATCGAGGGCGGCGTGAACGCGACCCTCGACTCCCTCTCGCACGGCGATCCCCTCGTGATCGTCGCCGAAATGCATGTCCACGTCGTCTTCCAGCTCGCAGTCCTGCCGGGCACGCGCGCTGAAGACGTCCGCCGCATCGGCACGCATCCGCACGCGTGGGCGCAGTGCCGCGGCTGGGTCGAGAGTACCTTCCCGGGCGCGATCCACGTGCCCGCGACCTCGACGGCGGCGGCCGCCGAACTCCTCTCCGACGGCGACGCCTCCTTCGACGCTGCCCTGTGCAACGCGGTGTCCGTGAGCACCTACGGCCTCGAGGCCCTCTACCAGGACGTGGCCGATAACCCAGGCGCGATCACGCGCTTCGTGTTGGTTGCGCGTCCGGGCGCGGTGCCCCCGCCCACCGGCGCGGACAAGACGACCATCCAGGTGGCCCTGCCCGTCAACGAATCGGGCGCTCTGCTGACCCTCCTCGAGCAGTTCTCAGCGCGCGGCGTCGACCTCTCGCGCATCGAGTCCCGTCCGAGCGGTGACGGCCTCGGCAACTACACGTTCAGTATCGACATCGTTGGGCACATCCGCGAGGAACGCGTCCAGGCGGCCCTCGTCGGCCTGCACCGCTACTCGCCGGAGGTCCGTTTCATGGGGTCCTACCCGCGCGTCGACGGCGTGCGTGCAGCCGTTGTCCCCGGGACGACGGACGAGGCGTTCCGTGCGGGTCGCGCGTGGGTCGCGGACCTGCTGCGCGGCGGCGACGGCACGGGCAAGACAGGCGGTTCTGCCCCCTCCTGGCCGCTGACCTGACCTCGCGCATCCCCGGTGATTCCGGGCGCATATGAAGCAGGCCCGCACCACTTAGCAACAAGCTTAAACGTGGGGCAGTGGCGACACACGCATGGATCGGGGTCGGGGCACGCTGTATCACGGAGTGGGTCAGCTGGGCAGTAGCTCCATCCACGTGCGCTCGGCGGGCACAGCCACGTCCAGTGCGCCGGCCTGCATGCGCACGTGCATCGTGCGGGCCAAGCCGATGGCGTCGCCGTCCACCTGGCACACCTGCGGTTTGGTGGCCGTCACGGACGCGCCTTTCGCCTGGCGGAATGCGACCGTGCCTGTCGACACGGGCAGGTTGATGGGACGCAGACCAATCAACTGACCCAGCATCTTCCACGTGACGTCCGCCCAGCCGAGCAGGCCGACGTGTGCGTCGACCGCGATGACGTCGATGAGTCCGTCCGACAGGTTCGCATCGGGAGCGAGGACCAGTAGTTTCAATTCACCGGCGTTCGCAAACATGACCGAGCGTGCCTCGATGCGCGTGACTTCATCCGCCGACGAGCGTGGAGAATCTTGACGACCGGAGGGGGCTGCGGCCTCGTCGACGGTCCGTCCGGACAGTTGGTCGCTCACTCCCAGCGGGTCGGGCGCGGTGGCGATGGGGGACCGCAGCATCAGGCGCGCCTTCATGCGCGGCACGCCCATCGCGCCCAGTCCCGCCCACACGTAGGCGATCCACCCGATGCGCTTCTTTAGCTCAGGGTCGGTGTCCGCCATCGTCGCGCCGTCATAGCCCATGCCTGCGATGACGAGGCAGGCGTATTCATCGGTGCGTGGCTCGATGGACGAGGCCGTGGCGGGTTCGCGTTCCTCATCCTCAGTGCGGTGGGTGGCTTGGCGGGCAGCGTCGCGTAGCGCCCCCTCGGCGGGAAGGGACGAGGGTTTGGTGGCGTTCTCGACGCGCACCCACGCCAGGTCCACGAGCCGATGGTTGGCGTCCAGGGCAACGGCGAGTGCGTGTTCGGGGTCATCAGGAATGGAGAGGTTGCCCGCCAGGACGTTGCCGGTGCCGACGGGGATGATGCCCATGCGCACGCCCGACCCGGCCATGCCGGCCGCGACCGCGCGCACGGTCCCGTCTCCACCGGCGGCGATGACGACGGACGCGCCTTCTTCGAGGGCATGCACGGCCTGCCCGGTGCCGGGGTCCTCGCGTGTGGTCTCGCGCCAGTGCACGTGGTCGATGCCAAGTTCCTTGGCCTTGCGGTTAATGAGGTCCTTGAAAGCTTGTGGATCGTCGTGCTTCGAGGGGTTCATGATGATCCATGGACGAGGCCTGCCGCGCTCCGGGTCATCCGCCGTTGACGGGATGGAAAGTGCCTGCCGTCTGCGATGACGTCTGGTGAGCGCTGTGACAGCGCGCGCGACTCCGATTGCTCCGGCTCCTGCAGCGGCTGCGAGTATCCACGGTGTAGCGTCCATGTACACATCTTAGTCTGCCTGTGGATTAAGGGGTTGTGGACAGGCTGTGAAAGCTCTTTGCGTTGCGTTCTATAGCGGCTGTGACCAGCTGTTGTGCAACGACGCTCATCGTTATCCACACGGTTATTCACAAGAGGTGGATAACCTTTGGTATTTCTGTGAATTGATCGGATAGTTGGTGCATAACCCTGGTCTCTGCTGCGGATTTGGCATCCGGCACGGTGGGGGACAGAGCCGGGCCACCTGGCATAGGATGGTTCCATGATTGATGTGCGTGCCCTGCGTGAAAACCCCGAACCCGCCCGCGCCTCCCAGCGTGCCCGCGGAGCCAACCCCGGCCTCGTCGATGAGATCATCGCGGCCGACGCCGCCCGCCGCGAGGCCCTGCAGGCCTTCGAGACGCTGCGCGCCACCCAAAAGGAGGTCTCCAAGTCCGTGGGTCGCGCCTCCAAAGAGGAGCGTCCCACGATCCTGGCCAAGGCCAAAGAACTCGCTGAGCAGGTGAAGGCCGCCGAGGCCGCCGCGAACGCCGCCGACGCCGAGGCTGACCGCCTCGCGCGCCTCCTGCCCAACCTCGTTCTCGACGGCGTGCCCGTTGGTGGCGAGGATGACTTCGTGGTTCTGCGCCACGAAGGCCCCGCCCCCCGCGACTTCGCCGCCGAGGGCTTCGAGCCTCAGGATCACCTCGCGCTCGGCGAGGGCCTGGACGCGATCGACACCAAGCGCGGCG
>ERZ1674246.64-NODE-64-length-25759-cov-50.350801_pt1 | contig 25759 bp, 20 predicted proteins | sample MGYA00581200_ERZ1674246 | MGnify/ENA primary metagenome ERZ1674246 (study PRJEB41354, sample SAMEA4873323) | human saliva metagenome | biome: human-associated habitat [ENVO:00009003]; feature: mouth environment [ENVO:08000002]; material: saliva material... | reverse complement strand
TTGGTCATACTTTAGGTAATGCTTTGCGTCGTATCTTACTGTCATCCATGAATGGCTTTGCCCCAACTGAAGTAGTTATTTCTGGCGTATTGCACGAATACTCTACTATTGATGGTGTTCAAGAGGATGTTGTTGACGTTCTCTTGAACATTAAAGGTATCGTATTTAAGCTTCACGGTCGTAATCAAGTTCAGTTGACTTTGAAAAAAGCAGGTGCCGGTGCTGTTGTAGCCGGTGACATTGATTTGCCACATGATGTGGAAATCATCAATCCTGAACATGTTATTTGCCACTTGTCCGACAATGGTCAAATCGACATGGAAATTAAAGTAGAGCAAGGTCGTGGTTATCAATCTGTTTCAGGTCGTCGCGTATTGCGTGATGAGAATAAACAGATTGGTGCGATTCAGTTGGATGCGAGCTTTTCGCCCATCAGTCGTGTTAGCTTTGAAGTTGAACCTGCACGCGTAGAGCAACGTACGGATTTGGATAAATTGGTTTTGGATATTGAAACCAATGGTTCTATTGATCCAGAAGAAGCTGTACGTAGTGCCGCACGTATCTTAATTGACCAAATGTCTATTTTTGCAGATTTGCAAGGTACTCCGGTTGAAGAGGTTGAAGAAAAAGCGCCTCCTATCGATCCTATCTTGCTGCGTCCTGTAGATGATTTGGAATTAACCGTACGTTCAGCTAATTGTCTGAAAGCTGAAGATATTTACTATATTGGCGATTTGATTCAACGTACTGAAACCGAGCTTCTCAAGACCCCTAATTTGGGTCGTAAATCTTTGAATGAGATCAAAGAAGTGTTGGCCTCTAAAGGTCTGACATTAGGTTCCAAATTAGAAGCTTGGCCGCCTGTAGGCTTAGAAAAGCCGTAAGTTTGAAGATTAAAGGATAATGACATGCGTCATCGTAATGGCAACCGCAAATTAAACCGTACTAGCAGCCACCGCGCTGCGATGCTGCGCAATATGGCGAATTCCTTGTTGACTCACGAAACCATCGTGACAACTTTGCCGAAAGCAAAAGAATTGCGCCGCGTAGTTGAACCCTTGATTACTTTGGGTAAAAAATCATCTTTGGCAAACCGTCGTTTGGCTTTTAACCGCACTCGCGATCGTGATGTTGTAGTTAAATTGTTTGACGAATTGGGTCCACGCTTTGCTGCTCGTAACGGCGGCTATGTTCGTGTACTGAAATACGGTTTCCGTAAAGGTGACAATGCTCCTTTGGCATTGGTTGAATTGGTTGATAAAGTAGCTGATTCTGCTGAATAAGCAAATTGATATGAAAGCACTACCTGTTTAGGTAGTGCTTTTTTCATTTAGGAAGTCTCTATTTTATTTTGCAACGCTACAATTTTATTGTTTCATTCAATGGGGTGAATATAGTTGTAGCTCCCTTTCTCATTTCGCAGTGCTACAATGAATAGCCTTGTTTCGGTGGTCGATGACTGGTTGTAGCTCCCTTTCTCATTTCGCAGTGCTACAATCTCGACATAAACCGTTGTTGAATCATAGGCGTTGTAGCTCCCTTTCTCATTTCGCAGTGCTACAATTCATTTGTTAGTTATGTAGGGCTAAATGAAGTTGTAGCTCCCTTTCTCATTTCGCAGTGCTACAATGCCGTATTGCCTAAGCGCAAACCTTCCTGCGTTGTAGCTCCCTTTCTCATTTCGCAGTGCTACAATAAAATTTCTTCCAATCCGTCCACATGGTGGGTTGTAGCTCCCTTTCTCATTTCGCAGTGCTACAATGCTTTTCCGTTTCAGATACAATAGACGCTAGTTGTAGCTCCCTTTCTCATTTCGCAGTGCTACAATGCCCAATATTTATAAAATTCTTCTTTAGATGTTGTAGCTCCCTTTCTCATTTCGCAGTGCTACAATCGCGGCGCACGTCAAGGAAGCGCTGGAAAAGTTGTAGCTCCCTTTCTCATTTCGCAGTGCTACAATATAGTGAAAAGAGATATACCTGCTCCTACCGTTGTAGCTCCCTTTCTCATTTCGCAGTGCTACAATCAATCAATCTGTACATGTTTACGCGCTGGAGTTGTAGCTCCCTTTCTCATTTCGCAGTGCTACAATGCATGAAGCAACCAATAACGTAAAAACTAGGTTGTAGCTCCCTTTCTCATTTCGCAGTGCTACAATAAGAAGAAATCAATGGTATGACAGGAGAGGGTTGTAGCTCCCTTTCTCATTTCGCAGTGCTACAATATGACGAAAGAGGAAGAGTGGGAGCTTGACGTTGTAGCTCCCTTTCTCATTTCGCAGTGCTACAATTACTTTCAATTCAATAGTTCCAGTCATACCGTTGTAGCTCCCTTTCTCATTTCGCAGTGCTACAATATCTCTTTGGTTTTCATTCAAAATCCTCCGGTTGTAGCTCCCTTTCTCATTTCGCAGTGCTACAATCTGCGTGCCATAACAGATTTGGCCTACTCGGTTGTAGCTCCCTTTCTCATTTCGCAGTGCTACAATGCCCGAAAAGACAACACCGAGCAGACAGGAGTTGTAGCTCCCTTTCTCATTTCGCAGTGCTACAATCAGTATTGAGCGATTATCCTTGCGTCTAATGTTGTAGCTCCCTTTCTCATTTCGCAGTGCTACAATTTGTACTTTCCAAACACCTGTCTCTCTGTTGTTGTAGCTCCCTTTCTCATTTCGCAGTGCTACAATTTCTTGCAGCGCGCCTTGATAGCGCAGCAGGTTGTAGCTCCCTTTCTCATTTCGCAGTGCTACAATACTCCAACGGGAAATCCTTATTCTATAAGGGTTTCCCGTTTTATTTTGTCTAAAAAATGGGCTTAAAATAATAATAGTTGATCTGAATTGACCCTTTTTTCTTGGGTTTTTAGCTCTCCCAACAGCAGTTTCATGGTGGCAAATTGCTTTTCTGTTACTTCCAAACAGCGGATTGAGCCTTCTTGTGGTAGGTTTGCACATAGTCTATTGTGGTGTTTTTGCAACGAATCTCGACCTTTAACAATACGGCTATATACGGAAAGTTGGAGCATTTGGTATCCATCTTTTAATAGGAACTGGCGGAATTGATTGGCGGCTTTCCGCTTGGCCGCTGTGGTAACCGGTAGGTCGAAGAAGACGATAATCCTCATAAATTTAGCCTCACTCATATTGGTATTCTTTCAATGGCAAGATTTCAGGCAGTTCCAGCTGTTTGGCGTTTTTGTTAGTTACGCTGGCTTGAAATGAAGAAATCATTTTGTCGATGGCAGCCAAGGTACTGAAATGTTGCCGTTCGATGCTGATTTGACAGTGAAGGGTTTTGATAAGGTTTTGTTTTATGTTGGGTGTCAGTTCAGTTTTCAGACGGCCTTGTTCGTGCATATGTATAACGACCAAGTCAGCTAATGGACGCAAGGGTTCGATAAAGTCATCGGCGAGATTGAATGGATTCAGTTCGCTTCTATGAAACAAGCCTAATGCAGGCAACCAGCCATATAAGGTCAGGGCGCGTGCAACTGCTGCACGGAGCACGGCGTAGGTGTAGTTCAATGCGGCATTGACGGTATTGTCGTCATTACGGGTAAACTTTTCTCCAAAGAGGGCTTGGAAGTAGAGGGCGGCAGCTTGGGCTTCACGGTTTCCTGTATCGCCTGAACGGACTTCGACTGCCAAAGTGCGCAGCCGTTTGGCTGCAAGATCATTGCCTGTTTCGTCTGCGACAAATGCTTGATTCAGGATTTTTTGACGGATGATATGTTGCCAGAGTTGCTTTTTTAAGGGTTCGCTTATATTCAGTTGCAGCTTGAGGATTTTGAGTTGGCGGTGATATTGGGCATAAGGCAGCCATTGTCCGCAGGGGAGGAACTGCTCGTCACATGTCAGCAGGGTTGCACCATGCTCGGCTAATGCCGATAGGAGCGGGGCGGTAATCAGGGTTTCGCGGTTTTCGATGATGATAACGGCGATGTCTTCTAATGGTACGGTGTGGGATTCGCCGTTTTGTTGAATCAGCAATTGCCGGCGTTGCAAGGATAGTTTGCCGCCGTTTTGAATGAGTAGACTGCGCCAAGTCATTTTTTCCCCTTATTTTTATATAAAAAATCCCTGCTTCAGGCCGTCTGAAACAGGGATGGATTAATTTAACGGACAGGTGGGCGTTTTTTCAGACGGCATGGTCTGATTTCTTTACCCAGTTCGTCGATTTGGTATTTCTCTACCGATATCAGATTTTGGGTACTGATTCGGAACTGCTGCTCTTTTGAACCTTTATCGTGCCAAGCCAAATAAAACCGTCCATTAGAGCTATCACAGTTGATATAGTATGCAAATTCTACTTCAGATTTTTCATCTTTCTGAAAAGCAATCAGATCATACTTATGCAAGCTAAAACAGAATGTATAGCTATCATCAATCCGGTATCCTTTACAATCAATATCGGGAAGAATGTTTTCAGCAACCTGCCAAGCATAGATGGGAACAATAAAATACTGATTTTTTCCTTTCTTATCCACTTTACAGAACACATCAACACGTACCATGTCTCCATTATCTGCAATGGTATAAGCATTTTTTTTGTTTAATAAGACTCCGCTCTCTTGGGTTTTTTCGATCCTCACAGCTTTAACCAGTTGTCCCCCCTTTTTATAAAACGGATTGTCCTTAGGGTCAAATGCTTGTTTAGCATTACCTCCATATGCCCCTAAACGTGCCTTAAGGGCCTCATATAATTCAATCTCCCTACCATTTTTATAATTAACCATATTTTCAAGGTCGGCCAACTTGATTTCGGTTAACCATACTCGTTTAACACTAATTTTTTCATTATGTTTAACAAATCGTTTAGCAGATCTCAAAGTATCTTTATGTGCACCGCTCATCTTCCGATTGGGCGCGCGTGAAACAAACAGTGGCGTCACGTATTCGTGTACGGCTTCGGGACGAGATGATAATTTTTCTGCGAGCAGGGTACGCAGTTTTTCGGGGGTATCCGCTTCTTCAAATTCGGGTTTTCCGTCCGGTTTGCCGAAGATGCGAATCATGACTTCCTGCGCGAAAAATTCCCAAGGTTGCGGGAAGTGTGTTTTTTGATGCAGCACTTCTCCTGTTTCTTTATCTATGGTTTTACCGTCAAATGCGTTCATTTCTTTGTAATGTACAAAATAGGTAATTTTCTGCTGCATGGCAACGGTTGAGCAGGCAACGACGACGGCGTCCAAAGCATGATGGCGGTCGTTTTCCGCACGCACTTTGCGCAATCCCCAAAAGCCACGCAACAGATTGGTAATTTGTCCGTTGGAGGCAAAGACGCGTCTTTTCCCTTTACCTGTCAGCCGCATATGGTTGGCAACAAATTGGCACAGGAAACGGTTGACGTAGCGCGTATCGTTCAGATTGCGTTCTTTGAAGCCGTCTTCGTCAAATTTTTGCAGCAGAATCCGTTGTTTTTTACTGCGCGGGAAACGGCTGGTTTCAACACGCGCTTTAAATTCCTGCCATTCGCGGCTGTTGTCTTTGCCGTTGAAGTATTCGTAAGGGGTTTTGCTGCCTTTGTTTTGGTTTTCGCTGCCCAATACCAGCACTTTATTGTTGAAACTGTCGTCCCATGTGCGCGAGAACGGCAGGGCATGGTCGATTTCGACATAGCCTTTTTCGTTCAGACGGCCTAAGTCGATTTCTTTGCCCGAATACAGGCATTTGCCGTGTTGTTGCTCGTACAGGCGCAGTTTCAGAATATCTTTGGATTTGGGTTCGCCGACAAAATTAGGAAAATACTCTCGGAATTTGGCAGCAGCTTTTTCCCGGTCTTTACGGTTTTCTTCTTGGCGTTTTTCGATTTCTTTGCGGTCTTTAAACGATTTGCCTACTTCCCTTGCCGTTTCAATATGGATACGCGCAGGAGAGCCGTAACGGCGTACAACGGCATTAATGACCTTACGCGCTTGAGATAAGGCGCGCAAAACGACGGAGTTGCGGATTTCGTCGGCGGGAATCGGCGGCAGATAAATCTTTTCTTCTGTCTTCTTCTTGCCGTAATGGTCTCCGTAGATTTCGGCGCAGGCTTCATCGTAACGTTTGCCTTGTTCCATTAGAGGCACAATTTTGCGCAACGCTTTCAAGGAAATTTGAACGAACTTATCGAAGCTGATGTTCAACAGCGCTTCTAAGATTTCGGGCTGTACACGGTCTTTCAGACGGCCTGTAATGTCTTCATCGGTTTTGAATAGGGAGAGTGCCGTGCCGATTTCGTCTTGTAATTCGGGAGAAAGGTTTAATGGGGATTTTTTGTCTTTCAATCCTTCTTTTTCCAGCGCACGGCTGATGGCATCGTAAGCCTTCATTTCCATCAGTATCGCAGATTCGGCATTGTCTTCACCATAGCGCAAGCCTTTGAAAAAGGCGGTATCTTCTAAACCCAGTAGCTTACGGGCTTGTGCGTAAGTCAGTTTCTTTTTATACGGCTGATTTATAAGTATGGCGCGTTCGGTATCGGTCAACGGCCGCTCGCTGCCTTGCTCTAAAATACGCAGGTTGTTCAGCTTGGTCAGCCAAATAAAACGTTCGGCGGTGTAGGTGTTTTTAGCGGCTTTCGGCTCTGTCGGTTCGAAGGTGCAATGCCCCAACATTTTTTGAACAGCATCGCCGGACAAGGCAGGGCGTTGCGTCATCAGCAGGGTTTCAATATCTTCTTTAAGGCCGTCTGAAACATGCGGATTGCCGAATTCTTTTTGTTTTTCAAACAGTAAATTCAGCTCTGCCTGCAAATCTTTGCGGCTGAACGTATGCGAATAATCGCCGCGCTGGTTGCGGATATGGCCGCTTTCTTTCTCAAATTTATTTAAAGCCAATTCAGCCGGTGTGCGGAAATCGCCTGTTTGTAAGGCATGGGCATTGTCGGCTACGCCTTTGAGTAAAGCGCCAAGTTCCTTGTCGGCAGTTTCGCCCTCGTTTTTTCTTTGCGACAAATAACCGCGGTGTTTGATTAAATGCAACAAGACTGCCGACCACTCCAAAGGCGTCAGTTTGCGGTCTAATGCGGCTGCGCGAAGTTGCCATGGTGTATTCGGCAAGGATTTGATCAAGCCGTTTTCATCAAAATCGGCGGCTTGTAATACACCTTCGCGTTTCAATAGGCGGCGGGCCCGAAGCAGGCGGTGGGCGCGACGGCGGGTCAGGCGGCGAACACTGCGTGCCAAGCGTCTTGCCGCTGCGAGAGAGTCGCCTGTTTTCGGGACTTCGGCACGCTCAAATACGCGCACGCCCAAATCAATCAGGCGTATGGGGTTTTCTTCTTCGTCAATTTCTACCATCGCCCAGCCGACGGATGCGATGCCGATATCGAGGCCGAGGATGTAGTTGATTGGATTGGGTTTGAATGTAGCCATCAGTTTCTCCGTAATGTGATGTTTGGTAAGTATAAATATATCCCAGGTAAGTATTACCATGCAAATGAAATACTTGACTAGGTACCGATTTGGAATTAGAATCTGTCCATATTGTTGCACTGCGAAATGAGAAACGTTGCTACAATAAGGCCGTCTGAAAAGATGTGCCGCAACGCTCTGCCCCTTAAGGCTTCTGCTTTAAGGGGCATCGTTTTGTCTAAATGGCAGGGATTAAAAAGGCCGTCTGAAGTTTCAGACGGCCTTTGGTTTTACCAGATATCGGATTTGATTTTGCGTTTCAAGCCAGGGTGTTCGGAGAGTTTGAACTCTGGGTCTTTGCCCATTTTCAGCTTGGCTGTGTAGTCTTTCAACAGCAGGAAGGCAAGTGGGGACAGGAGCAGGATGGCAACGAGGTTAATCCATGCCATGATGCCCATGGCCATGTCTGCCATATCCCATACCAAGGGTACGTTGGCAACTGCGCCGAAGTAGACCCATGCCAAAACCAGCATACGGAAAACGGCGGTAACCAGCCAATGGCTCTTGATGAATTGGACGTTGGACTCGGCATAGGCATAGTTGCCGATAACGGTTGAAAAGGCAAACATAAACAGGATGGCAGCAAGGAAGCCCGCTCCCCATTCGCCTACCTGGCTGACGATTGCCGCTTGGGTCAGCGCCGCACCGCTCAGGTCGCCGTAAGGCTGTTGATAGGTCAAGACGATAAAGGCGGTGCATGAGCAGACGATGATGGTATCGACGAAAACGCCCAGCATTTGAATCATGCCTTGGGAGACGGGGTGTTTTACTTCGGCTGCGGCTGCGGCGTTCGGCGCGGAACCCATACCCGCCTCATTGGAATACAGGCCGCGTTTGATACCCTGCATCATGGTGGTCGAAATCAGACCGCCGAGGAAACCGCCTGCAGCCGAATCAAAGTTGAACGCGTTGGAGAAAATCTGACCGAACACGCCAGGAATCAGGGAAATATTGGTAGCAATGATGAAGAGTGCTATGACGAGATATAAAACCGCCATCAGCGGAACGATAATTTCTGCGGCTTTAGATACGCGACGGATACCGCCGAAGATAATCGGGGCAGTCAGAATGACCAGGGCGACACCGACATAGTGTTGATCCCAGCCCCATGCCGCTTTGGTGGTATCGGCGATGGTATTGGTCTGTACGGCTTCAAATACAAAGCCGAAACAGAAAATCAGGCTCAGGGCGAACAAAACGCCCAGCCATTTTTGTCCCAGGCCTTGAGTGATGTAGTAGGCAGGACCGCCGCGGAAGTGGTGGTTGTCGTAGTCCCGGACTTTAAAGAGTTGGGCCAGTGAAGATTCGACAAACGCCGAACTCATGCCGATTAAGGCGGTTACCCACATCCAGAATACCGCGCCCGGCCCGCCGAGTTTGATGGCAATCGCCACGCCGGCGATGTTGCCCACGCCTACGCGGCTGGCCAAGCCGGTAACGAATGCTTGGAACGGTGTGATTCCGTGCGGATCATCACCTTGTTTGCGGCCGCCCAGCATTTCTTTGATACTGCGCCCGAAGAGGCGGAATTGTACAAAACCGGTGGTAATGGTGAAAAATAGGCCTGCGCCTAAAAGCATATATACCAATCCCGACCACATTGGGTCGTTGATGTCGTTTACCCAGCCGTGAAGCTGTTCGAAAAATTGATCCATACAAACCTTTCAGAGTTTCTGAATTTTCAGACGGCCTGTGTGTGGGCTGTCTGTAACTGGATGTATTCTAGCAGACTGTCAACAAACTGAAAAACGTTTACATATTCTTTTTTATATTATACTTTTGATTATCAAGGAATTTTATTATTATGATGTAAAGGAATTATCGATTTGAATTCTGCCGTTTTACATATTTGAACAAAAAGGCCGTCTGAAAACAGAGTCTTGTTTTCAGACGGCCTTGATTTTATTTCAATGTGTTATTCGGGACGCATTTGCGGGAACAGAATCACGTCGCGGATGGTTTGCGAATCGGTCAGCAACATTACCAAGCGGTCGATGCCGATACCGCAACCGCCTGTCGGCGGCAGGCCGAATTCCATCGCGCGGATGTAGTCGGCATCGTAGTGCATGGCTTCGTCGTCGCCGGCGTCTTTTTGTGCTACTTGCGCTTTGAAGCGTTCGGCTTGGTCTTCCGGATCGTTCAACTCAGAGTAGCCGTTTGCCAGCTCACGGCCGACAACGAACAATTCGAAACGCTCGGTCAAACCCGGTTTGCTGTCGGATGCGCGTGCCAATGGCGACACTTCGACAGGGTAGTCGATAATGAAAGTCGGGTTCCACAGTTTGCCCTCGGCGCAACCTTCAAACAGGGCCAGTTGCAGGCTGCCGATGCCGGGGGACGGTGGCAGGCTTTCGCCGTGTTTGACGATTTCTTTTTTCAGCCATTCTTCATCGTTCAACTGCTCGTCGGTGTAGTGCGGATTGTATTTTTTGATGGCTTCGAGAATGGTCAGGCGTTCAAACGGGCTTTCCAAATCGACTTCTTTGCCGTTGTAGCTGATTTTTGCCGTGCCATTTACCGCGCGCGATGCGTTGCGGATGATGTCTTCCGCCATCTGCATCATGCGCTCGTAGTCAGAGAAGGCTTCGTAGAATTCAATCATGGTGAATTCAGGGTTGTGGCGCACGGACATGCCTTCGTTGCGGAAGCTGCGGTTGATTTCAAACACACGTTCCAAACCGCCGACCACCAAGCGTTTCAGATACAGCTCGGGCGCAATGCGCAGGTAGAGCGGGATGTCCAAGGCGTTGTGGTGGGTCACGAACGGTTTCGCCGTTGCACCGCCGGGAATCGGGTGCATCATCGGGGTTTCGACTTCCAAATAATGCTCGTTCACCATGAAATTGCGCACGGATTGGATGATTTGGCTGCGTTTGATGAAGGTATTGCGCGATTCTTCGTTGGCAATTAAATCGACGTAGCGTTGACGGTATTTGGTTTCCTGATCGCTCAAGCCTTTGTGTTTGTCCGGCAGAGGGCGCAGGGATTTGGACAGCAGGCGGATGTTGGATACGCGCACGGTCAATTCACCGTGGTTGGTTTTGAACAAAGTACCTTCCGCGCCGACGATGTCGCCCAAGTCCCAGTGGTTGAAGTCGTCCAAGACTTCTTGGCTCACGCCTTTGTTGTTCAGATAAAGTTGGATTTGACCGGTCACGTCTTGAATGGTGGCGAAGCTGGCTTTGCCCATTTGACGTTTGAGCATCATGCGGCCGGCCACTTTGACGGGAATGCCTTGCGGGTCGAGTTCTTCTTTGCTGATTTCGCCGTATTGGGTATGCAGGTCGGCAGCAAAGCTGTCACGTTTGAAATCGTTAGGGTAGGCGTTACGTTCTTTGCGGATGTTGTGCAGTTTTTCGCGGCGCAGGGCGATGATTTGGTTTTCGTCCAACTGCGGCTCGATTTGAGGATTGTTTTGTTCGCTCATGGTGTTTTCCGGAAAAATAAGTCAGGCTGCCCATGTGATCAGACGGCCTGAATAAAGTGAAAAATTGGCTCTATTTTACGCGATGTCGGTATTTTTTTCTATAAAGGCAGAAAGGCCGTCTGAAACTTGAAAAATCAGCTTCAGACGGCCTTTTGCTTCATGAAGGGCAGTATCGGTGGTTAGATATCGGTTTCCAAATAAACGACCTGGGTTTGCAGGTATTCTTCCAGACCGTGTTTACCGTCGGCGCCGCCGATACCTGATTTTTTCCAACCGGCATGGAAGCCCTGCATGGCTTCGAAGTTTTCGCGGTTGATATAGGTTTCTCCAAAACGCAGGCGGCGGGTTACATAAAACGCTTCATTCAGATTGGTGGTATAGACGGAGCTGGTCAGGCCGAACTCGCTGTCGTTTGCCAAAGCGATGACTTGGTCGAGCGTGTCGAAAGTGGCAACCGGCAGGACTGGGCCGAAGGTTTCTTCCTTCATGATGTCCATGCTGTTGTCGGTATCGGTCAGCAGGGTAGGTTCGAAGAAGTAGCCTTTGCCGTCGGCACGTTTGCCGCCGCAGACCAGTGTTGCACCTTGTTTGACGGCGCGTTCGACTTTTTCGGCAACGGCTTTGACGGCGCGCTCTTCAATCAGCGGGCCCATTTCCAGCGCGCCGGGTTCGGCTTCGGCCGGGTTGCCGTAGCGAACGCCTTTCATGGCGGCAGTCATTTTTTCAATGAACGCGTCTTTCAGGCTGCTGTGGACATACACGCGCTCGGCGCAGTTGCAGATTTGGCCGGTGTTGCCGACGCGTGAAGCCAAGATGGATTTCACTGCCAAGTCCAAATCCGCGTCTTTCAAAACGATGGCAGGGGCTTTGCCGCCGAGTTCCAATGAGACTTTGGTAATGTTGGCGGCGGCGGCTTCCATTACTTGGCGGCCTGCTTCTACAGAACCGGTCAGGCTGACCATATCGACTTGCGGATGTGATGCCAAGGCATTGCCGATTTCCGCACCCGGGCCGTTGACGACGTTGAATACGCCGGCCGGTAAGCCTGAAGCATGAACGATTTCAGCAAAGATGTGGCAGTTGATCGGGGTGACGCTGCTTGGTTTGACGACGATGGTGTTACCTGTTACCAAAGCCGGCCCCATTTTGCGGGCGATCAGGAAGAAGGGGAAGTTCCACGGCAAAATGCCGGCGATCACGCCCAAAGGACGTTTGAACAATAAAATATTTTCGCGCGGGCGGTCGCTTTGGATGATTTCGCCTTCATAACGGCGCGCCCATTCGGCTTGATAATCGAGATAGTCGGCAGTGAACATGACTTCTATGCGTGCCAAGTCTTTGGTTTTGCCACCTTCGGCGACAATGGTGTCGGTCAGCTCGTCGGCGCGTTCGCGGATGCCTTGGGCGATTTTGCGCAAGTATGCGCCGCGTTCAACGGCAGGCAAACGCTCCCATGCGGCTTGCGCCTCTCTGGCGGCGGCAACGGCACGGTCAACATCGGCTTTTCCGCCTTTAGGCTCGCGCGCGATGATTTCTTCGGTTGCCGGATTCAATACATCGCGCCATGTACCGTTAAAATCGGTTTCAAAACGGCCGTTGATATACATAGACAGTTGTTTCATCAAACTTTCTCCTATTGTTGTAGTTGAATGTAGTTTTAGTCTATGCTTAAATTGTCTGGCATACAAGAGTATTTAGAGTGGGTTGACGGTAGGTATTTGGAAGTTTTTAGAAAAAGTTGATGGAAGGGGGAGTCGGGCTTGGTTGATTAAAGGTAGGTTGGTGCAGGTGTGATGCGTTGGGTAGCGTTCATACGCGGCATTGGGACAAAGCCTGCATATGGCTTGATTTTGAAGATAAGGGAGCTATCGTATGGAGAAGGGTTTGATAGGGATGTAAAAAAACCTGCTTTTTTCAAAGCAGGTTTTTATATTTGGTGGGTCGTGAGCGATTCGAACGCTCGACCAACGGATTAAAAGTCCGCTGCTCTACCGACTGAGCTAACGACCCGATAAGCTGTGCATTATAGGGAGCTTGTTTCTTTCCGTCAACTGTTTTTTGAAATTTTTTTCAAAAAACGTAAATCGGTTGTTATTTGGCGTTAATTCTCCCGTTTCCGAGTATTAATTATGTTATGATTTTCTAATCTGTCAGTTCTGATGGATATTTTTTAGACCAAAGGATATACAACATGAAAAAATTATTGATTGCTGCGATGATGGTGGCTGGTTTGGCTGCTTGTTCTCAAGAGGCGAAACAGGAAACTCAAGAAGCGGCTTCTGCCGTTGCTTCTGATGTAAACGCTGCTGCCGAACACGCGGCTTCTGCTGCCGATGCTGCTGCTTCCGAAGCTAAAGGCGCTGCTGCGCAAGCTGTTTCTGACGCTAAAGAAGCCGGTGCCGATGCGAAGGAAACTGCGGAGAAAGCAATTTCCGATGCTAAAGAAACTACCGGTAAAGCCATCGACGGTGCTAAAGAAGCCAGCGACAAAGCTTTGGACGATGCAAAAGCTGCTGTGGGCGAAGCTAAAGACGCTGCCAAAGATGCGGCTAAAGATGCTTTGGGTAAAGCTGCCGATGCAACTCAAGAAGCTGCCGACAAATTGAAAGATGCTGCTAAATAAGCCGGTGTCCGATATTTGAAAAGGCCGTCTGAAAAATGTTTTTCAGACGGCCTTTTTGTATCGGCGGATTATTTTTTTTCTTGCTGACGCGTGTACACCAAAGAAGTCAGGATGGATGCGCCCAGTGCGCCAAAGACGACGGACAGGGAAATGGAAATCGGGATATGTACCCAGTGCATAATCAGCATCTTGATACCGATAAAGCTCAATACGAAAGCCAAGCCGTATTTGAGGAAGATAAAGCGTTCGGCAAAATCCGCCAGTAAAAAGTACATGGCACGCAGGCCTAAGATGGCAAAAATGTTGGAGGTAAGGACGATGAACGGGTCGGTGGTGACGGCAAAAATAGCGGGAATGCTGTCCACGGCGAAGATAACGTCGCTCAATTCGATCATAATCAATACCAGTAAAAGCGGCGTAGCGATGCGTTTGCCGTTTTCAATGGTAAAGAATTTTTCACCGTCAAACTGTGGGCTGGTCGGGATGACTTTTTTGAGCAGGGTCAGGATTTTGTTTTGGGAAAGGTCTTCCTCTTCTTCCGATTCGGGTTTCATCATGTGGATGCCGGTATAGAGCAGGAATGCGCCGAACAGGTAGAGAATCCATTCGAATTGCTGTACCAGTGCCGCGCCGATGAAAATCATAATGGCGCGCAGGACGATGGCGCCGAATACGCCATAGAGCAGGACGCGGTGTTGGAATTTGGGTTCGACTTTGAAATAGCCGAAAATCATCAGGAAAACGAAGATGTTGTCGACGGCAAGGGATTTTTCAAGCACATAGCCGGTGAAGAATTCGAGGATTTTTTCTTTGGCGACAACGGCCCCGTAAGCCGGGTTGCCCGCCAGTTCGAAATAGAGCCAGCCAGCAAACGCGCAGGATACGGCTACCCAAATGCCGCTCCAAGCGAGGGCTTCTTTGATGCTGACTTTGTGGGCGCCGTTTTTTTTCAGCGACACCATATCGATGGCGATCATAATTAAGACGGCAATAAAGAAGATGCCGTAAAACATCGGCGAGCCGACGGACGGGTATTGGGTCATAAACAATCCTTGTGTGTGTGGGAGGGGTAAGGTTTACCAAGACAGGTAGAACATTGCTTTGGCAAAAAAGACGATAAACAGCATATGGCTGAATACGACGGCGTGTATGTATTTCGACCAGCCGACGGTGAGGGTGTGCCGTGCCATTTTGACGACGGCGATGGCAAAATGTACCAAAACGCTTATTGCCAACAGGATTTTGATGCTCAGCATGATGCCGAAGGAGCTGTCGAATGGGTGGTGCAGTATCGGCAGGTAGCGGTTGTACACCATCACGATGCCGCTGATGAACAGGGTAATGACGACAGGCGGCATTACGCGGACGGCACGATAGGACATGGCACGTTCGACTTCGCGGCGCGATTCACGCGAAACGCGGCCGGTGTGTAAAACGGAGAGAACCAGCATTTCGAAAAATACGCCTCCGACAAAGGCAATCGCGCAATAAACGTGGATGATGTGTGCCAGTGCGTAGATACTCATGACGGGTGTTTCCGGTAATTCAGACAAGTCGTCATTGTATCACTACCGAATGCGGTTGATGTATGCGCAATTTTATGCCAAATATATTAAAATTTATAAATATTCTTTTGGAATTGCCGTTTGTTTTTGCATTTAACCGTTCATCAAGAGCGTTATCTTAGTTTAATCTGTCTTTACTTATCAGAAAATATATTAATGAAAGGTTGTGCCATACTGTTCCATATACAGCTTAACCCCTGATGGAGAATTAAACCATGAAGAAAACTTTTGCAAAAACTGTGACCTTGATCATGCTGGCCGCTTCTTTGGGCGCGTGTGCCAATATGACTCAAACCCAACGCAACACTGCTGCTGGTGCGGTATTGGGCGGCGTGGCAGGTAATTTGATTGGTGGCGATACCGGCTCTACCTTGGGTGGTGCGGCTTTGGGTGGCGTTATCGGCAGTCAGGTTCATACCCGCTATTAATCCTTTATTCGGTTAAAAATAAAAAGGCCGTCTGAATGTTCAGACGGCCTTTTATTTTACGGTTTATTCGTTGACGAACGTTACACCGGTCAGTTGCGATTGCAAAATGGCAGTGCGCAAGGCAGTCAGTGCTTTCGGACGGACAAAGTTGCGGCGATAAGCCAAAACGACACGGCGGTGCGGTGCAGTGCCTTCAAACGGGATAATGCTGAAAAGCATGTGGTCGTTTTCGGTCAATGCGGTAGCAGGCATGACGCTGATGGCCAGGCCGCTGGCAACCATGTGGCGGATGGTGTTGATGGAGCTGCCTTGCAGGGTATTGGTCAAGCCCTGGATTTTTTGCTTGGAAGCCAATTCGGAACAGCTTGCCAACACTTGGTCGCGCATACAGTTGCCTTCGGACAGCAGCAACACTTGTTCTTCGCTCAAAAGCTGAGGCGTAACGGCATCGAGTTCTTCAAAGTGATGTCCTTTGGGAACGATGACGAAGAAAGGTTCGTCATACAGAGGCTCGGTTACGATGCCCGGCTCTTGGAACGGTTCGGCAACGACGATTGCATCGACATCGCCGCGTTTGAGCGACTCGGTCAGGATGTGGGTATAGTTCTCTTCCAGCATCAGCGGCATTTTCGGCGCGGTTTCACGCAGCGCGGTAATGAGCTTGGGCAGAAGGTAGGGGGCAACGGTAAAAATCAGGCCGAGTTTGAAAGCGCCTTCCAATTCGTTTTGCTCTTCATTGGCAAGGTGCTTGATGAGTTCTGCTTCTTCCAGAACCCGGCGGGCTTGGGCGACAATGCGTTCGCCCGCTTCGGTCGTGATGATGTCGTTGCTACTACGGTCGAACAGGGATACCGACAGCTCTTCCTCCAGCTTTTTGATGGCGATGGAGAGGGTGGGCTGGCTGACAAAGCAGCGTCGTGCGGCACGTCCGAAGTGACGTTCTTGTGCGACGGCTACGATGTAACGCAATTCGGTCAAGGTCATGTGTTAAGCCTTTTTTTGTTCCGGCAGGGTGATGTTCAGCTCAAGAACGTCCAAGCCGTCTTGTTTCTCTTGGGAGATGCGGATGTCGTCCAATGATACGTTGACGTATTTGGACAGGACTTCCAGCAGCTCTTTGCGCAAGGTCGGCAGATAATCCGGAGCTTGGCCTTCTTGTGCGCGTTCTTGCGCGATGATGATTTGCAGGCGGTCGCGCGCGACGGTGGCGGTTTTCGGCTTTCTGCCGAACAGCATATCGAGCAGTGACATGTATTAACCTCCGAACAGTCGTTTTAAGAAGCTTTTCTTCTCAGCTTCGAGGAAACGCATTTCGCGGTTTTCACCCAAGAGGCGGGCGATAACGTCTTTATAGGCTTCTGCTGCTGCGGCATTGTCTTGATGGATGACAGGTTCGCCGGCGTTGGAAGCTTGCAGAACGTTTTGTGATTCAGGAATCACACCGATCAACGGAATACGCAAGATGTCGCAGATGTCTTGTACAGACAGCATTTCGCCTTTGGCCACGCGCTCTGGGGAGTAGCGGGTAATCAGCAGGTGCTCTTTAACAGTACTGCCTTGTTCGGCTTTGCGGGATTTGCTTTGCAAAATGCCCAAGATGCGGTCGGAGTCGCGGACGCTGGATACTTCCGGATTGGTGGTAATGATGGCTTCGTCGGCAAAGTAGAGCGCCATCAGTGCACCTTGTTCGATACCGGCAGGGGAGTCGCAGATAATGAACTCGAAGCCCATTTTTTTGCTGGACAGCTCTTTCATCACGTTGTCCACGCCTTCGCGGGTCAGCGCGTCTTTGTCGCGGGTTTGCGAGGCGGGCAGGATGTAGAGGTTTTCGCAGTTTTTGTCTTTAATCAGGGCTTGGTTGAGTGTGGCTTCGCCTTGGATGACGTTGATGAGGTCATACACGACGCGGCGTTCGCAACCCATAATCAGGTCGAGGTTGCGCAAACCGACGTCGAAGTCGATCACGGCGGTTTTGTGGCCGCGCAGGGCCAGGCCGGTTGCGATGCTGGCGCTGGTAGTGGTCTTGCCTACGCCGCCTTTACCTGAAGTTACTACGATGATTTTGGACACGATATTTCCTTTTTAAGTACTGATGTTTATTCGGCGTCGATTGCGCTGATAACCAGTCGGTTGTCTTGCAATGATACTTGTACGGGTTTTTTGTGCAGATGCTCGGGCAGGTCTTGCTCGAAGTTGCGGTAGATACCGGCAACGGAGACTAATTCGGCCTGCATGGAATGAATAAAGATGCGCGCGTTGGTGTTGCCTTTTGCTCCGGCCAACGCTCTGCCGCGCATGGGGGCGTAAATATGGATGTTGCCGTCGGCGATAAGTTCTGCACCTTGGCTGACGATGCCGGTAACGATGAGGTCGCCGTTTTCAGCGTACACCTGCTGGCCGGTACGCACGGGCGTGCTGACCAATACGGTCGGATTGTTGATGACGGTGGCCTGTACGTCTTGCGGCTGCGGGGCTTGGCGCGGGGTGGGCGCTGCCTGTGTGTCGGCTGCCTGGGTGGCGTTGCCTTGTTTGAAGACCAAGTGGTAACGCGCCGCCGCCGCCGCCCATGTGTCGCTAGTGTGGTGCAGCCCTAAGATTTGCATGCCGTAACGGGCAAACAGGGAAATCATGCCGCCCAAATCGATGGATTCGGGATGGTCGAAATCTTGTACGTCTAAAATAAAGGGAACGAATTCGTCTTGGGATTGGCCTGCCAGTTGGCGCAGGAATTCTTCCAATTCGGTTAAATCTGCGGTGTGCAGATGGATGGATAAGACGTCCAAACGTGACGTTTTTATGTCGAATGCGGGTTTCATTGTAATGAAATAATAAAATTTTTTAATGATGTAAGTTTACCGTGTAAATCTTGGCTATTCAATCTGTTTGGCCGTCTGAAACCAAAATATTTTGTTTGGGCGTTTTTTAGTTGTGTTTAGTGTGGTTTTTTGGTGTGAAGCTCTGTTTCAGACGGCCTTGGGGAAGGGGTAGCCGTGTGTGTCGATGTCATCAGCGGCCGCCCACGGTGTGTGGATGAGGGTGGACGGCAGGTGTGCCAATTCGGGGAGGTAACTGCGGATGTAGCTGCCGTCGGGGTCGATTTGGTGCGAACGGTGGGCATAGCGGACGGTGGCTGTGTCTTGGGCGGCAAGGTGCCAGTTGGCTTGGTTGAGCGCGGGGTCGGTGCCGGTTTGGACGGAGGCTGTCCACGCGATGCCTTGGTTGGGGTCGAGGTTGAGGGCGTGGCAGAAATAGTGGGCGCACAGCTGCTGGAGAACAGGATGTAGGTGGCCGGTAGCTACGAGGCTGCGGATGGAGGCGTCGATGATGGGCACGCCGGTTCGGCCGTTGCGCCAGTATTCGAGCACCGGGGCGGCATCGGTTGTTTCGGGTAGGCGGCGGTGGTAGGCGAGCTGGTAGCAGTAGTCGCGGAAAATAAGCTTGTCCAGCCACTCGAAATGTCGGTTTGCCAAGCCTTCGGCGGCCAGCAGGCGCGGTGAAATGCAGCCTGCGGACAGATAGGCATTGAGGAGGCTGGTGTTTTTTCGTGCCGGAAAGTTTTGGGTAATCGGGTAGTGAACCAAATTCTGTTTGAACGCGTGCCATTGCGTTAAGGCCGCGGTTTCGCCGCCCTGTTGATAGGCAGGCAATACTGCGCCGGTATGGGCTGGAAACAGTGGAACGTTTTGTCCAATTTGAACAGGCAATTCGGTTTCAGACGGCCTTTGTCCTGAATAAGCCTGCAACCATGCTTGTTTATAGGCGGCAAAATCGGTGTAGGGCAGGCCGTTGGCATCCATGAGGGGGGCTTTGGCCAAAATGTCGCGGTCGTTGGCGTGTTGCAGGGCAATGCCTGCACGGTCGAAATTGTGCCAGAGGAGGTTGTCTTGGCGGATTTCGGCTTCGGTGTAGGCTTCGTCAGTGATGACGGTATGGGCATGGAGCGAAGCGGCCAAGGGGAGGAGGTCTTCGTCAGAAGCGACGGCATATAAAGGAATATGGTGTGCCGCCAGACGGGTATGCAACTCTTGCACGGCTTGATAATGGAACAGGCTTTGACGCGGATTGTGGTTTTCAGACGGCCTTTGGCTGACCCAGACGCAGGCGATGGGCAAACCGCTTGCAACGGCGGCATTAAGCGCGGCATTGTCGTGCAGGCGGAGGTTGCGGCGGAACCAGACAAGGACGTGGGCAGATTTCATGAGCATGTTCCGACGGAAAAGGGGAAACCATTTTATCAGAATCGGCCTTATGTATCAGGCCGTCTGAAAAATCTTTTGGTTTGATTTCGCTATATAATTTTAGTTTTAGCAACGAGATGCAACCATGACCGAGCAAACCGTTTTGGCACTCATTACCTGCCAAACCTACCCCGAACCTTCGGACAACCTGAAAACATTGGCGGCGCATTTGGAGACCATGGGCGTGAAAACCGTATTTGACGCGTGGCAAAACCATCCGTCCGCGCCGTTTTTGCTGCCTTTGTGCGCATGGGATTATGCCGCCGAACCCGAAGCCTTCCGCCAATGGCTGGAGCAAGCCGGGCAGGCGGGGCAGCGTTTTATCAATCCGCCTGAATTGATGGCTTGGAATATGGAAAAGACTTATTTGTGCGATTTGGCGGCGCGCGGCGCGCAAGTGATTCCCAGCGTGTTCGTTCCCGCGCACAAAGACAAATTGGCCGATATTCTGAAACAACAAGGCTGGACGGAAGCAGTTATCAAGCCCGCATTCGGGCAGAGCGGCAAAGGCGTGGTCAAAGTTTGTGCAGAGGCATTGGACGTGGATATGGCGGATTATCCGCAAGGTATGATTGTTCAACCGTATATCCGTGAAATCGAAACGGCGGGCGAAACTTCGCTGGTGTTTTTCAACGGCGCATTCAGCCATGCCGTATGCCGTCAGCCGCCACAAGGCGAATGGCGCGCCAACTCGGCCTATGGCGTATCGGTGTTCGGTATCGAGCCGCCCGAGTTTGCCGTCCGTGCCGCGCAAGACGTACTGGCCGCCTTGCCGCAAATGCCGGTTTATGCCCGCGTGGACGGCACACTGATTGGCGATACCTTCCTGCTTAATGAGTTGGAACTCATCGAACCTGCCCTGTACCTGCACACCAGCGAAGGCGTGGCGGAGCGTTTTGCCCGAGTGTTGGCCGGGTTGCTGAAATAGGGTTGCGGCACGCACATTCAGGCCGTCTGAAAGATTTTTTTCAGACGGCCTGAATTTTTTTAAACAGTTGGCAGGAAGATGTTTTAAAGCATGCTTTTATTTGTCATTTTAATTGGGCTGTGGTCTTGGCCTGCTCTGGATTGTAAACAATTTTCTTGGTGTCGATTGGGTTTTATTTAGGGTAAAAATACGAAAAACTTTTGAAAATAAATATGTTGTAATCTTAAACATTCTGTGCTGAAATTACAGGACACTACAAAAAAGTGGTGTTTTAAAAAAATAAAACAGACAAAGGAGAAAAACCATGCAATTGCTTTTAGACAATCTCAAAGCCTTTTTTGAAACCATCAGCGGCTGGGTCTGGGGGCCTATTATGTTGATGCTGCTGGTCGGTACGGGCATTTTGCTGACCGTTTTGCTGAAAGGCTTGCAGTTCACCATGTTGGGTTATGCGTTAAAACAGGCGTTTGTGCCGTCAAAGAAGCATGAAGACGGTGAAGACCACGAAGGCGATATTTCCCATTTTGCAGCGTTGATGACCGCGCTGTCGGCCACCATCGGTACGGGCAATATCGCCGGTGTGGCGACTGCGGTGGTAACCGGCGGCCCGGGCGCGGTATTTTGGATGTGGATGACCGCTATTTTCGGCATGGCGACCAAATACGGTGAAGGCGTGTTGGCGGTGAAATACCGGGTGACCAACTCTAAAGGCGAAATGTCCGGCGGCCCGATGTATTACATCGAAAAAGGCTTGGGCAAAAACTGGAAATGGATGGCTGTTGCGTTTGCGCTGTTCGGTACATTCGCTTCCTTCGGTATCGGCAGCTCGGTGCAGTCCAACTCGGTTGCGCAGGCAGTACAAACCAGCTTCGGTGTTGAACCTGCCTACACCGGCGTGATATTGACCGTATTAACGGCCATTGTGCTTTTAGGCGGCATTAAGGGCATCGCCAAAGCGGCGTCCTTTATCGTGCCTGCCATGGCAGTATTTTATGTAGTGGGCGGTATTTCCATTATTGTCGTGAATTCTGACGCACTGATGCCTGCCGTCAAACTGATTTTCTCCGATGCGTTTAGCGCACAGGCCGTGGCTGGTGGAGCCATCGGCACGGTCATCCGCTACGGCGTGGCACGCGGCGTGTTCTCCAATGAGGCGGGCATGGGTTCTGCGCCGATTGCCGCCGCCGCCGCGAAAACCGACCACCCCGTCCGTCAGGCTTTGGTTTCCATGACCGGTACTTTTTTGGACACCATTGTTGTCTGCTCGATTACTGGTATCGTGTTGGTCATGGGTCTGCTCGGCGCAGGCGGCGAGTTTGTGAAACCTGAATTGAGCGGCGCTGCGCTGACAACCGTCACTTTCCAAAAAATGCTGCCCGGCATCGGCGGCTGGATTGTGACTATCGGCCTGATTTTCTTCGCCTACTCAACCATTCTCGGCTGGTGTTATTACGGCGAGAAATGCGCGGTTTACGTCTTCGGCGAACGCTTTGCCGCCCTCTACCGCGTGGGTTACGTTTCTTCAGTTATGCTGGGAACCGTGTTGAGCCTTGATTTGGTGTGGCTGGCTTCAGACACATTCAACGGCTTGATGGCATTGCCCAACCTGATTGCGCTTTTGTTGATGGCAAAAGTCATCGTCAATGAAACGCGTGACTTCAAACAAAAAATCAAAAACGGCGAATTGCCGCATTGATGTCCAAGGCCGTCTGAATCGGAACATTCAGACGGCCCGATGGATATCAGTTTGTTTTGAAAAAAGTCAGAGGAGGAGAAAAATGAAAGTGCTTGTTTTAGGTGCTGGAGTAGCAGGCGTATCTTCCGCGTGGTATCTGGCAGAGGCAGGACATGAGGTAACGGTCATCGACCGCGCCGAGGGCGTGGCGATGGAAACCAGTTTTGCCAACGCAGGTCAGCTCTCTTACGGCTATACCACGCCCTGGGCTGCCCCCGGTATCCCGACCAAAGCGCTGAAATGGCTGTTTAAAAGCCATCCGCCTTTGCTGTTTCGCCCCGACGGCAGCCTGTATCAAATCGAATGGTTGTGGCAAATGCTGCAAAACTGCACGGCAGCGCGCTATCAAATCAATAAAGAGCGCATGGTCAGGATTTCCGAATACAGCCGTGAAATGTTCCGTCGTTTTGAAGCGCAAACCGGCATGAATTTTGAAGGGCGCAAAAAAGGGACGTTGCAGATTTTCCGTCAGGCTAAAGAAGTCAAAGCGGCAGAACAAGACATTGCCGTTTTGGAACGATACGGCGTGCCCTACCGCCGTCTGAAACCTGAAGAATGCGCAGAATTTGAGCCTGCGCTGGCACGCGTTACCGCCAAAATTGCCGGTGGCCTGCACCTGCCGGCGGATGCGACCGGCGACTGCCACCTCTTCACTGAAAACCTATACAAACTGTGTCTGGAAAAAGGCGTACAGTTCCATTTCAACCAAACCATCAGCCGCATCGAACATAACGGGCTGCGCATCAAAGCCGTTGAAACCGAAACAGGGCAGTTTGAAGCAGATGCCGTTGTCTGCGCGCTCGGCTGCTTTAGCAGGACTGTGTTGGCGCAGTTGGACCTCAATCTGCCCATTTACCCCGTCAAAGGCTATTCCTTGACCCTGCCGGTCACAAATTCCGACGGCGCGCCGGTGTCCACCGTTTTGGACGAAAGCTACAAAGTCGCCATCACACGATTCGACAACAGAATCCGCGTCGGTGGCATGGCGGAATTGTCCGGCTACGAAATCAAACTGCCCGAAAAACGCCGCGAAACTTTGGCTTTGGTCGTCAACGATTTGTTCCCCGAAGGCGGCGATTTGAATCAGGCATTGTTCTGGAGCGGCCTCAGACCAATGACGCCCGACAGCACGCCGTTAATCGGGCGCACCCGCTTTGACAACCTGTTCCTGAATACAGGCCACGGCACTTTGGGCTGGACCATGTCGCTGGGTTCGGCAAAATTGACCGCCGATATCGTGAGCGGCAAAGACACCGAAATCCGCAGCGACGACTTGAGCTTGTCGCGCTATCAGGCTTAAGCTGGAAAGCGATAAGGTTTGGTGATATTTCAAACTTAAAGGCCGTCTGAAAAATATTTTTCAGACGGCCCTTAGCTTTATGAGTATTGCGTCCAATCAATAAAATAAATAATAACTATTATCATATGCATTAAAAAGTGTTAGTCTGAACCTGTCCCAGCTTTTAGCGCAGGTTTTCTCATGCCCGATTTTTCGATGTCCAATTTGGCCGTTGCCTTTTCCATCACGTTGGCCGCCGGTTTGTTTACCGTATTAGGCAGCGGTTTGGTGATGTTTTCCAAAACGCCCAATCCGCGCGTGTTGTCGTTTGGTTTGGCATTTGCCGGTGGTGCGATGGTGTATGTTTCCCTGACGGAGATTTTCAGCAAATCCAGCGAGGCGTTCGCTGAAATTTATGATAAAGACCACGCGTTTGCGGCGGCGACCATGGCATTTTTGGCCGGTATGGGCGGCATCGCGCTGATCGACCGCCTGGTGCCGAACCCGCATGAAACCTTAGACGCGCAAGACCCGTCGTTTCAAGAAAGCAAACGCCGCCATATCGCGCGAGTCGGCATGATGGCGGCGTTTGCGATTACGGCGCACAATTTTCCCGAAGGCTTGGCGACGTTTTTTGCCACCTTGGAAAATCCGGCGGTCGGGATGCCTTTGGCCTTGGCGATTGCCATCCATAATATTCCGGAGGGCATTTCCATCGCCGCACCGGTTTATTTTGCCACCCGCAGCCGTAAGAAAACGGTATGGGCGTGTCTGTTATCCGGCTTGGCCGAGCCTTTGGGGGCGGCTTTGGGCTATTTGGTTTTGCAGCCGTTTTTGTCGCCTGCCGTGTTTGGCTCGGTGTTCGGCGTGATAGCCGGCGTGATGGTGTTTTTGGCGTTGGACGAGCTGCTGCCGGCCGCCAAACGCTATTCAGACGGCCATGAAACCGTTTACGGCCTGACAACGGGCATGGCGGTGATTGCCGTCAGCCTGGTATTGTTCCATTTTTAAAACCCGTATGCCAAAGGCCGTCTGAAATGATTCAGACGGCCTTTTTGCGTTATAATCCGCACATCAAAAATAACCTTAATTTCACAAAGTTCCATCATGTTAGACAAATACAATCCAGCCGAAATCGAATCCAAACATTATCAAAACTGGGAAGAGCAGGGCTATTTCCAGCCTGATATGGATTTGACCAAACCGTCTTTCTCCATCCAACTGCCGCCGCCCAATGTAACCGGCACGCTGCACATGGGCCATGCCTTCAACCAAACCATTATGGACGGTCTGACCCGCTACTACCGCATGAAAGGCTGCAACACCGCCTGGATTCCGGGCACCGACCACGCGGGCATCGCCACGCAAATCGTGGTCGAGCGTCAGCTTGCCGCGCAAAACGTGTCCCGTCATGACTTGGGTCGAGAAAAATTCTTGGAAAAAGTGTGGGAATGGAAAGAAGTGTCCGGCGGCACGATTACCCAACAAATGCGCCGCGTGGGCTGCTCTGCCGACTGGACGCGCGAGTATTTCACGATGGACGACGTGCGCGCCGAAACCGTGACCGAAGTGTTCGTGCGCCTGTATGAGCAAGGCTTGATTTACCGCGGCAAACGCTTGGTGAACTGGGATCCGGTATTGGGTACCGCAGTGTCTGATTTGGAAGTGGAAAGCGTGGAAGAACAAGGCTCTATGTGGCACATCCGCTATCCGCTGGCGGACAATCCTGCCGAAGCCGTTATCGTGGCGACCACCCGCCCCGAAACGCTGCTGGGCGACGTGGCTGTTGCCGTCAATCCCGAAGACGAACGTTACACCCATTTGATTGGTAAAGAATTAATCCTGCCGCTGACCGGCCGTACCATCCCCGTGATTGCTGACGAATACGTTGAAAAAGACTTCGGCACCGGCTGCGTGAAAATCACGCCTGCGCACGACTTCAACGACTATGAAGTCGGTAAACGCCACGACACGCGCCTGATTAATGTGTTTGACTTGGAAGCCAAAGTGCTGGCAAACGCCGAAGTGTTCAACTTCAAAGGCGAAGCGCAACAAGGTTTTGCCCTGCCTGAAAAATACGCAGGCTTAGACCGCTTTGCCGCGCGCAAACAAATGGTTGCCGATTTGCAGGAACAAGGCTT
>ERZ1674246.60-NODE-60-length-28479-cov-6.337954_pt1 | contig 28479 bp, 23 predicted proteins | sample MGYA00581200_ERZ1674246 | MGnify/ENA primary metagenome ERZ1674246 (study PRJEB41354, sample SAMEA4873323) | human saliva metagenome | biome: human-associated habitat [ENVO:00009003]; feature: mouth environment [ENVO:08000002]; material: saliva material... | reverse complement strand
CGCGCAACGGCTGAGCCTGTATGTAAGAAAAGTGTATACAACTGCCGCCTGTGCATACGGAATGCAAACGCTTGCATTATGTTGTCTTCGACTGTTTGTTCATCCCGTGCTGGCTCGAACAACGAGTTCTGTGTCAACGCTTCGGCGCACGGGAGGGATGTTCCGTCCCTTGGCCCGAGTGATCGCCAGCTCTACTGCGAGTGCCGCAAGACGAGAGGGGGAGGGATCAATTGATGTCAGTGCAAGTGCGCGCGAAGAAGCGAGTGCGGAATTATCGCAACCGATGACGAGTATGTCGCGCCCGGGGACCAAGCCATCTTTCAGGAGTGCGAGGATAGCGCCGTGCGCACACTGGTCGTTGTAACAGACCAGGGCATCCACTCCGGTGGGCAGGCCCGCACGAACGGCCAGGAATCCTGCGTCCACGTCGTCTCCGCCGGGCAGTGTCACGTAATCGAGTTCTGTGGAGCGACAAGCGTCGATAAAGGCAGTCTGTCTAGCGCGCCGCGGGTCCTGGTGGACCTTCAATGAATGCGAGACGTCGCCGTCCCCGCCCTCGCAGGAGCGTCATCGCCTCGTGCATTCCTGATTCGTGTGCGCTTGTGATCAGGTCGATGTCGTCACGAGGGGCTTGCTGGTCGATCAGGACGGTCGGAACTGTCGAATATCGCTGCGAGATGAGCGAGGAATCAGCGGCTATTACGGATTGCGCGCGCAGCTGTAGAAGGGATTCCCATGCGCGATCAACGTCGCGCGGGTCGTCGACTGATTCAACGACGATCCTAAAGTCCTTCCGCTGCGCCTCGCGGAGGATACCCGAGTGGTAGCGCACGTGCAGCTCCCGACCCAAGGAGCAGATCAGGCCGAGAATTTGGGGACGCGCGGAGGAGAGGAGGGATGCCGCGACGTTCGCGCGGTACCCCAGTTCCTCTGCTACCTTCTCGATTCGCTCGCGGGTCGCAGAGGCCACGCGGGGGGATCCCTGGAGGGCGCGCGACACCGTCGCGATCGAGGTCCCAGATGCGGTCGCGATATCGTCAAGGGTGACCCGACGACCGGAGTACACGTCGTGACCTTGGGCTGGTGTGTGGTTGTGGCCGTGTCTGATCGCTGGTGTCGGCTCCTCGGAGATCATTTCTCCAGTCTATAGCCCCTCACGTGGCCTTTCACACGTGTGCCTCAGCTACGAGCGACAAACATGGCGCGTAATATTGAAAATATTGAACTGGAACACATCCTTTAATGACCGTCCTGTGAGGCGGGGAAGGAGCAAACAGTGGGTTCACTGCACGCTGATCGCGCATCGCGCGGCAAAGAAGTATTGGGAGCAGACGACGTCGCCCGCTCACTGACACGAATCGCTTACGAGATCATTGAACGCAACGGCGGTAGCGACAACCTTGTCATCGCCGGCATTCCGACGCGCGGAGCCACCCTCGCACGCAGGCTTGTCAACAGGATTCGCGAGGTGTCTGACACCTACGCGGACCTGGCGATCATCGACACCACGATGTTCCGCGACGACCTGGCTAGCCAGCCGCTACGCGCACCTAAGGAAACCCTCATTCCGGCTACGGGCCTCGACGGTAAGACCGTTGTCCTTGTGGATGATGTCCTCTACACGGGCCGCACCATTAAGGCCGCGCTCGATGCACTCACTCGAATCGGTCGTCCTGCGGCCGTTCAGCTCGCCGTCCTCATCGACCGTGGGCACCGTGAGCTGCCGATCCGACCGGACTACGTCGGTAAGAACTTGCCGACCTCGCGGGATGAAACTGTCACCATCCTGCTCGATGAAACCGATGGGCGCGACGGCGTCCTGCTAGGGAAGGGCCTGTAAGCGATGAGCCTCAGCCATCTCATTTCTATCCGTGACTTGACTCGAGAGGAGGCGATCCTGCTCCTCGATACAGCGGAGCAGATGGCGGCCACGCAACACCACAGCGTCAAGAAGCTACCGACTCTCCAGGGCAAGACGGTTGTGAACCTCTTCTTCGAGGACTCGACTCGCACGCGCATTTCCTTCGAGACTGCGGCCAAGCGCCTAAGCGCGGACGTCATCAACTTCCAGTCGCGCGGCTCCTCAGTCTCTAAGGGTGAATCCCTCAAGGACACTGCCCTGACGCTGCAGGCCATGGGGGCTGACGCGGTCATCGTGCGTCACTCATCCTCGGGTGCGGCTCACCGCCTGGCTCACGCCGGGTGGATGAATCTCCCGGTCCTCAACGCGGGTGACGGCACCCACCAGCATCCGACTCAGGCGCTCCTGGACGCCATGACGCTGCGCCGCCATTTCGGTGCCTCCGACCAGGCAGGCCGCATCCCCGAACCCGGCACCGGCCTCGACGGTGCCCACGTCGTCATTGTCGGCGACGTTCTCCACTCGCGCGTCGCCCGTTCCAACGTTGATCTGCTCACCTTACTAGGCGCGCGTGTCACTCTCGTCGCGCCCCCGACGCTGCTGCCCCTGGGCGTCGAGACCTGGAACTGCAAGACCTCGTACAACTTCGACGAGGCCTTGGCGACCCAGCCTGACGCGGTCATGATGCTGCGTGTCCAGCGCGAGCGCATGTCCAGCGCCGGAGGTGGGTTCTTCCCCTCCCCGGGTGCCTACCACTCCGAATATGGCCTCACGCCCGAGCGCTTCGCGAAGCTGCGTCCCGACGCTGTCGTCATGCACCCGGGTCCCATGAACCGCGGCCTTGAGATTTGTGCCGAAGCTGCCGACTCTCCTCAATCTGTCATCGTCGAACAGGTCAGCAATGGCGTGTGCATCCGCATGGCAGCCCTCTATCTGCTTCTCGCATCGGAAGGACACAACAATGACTAAGCAGACCCGGGACATTCTCATCAAGGGGGCGTCCCTGCTGGGTGGGCAACTCACCGACATTGCGTTGTCCGGCGGCGTGATTGTTGCCATTGGGGCGGGCGCAGCCGATTCGGTGCACGACCCGCGCGTCATCGATGCCGAAGGCCTAGTCGCCCTGCCCGGCCTCGTGGATATTCATACCCACCTGCGCCAGCCCGGCGGCGAGGATGCCGAGACCGTCTTCACCGGTACTCGTGCGGCCGCCGTGGGAGGCTACACCGCCGTGCACGCGATGGCGAATACGACACCGACGCAGGATACGGCTGCCATCGTCGACCAGGTGCTGGATCTGGGCGAGGCAGCCGACTGGGTCGAAGTGCGTCCCGTCGGTGCTGTTACCAAGGGGCTGGAAGGCAAGCATCTTGCGGCGCTGGGTTCGATGGCCCGCTCGCGCTCCAAGGTGCGTGTCTTTTCCGACGACGGCAAGTGCGTCTCCGATCCTGTCCTCATGCGTCGCGCCCTCGAGTACGTCAAGGCCTTCGACGGCGTGATCGCCCAGCACAGCCAGGACCCTGCCCTGACCGAGGGCGCGCAGATGAACGAATCGGCTCTGTCCGGCGAGCTTGGCCTGGCCGGCTGGCCGGCGGTTGCCGAGGAGGCGATCATCGCCCGCGACATCCTGCTGGCCAAGCACGTGGGGTCGCGCCTGCACGTGTGCCACCTGTCTACCGCTGGATCAGTCGACATTGTGCGCTGGTGGAAGGCCCAGGGGGTGAACATTACCGCCGAGGTGACCCCGCACCACCTGTTGCTCACCGAGCAGCTGGCCGCCACCTACGATCCGCTCTACAAGGTGAACCCCCCGTTGCGCCGCGCGGAGGACGTCGAGGCAGTGCGCGAGGGCCTCGCGGATGGCACGATCGACGTCGTTGGTACGGACCATGCCCCGCATCCCCTCGAGATGAAGGACTGCGAGTGGCAGGCCGGAGCGTTTGGCATGACGGGTCTGGAGACGGCCCTGCCGATCATCATTGAGACAATGGTGAACACCGGTCGCATGAACTGGGAGGATGTCGCGCGCGTCCTCTCGACGGCCCCTGCCCGCATCGGTCGCGTTGAGACGCAGGGCCAGGGCATCGTCGTCGGTGCTCCCGCCCACATCACGCTCGTGGATGCCTCTGCGCGCGTCACGATTGACCCGGCCAAGCAGTGGACCCGCTCCACGAACTGCCCGTTCCGTGGCATGGAGCTACCCGGCCAGGTGCGCTTCACGATCTATGGCGGCGTCCCGACGGTCGCCGACGCTACCCCGATTGCCAAGGAGGATCGATGACTACGACCGATATCGCCCTGCTCGTCCTGGAGGACGGCACCGTTTTCAAGGGACATGCCTGGGGTGCGCGCGGTCGCACGCTCGGTGAGATCGTGTTCTCGACGGGCATGACTGGCTACCAGGAGACCCTCACCGATCCGTCGTACCACCGCCAGATTGTCGTCATGACGGCCCCACACATCGGGAACACGGGCGTCAACGATGAGGATCCGGAGTCCTCCCGCATCTGGGTGGCCGGCTTCGTCGTGCGTGACGCCGCTCGCCGCGCCTCGAACTGGCGTGCTCGCCGCGAACTGGAAGACGAACTGGTCGCTCAGGATATCGTCGGCATCGCTGACGTGGATACCCGCGCGATCACCCGTCACATCCGCGAGCGCGGCGCTATGCGCGCCGGAATCTTCTCGGGTGACGCGCTGCCCGTCGGTGCGCAGTACCTGGGGGACGAGGCCGTGGCATCCCTCGTGCGCATCGTGTCGGAGTCGCCCGTCATGAGCGGGCAGGCGCTGGCCGCCGAGGTATCGACGGATGAGACTTACGTAGTTGAGCCGCTGGGGGAGTGGGAAGGCAAGGAGCCTCGTTGCCGCGTCGTGGCTGTTGATCTCGGTATCAAGTCGCGCACGCCATTCCACCTGGCTGCGCGTGGAGCACGCGTCTACGTGGTGCCCTCCACCGTTTCTTTTGCGGACATCGAGGCGCTCAAGCCGGACGGCGTCTTCTTCTCCAACGGCCCTGGTGACCCGTCGACGGCTGATCGAGAGATTGGTGTGCTGCGCGCCGTCCTGGACGCGGGCATTCCGTACTTCGGTATTTGCTTCGGTCACCAGCTCTTCGGCCGCGCCCTCGGCTATGGCACCTACAAGCTGGACTACGGTCACCGCGGCATCAACCAGCCGGTGAAAGACGTGGCGACGGGCCGTGTGGAGATCACCGCCCACAACCATGGCTTCGCCGTGGACGCCCCCGTGGGGGAGTCCTCGGTTGCCCCCTTCGATTCGGGCCGATACGGACGCGTCGAGGTGTCGCACATCGGTCTGAACGACGGCGTCGTCGAGGGCCTGCGTGCCCTGGACATCCCAGCCTTCTCCGTCCAGTACCACCCTGAGGCAGCAGCGGGTCCGCATGACGGCGAGTTGCTCTTCGACCGCTTCATTTCCCTGATGACTGCAGCTAAGGAGACCCACTGATGCCCCGCAGGAACGATTTGTCGTCCGTCCTCGTCATCGGATCGGGCCCCATTGTCATCGGCCAGGCGTGTGAGTTCGACTACTCGGGAACGCAGGCATGCCGTGTCCTGAAGGAGGAAGGCCTGCGCGTCATCCTCGTCAACTCCAACCCGGCCACCATTATGACCGACCCGGGCATCGCAGACGCCACGTACGTCGAGCCGATCACCCCGGAGGTCGTCGCCTCGATCATCGAGAAGGAGCGCCCCGATGCCCTCCTCCCCACCTTGGGCGGCCAGACGGCCCTCAACACGGCCGTGGCTCTGGCGGAGATGGGCGTGCTTGAGCGATTTGATGTTGAGCTGATTGGGGCCTCGATCGACGCGATCCGAGCGGGTGAGGACCGTGAAGAATTTAAGGAGATCGTCGAACGCTCGGGTGCCGAGGTCGCACGTTCCTTTATCGCTCACACGATGGAAGAGTGCCACGCCGCTGCCGCCGAGCTCGGCTACCCCCTCGTTGTTCGTCCCTCCTTCACGATGGGCGGCCTCGGCTCCGGATTCGCGTACACACCCGAGGACCTTGAGCGCATCGCCGGCCAGGGCCTGGCCGCCTCCATCACGACCGAGGTGCTCTTGGAGGAGTCGATCCTCGGTTGGAAGGAATACGAACTTGAGCTCATGCGCGACAAGGCGGACAACGTCGTCGTCGTATGTTCGATCGAGAATGTCGACCCGGTCGGCGTGCACACGGGTGATTCGATCACGGTTGCTCCGGCTCTGACCCTCACCGACCGCGAAATGCAGCGCCTGCGTGACATCGGCATCGCCGTCATCCGTGCCGTCGGCGTGGATACGGGCGGCTGTAACATCCAGTTTGCGATCCATCCGGAGACGGGCCGCATCATCGTCATCGAGATGAATCCGCGTGTGTCGCGTTCGTCGGCTCTGGCATCGAAGGCGACGGGCTTCCCGATCGCGAAGATCGCCGCCAGGTTGGCCACCGGCTACACGCTCGACGAGATTCCCAACGACATCACGGGTTCGACCCCAGCCTCGTTCGAGCCGACGCTCGACTACGTGGTCGTGAAGGTCCCGCGCTTCACGTTCGAGAAGTTCCCGGCCGCTGACCCGACGCTCACCACCTCGATGAAGGCCGTCGGTGAGGCCATGGCGATCGGCCGCTCCTACACGGAGGCCCTCCAGAAGGCGCTGCGCTCGATCGACAAGGGCGGCGTGCAGTTCCACTGGGATGGGCCGGCCCCCACTCCCGAGGAGACCCGCGCGCTCGTCGAGGCCGCATCGGTTGGCACAGAGGGGCGTCTCGTCCAGGTCCAACAGGCGATCCGCGGCGGCGCGCCCCTCGAGGAACTTTTCGCCTCGACGAAGATCGACCCGTGGTTCCTCGACCAGATGTTCCTCCTCGATGAGGTCGCGACCCGCATCCGCGAGGCCGAGGCCCTGACGGGCGACGTCCTGGCCGAGGCGAAGCGCCACGGTTTCTCTGATCGCCAGATTGCCGCTATGCGTGGCCTGTCGGAGGACACGGTGCGCGAAGTACGCGGTGCTTTCGGAATCCACCCCGTCTACAAGACGGTCGACACCTGCGCCGCCGAGTTCGCGGCCCGCACGCCATACCATTACTCGACCTACGATCAGGAGAACGAGGTCCGTCCGCGCGAACGCGAGGCCGTCATCATCCTGGGTGCTGGACCCAACCGCATCGGCCAGGGCATCGAGTTCGACTACTCGTGCGTGCATGCCGCCATGTCGCTGCGCGATCACTACGAGACCATCATGGTCAACTGCAACCCCGAAACGGTATCGACCGACTACGATATCTCGGATCGCCTCTACTTCGAACCCCTCACGCTCGAGGACGTGCTGGAAATTTACCGCGCCGAGTGCGCGGCCGGCCCCGTCAAGGGCATGATCGTCCAGCTCGGTGGTCAGACTCCGCTGTCGCTGGCAGCCGACCTTGAGCGCGCCGGCGTGCCGATCCTGGGCACGAGTCCGCGCGCCATCGACCTGGCGGAAGACCGCGAGGAATTCGGCAAGGTTCTCGAGGCGGCCCACTGCCCGGCACCCGCGCACGACACGGCGCACACGCCCGAGCAGGTCATTGCTGTCGCAGAGAAGGTTGGATACCCGGTCCTCGTTCGTCCGTCCTTCGTGCTGGGCGGGCGCGGCATGGCGATCATCAACGACGAGTCGGCGCTGCGCGAGTATCTTGCGAGCCACGACTCTGAGCTGCTGTTCTCGCGCGGCCCGCTGCTCATCGATCGCTTCCTCGATGCAGCCATCGAGATCGACGTCGACGCCCTGTACGACGGCGAGGAACTCTTCATGGGCGCGATCATGGAGCACATCGAAGAGGCCGGCATCCACTCGGGTGACTCCTCCTGCGTGCTGCCTCCCATGACGCTGTCCGCACGCGAGCTGGAACGAATCACGGCCTCGACCGAGGCGATCGCGCGGGGCGTCGGCGTGCGCGGCCTCATCAACATCCAGTTCGCGCTGCTCTCCGACACCCTCTACGTCATCGAGGCAAACCCACGCGCCTCCCGCACCGTGCCCTTCGCCTCCAAGGCGACCGGCGTGCAGCTCGCCAAAGCAGCCGCCCTCATCCAGGTCGGTGCTTCCATCGCGTCGCTGCGCGAGCAGGGCATGCTGCCCGCCACGGACGCACGCGAAATCCTCGAGGGTGGGTCCATTGCCGTCAAGGCAGCCGTTCTGCCCTTCAGTCGTTTCCGCACGGATAAGGGCGAGATCGTCGATACGATGCTCGGCCCCGAGATGCGTTCCACCGGTGAAGTTATGGGTATCGACTACGACTTCCCGACGGCCTTCGCCAAGTCTCAGCTGGGTGCGTCCACGGATATGCCCACATCGGGCACGGTGTTCATCTCGATCGCCGACACCGATAAACGAGCGATCGTCCTGCCCACCGCCCGTATGGCAGAAAGGGGCTTCATGATCCTGGCGACCTCTGGTACCGCTTCTGTGCTGCGTCGCAACGGCATCCCGGCGCGCTCGGTGCGCAAGTCCTCGGAGGGACGCGGCGTGGATGGAGAACCCACGGTCGTGGACCTTATCAACGAGGGCCTCATCGACATGGTCGTCAACACCCCGCAGCGGTCCGCCCCGCGTAACGACGGCTACCAGATCCGCGCAGCTGCGGCCTCGCAGGACCGCCCGGCCGTCACGACGCTGCAAGCTTTCAACGCGATGGTGCAGGCCATCGAGGTCCGTATGCGCGGCTCCTATGCCGTGCGCTCCCTGCAGGAGTGGGACGCCATCCGAACGGAGGAGACACGATGAACCCCCTGTCCGCCACTACGCCCGTATCCCTCGGCTTCGGCGACCGCCTCTACGCGGCCATGCGCGAGCATGGCCCCGTGTGCGTGGGTATCGATCCACACGCCTCGCTTCTTGCCCAGTGGGGGCTTGACGACGACGCGAACGGTGTGCGAGAGTTTTCTCTTCGCGTCGTCGAGGCCCTGGGTGGTCGCGCCGCAGCTTTCAAGCCACAGGCCGCCTTCTTTGAACGGCACGGCTCACGCGGCGTCGCGGTCCTCGAAGAGGTCATCGCTGCCTGCCGTGAGGTGGGCACCCTGTGTATCGTGGACGCCAAGCGAGGCGATATTGGCTCGACGATGGCAGGCTACGCTGAAGCCTTTTTGTCGGACCAATCTCCGCTTGCAGGCGATGCCGTTACGTTATCTCCCTACCTGGGCGTCGGTTCTCTGACGCCCGCTCTCGAGTTGGCCAAAGCTACCGGCAGGGGAGTGTTTGTTCTCGCGCTCACCTCCAACCCTGAGGGGGCGTCCGTCCAGCACGCGCGTCGGGAGGATGGGAGCAGTGTCGCAGGTCAGGTCGTGTCTCAACTGGCGGACTTTAATGGATCCTGTGATCAATCCCATCTTGGCCCTGCGGGCATCGTCATCGGAGCGACCGTTGGTGATGCTGTGCAGCGTCTCGGCATCGATTTGCCTGCACTCAAAGGCGCGTTTTTGGCTCCAGGAGTGGGTGCACAGGGTGCTGGTCCAGCGCAGGTCAGGCAGGTTTTCGCAGGCGCTGAGGACGCTGTGTTGGCCTCGTCTTCTCGCGCAATTCTGGGCGCAGGTCCGAGTGTGGCAGGACTGCGCAACGCCTACCTTGCGACGGTCGAATCACTGCAATAGTCTGTCGAGTTAATCAGAAGTCGGCGTTTTGGGATGGCGCATGTGCTTTGCAAGGTGACATAGTTTATTTACCGAAGATCCCAACGGAGGAGATGATCAGAATGGCACTACCTGATCTCACGCCGGAACAGAGGGCACAGGCCCTTGAGAAGGCAACTCAGGCACGGCGCCGTCGCGCCGAGGTTAAGAACGCGCTCAAGGCGCGTTCGATGAACCTGTCTGAGGTTTTGGAACTCGCTGATTCAGACGAGGCCGTGGCGAAGATGAAAGTCGTTTCGCTACTGGAGTCGCTGCCGCGCGTCGGCACGAACACGGCCGCCGTCCTGATGGACGAGTACAAGATTGCCCAAAGTAGGCGAGTACGAGGCCTTGGCCCCGTACAGCGCAAGGCTTTGGTCGAGCGTTTCGGCTGATACGGGTACACATGGCACAATTGAGCCATGACACAGGCTCAATTGACAGTTCTTGCTGGCCCGACCGCCGTTGGAAAGGGAACCGTTGTCGCCGCTCTCTTGAAGCGCTATCCGCACCTGAGGGTGTCGGTTTCGGCGACGACTCGCAATCCTCGGCCTGGTGAACTGAACGGCGTCGACTACTACTTCGTTTCCCCTAGCGAATTCGATTCCATGATCGAAAGGGGAGAGATGTTGGAGTGGGCGCTTGTTCATGGGAAAAACAAGTACGGTACCCCTCGCGGTCCCGTTGATACGGCTCTGGCAGCCGGAGAACCGGTGTTGCTCGAGATAGACCTCGCGGGTGCACGCCAGGTTCGAGCTAATCGCCCCGACGCCCAGTTTATTTTCCTGGCCCCGCCCTCCTGGGAGGAGCTGGAGCGCCGCCTCGTCGGTCGCGGTACCGAGGGACCTGAAGAGCGCGAACGTCGACTCGCCACCGCCCGCGTTGAGATGGAGGCCGCCTCCGAGTTCGATCACGTTGTGATCAACGACGATGTCGACCGTGCGGTGAGTGAGCTGGCCGGGCTCATTGGCCTGGAGTAGTATCTACCTGAATCTGCCACTGAGAGGAAAACACGTATGTCCGGAATTGTTGCCCAGCCCGTGGGTATCACGTCCCCGCCCATTGATGATCTGCTGGAGCACGTCGATTCCAAGTACGCACTGGTTATTTTTGCCGCGAAGCGTGCTCGCCAGATTAACTCCTACAACCTGCAGCTTCAGCAGAACATGATTCAGTTCGTGGGTCCCGTCGTCGACGTCCAGCCCGACGAGAAGCCGCTGGCCGTGTCTCTGCGTGAGATTAACGAGGGCCTGCTCTCTCTCGAAGCAAACCCCGAGGCCTGACATGGCAACGATCGTCGTCGGGGTGACCGGCGGCGTCGCAGCCTTCAAAGCACCGATCGTGGTCCGCGAGTGTCAACGCGCGGGCCACGACGTGTATGTGGCAGCGACGCGCGCCTCCTTGGAGTTCGTGGGTCGTTCAACTTGGGAGGGGATCACGTCTCGCCCCGTCGCTGTCGAAATTGCGGGGGAAGGGCGTGCCGAGCACGTGGAGCTTGCCCGTGTGGCCGACCTGATCATTATCGTTCCAGCGACAGCGAACACCCTCGCCCGGTTGGCCGGAGGCTTTGCCGACGATATGGTGTCGCTGACGGTGCTCGCCTCGGACGCGCCGGTCGTCGTAGCACCCGCGATGCATTCGAACATGTGGCTTGCCCCCGCCACCCAAGCGAACGTGGCGACGCTGCGCGGTCGCGGTGTCCACGTCATCGATCCCGCCTCCGGTGCCCTCGGGTCCGGGGACAGCGGTATCGGTCGTCTCCCCGAACCCGAGGAGATCGCACGCCGAGCCCTGGAGGTGCTCGCACGAGCAGAAAAGGCTGACTCCACTCCTATCCTAGATGGGCGGACCGTCGTGGTGACCGCAGGCGGCACCCGCGAACCCATCGATCCGGTACGTTTCCTCGGCAACAAGTCGTCGGGCCGTCAGGGCTTGGCCATCGCTGCAGCCGCCGCGCGCTTGGGAGCTACTGTCCGCCTCATCGCCGCTAACATCGACGATTCCGTCATGGCACTTCTCCCGCCCACGGTCGAGGTCACGCGAGTGGGCAGCGCGCTCGACATGCGCGAAGCTACAATGGCTCAGGTGGTTGGTGCCGATGCCCTGGTCATGACCGCCGCTGTCGCAGATTTCCGCCCACAGTCCGCCCAGGCCTCGAAAATGAAGAAGGACCCGGCGAGGAGCGACGCGCCGGTTCTGCACCTCGTGCGCAACCCCGACATCCTCTTCGAGGTCGGACACAGTAACATTCGTCCGCCCCTCGTCATCGGCTTCGCGGCGGAGACAGGCACGGATGAGGAGATCCTGGCCTACGGCGCTGACAAGGCCGCGCGCAAGGGTGTCGACTTCATCTGCCTGAATCGCGTGGGTGCAACCGTCGGCTTCGGCGACGTCCCCAACGACATTCGATTGCTGGATGCGAGCGGGCGCGTCGTGGGCCGTTACACCGGCTCAAAGGATGAGGTTGCGGCAGGTCTCGCCGATCAGATTGCCGCTTTCCTTGATAGCCTTGAGCGGTGAGTCAACAGCTTTTCTCTTCCGAGTCCGTCACCGAAGGTCACCCCGACAAGGTCTGTGACCGTATCTCCGATGCGATCCTCGATGCTCTGCTTGATGTGGATCCCCGCTCGCGCGTTGCTGTCGAGACGATGGCTGCAACCGGTCTCATCCATGTCGCCGGCGAGGTGACCACCGAGGCGTACGTCGAGATCCCCGAGATCGTGCGCCGCGAGATCCTTTCGATCGGATACGACTCCTCACGAGTCGGCTTCGACGGCGCGTCCTGCGGCGTGTCTATCTCCCTTGACGGGCAGAGTCCCGATATTGCGGGCGGCGTTGACGAGGCGCTTGAGGTGCGTGGCACCGACGGCGGCGATCCTCGCGACCGCCTCGGCGCGGGCGACCAGGGCATCATGTTTGGCTACGCTTCCTCCGACACTCCTGACCTCATGCCGGCTCCCATCTGGTTGGCGCACCGCCTGGCCAAGCGCCTGACCGACGTGCGTAAGCAGGGCATCGTCGAGGGGCTGCGCCCCGACGGTAAGACTCAGGTGACTCTCGCCTACGAGGGTGGCCGTCCGATCGGTATCGACACCATCGTCGTGTCGACCCAGCACGACGAGAACCTGACGCAATCCGCCATCGCGGACGCCGTGCGTGCCCACGTCATCGACCCCGTCATTGAGGAGTCCGGGCTGGCTTTGGCTACGGGTGAGATGAAGGCTCTCATTAACCCCTCCGGTCGCTTCGTGCTGGGCGGGCCTGCCGCAGATGCGGGCCTGACGGGTCGCAAGATCATCGTCGACACCTACGGCGGCATGGCCCGCCACGGCGGTGGCGCGTTCTCCGGAAAGGATCCCTCGAAGGTTGATCGCTCCGCGACGTACGCTGCCCGCTGGGTGGCCAAGAACGTCGTGGCTGCGGGTGTCGCCCAGCGCTGCGAGATTCAGCTGGCTTACGCGATTGGACGAGCACGCCCGATCGGCCTGTACGTCGATACCTTCGGCACCGCCACTCTTCCCGAGGAGCGCATCGCCGACGCGATCCGCGAGGTCTTCGACCTGCGACCGCTCGGCATGATCGAGGACCTGGACCTGCTGCGCCCGATCTACCGCGAGACGGCAGCCTACGGCCACTTCGGCCGCGAGCAGTTCCCGTGGGAGGCTACCAACCGCGTCGACGAGCTTCAGGCCGCCCTCGCATGAGCGCCGCCGCGGAGCAGATCGACGACTACGTCCCCTCCTGGGATACTGAGGAGGCACGGCGGTCGTGGCGTAGGCGTACGAGCCTGGAGATGATCATCTCGGGCTTCATCGGCCTTGTCACTTCCTTTGTTCTGTCGATTGAGGCGTGGCAGCTGGCCGTCGACTCGTCGGCGCGCTTCGGCTGTGACGTCTCCTCCGTGCTCTCGTGCTCGGCGGTCGCCCAGACGTGGCAGGCGCGCATCCTCGGCTTCCCTAATGCGTTCCTTGGCATCTTTTTCGAGGCCGTGGTGCTGGCGATCTCCGTCGCCATTTTCGCAGGGGTGAAGTTTCCCCGCTGGTACATGGCGTGCACGAACCTGCTCTACACGATCGCGCTATTTTTCGCGTTCTGGCTCTTTGGCCAGTCCTACTTCATCATTCAGGTGTTGTGCCCCTGGTGCCTGCTTATCACATTGACGACCACGCTGGTCTTTGGCGGCATCACGCGGATCAACATCCGCGACGGCGTGATCCCGGCTCCGGCCTCGCTGCGCCGGATTGTCGGTCAGGGGTTGGACTGGGCGCTGTGGGGCCTCATTGTGTTTGGCGTCCTCGCGATGGTCGTCGGCAAGTACGGGTTGAGGCTCCTGGGCTGAGCGCGGGACGCACATGGGCACGGGCTGTGTTTGACTAGGCTCATGATGTCCATGCAAGGAATGCTCGACGGGTTCGACGCGCCTGCCGCGCGCAGTGCCGAGATTGCCCGCGTGATCGTCGACGTCGATCTGGCTCACGTGGATCGCCCGCTCGACTACGTCGTACCGGACGCCCTCGTGGACCAAGCTCAGGTGGGTTCACTGGTGCGCGTGCGATTCTCGGGCAGCCGTGTCGACGGCTGGATCGTCGAGCGCACTCGCCGCGAGGTGGATGATCACGTTGGGCGTGTCGAGTCGGTTGTGTCTGCCACGCCCGTGTTGACCCCCGCACTCTACGAGGCATCGCGCCGTATTGCGTCGCGTTTCTTGGCCACCACCTCCCAGGTTTTCTCACTCGCGTTGCCTCCCCGGCACGCGCGCGCGGAAAGAGAGGAATTGGCGTCGAAGCCCCCCGCGTGGCCCACGATCATCGACAAGTCGTTGGGGGAGGGGTGGCGTGCCTACCCCGCTGGGGCGGCGTTCCTGTCCCGTCTGCGTGTCGGGGAATCTCCGCGCGCCATCGTTACGGCGCTACGCCCTTATCTGCGCGCGTGCCTGTCGGACGCCGTGGCCGCGACCGTGGCCTCGGGACGCGCCGTCATCGTCATGACGCCCACCGGTGAGCATGCCGCTCATGTTGCACGAGAACTTGAGGAGGATCTTGGTATCCGTGCAGCACTCAGCGGTGGCGAGGTCTCCCCGGAGGAGCGCTACCGCGTGCACATCGCCGCGTCGCTGGGGCGTATCCCCCTCGTCGTGGGGACGCGCTCGGCCGTGTGGGTGCCCGCCACCCCCCTCGGCTTGATTGTCATTCTCGACGACGGGGATGACCGCCTGCGCGAGCGACGCTTCCCCCGGTGCGATGCGCTCGATGTCGCGGTCCAGCGCTGCGCGGTTGAAGGAGCGGGCCTGCTCGTTGCGTCGAACGCGCGCTCGGTGAAAGCTCAGGCTCTCGTGCGCTCCGGGTGGGCGGTGAGCCTCGAGCCCACGCCCGATACCCTGCGCGCGGCCACACCGCGCGTACACCTGCACGGGGAGGCGGAGGCACACAGTGAGGGCGCGGGCGGGCACATGCGTATCCCGCAGGCCGCCCTGCGCATGCTCCGCCAGGGCCTGCACACCGGTCCTGTCCTCATCCAGGTCGCAGCTGCCGGATACTGGCCTACTGTCGTGTGTCGGCGCTGCGATCACCTGGCCCGCTGTCCGCATTGCTCCGGTCCACTGTCCATGGATGCGGGTGGGCGCCTGACCTGCGGGTGGTGTGACCGTGAACCCACCTCGTGGAGATGCCCCCAGTGTTCGGGGCGCGAGCTGCGCGGTGCGCGCGTGGGTTCTTCTCGCACCGCCGAGGAGATCGCGCGAAACCTTCCGGACGCCTCCGTCCTCGAGTCGTCCGCGGCTCACCGCATTACGCGCATGCTGCCCGCGCGCCCCACCGTCGTCGTCGCGACTGCGGGTGCCGAGCCGCCTGTCGAGGGAGGGTACGCCTGTGCGATCATCCTCGACGCAGCCGCGCTCGCCGGTCGAGCGGAGCTGTGGGCACCCGAGGAGGCAGCCCGCCGGTGGCTCGACGCGCTGTCGCTCGTGCGCCCGGGTCACCCCGGCCTCGTCGTGGGAAGAATTCCCGAGTCCCTGGGACAGATGCTCGTACGCTGGTCTCCGACCGACTACGCCCAGCGCCTCCTCGATGAACGCGAGGCCCTCGGTTTCTTCCCTGCCTGCACGATGGTCGCCCTCGACGGACCCCCTGCGCAGGTGCGTCAAGTCGCCGACCAGGTCGTCCGTGAGGGAGGGGCTGAACTAGTGGGCACCGTCGCACTTCCGGTCACGCGCGAGGGGGAGGAACGCCAGGTACGTACGCTCGTGCGCACGCCCCTGGCCGATGCGGCCACGATGCTCGCTACGCTCACCGACATCCGCCGCTCGCGCGCCGCACGCAAGGTGACGCCGGTCAAAATGAGCGTGAACCCACCGGAGCTCTTCTGAGTCCGAGACCGCCCAGTGCCGTAAACTGGCGCTCGTGCGCATTATTTTCGCTGGAACCCCCGAAGCCGCAGTCCCGACGCTACGTGCCCTGCTCTCTTCTCCCCACGAGGTCGCCCTGGTCATCACCCGCCCTCCGGCCCGCCGTGGACGTGGCAAGGCCATGTACCCATCCCCGGTCGCCGAGGTCGCCGCGCAGGCCGGTGTGGAGCTGCTCGAGACCACGACGCTGAAGACCCCCGAGATCGGTGAGCGTCTCGCTGAAGTCGGCGCTGACCTCGGCGTCGTCGTGGCCTACGGTGGCCTGGTTCCTCCCGCAGTTCTTGCGATGCCCACCCACGGCTGGGTGAACCTGCATTTTTCTGACCTGCCCCGCTGGCGGGGGGCCGCGCCCGTGCAGTGGGCAATCCTCGAGGGTGACCCCACGACCGCCTCGTGTGTCTTCACCCTCGAGGAGGGCCTGGACACGGGCGACGTTTACTCTCGCGTGGAGGTTCCCATTGGCCGTGAAAGCGCAGGTGAGCTGCTGACGTCGATGGCACAGGCCGGGGCTGGCCAGGTGCTCGCCGTGGTCGATGCACTCGAGGACGGCAGCGCGACGGCGATCCCTCAGAGCACCGAGGGCATCACGCACGCACGACGCCTTGAGCATGCCGACGGCTACGTGTCTTTCACCCATGATGCCGCGGACGAGGACCGCGTCATCCGATCCGTCACCCCCAACCCGGGGGCCTACACGGTGCTGCCCGGCGGCGCGCGCATGAAGCTCGGCGCGGCCACCCCCGTGGAGCGCGACGATCTGGAGCCGGGCCAGCTGGAGGTCACCAAGAAGCAGGTTACCGTCGGCTGCGCACGCGGCGCGTTGGTCCTCGGGCAGGTTGCCCCCGCCGGTAAGTCGTGGATGGATGCCGCCGCGTGGGCCAGGGGAGCACGGCCCGATGCCGGGATGCGCCTTGGCGGCGAGCTGGAGGATGCACGATGAGTGAGCGTCGCTATTCCGACGGGTACCGTAAGCTGCGGCGGGCCGACGAACCCCGTCGCATCGCCTACGAGGTGCTTCACGAGGTGGCCACCCAGGGTGCCTTCGCGAACATCGTCTTGCCCAAGGCGCTGCGTCAGGCACGCCGAGAGGGTCACTTCAGTGATCGGGATGCCGCCTTTACCTCCGAGCTCGTGCACGGCACGCTGCGCGCCATCGGTCGCCTCGACTGGGTGATCGCCCGCCACGTGGATCGTCCGCTGGCTGACCTGGATCCGCGTGTTCTGGTCCTGGCTCGCATGGGCGCACACCAGCTCCTCGATATGCGCGTGCCCGACCATGCGGCCGTGTCTGCGACGGTCGACGTCGCGCGCGAGCACCTGACCGATGGTCCGGTTCGCTTCGTCAACGCCGTCCTGCGCTCGATTACCCGCGAGGAGGATGCCGAGCGCGAGGCCGCATTGGCCGCTATCGAAGATGAAGACGAAGCCCTAGGTGTGCGTTACTCGCACCCCACGTGGATGGTCCGTGCCTTCCGCGAGGCTTTGGAGGCGCACGGCTACTCGACCGACGAACTCGAGGATCTTCTCGCCGCCGACAACGAGGTTCCCACGGTCACCCTGCTGGCCCGCCCAGGACTCATGAACGTCGACGAACTGGCAGACGAGGCTGAGGACATCCTGGATACTCGCGTCGCACTCGGCGCGGTCTCCCCGCGCGCTGTTCTGCTCGAGTCGGGTGACCCCGCCCGACTTCCTTCGATCCGCGATGGGCGTTCGGGTGCCCAGGATGAGGGGTCCCAGCTTGCCGCGATGATTGCGGCGCAGGCCCCCGTTAACGGGGGAGAGGACGCCCGCTGGCTCGACCTGTGCGCCGGCCCGGGCGGCAAGGCCGCAATGCTCGCTGGGCTGGCCGCTGAGCGTGGAGCACGCGTGACCGCCAACGAGGTTCACCAGCACCGTGCACGCCTCATTGAACGCACGACGCGCCTGTATGAGTCGATCGAGGTCGTCAGCGGCGATGGGCGAACCTTCGGCGGTGGCCAGAGTGCCTGGCCGCTAGCATCCTTCGACCGAGTCGTCGTTGACGCCCCCTGCTCGGGCATGGGATCGATGCGCCGACGCCCTGAATCCCGATGGAATCGCACGCCCGGTGACGTCGAGGAGCTGACGGTGCTCCAGGCCGAGCTGTTGGACCGCGCGGTCGCCCTCACGCGCCCCGGCGGCGTCCTGACCTACATCACGTGTTCCCCGCACGCGGCCGAAACCCGCGACCAGGTGATCCGTCTCCTGGAGCGTGGCGAGGTTGAACTCCTTGACACCGTTGCCCTGGCTGACGAGTGCGCGCCCTACCCCCTCGAAGTACCACCCGCGGCAGGCCGCATCCCGGGGACGCAGGGACGTACTCTGCAGCTGTGGGACCACCGGTTTGGCACCGATCTTATGTTTGTGGCGTGCCTACGCAAGCGTTAGCATATGCGTTATGAGCGCCACGATTAGCCCGTCGATCCTGAACTGCGATATCGCCGATTTGCGCGGCGAACTCACGAAGATCGCCGGTGCCGACGTCGCCCACGTCGACGTCATGGATAACCATTTCGTGCCCAATCTGTCCTGGGGTCTGCCGGTCGCCGAGGCCGTTGTCAAGTCGGGCATTCTGCCCGTGGACGCCCACCTCATGATTGAGGATCCGGACCGCTGGGCACCGCAGTACGCGGAGGTCGGTTGCCATTCGGTGACGTTCCACGCCGAGGCCGTGGCCGCGCCCCTGCGTTTGGCCCGGGAGCTGCACCGTCTGGGAGCGCGGGCCGGCCTGGCCCTCAAGCCGGCGACGGACATCGCTCCCTTCGTCGATATCCTCAATGAGTTCGAGATGATCCTCATCATGACGGTCGAGCCGGGATTTGGCGGACAGTCTTTTATCGAGCAGATGATCCCCAAGATTGAGCGCACCCGCGCCGCGATTAACGCTGCCGGACTCGAGGTCTCGATCCAGGTGGACGGCGGTATTTCGCGCGCGACCATCGAGCGCGCAGCGATGGCGGGTGCCGACAACTTTGTCGCGGGTTCGGCCGTCTTCCGTGCGGAGGACGCCCACCGCGAGGTCGAGGCGTTGCGCGAACTCGCTAACGCTCATACGCACTGAGCGCACACCTGTACGGATGAGCGGGACGAGGCCTAAGCCTCGTCCCGCTCTTGTCCTGCGAGCACGTGTCGCACGTGACGGGTGCACGTGGCACAATGGCTGGCGAGTACTCCGGGGTCGGTGAAAGTCCGAACCGGCGGTGATAGTCCGCGACCCGCCCTCACAGATTAGGGCGGTTGAGCCGGTGAAATTCCGACACCGACGGTTACAGTCCGGATGGGAGGAGTGCATGAGGTGCATCCGTGCGCCTGCTGTGCTACGCGTGCCCCCGGTGTCGGAAAGTTAGTCGTGGCATCTCGGAACAAGCCTCACGGCGCTCTCGCCGTGGCAGCACCGATCATCTTCCTCGCCCTCATGCTGGCGGGGTGGTGGCTCTCGACGACGCTGACCGGCATCGAAGCCTGGCGTCTGCCTACCCCTCAGTCCGTCGTCGCTAAGGGGCGTCTCGTGCTCGCCCTCCCGATGACGTGGGAGAGGGTTCGGATTACGGGTGCTGAGGCCATTGCGGGGTGTCTTCTCGGATCAGCCGTCGCATTGCCGTCGGCCTACGCGATTTACCGCTCGCGGCTGCTGGCCGCTGCGGTCGAACCCTTCCTCGGCGCGACGCAGGCGTTGCCCGCCATCGCTATCGCGCCCATCCTGGTCCTGTGGGTCGGCTATGGCTTTGTCGCCATCGTCGTTCTGTGCGCCCTCATGGTGTTTTTCCCGATCCTCGTTTCCACGGTGGTTGGCCTGCGTCATATTGACCGTGAGTTACTTGAAGCCGCCGCGCTCGATGGGGCCACGGGGTGGTCGATGGCCTGGCACATGGAGCTACCCCTCGCCGCGCCAGCCATTTTGGGTGGCCTGCGCAACGGCTTCGCGCTGTCGGTCACGGGTGCGGTCGTGGGGGAGATGGTCATGGGCGGAACCGGCCTCGGGCAGGTACTCACTCAAATGAGAAACAACGTCGACACCGCCGGGATGTTCGTCATCATCATCATTTTGTGCACGATGGCGACCCTCCTTTACACGATCGTGTACCGGATCGAGCGGTCCAAGCGTTACGACATCACGCAGTGAAGGAGAACCCCTTGAACACGTCTCACGTTCTTCGCCTCGTTGCCCTCGGCGCGTGCGCCTCGCTTGCCTTGGCGGCGTGCGCCCCCGGTGGGTCGGCCACTCAGTCGGGTTCCAAGGACGCCTCGAACGTCACGATCGGCCTGACCTACATTCCCAATATTCAGTTCTCGCCCGTGTACGTGGCCGACGCGCAGGGCATGTATAACGAGGCGGGTATCGACGCGACGATCCGCCACCACGGTTCGCACGAGGGATTCTTCACGGCGCTCCTGGCTGGCGAGGAGGACGTGGTGATTGCCTCTGGTGACGAGGTCGTCGCGGCCGCCGCACAGGGCCTGGACATCGTCTCGATCGGTCAGTACTACGCCTCCTACCCGGGGACGGTCATCGTTCCGGCGAGCTCTGAGATTACGACGCTGGCTGACCTGAAGGGCAAGACGGTCGGCATCCCCGGCGAGCACGGTGCGAATTACTACGCGACGCGCTCGGCCATGCAGGAGGCTGGCCTGGCCGAGTCGGACGTGACGATTTCGCCGATCGGCTACACGCAGCAGGCCGCTATCGCATCGGGTCAGGTTGACGCGGTCGTCGGCTTCACCAACAACGATGCCGTTCAGATGCGCCTGGCTGGTCTGGAGATTCGCGAGATCCCGCTCGATCCTTCCCATACTCCGCTCGTGAGTGCCTCGATCATCACGACGCACAAGTGGGCGCAGGCACACCCCGAGCAGGCGCGCGCCGTCGTGAAGGCGACGACCGACGCAATGAACGCGATTGCGGCTGACCCGCAGATCGCTATCGATGCCACGAAGCCCTGGGATGACTCGCTTGCGAGCGAGGATTCCCTGGCGAGCGCGAACGCGGTGCTCGCGGCGACTGTGCCCCTGTGGCTGGGCACGTCCGGTCACGCGACCGGCATGCAGGACCTGACCACGTGGGCGCAGATGGTGACTTTCCTGGACTCGCTCGGTGAGCTGGAGGGCCCCGTGGATCCCGCGTCGGTGGCGACGAATGACTACGTGAGTCCCGCCGAGGAACCGCAGTCCTGACTCCTGGCGGTGAGCCATCCCGAAGGACGCGCACGTTTGGACGTAGGGTAGGCGGGTGAGTACCGCCCCTACCGCGAACGTGCGCGTCCTTGAGCTTTTTGTCGAGCTCCTCGGTGCCCAACCGGGACGCACAAAGGCCCAGCTGCGCGCACTTCCCGGCTATCGAGGCCTCGCCGATGACGCCTTCGAGACTCAGTTTCAGCGTGATAAGGATGCGCTGCGCGACACCGGCGTGCTGCTGAGGATCGGGCGGGGGGAGCACTACAGCATCGACCGGGATTCTCTTGCCCCCGACATCGAGGTGGGGGCCACGGATCGCGCGCTACTCTCGCTTGCGGCGCGCGCGTGGGACCGCGGGGACGTTCTGGCCGCTTCCATTGATGCCAAGGCGGCAGCATCCTCGGAGGAGGAGGTGTCCGCGCCCGTGATCCGGCTCGGTTTGACGGGGCTAGAAGCCGCGACTGCTTTCGCGCGCGGGATCCGCGAGCGCCGCGTCGTCAGCTTTGAATATCCGGGGTCGGGGGGTTTGACGCAGCGTGCGGTGGAGCCGTGGGCACTGACCGTGCAGGGGCGGGCGCTGTACCTGTGGGGGTGGGACTTAGATCGGTGCGCGCAGCGCACGTTCCGTGTTTCGAGGGTGCGCTCGGGTGTGGAGTTCCTGGGGGAGAGCGGCGATGCGTCGGTCGCACCCTCAGGTTCGGCCCCGCGTGTCTCGTCGCTGGTGTCTCCGCTCGTGTGGGTGCGCTCAGGCAGCGCGGCGCGTTCGCTGCTCCTCGGGTACGAGGCCGTGGCTAAGACTGTCGATGAGCGTTCTCCACGGGAGGGCTGGGAGTCCATGGCGTTGGAGAATGGCGAGCTGGGCACGTGGATTGCCCGCCTGCTGCCGGTGGCTGCCGACGTTGTCGTGGTGGGCCCCAAGGTGCTTCGAGAGGCGATGTTGGAGCGTTTGCGCGCGGCGGCCGCCTGGGGAGGTGGCGATGCCTGAGAATGTGTCCCTTGCTGTCGTGCGTCTGTCCTCAATGGTTGCGTGGATTGCCGAGCATCCCGGCGTGCACGTGGACGATATCGGCGCGCATTTTGGCCGCACGCGCCGCCAGGTACGCCGCGACATTGAGTACTTGGCATCGGTCGGTGATTCTCTGCCCGGTGAGTCTTTCGAGGTGGACTGGGGACTTTTCGAGGAGGAGCAGCGCGTGTCGCTGCGCTCAACGTTGGGCGCGAGTACGCCCTTGCGTCTGTCCGAGGTTGAGGCTCAGGCTCTCCTGATTGGACTCTCGGCGATCGCGCCGCTTCTGGCGCCGGACGTGGCCGCACACTTGCCTCACGCTGCTCTCGTCGTCTCCGCGCTGGGTGGGCTGGGGGAGGCGGGCGGCTCGGGCACGATTGACGCGTCGCCCGCGTCGGCCTCGTCAAGGATCGTGGAGGTGCTGCGTGATGCCCTGGAGCGGCGTAAGCGCGTGTCATTCGACTATGTGTCGACCCGCGGCCAGGTCTCGCATCGCGTCGTCGACCCGTGGTCGTTGGAGGCCTCGGCGACGGGCTGGCTGCTGCGCGGCTGGTGTGATACAGCCCGCGCTCCGCGCACCTTCGCGGTGACGTCAATCTCGGATGTGAGGGTGAATGGCCCGCGTCTGCAGGCGCCGCGCCGGGTGCGCGACGACGCACCCGCGTGGAGGCTCGACGTGGATCGCCCGGCCCGCTGGATCGCTGACGAGTACGGTGGCACCATTGTCGCTGAGCTGAGCGAGGGCGGAGCGCGCATCGACGTACCCGTATGGAACGCCGAGTGGGGCTTGAGCCTCCTCACTGACATCGCAGCCCACGTGCGCGCGGTTTCTCCCGACCGCCGGGCCGAGGCCGGGGCACGTGCCCGCTCCATCATCGACGTGTGGACCCAGGAGGACCAATCGTGAGCCCGAAACGACGCCGACACCGCGCCACCGACAAACGGGTCGAACGCGCCGAGGAGCGCACGAGCGTCGGCGAGGGCAGTGCGGCCCAGCGCTATGCCGCCTTCCAGGAGCACGCCCGCGCGGCCTCGTCCCTGCGCGGACGCTGGGTGGCGGGACTGAGCTTTACTCCCGATCCCTTCCAACTCGACGCGCTCGACGCCGTCGAGGCGGGCAACTCCGTCCTGGTGGCGGCACCCACGGGCGCGGGCAAGACTATCGTCGGCCAGTTCGGTGCCTACGTGGCCCTGCAGCGCGGCATGCGCGCCTTCTACACGACGCCCATCAAGGCCCTGTCCAACCAGAAATACCTCGAGTTGTGCGATCTCTACGGGGCGGACAACGTCGGCCTGGCGACCGGCGACACGTCGATTAACTCCAAAGCTCCGGTCGTCGTCATGACGACCGAGGTGTGCCGCAACATGATCTACGCGGGGGCACCCCTGGATGACCTGGGTGTCGTTGTCCTCGACGAGGTGCACTACCTGGCCGACAAGATGCGCGGACCTGTGTGGGAAGAGGTGATCATTCACCTGCCCGCGCACGTGTCGATCATCGCCTTGTCGGCGACCGTGTCGAACGCGGAGGAGTTCGGGGCGTGGATCCGCGAGGTGCGCTCATCCTGCGAGATCATTGTCTCGGAGCAACGCCCGGTGCCCCTCTACCAGCACATGATCGTCGGGGAGGACATTTTCGACCTGTACGCGCCGACCGGCAAGCGCAAGCTCAACCCCGAGCTGGTGGCCGCTACGAACGACTCGAGGATGCGCGGCGGGCGCGGATCTCGCTCGTGGAATCGACCCGTGCGCGTGCGCCGGGAGTCGCGTCCTTCCACGCTCATCTCGCTGGATCGCGCCCACCTGCTGCCCGCGATCACCTTCATTTTCTCGCGCGCGGGTTGCGAGGACGCCGTGCGCCAAGTGCTGCTCACACGTATCACGCTGACGACGCGCTCGGAGGCGGCCGAGATCGAACGCTACGTCGACGAGGTCATCGCCCTGATCGCCCCCGAGGATGCCGTCGTGCTCGGTGTTGACGCTTGGAAGCGTGGTCTTATGCGCGGCATCGCCGCCCACCACGCCGGCATGTTGCCCCTCATGAAGGAGGCCGTCGAGCACCTGTTCTCCCAGGGGCTGGTCAAGATGGTCTACGCGACCGAGACATTGGCCCTGGGCATTAACATGCCTGCGCGCACCGTCGTCATCGAATCGCTGACGAAGTGGAACGGATCGGCGCACGTGTCGCTCTCCGCCGGCGAGTTTACGCAGCTGTCAGGACGCGCGGGACGCCGAGGCATCGACACCGAGGGGCACGCTGTCGTCTCCCACCGCGGGGGAGTGGCACCCGAGGAGGTCGCGGCGCTCGCGTCCAAACGTACCTATCCGCTGATCTCTGCGTTCACGCCGACCTACAACATGGTCGTCAACCTGCTGGCCCGCTCAACGCGCACGCAGACCCGAAAGGTCTTGGAGTCCTCGTTCGCACAGTTCCAGGCTGACTCGGCCGTTGTGCAGCTGGCCATGCGTCTGACCGAACTCGAGGCACGGCAGCACGCGATTGCTGACGACCTGACCTGTTCCGCGGGCGATGTCGGCGAGTACCTCATGCTGCGTGATCGCATCAGCCAGGCTGAAAAGTCGGGTGCGCGCGCCCGTAAGCGCGAGACGCGCGATGAGTCTCGTCGGGTGCTTGCGGGCGTACGCCCGGGAGATGTGCTCGCCCTGATCCGCGGGCGTAAGACACGCCTGTGCGTCGTCGGCGCGAAGGCGACGTCCGCCTCGGGCCGCGCCGAGGTCTCCGTCATCGCCGAGGACGCCGCCTGGCGGGCGCTAGCTCCGGAGGACGTGCGCGGCGGTATCGCCGTCGTCGGACACATGTCGATTCCTGGCGGTTCGGCCCTGCGACGCACGAAGGAACGTACCCGCATCGCTGGAGAGTTGCGCTCGGGTGCGGCCAAAGGGCGATACCCGCTGCCCACCCAGGCCTCGGGCGAGGCGGACACGACCGGGGAGCTGCGCGCGGCCATGCGTGCCCACCCCGTGCACCGCTGCCCTCGCCGCGAGGAGCATGCGCGTGCGGGTGCCCAGTGGGCGCGCTTGGGGCGCGAGATCGATCTTCTGCGCCGCTCCATCGACTCCCAGACGGGTTCGGTGGCAGCCCACTTTGACCGTGTGTGCGCGGTCCTCGAGCGCCTCGGTTTTCTGGACGGCGACCGGGTGACGGCGTCGGGGGAGAGGCTGCGTCGCATTTTCGGCGAGCGTGACCTGGTGATCGCGATGTCACTCAACGAGGGCGCGTGGAACGACCTGGACGAGGCCGAGCTTGCCTCGATGGTCTCCGCCCTGGTATACGACTCTCGCAGTGACGACGACGCCAACGAGCTGGCCCCCACCGGTGTCGGCATCCGTCTGCACACGGCGTGGGAAGAATCCTTGGGGACGCTCGCGCGCGTGCACCGCGTAGAGAAGCAGTGTGGGTGCGACCCGACGCCGTCCTTGGATGCGGGACTCATGTCTGCGACACTCGCGTGGGCGCACGGCTCGACGCTGGCCACCGCCATCGATGGGGCTGATATTCAGGCTGGTGACTTCGTGCGCTGGATGCGCCAGGTTATGGATTGCCTGGGACAGATCGCCTCCGCTGCGCCCGCGAGCGATCTCGCACGTCGGGCCGAGGCCGCCAAGGATCGCATCGGTCGCGGTATCGTGGCCTGGTCCACCATTTGACACTCCGGGGAGGTAGGCATGGGGCATCGGGAGATTTTGCACCGAGTGTCGTTCGCACATGTGTGCGGGGATGCGTTGATCGGAGCCTCCGCTGGCCTGGCCCTGTACTCCGCTTTCCCGCCGATCGGGTGGTGGTGGATGACGATCCCAGCGCTGGCCCTGTTCATCTCCCGCATCGACGAGGCCCGGGCTCCTCGCGCGCTCACCGTGACGGTCGCGTTCGGGATGAGCATGTGGCTGCCTCTTATCGACTGGGTCCCCATGGCCGTGGGCATGAAGCCAGCGTGGTTTGTCCTTGCCTTCGCTCAAACGCTCTTCCTGTGCGGCTGGGTCCTGTTTACGCGGTGGACGCAGCTGTGGTCATGGGCGCGCGGCCCACTCATGCAAGCGCTCCTCTATGCGATCACGTGGGTGGGCGTGGATGCCGCTCGTTCGCGCTGGCCGTGGTCGGGCTTCCCCTGGGGGTCCGTGGCTCTGCCGCAGGTGGATTCGTCGCTGGGGCACCTGGCACCCTATGGCGGGACGACCGTCGTGACAGCCGCCGTCGTATTCCTGGCGGTTCTGACCCGGCGCATGTTCGCCTACCGCGACGCAGCCGTGCGGCGTGAACATTGGTTTTCTCGCCCGTTTCTGGCCGTCCTCGTACTCGCTGGTGTTATCGCACCCCTGGCGATCCCGCTGTCGAACAAGGCCGAGGAGGGCTACCTGCGCGTCGGCGTCGTTCAGGGTGACATCGCTCTGCCGGGTCCGCGGGCCTACAGCCACCCGGGCGAGGTGACGAGCAATAACATGCGGGCTTCGCTCAGCCTGGCAGCCGATCCTGCGGTCATCGACAAACCGATCGACGTGGCCCTATGGGGCGAAGGATCGGTGGATCGTGATCCCGTTACCTTCGCCGATATCGGATCCATCGTTGATAAGGCGGCAGTGGCCCTGGATGCGCCGATCCTTATCGGTTACACGAACCTCAACGACCGTGACCGCGTGAAGAATTGGCTTGCGATCTGGCGCCCGGGCGTGGGAATCGACGAGAAAGCACGCTACTCCAAGCACGTGCCCGTGCCCTTCGGTGAGTTCATTCCCTTCCGCGAGTTCATCGCGTCCTTCGCCACCGAAGCCGCCCAGTCCGCCAAGGACATGGAGGCCGGGGATGAAACCCCGCTCATGAGGGTGCCTGCTCGCGACGGGCGCCGGGTTCCCGTGGCCGTCGGTATCTGTTTCGAGGGTGCCTATCCCTCGGTTATCGGCGAGGGCGTAGCCCGCGGTGGACAGATGATTGTCACGCCGTCGAATAACTATCACTTCCGTTCCTCCGGCGAGTCTGCCCAGCAGGGCCAGCTGCTGCGCATGCGGGCGATGGAGTATTCACGCAGCGCCGTCCAGTCATCAACGACCGGTCATTCCTATGTGATCCGCCCCGATGGAAGTGTGCTCGCTTCTACGGACACAGAGTCTGTGGCGACGCTGGTTGCCGATGTGCCGCTGCGTTCCTCCTTAACTGTGACCGCCCGGGCGGGGGAGACGTTCCCTTTCGCATTCATGGGACTCAGCCTGCTGATCGCTGTCTCGGGATGGGTGAGCGCGATCCGGTGGGGCATCGCCGAACGTGCAGCACGTGCGACCACTCGTTAAAACAGGCAGAATGTGGCTCATGACTACAAAGCAGCGTCTTTCTCCGTCACCTCAAGGCGACAACACCCTTATTGTGATCCCCACCTACAACGAGATGTCGACGCTGCCGACGATCCTGGAGGAGATCTGGACCCACGTCCCGGCCGCGCACGTCCTCATCGTCGACGACTCCTCGCCGGACGGCACGGGGGAGTGGGTCGACGAACGCCGCGCGGGGGAGGAACGACTGTTCGTCCTGCACCGGCCCGCTAAGTCAGGACTGGCCACCGCCTACGTCGATGGCATGGGCTGGGGCATCGAGCATGGATATCCGTTTATCCTCCAGATGGACGCAGACGGCTCGCACCGCCCGGTAGATCTGCCCAAACTGCTGTCCCGTATGGGCGGGCCGGATCGTCCGGACCTCGTCATCGGCTCGCGCTGGGTGCGCGGCGGCCAGGTGAATGGCTGGTCGGCCAAGCGCGTCGCTCTGTCAAAGGCGGGCAATTATTATGTCCGTTTTTGTCTGGGGACACCCGTACGCGATGCGACAGCAGGGCTGCGGGTGCACCGTTCGTCCTTCCTGTCGACGCATGGCATCCTGGGGCGCGTGAAGACGACCGGCTTCGGCTTCCAGGTGGAGATGACGGAGCTCGAGCGCTCACTGGGGGCGACGATTGTCGAGGTGCCGATCACCTTTGATGAGCGCATGGCGGGCGAATCGAAGCTCGACTCGTCGATTTTCGTCGAGGAGCTGGCGATGGTCACAAAAGGCGGCCTGAGCCGTCTGGCTCAGGCCGCGCGTTCGCTGTTTCGCAGGGATTAGCCCTTGCGGTAGGACCCCTCGGGGCGCAAGCGACCCTCACGGTAGGCGGTCAGTTGCTCGGTCAAGACGATCTCGAGTTCCTCGATGGAGCGGCGCTCCAGCAGCATGTCCCAGTGCGTACGCTGAGGCTTGACGGGCTTGTTATCCTCATCTTCCTCAGTTTCGCCGATAAGTTCGGCGGTTTGGCCACACTTGCATTCCCAGGTCGCCGGAGCCGTGGCTTCGCTGGAGAGTGTCACCTCGAACTCGTGTCCATTCGGGCACG
>ERZ1674246.55-NODE-55-length-31746-cov-13.967436_pt1 | contig 31746 bp, 41 predicted proteins | sample MGYA00581200_ERZ1674246 | MGnify/ENA primary metagenome ERZ1674246 (study PRJEB41354, sample SAMEA4873323) | human saliva metagenome | biome: human-associated habitat [ENVO:00009003]; feature: mouth environment [ENVO:08000002]; material: saliva material... | reverse complement strand
TAAAACAAGTTATAGGAAATGAAAAAGTCATGGAAATTCAAGAGGAAGAAATTAAACTCTTGGGATATTTAGAAGAAATAAGAGAAGAAGAACGCTTATATGCGAAAAAAGAAGATCAAGCTAGAGAAGATTCAAAGAAAGTTATTTATTCTTTTTCACCAAAAGAATTAAAATTTTCAATTTATGGCGATTATTTCGATCAAGATCTTCCCCCTAATCATTTAAGAATTACTTTGCTTTGTGATGGGCTTTACGGTTACCCGGATACTAAAGAGGTTTTAGCATTAACTGGGTTTTATGCACAAACTGGTAAGCCTGTAAATATAAGAATCAATGCTATTGTTACGATGATCGGTTTTGATGGCAAAAAATATAGCTGCGATGAATTTTTAGCTTTAGCAAAAACTTTTAATCAATAATGGCTGTTCGTAAAGACTCAAAAAACGGTAAATGGCTTGCTGAAGTTTATGTAAGCGGTAAGCGGTCGCGTAAGTGGTTTCTAACCAAGGGCGATGCGCTACGTTTTTACAATCAAGCCAAAGACGGTGCACAAAGTGCGGTTGATTCAGTGACAGTTTTAGAATCAAACGACTTGCCGGCACTAAGTTTTTACGTGCAAGAATGGTTTGACGTGCATGGCAAAACGCTGTCTGATGGTGAGGCACGTTTAGCCAAATTGAAAAACTTATGCGCAAACTTGGGCGACCCGCCCGCGAATGAATTTAATGCAGAAATCTTTGCCGACTACCGCAAACGCCGCCTTGATGGTGAGTTTTCGGTAAATAAAAACAATCCCCCGAAAGAAGCCACAGTAAACCGTGAACACGCCTACTTGCGAGCAGTGTTTAACGAACTGAAATCATTGCGCAAGTGGACCGCTCAAAATCCCCTTGACGGCGTTCGTTTATTTAAAGAGCGCGACACCGAACTTGCTTTTCTGTATGAGCGTGATATTTACCGCCTATTGCTTGAATGTGATAACTCACGCAACCCAGACTTGGGCTTAATTGTTCGAATTTGCTTGGCAACCGGTGCACGTTGGAGTGAGGCGGAAACGCTAACCCAATCACAAGTAATGCCATACAAAATAACGTTCGTGAATACGAAATCAAAGAAAAATAGGACCGTGCCTATCAGCAAAGAATTATTCGACATGCTGCCGAAAAAGCGTGGCAGATTATTCAATGATGCTTATGAATCCTTTGAAAATGCCGTTACTCGTGCAGAAATTGAATTACCGAAAGGACAACTTACCCACGTGCTACGCCACACTTTCGCCAGCCATTTTATGATGAATGGTGGAAATATTTTAGTGTTGAAAGAAATTCTAGGCCACTCAACCATTGAAATGACAATGCGTTATGCACACTTTGCGCCATCGCATTTAGAAAGTGCGGTTAAGTTAAATCCTCTTTTCCATCCCGCGCAGTAAAGGGATTCATTTTTAAAGAATCCCTTGTACTTTTCCTATTTTTTAGTGGCGATTAACTGGCGACATCATTTTATATTTACCTTTATATACTCTTATTTACTCTTACAACGCTTTGAAATTAAAGTAAATTGTTGTTTTTAAAAGGCTTGTTATGGGATTTAAAATCCCTCGCCTTTCGAGGCGTGCCAGTTCAAGTCTGGCTTCGGGCACCATTTCAAAATCATACCAGTGGGTCGTTAGCTCAGTCGGTAGAGCAGCGGACTTTTAATCCGTTGGTCGAAGGTTCGAATCCTTCACGACCCACCAATTCTTTCTTAAGTGGCGATAAAATGGCGGTTAGATTTCCATTTTTTACACTTTCATTCATAAATTATTTATCTTAGTGGCGATGCCGCCAATCATTAAAAAGTGAAATTAAAATTTCTTATTAACTATCACGTAAAAGATAAAAACACTTTATAAATCAATATGCTGTAATCGCCTACAAACTTACACAGATCTCTTTTAAGTGAAAAACACTGTAAAACCCCGTAAATTTTACAGTTAAGATCTCTATTCTTTCATTAAAACGATCTCTTTTACTTCAACCATTTACCCAATTTTTCAATCTGAAAATTAACTGAAAAAATGTAAATTTTTAACGCAAATTCGGCGGGGGAGGAAGTGGATTTTCCGTGCCTTGTATTTTTACGTGAAAAAATTCCGTGGGATTCTTTTGATATTGTTTATTGAGTAGATTTATTTACTAAACAATAACTTAGATTTTACGTGATGAATGTCGACTCAAATTGATTTCGTTGAGATAAAAAAAAGCGGGAGAATCCCGCCTTTGAAATCATACTGAAACTTTATTGATGATAGTTTCAATCTTCATTTTCTTTTTATTCAGAAGTGCAAAAATATCAGCCCAAACCCCTGTTGGTATTTTTCTTTCATTTGTTAGCCAAAATCTTATTCTTCGCGCGTCTGATAAGCCTAGTTCTTTTGCAAGATTTGTTTGCCATTGATCGCCGTATAGTGCCTTTCCGCACTCTGCTAGTTCGTCTGCGCCATAGTTTTTAATATCATCCGTTAATTTTGCATAGTGATAATAACCCAACCAAAATGCGCCTTGCGCATCAAAATCCATTTTATCTTTCGGATCGGTTAAGTCACTAGGTATCTTATCCATTAAGCGTATGATTTCATCTTGCGAGCTTGATTTAATTATATCTCCACGTTGATTCATCAGCCCGATTCCTTTTGTTGGGAATCGGATGATTGTGTTTTGAATATTTACCGGCACATCAACGCCATAAACGCAGCGAACTAATTGTCCTATTGAATACATGATTTCTTTATAATTCATTTTTGATTCTCCTTAAAATAAAGCCTCTTTCGAGGCTTGTTATTATTTTTTTCCGCCATCAACCATCACTACTGCAAAGATTGTTTGTTTTGGAGTTGTACTTGTAAAGCGACTATATTTATCAATCCAAACCCAAGATTCTTGACGTCCAAAGAATGTATCAATAATTTTTTGTACGTGCGCAATTTGTTCTACGGTTGCGCCTTGAGGGATTTCAATTTCACCAAGGATTTTAATGATATTATCAATAATATCATTAGCCCATTTGATTTGTTTTTCTGAACCGATTAATTGAGGTTTTGTGATTTGGATAGTTTGAGTTGTCATAATTGCCTCCTTTAGGCTTATTTCAGGCGCCCCCTGTGGGCTTCCTTTCTATGTCCTAATAATAGGACGATTTAAATTTAAATGCAAGCATTTTTTATAAATTTTTCAAAAAAAATAGCGGTCAATAGACCGCTTTGTTTAAATGTAAATATGTTATTCAATAATCGGCGTAAGTTTGCCTTTGATTGTTTTTGCTTGGCTTGCCTGCTGAGTGAATGTACTTGCTTGATCTGGCGGAGGTGAACCTCTGTGCGTGTGCGTTGCAATGGTGCTTGCGACTTCGCCCAATAGTTGAATGGTATCTTCTAGCAGTCTGAAAATATTTTGACCTTCTGACCCCATATAACTTAATGGCGCGACGATTTTATTTTTCTCGTCTGAAACGCGTTGCGCTAGTCCTACAATTTTTTCTTGCAGTGTTCCGCCTGTTCCTACGGTGCGATTGCTTGCCGTAGTGTCGTTGATACTGCCTAACACGCTGATAGTGTTATTCCCGCCAATAGTTTCCGTTTTATCGGAATCAATCGTCACATTTGACGTGCCGATTTGTTTTACTTCGCTGTCGGTTTCGATGTAGCGTTCAAAGGATTTATCTGTAATCTTCTGATCAGTTTCTCTAATCTTATTGCCTGCTGCATCGGTGCGTTCATACACTTCTGGGCGTTGCTGTTTGAGTTGTTCTCCAGGTGCAACACTTGGTACTGTTTTTCCTTGTGCTAACATCGTGCGCACAAAAGGTTGATCGCTTCGCCCATAAGCAAATCCCACTTCTACCATCGTGCCAACTTCAGGAAACGCAAAATCACCACCTTGTGACCCTGTACTTGTTACAGGTAACGGTACTGCAGGATAAACTGGCACAGTTTTATCCTCGTTTCCGTTTTCGTCCAGTAGTTGTAACTCAACGGCATACTTCGGACGAAATGGATCAGATATATCCCCGCCGCTTGAAGGGTCTGCAATGCCGACAACTTTCGCATATTTCGGCAAGTGATACCCGCCCGCTAGTTCGGGGAATGTTTTTTCCATTTGTCGGCGTTCCGGGCTTTTTTGTTCTGGCTTACCGTCTTTACCTAGATTTTCCCACGACAGCACATAATCATCGCCATGCAATTCCACTTTCTGAATTTTATTGCCATTAATAATCGCACCTGGACGAATAGCTGCAGTAATAGGAATCGTCATATCATTACTGCCACTGGTTAATGTCATGCCTTCGTCAAACTCAATGTTTTTACCCGCCCAGCGTGAATCTTTGTGCGAACCTACAAACAACGAACCATCTGGCGATTGTTGCCACATATAATCGGCGATTTGATATTGTCGCCCAATATTGGCTAAAAGCTGATAACCGCTGCCGTTATGTGTGAAAAGTGAAATTGGTGTATCGGCATAATCCGCTTGTGGCACTTTCACTGGTATTTTAGTTTGGCTGGTAATCCATGCGCACAAATCGCGCAACGTAATATGACGATGCGAACAATTTAAAGGCTTTTCAAACACGGCCACTTTTTCGCGAATGAATAATTTTTTATAGCCGTTTTCTGCGCCTTGTTCACGTTCCACAATGCCATCGAACCATTTGTAATAGTGATCATATTCGCCCATTTCAAATACCGCACTTTTGCCAATGCAGTCTTTATCTGTGCGAACTGTTACAAATCCGCGCCCTGTATTATTAAGCTCAAGAATAATTTGTTCGTCTGAAAGCTCTAATTCTTCACCGTCAATAATGCACGTTTTGATTATTTTCATCCGTCAATTTCCCCTAATTCCTTGTCAATCTTGCCCCAAAACGAATCGTCTTGCTTAGTTTGAGATTGTTCAGATTTACCGCCTTTTTCAACCGCACTTTGATTTCCGCCTTGAGCATTTGAGCTTTTCGCCGCTGGTGCTTTTTCCCCTTGTGCTTTGGCTTTTGGTTTTTTCTTCCGTTGGTCTTTCTTCTCGGCCACAGAATTCACTTCGCGCAAGGTGAATGATATAGCCCACCCTAACTGCCCGCTCTGTTCTGCTGCCGTCACTTCACCACTAAATTGCACCTCGCGCATGTTGACTGCCTCAGCAATCGTGCAAGATACTCGATATTTAGACTGTTCACCTTTCCCGTCTTCAGACTCGGCAAGATTAAATAAATCTGTTAACCACTCTCTACGAGCATATGGAATAAATCCGGTAACGTTTAATTCTTTGGCCTTTACGCCTTTATCGGATTTTTTTGTACTGGATTTTTGACCGCTCATGTCTTTTTCTTCGCGTTTGACTGAAACCGACATTAAAATATTGTTTAAATAAATTGGCGTGCCATTTAGTGCAAGTTGTACACTGGGATTACGTTTCGGCATTTTGCAACATTCCTCTAATATTTGTTAAATCTGTGCCAATAAACATCACACAAGCAGTAAACACATTACCCGCTGTCGGCACATTCAATTTGATTTTTGTTTCCGCCACTTCGAGATAATCCGAAACAGAAAACGCATACACATTCGCCGATGTGTTCAGCATTTCCTCTACTTTTTCGTTATTCGCTTTGTCGCGTTCTTTTTTCGCTTCCTTTAAGGCCTCAATCATTACCATAGGGTCTTTAGTTTGTGCGGCAACGGCAGCCGATGTAGCATTACGCAAAATGCTTTGCATAGTGCGGGCGGAACCTGGCGTAATGTCTGCACTATTGGAAAATGACGGACTTGCCATGGTCGGCGTTTTAATCATTTTTGTTTCCTGTAAGTTTTTACTGGATTTCGCATAATCCAACGCCTGTTTAAATGTCGGCTCTGGTAACAATTCGCGCACGTTTTCTAAGTCAGCAATAAACTGATCAATGTTGCTATTTGTCACCATAATGGCGATTACATCTTGCGTGCCTTTTGGGCGATTCGGATCGGCATAATCGACTAATTTTGCCGCCAGTGCTTTCACGGCATTTTCGGGTGATAAATAGTGATTGGATTTTTCTTTGATGCCGTGCGACCAATTATGCACGCCCAATTTTGTGCCACTTACAGATAACGAAAAAGGGGAAATAATCCCCTTTTGTGCGTTTTGTAGTGTTGTTTTTGCCTGTGGGGATAATTTTAGTTTTTGTTTTTGCCACATGTTAAAAACACCTGTTAATTTATTTTAAAGTCGTCCGGATATTGCTTGCGGTTTAATTCGCTATGGTATGCTGTTTCGCAATGATTCGGATCACGAAATAACCCATTGATGACACGATAAAGCACGCGCCAACGCTTTTTAGGTTTACTTTGCGTTAATATTGCACGGCGATAAGTACGACTTGACAAAGTTTCATCTGCCGCACCGCCAGTAAGAGCATTAAAAAACTGATCTGCAGCTATTAAAACGTGATAGCCCCATGTTTTTAAATTTTTTGCCATTTGTTAATATCCTCTTCGATTTTATCTAGATCTTCCATTGTTTGAGCCTTTTCAATGTGGGTTTCAAACCCTTGCTTAATGGCAAATAATTTTCCCATGATGATTGCAAACAAATCCGCTTTTTCAATTACTTTCTTTTTCAGCTCATCGACTGATTTTAAGTCATCGCGCCCTTCAAAAATTTCAGTAAGTAACATCAATGGCAATTCGTTTCGCGCCTCACGTTCTTGCCGGTAAAAACTATCAATTTCCGCTTGCGAATAGCCTGCAAGATATTGAGATTTAAAATTATCGGTTTTATTAGCGATAAGTTGCATTAAATTGTTTTTCCGCTTAATTAAAAGTTCTGTTTGCTTTTCTTTAGGGATAACCCAACTTTTACCGTCCCACTCGTGATCTTTAGTAGGTTGTTTTTCCACTAACGCAATTTTGTTTTTTATCAATACTGGAGTCTTATTTTCTAACTCCTGTTCAGATTCAATATCCAGTTCAAAATATTGTTCTAGGCTTTCCGGGGTAGGAAAAATAATGTATTCATTAATGTTTTCTTTTAAAAAATAGACTTTCATTTTAAATCCCTACAACTACCACTTTTTTAATAATTGGTTTACGTGCATTTTCAGGTGTAAGCGTTAACGATCTACCGTTTTTTGTTAATTTAAGCTCCATTGAAAAATTATAGTCACCTCCCGATCCCCCTGCATCTTGATCGCCAATAGATGTGTTGTGACAATTTGCAATTGGTGCTGATAACCACATGTCAAAAATTGTTCCAGCCCCCCATGATTTTGTTACACATACAAATAAAATACCAGTATCAAAAGGTAAGTTGACAGTAATCGCGTTATTGCTTGAGCCTTGCCAAATAACTTGTTCTATCATTTTTAAGTTATTAAGCGATTTCCCCAATGATGTTCTGACATCGCCCGAAGACACAAAGTCGCCATTGTGCTCGAAGATCCAGTTTTTATTTGTCCCATTATCTTCGATAAGGTTAATTACCCCTCTGCCGAACCCATCGCCAGCGCCTTGTTTGGTCGTGTAACCAAACGAAAATCCAGCGCCATAATGATTTTTCGAACGTACCAGACCTTTAACAAAGGGATGATACGTATTACGGTCTTGCGATCCCTCGGCGTTAACTAAAAACGGGGCGCCGCTGGTATATTGATTAGCATAAGCACCATACCCATAATGTTTAGATGAGATGCCAACTGAATACAAAATTCCAGTCATAGAATCACCAGCTTTATTAACCGCCCAGCTTTGATAGGCAACAACTTCGCCGTTATCTCCTAACGCAGGGAATGATAGATAGACGCGATTGCCTATATTAGGGACGTACATCATATTAAAACGACGATTATTCGCATCGTGTGAATTCGGGTGCGCCTCTAACTGCCAATAACCCTGAGACGTCTCAAATTGATAAGCGCTCCATCCCCCAGATGTATTTTTAGCCCTCAATGTACCATTTATAGTAGTATCACCTGTTTTAGGTACTCTACCTTCTGCATTCTTGTTTGCATTATCTGCAGCAGTTTTAGCTTCCACACCTTTATCGTAAGCCGTCTTAACCGCTACACTGGTTGCGACAGTTTCTGCGCTATTGCTATTTACTGCAGAGGATTTTTTATTATTTGGAATGTAATTACCCAAATTACGCGTAATTGCATCAATTAATGCTTTTAAGCCTTTAATTGCTTTCGGCGTTGCAGCCATATCTTCGGCATCTGAATCATAGCCTGAGAACAATTTTACAATGCCACGCTTAACAAGACTTGCAATAGGTAACTTGTGCGTATGTCCGAGTTTGTCTTTGGTGTTTTCGGTTGTGTCGTCCAGTGTTAGAGGATTCATTCCTAAAAACGGTGAAAGCAAGCGACGGTCGGTTACGTTGCCTTGGCTGTCAATGTCGGCAAGGATTTGCACATAATGCTGGCGATTTGCGGTATCCACATAATCTGCTTTTGATTGCGTGAGATACTTAATTTCGGTTTGATATTCGCCCGTTACGGTGCAATGATGCACGACATCGGCATAAACTGAGCATGGTAGATTGTTTGCGGTGAGGTTATAAAGTGCGGTTAAATCCATACGCACCCCTTCAACATAAGCTACACCTGGTTGAATAGTAAATTGATTACCTGTTTTACGTTTAACCAAGAAACCATCATCGAAGAATACCGCTCTACCATATAAATCACGATTGGTTAAACGGATTTTCTCATCAAGCCCGTGTAAACGCACCGTAAAATCAATTTGCCATGTATTAGCATTAACATTAATCCCAGTTAATGCTTTTGCACCTGTAAATTCTAAAAGGATATTTCTTGTAATACTGTTACCTTGTACAGCATTTTTATTACGAATTTTCTTTACTGGCGCAGTTTGCACAGCAACAGCAAGCATATTTTTTGATTTATTGATCAAGCCGATGAAATTGAAATCAAAATCGCCCACTTCCGTACCAATCGTCACCGAATACACCACGGCATTTTCGTTTATCACACCACTTTGTGATACGGATTGTCGGTGTACAATTTGTGCCGATGTCGGCATAGTGAGATATTGATCAAGATTGTTTTCATTTAAACCCGGAATATTGGCGAAAATAAATTCATCAAACTGCACCGTACCACGTGCAACGGTTTGTTCTGCGACGTAGCGTTCGAATTGTGGCGTAATTAAACTAGCCATAAATAAACCTCTTATTATTGTTGTTATTATCAGTTTACTTTCACATAAAAACTTTGATAATCGTGATTAAATTCGCCGTGGTGAATCGTCACACTTTCTTTTGTAATCACTTCAAAGGTATAACGCCGACAAGTGCGACCGTATTTTCGGATGATTAGATTCAATAATTCCGTTTTCTTGGCTAGCTGCGAATCGCTCAAGCGAATTTTGATTACATCCCAGTTTTCCACGTCGAACCGTTCTTCAATTTCTACATAGCCTATGCCTAAACGTTCGAAAATACGGATAAAGCCTGCTTTACTGCCCGCATCTTTTGCATTTAAAAAGGCATATTTCACGCGCTTACGGAAGAGTTCTAACGGCTCGCCCTCAAATCGTTCTAGGTCTCGTTGATAGGCGATTAAATTTAAAATGCGTTCACTGCAGTGTTCTTCATCTAAAATATTGAAGGGAAATTTGACCGCACTTAAAACATAATCCCACCATTTTCCGAATAGCACGGCGATTTTGCTTAATTCGCCTTTATCCATCCAAAAGGGCAATTTTATTTTCATTTTCTCCCCTTACTTTTGGACTGTGACTGATAATTGCTGAATGCGCGGAATAGATAAATCGCTTTGAATATCGCTTTGCCCCCATACGATAGATGCAATTTCGCTGATGTTGTCGTGGATTTCCTCACCTAATTTCGACCAGCTAAAACGGCTAAAAGGGTAAGTCCTTGTTACACCATAATTATTATTTTCGCGGAATGCACAGCGGATCATATTTTCCACTTGTTGTACGATTTCTTGTTTACGCACGTCGCCAACAAAAATGGACGGCTGAAAGTAAATTGCGCACGTTAAATTGTGTTTGGTTTCCGGCATGGCATAACAAATTAAATCGTCTCCGTGACCGTGAAAGCCCTCATCGCGCACGTGGCGATTGACTTTATCAATAAACGGTTGGCTGGTTACGCCTGTGTCTAACAACAAATAGGCGTTTGCCGTTCCCGGGCCACGTGGCGCATCGTGTTTAAAATAAATTCTGTCCACCGATAAGGCGGCAACTTTCGCAATCATGCCTTTGTAAACACTGTCAATGTGATGTTGGCCAACGCTGGAAAACTGAGTTCGATAGCGTTCGCGCAACTCGTCATTTGTTTCACGATCTGCACCTGGTGAGGTGAGCCAATTTTCTAAATTTTCTACTGCACTTATTCCGGCAATAGATTCTGGCAGAATACGGTAGTAACCTGCCGCTAAATTGTAATTTGCGCCAGCCTGCTCTGCGATTACTGGCACAGGCGCGCGTAACACACCTTTAGGAATGATGGTGTCTTGCGTGACAATCAAACGGAAGATCACATCATTAATACGCTCTGTCTGGATCACTGTGCCCGCTTTAATGGTGAGATCGGTTACATCGCTTTCTTTTTTAAAATGCACAACACCTTCTGCTTTTGTTGCTGCTTTAAAATCTATGCCCACTGCCCACGCTTGAATTTGTAACCAACTATCTTTTGCAGTTTTTACAAATAAATTTGGTAGAATTTCCGCGATTAAATGGTCAGTCAGCCACTTAACAGGCTTAACCGCAATGGCAGTAATTAATCGCCAGAATGGACTCATTCGGCTTGTATTGGTGATTAAGCCTTCTTCTGCGGTTAAGCGTTCAAATTCTTGACGGATTTGTGTTTCTTCTGTGGGTAAGCCGCTTTCCGCTAACATTTGTTTAAAATTTTCACTCATTTAAACGTAACTCCAATTCATCAAGTCGCCCAAATTCATAAGTTTCAGCTGTAATAAATAACTGGCCTAAACGTTCTTCGATAATGGAAACGGTACCAGGAATCAAGCGCACATCTTCTTCAACCAATAACACCATTTGCAAAATAATATCGCGACGAAAAATGCGAGAACGTTCCGCGATAAGTTGTGTCGCCAATCCACTTTCTAAAATGGCATGCTTGATGTCTTGCGCGATTGAAATTCGGTTATCACAAATTAGTGGTTGATTGCCGCTATCTAGCGTGATGTCTTCACCGGTAATTAATAAATCAAGGTAAAGTTTTTCCATTTATTACCCCGCGGCCAACTGTTCGCGATTGCGCATTTCTTGCCATACTTTGTTTCCATCGTTGCTGTTGATGGTGACACCACCGTAATTAATCGTTTTAGTGGTTTGTTGGTTTTGTGTAATGGCTTTGCTGACCGAACCGCTTGGCATTTTGGTTAATTGCGGTTGTGTTTGCTCGCTCAATTCAAATTTTGGCGAGGTGGTATTTAATGCGCCAAGCTGATTTTGCATTTGCAATGCTTGCGTACCGATAGATGCCCCCACGGCTGTCGCACTGCTTTGCATTGGTAAAGCGCCATCTTCCCATTTGGGGATCAGCGGGATATTAATGCCTGGCAATGAATTGGCTTTTTCAATGATAAAATTGATAACCGAAGTGAATGCATTGACGATACCTTTAAACGCATTTGAAAAGATATTGCCTAAAGCAGTAGCAATATTAGAAAAACTTTCAATTGGTTTGTTACTGTCCCAAAGTGCGGTTATCGCATTCCAACCATCAATCATGGCACCGATAGAAATCGCAAATACATCTGCCATAAACCCGAATGAACGTGCGACTAATTCCACGGCATTAAGCACAATATTAAATACGGCACCTAACGCATAGCCCATATCTACGCCGAATTGTTGGAAACTATATGCCGAATCGGATGCACTACCGAATAAGCCAATAATTCGCCCGATAGTTGAGCCGATGCGTTGCAATGCACTCCATACAATTGCAAAGGCAGAAAACAAAGGCGCAAAAGATACGCTAGCCATTTTGAATCCTTCGATAAAGCCAGCTATAAATGCCATAAATTGAGAATGGAATTTATAAATTACAATACCTAACCCAATCACAGCACCTACGACTAACATAACTGGGCTGGCTAAGAAAGAAAATGCCACACCGACTGCCGAAACAATACCACTCATCAGAGTAAGTGCTGCCGTTAGTCCTGTAAATCCAATCAATGCACCCACGGCATAGCCAATCCAACGCGCAATATTCTTATAAGCCCTTAACCAATTTGTGAACTCTTGCCCCATGTCAGCAATGCGATTCATCACAGGCTCAAGTTTTGCAAGGATCTGTGTGCCAATGGCGATTTTGATATTTTGGAAAATGGCAGTAAATCGCATCCATGAATCCGTTACCGTTTTTGATATTGCCATTGCATCATCAAGGGTTTTCATTTTGTCGATTTCAGCAATATCTGCTTTAAGTGTATCAATCTTCGGTAAAAGATTATTAATCACTTGTGCCGCCTCTTTAGTACCAAAAGCTTTTTGTAGTTCGTAAAGATTTTCTGAATTCAACTCGCCATATTTGCCTTTGATTTTTTCCAAAATATCAATCATCGGCAACATTTTTCCTTGAGAATCGAGGAAAGATAACCCAAGTTTTGATTGTGCTTTTACTGCGCCACTTAAAAAGGCAGCGTATTTTGTACCGGCTAACCCGCCTTCAAATACATTTTGCAAGTTACCAATAACGGCAAATTGTTCAGCAGTTTTAATGCCGTGGTCTTTCGCTGACGAACCCAAATTGGTGTAAGCCTGCATTAAGGATTCGCCAGATGATTTGAATTTGTTTGCGGTAACGGTGGCTTGTGCTGAAATTTGTTCAACCCATTTTTCTTTACCAATTTTGGCCGCCTCGTCACCAAAAATACCGTATAGCTGGGAAATATACGACCCCATGGCTTTAACATCTGAGCCAGTGGCTTTTGCAAGGATGTTAGACCCTCTGGAAAAGGCGATGAGTTCACTGTCATTTAAACCATCAATGGCGCGCGCAATTTCATTTGTAGAATTCACTACGTCCGTTGCCGCGCCCCCATAAGTGGCGGAAAAATCAAGGGCGAAATCAGTGATTTTATCTAAACCCGCTTGATCTCGCCCAGTGGCTTTAACTTCGTTCAATGCACGCGTAAAATCAATGGCGGGATCTAGGGCGTTTTTCATCGCTGCACCCGTGGCAATGACACCTGCAGCGCCTAAACCAATTCGGCGCATTGCATCTTCACCGCGTTTGCCTAAATCATCAATGGTTTTCATCACGCCTTTAAGTGGTGCGGAAAGCTGATCATTTAAGCTGATGATGTACTCAAGCCCCTGAATTGCCATTGTTTAATCCTAAAATACCTTGGCTATACCGCTTGCCACGGCATTTGCCTGTTGTTCGAAATACTGTTTATTTAGCCATATTGCGCGCGCTAAGTTGTAGTCGCTGTTATCTGCGTGTGGTAAATAGTGCATGCGTAGCGCAATAGCTTGCGATAAGCCATTGCGCTCTATGCTATCCACACGCGAGGCTAGTTTTTTACCGTAATATTAATTTTAGGTACTAATACCTCATTCACTTTTCCCGCAAGTAAACCTGCAAGACCCGGTACATTAATGATTGCTAATAAATCTTCTTTTTGCTCACGCGCTACAATCGCAAGTAGATAATCTTTGATTGGGGTCACCTTATTGTCAGTCGTAATGTCATTCATCATTTGATCATATGCGCTGTTGTCTCGGAGAAAAGTGAACTCAACCCCTTCAACATCGACTTTGACCGAATCTTTAAGATTGCCAGTAAGTTTATCTAACAAAGTTTGTGCGTTTGTTTTTTCCATTTTTAGTTTCCCTTTTGGTTTCTGTTTTGGTTATTAAAATCTTTAATACACTTGTCCATCGCCGTGTAAGCCGTGGTACAGGTTTCAATACGATCTAATGCCTGATTCAGCCCGTCAGCTAAATCGCCATTAGTTTTAATATTTACGCTTAACGGTCTACATTCGGTTGTTTGTGGGCAAATTAGCTGTAAATTATTTACTTGTGGCTCTTTGGTTGAGCACGCCAGCAACATCATCAGGCACGCGGCCATAAGTCCAAATTTTATTTTCTGCATTGTTTAGCACGTCCTTTAGTTGTTGCCGGCGTTGTTCGGCTTTTTTGTTAGCTTGATTGAGTTGCTCGGTTAATTCCGCATTTTGCGTTTCATACCGTTGCAACATCGCTTTGTTTTGTTCAATGGTTTGTTCGCTTTGTTTTAACAAAAGTGCAGTCGATTCTGCTTGTTTTTTGTAGTGCAGAGTTGAGCCAATACAGCCCACAAAAACGATCAAAAACGCACCGATGACCAAGAATTTAAAATTCATTATTCCCCCAGACAAATTGCCTTTTCTTTTGTGCGGCGCATTTGTAAGCCTTTTAATACTCGACCGCCCGATTTATTGAAATCAGAAATGTGATTGCACATTAATGTCCAGTCTTGCGCTTTTGCCGCACGATAAATCGTTGTAGGCAATGTCATGCCGTGTTTTTTACTGTAATAGCGCTTGATATTGCCACAGCCTAAATTAAAGGCTAAAGACACCATGGCATCATATTGCCCTTGATTCATTTCTCTGCCGTTAAAATCGGCGTTGATACAATTTTCTGCCTCTTTAATGTTGCGACGTAAATCGGCGGCCACTTCGTCAATGGTCAAAACTTTACTTTTATCTACGTTGTGGGTATTGCCTACGCCATTCGTCCATACATCGGCAGGGCATTTATATGGATTGCGCACACAGCCTTCTAAATTAACAATCATATAAACTGCTTGTGGGCTGACTTCGTTTTGCAATTCTGCTGGCAAATCTTTTTGTTGAGCAAAAAAAGCAGTCGCAACAGCCGCCGCAGAACATAAAATCATTGCACCAAATTTTTTACTCATCACTAATTCCTAATTTTTTCGCCTCAATTTTTGCCGCCAACATTTTGTAGGCTAATTCATCTTTACGTGCTTGCACGTCTTCTTTGTATTTTCGGTAGGCAATCCATACTGATGCCGCACCAAATAAAATACCGAATATTGCTGCCCACTCATTTAGTGTAAGTCCTGATACAAAAGCAACGATAGATGCAACAAAAGGCTGAGTACTATCCATTCTGTTATTCATAATAAAAACACCTTAAAGCATTTAGGAAACTGACCGCACTTGCTTTTTTATAATTGTTGTACGTCAGAACGGCCAGCACCTAAATTCGGTTAACCGATAAGATCACGTGTATCTTCGTCAGATAAATAAGGCACACCATTAATGCGCACGAAATCTGGGCTTGTGACAAAATATTTCAATTTTTTTGTGCTTTTCGCACCGCCTTTTGGGTCGATGTTAAGCACATCAGTTAAAATAATTTTATTGCCGTAAGTTTCCACTTTGTCACGCACACCGCCACGCATTGCGAAGAACGTGAAATCCACTTCTGGCAAGCTGCGATAACTGCCTGCACTAGCTGCCGCTTGTGATAATTTTTGAAAGTTTTTTGAATCAAGCTCAATTTCACCTTCTGCAGCTACATCACCGCTGACCCAACCATCAGGAATACCACGGGTTAAAGCCACAGCACTATTATCACTAATGGATAGATTCACTGATTCCACGTGGATCGGAAAGCCCATCATGTAGAAATCAAAACTCATTCCGCTGATTCGTTCCATTTATTAATCTCCTAAGGTTTCTAAATCTAAGAAAATGTTTGCCGTAATATCTTTCGGGCAATCGTAAGGGCGCACTTTGATATAAATAGTCACCTTGTTTTTGCTTTGCCACACAATAGTAATGGCATCATCTTTAGGTGGCATACATTCGCCTGGAAAATCCTTGCCGTTGATGGTTGCGGATTTGCTCATGTCGCGCATCGGTTTGGCAAAATAGCCTTGGTGATATGCCGTACTTGAGGTTGTGGAGTTAAAAGAACGGTCAGCAATTTTCGCGATAGCCAATAAACGTACTTTACGCGCGACTTTATCCACTACTCGGACGTTTTCGATCACTTGATAATCGCCGCCTTCTACGTCTAACGTGCGACCATCTGCCCAGTAGTAGCCATCATAGTCTGGATACCACATCGGAACAGAATAACGTGCAGTTTCAAGTGATTTTAAATGCGCAAGGGTAAGCTCATTGCCATCTTTGTCTAACGGTTTTTCGGCACTGCCTAGACTCACTAACGCACCTGTTTGTACCCGTGCAGGGCTATCTGCCACCGTCACGGCACGATTTGCCAAACGTCCTGCCAATACGCCCGCCTCATTGCCGAATAATAAAGGCACAAGGCAAACGTGATCGGCGACAATGGTTTGTTGCAAAGTGGTAAGTTTCTGCACATATTGATCCCATGTTTCACCATCAGATTGATCATGATTAATACCTTGTACAGCCTGGATGAAGAAAGTACGACGACCAAATTTAGCAAGTAGTTCTGCGTAGCATTCTTGCAATTTACCAATACTTGCTTTATCTACGCCTAAATATCTGGTATTGACACAATATTCAAAAGAGGCGGTTTGATTGGCTTTTTTCACACATTCGACAAAGTCATAGCCGTCTTCTTGTGCAATATAAACATGCGCAAACCAGTTTTGCCCCGCATTAAGCATTGCCGCACGCACTTGTTTTTTTAAGTCTGTATCGGTTTCGCCAAATACTTTGTCAAAATCGGAATCAGGCGTTAATGCCAATAACTTTCCTGGATTAACGGTGCCTACGCCGACAAACAAGGCGTGGCGTTCGATTTCCTTAGTTTCGCCACTTAACTGATTAAGAGCGTTAATTTGTACAGATGGGAACATTCTTTATTGTCCTCTTATTGTTGTTTTTGAGTATATTTTTGAATTTCCGCCAAAATAATCTTGGCGTTTTCTTCTTCACGTGTATCCAAGAATGGGCGTTTTTCCGTTGGAATTATCCATTGCGTTAAATGTCTACTCGGATTCATACCGTTCTTTTCTTCCAGTTTACGTATAATCAAACTGGCTTTCGCACGTGATAAGGTGCTGCGGATTTCGCTTAATGTCGGCTTGCGGCGTTTCGCTTTGCCGTTTTTTGTTTTACCGTTTGCCACGGTATAACCTAAATCTTTTAATTTCTTTGCTTGGCGCAAGGTGCAAGGGTCTGACCCAATGCCACCTTTATTTTTGCCTGGGAACTCCGTTTTTTTAAATAAGTGCGGAATTCCTTCTTGGTGTTCTTGCGCAATTTCGCCTGTTCGTTTTTGTTTATAAAACAATGCACCTTGTGCTTTTTCTGCTTTACTATTGGCTAACTTTGCAATTCGGCGTAGCATTTTTGCTGTACCGTTTTTTCGTTTCTTCCAACTTCCGCCCATCGGGTTACGTTGGTTTGCCGCGCTTTTCACTGCTTGGCGTTTAATCATTTGCAAAGAGCGGATTAAAATTTCACGTTTTTTCTTATCGGGTAAACTGATGATTTCAAGATCTTTCAAGAACTTCTTTAAGTCTTCTTTATCAATCCCCATTCGGATGTTCATGTTCAACCCTTACGACAACATCAATTTCTTCGGCCGTGAAAACTTCAATTTCATCTAAACGATAATTCACACCATCAATTTTTAATTCGCCTTCGCTATCTTCCATTGCCGTCAGTGGCTCACGGAAAGCGATAGTAAAGATTAAATCTGCTGTGTTATCGTCGATAATGTCTAAATCAAATGGGATTTCACTTTCATCCAATACATCGCGCATGGGGTCATTTTCGTTTACCCACACTTGAATATGCGCCATTAGATAAGCGGGGGAAATTTCGTTGAATGGCAAAGCCTCAAAGTGAAATACACCGTTATAGGAAAGGTGGCACACTTCAATGCCGTTTTCGGTCACTTGTCGCCCTTCATTCAATAATTTGCCCTCTTCAATCCAGCTGTAAAAATTCCCGTGGTAGCGTTTCGGCAGCTTGGTAAGCAAAAAATCTGTTAATTGCTGATACAACATCTTTTTTACAGCAGCCATACCGATCCCCGTTTTTTACCTTTTAATGTACGAATAGCGTGGGTTGCCTCTGCCAAGAGGCTTTTTTGCTCGGCCACATATTCACGGTTTTGGTGAATTTCGCGCCCTGATAAGGTGTTAAATTCCGGGAGTAACTCCGCTTTAGCGCGGGCAAATACCGCTTTTTTATAAAGGGTTTCGGCGTAGTTTTCGCCATTAATCCGCTGTGTTGAAATTTCTTGCACAGAATTGACCGCACTTTTACGGTAATTTTCTTCAACCTCGACAAGATCTAAATTAACGCCTTGCATGGCGGCAATGAGTGCCGTTTTCACCATTTCCACAGGAATTTGCAACGGAATGGCGCGTTGCTTTTGAAACTCTTCAACATAAATATCCGACCAAAAGCCGTTATTGGTGATGACTGTATCATCGTAATCTTGTGTTCTGCCGTTAAACATTGCCTTCCTCGCTGTTTTGGAGTGGGCGGGCAGTGAGTTTTTCAATAACAAGATCAAAATCAATTTGCTGTTTTTCCAAACTCAAACCCGCCACTTGGGGAAGACTGTTCGGGTCGTAATCGCCCGATTTTGCTAACGCGTTTAAACGCATGACACAACGCTCAATCATATTTTTTACACCCGCTTTCTGATTGAGTTGGAAAGCGCGGTTACATAACTGAATAGCCAGTACAAGGGTTTCGGCATCATCAATACCACTGGCTTGTACTTTGCCTTGAGGACTGCGTAAAAGCAGTGCCGCCGCTAATTTGAGCCACTTCGCTGTGACAATTTCGTGCAACTTCCACTGGGTCGCCACGTTTTTAAAAGTTTGTGAAAAATATGGCTCCACGGATTGACCAGCTGCGGCGGTTTTATCGGTCCAGTTGTAAATTTGATCGGCGACGAAATTCGGTAACGTAGATTTAAAACGCTCCGGAAGCGATTGGTTCTGCTTGATAGCAAGATCAGCCAATTTAAGGGCGGTATCAAAATCACCGACATCGAAAGAATAAATAATGCAATAAGCCAAATAATCATTCTGATAAACGATTCCTTTTGCCCAATACTCCTCAACAAACGGCATCCATTTAGGCAAAAATACATCCCGCTTGTACTCGGCTTTTAATTCAAAATTGGGGAAAGCGCGAATTTTATTGACGTCGTTCGTCAATGCGATGCAAAGCACTTCGTAATCCGTGCCGTGCTGTTGCACGGTCGCGGATTGTGCCGCCGAATCAACCACACTTTTTTCGATTTGCTGTAACGCCCGCATTTGCGCCTGAAATTCACGCATTCCCATTTATAATTAAGCCTCTTTATCTAACTTCACTTTGCTGTGATCGATTGCAACCATTAGACCCAAATCTTCCACAACATAGCCTTCTTGACGATAGTAAGAGTTGATAATACCTTTCTTATCTTCGTCACTGCGCAACGCGCGGCGCACGCTTTTCGCTTGTGTATATACGCTCAAGTTTTTGAGTGTTGTAACAACCGCACCACGTGCCGGGAAGTTTGGCGGGGTAATCGCATTCATTCCACCGAAAGAACCCATTAAGTTATGGGAACCTAACGCCGCTTTTTCGGTTGGGGTTAATCCGTGTTGTTTCTGAATGAGTTTAGTTTCTTTGCTGACTAAATCCGCTCCCACCAAGAACACCAAATCATTACGATCGCGGTGACGTTGGTGTAAGCCTTGTTTTAAGTCAAAGGCCAAATCGTCTAAGTTTGCGTAATCCGCACCGTCACCGAAAATCTTAATCTTACCGGCGGTTGCACCTTGGGTGAGGAAGTTTTCTGATTTTTGTTCGGCCAATAGTTTTAACCAACCTTTATTCACATCAGATAAGTCGTCTTTTGTGGTATTTTCAGCCACGCTTGCACCATGCCAACCAATTTGCAAAATATCTAATGCAATTTGGGTTTGTACAAACTCCGCGTATAACGCCTCAAGTTTGTCTTTGTGACGTGCAAAGCTGTCAAACATCGCCCACGGAATTAATACACCGGAATCGGTTTCCGCTAATTCGTAGCCGAATTGATCGTGGCTTAATGTCGCCAAATAACGCCCGTCTTTTTTACGGCCTGTAATGCCTTTTTCGTTTGCGCCGATCAATTTTTTTCCCTTAATATCTTCCACTTGGAACATATTAATTTGCTTTAAAAAGTCGGAGCGTTGTTGAATGTTATCGGCAAGATCGGATGCCTGTGGTGGCTCAAGACTAAAGCTCTCACCGCGTAATACGGAATCAACCGGCACGTTGTAGTAAGCAGCAACGGCGGCGGCAAATGCGTAATATTTCTGCATATCCATGGGTTAAATACCTTTTGTTAGTTTGAATTCGTGTGCACCGTTTCCTGCGGGTTCACCGTTAGGCACCGGAGTTACTTCTTTATTTAACGTATTGAACTGTTCTTTCAATGCGTTAAAGTCGTTTTGCAATTGATTAAATTGCTCCTTCGATACAGTTTCACTGCCTTTCTGTTCTTCCAGCTCTTTCTGCTCTGTCGGGTTCGGTTGTGCGGAAAAATGGCTGTCAATTTTCGCGCCCAAACCGTTTACAGCGGCAACAATTTGATCAACTTGTTTTTGATCCATTTCGTAGTCCTCTTTATTATTATTGTTATCGGATTTAGGGGTGGTTTCCGGCGCGGGTTTACCCTCGGCGGAAAAAGAAAAGAATTGTTTCAACGCGGCTAATAACGTGTTTTTCGCTTTTTCTTCTGCGTTTTCGGTTTCGTTTAGTGCAAATTCAAATTTGACAAATTCACCTGCCTGTGCGGTTTTCGGCAAATTGTTGCTAAATAGTTCTAACTTTGTTGTGCCCACACTTGCCGGGGTGTCGGTAATGCCCAAGCCGAAAAGATAGGCTTTTCCGCTATTGCGGAAATTCGGCATGATTTCAATACTCGAAAATAGCCCCATGCCATAGTTATTCATGTTTACTAATTGAGTATTCGGGGCAATGATGGCATAAAGTTTGGTTTCATTGCCTTCGTCTTCCGCTTTCACTTCTAACACTTCGCCCATGCTCATCCAACTACGATCATGTTCATGCCACAACAACGCCGCGTAATACTCTCGGTCGTATGTGTCTGCCATTTCGTGTAATTCTTTGGATGTAATTTGACGTCCGTCAACGGTATGACCGGATGTTGCGATACAAATAAAATCCGTTCTCAGTTTGCTATTTTTCATTTTTAAAAATGCCCGTGATTAATTAATTGCGGCTAGTTTTATGCAAAAAATGAGGAAAATCACGCGCCGAAAATTGGATATCGTAGGATATAAGACGTAAATGCTGTATACCCGAACATATCCAAAAATGACTATTAAAAAATCGCTTATTTTGTTGCCACAATACGCCAGACATAACAACAACAAAGGCAAGCATGACGGAACCAAAGCTAAGAAAAAGAAAGACACAACGCTATGACGACGAAGTGATCTACGCGGCAAAGTTTTTATATTTGAAAAAGTACACACCGAAAGAGATTGCGGCGGAATTGGGGCTAAACAGTGCCCGCCCTATTTATTATTGGGCGGAAAAATACCAGTGGCGAAACTTGATCAGCGAAAGCGGGATTGAAGAATTGATCGCACTGCGCATTATTACGCTGACGGAACGTGAAAATAAATCGGATCAGGAAATCAAGGAACTGGAAGCTCTGATTGATAAAGACTTACAATATAAAAAGCAACGGGCGGCGTCGGTTGCTAAGACGAAAAGCGCGATCGAAATGCGTGACGTTTCGGCTGGCGGTGCCGGCGGATTTGCTGATAGCGGCGACGGGCAGGAACGCAAACGCAAAGGCAACGTAAAAAATGACATTTCGCACATCACTCCCGAAATGTGTCAGCCGTTTATTGATTCGCTTTTTGGCTATCAAAAGCACTTGCGCAACAACAAGCACCACGACATCCGTAATCTTTTAAAATCACGCCAAATCGGTGCGACATACTATTTTAGTTTTGAAGCGTTGGAAGACGCGATTTTCACTGGTGACAACCAGATCTTTTTGTCCGCTTCAAAACGCCAAGCGGAAATCTTTAAAACGTACATTATCAAAATGGCGCGGCAATACTTTAATATTGAATTAAAAGGCAATCCGATCATTTTGAGTAACGGCGCGGAACTGCATTTTTTATCAACTAACAAAAATACCTCACAAGGTAATAGCGGCCACGTGTACGGCGACGAATACGCTTGGTTACGTGATTTTCAGCGGTTTAATGATGTTGCGTCGGCGATGGCGACGCACGCTAAATGGCGCGAAACCTATTTCACCACGCCATCATCCAAATTTCACGAATCTTATGCGTTTTGGTCGGGGGAATCATGGAAAGAGGGCGATCCGAAACGTAAAAACGTGATTTTCCCGACCTTTGACGAATTACGCGACGGCGGTCGGTTATGTCCTGACGGTCAATGGCGATACGTCGTCACCATTGAAGACGCGCTAAAAGGCGGTGCTGACACGTTATTTAATATCGAAAAACTGAAATTACGCTATAACAAATACGCGTTTAATCAGCTTTATATGTGCGTTTGGATAGACGACGCGGATTCCATTTTTACCATTAAAGAACTGCTTAAATGTGGCGTAGATATTACAAAATGGAAAGATTTTGACCCGAAAGCCGATCGCCCGTTTGGCAATCGTGAAGTATGGGGCGGATATGACCCGGCGCAAACGGGGGATGGCGCAAGTTTTGTGATTGTCGCCCCGCCCGCAATCGAGGGCGAACTCTATCGCGTGTTGGCGCGCTATCAATGGAACGGCTTATCGTATCGTTATCAAGCCAATCAAATTAAACAACTCTTTGAAAAATATAACATGACGTATATCGGCATTGACGCGACCGGGGTCGGGCTTGCGGTGTATGAAAACATCAAAGAGTTTGCACGCCGTGCGGCGACGCCGATTGTCTATAACCCTGACAGTAAATCGGAAATGGTGCTCAAAGTACATGATTTAGTTGAACATAACCTGTTGCAATGGGATCAAAACGAACTCGATATTGTGCCTAGTTTTTTAATGATTAAGCACCAATCCACAAAATCGGGCAACACTATGACATTTACCGCGGAACGCACCGTAAAAACGCAACACGCCGACGTATTTTTTGCAATTTGTAATGCGATTAATCGCAAATCTTTAACCGACAAACCACGCCGAAAAGGGCGCGGATGGAGAATAAACTAAATGAAAAAAGCAAGCCAAAAACCGAAAAACCCTGATGCAAAAAGTTTTTCAATTATCCCAATTCACGACCGCACTTTTTCGATCAGTGCGGCCCCCGCGTTGGATTATTTGGGCGTCGGTTATGATACACAATACAACTGTTATACGCCGCCAATTAATCGTTATGCACTTGCCCATTTACCGCACCAAAACGCACAACACGGCGGCATTTTACACAGTCGCGCAAATATGGTTAGCGCTGGTTATTTAGGCGGCAAGGCGTTATCCCGCATGGATATGCGCGCGCTCTGTTTAAATCTGATTCAATTTGGCGACGTGGGGCTATTAAAAATCCGCAATGGCTTTGGGCAAGTGGTGCGCTTGCACGTGCTTTCGTCTCTTTATCTACGCCGAAAACGTGACGGCGGGTATTCGTATTTGATGAAAAAAAGCCTGTATGATTCGGCGCAAGCAATCTACGAATATGACGAAAAAGACATTATTTTTATTAAGCTCTATGACCCGATGCAACAAATTTACGGTTCTCCCGACTACGTGGGCGGCATTCACTCGGCGTTACTCAATTCCGATGCAACCGTGTTCCGCCGCCGCTATTTTAGCAACGGTGCACACATGGGCTTTATTTTGTATTCTACCGACCCCGATTTAACAGAAGAAATGGAAGATGAGATCGCCAAGAAGATCGCAGATTCGAAGGGTGTCGGCAACTTTAAATCGATGTTTGTCAACATTGCGGGCGGCCACCCTGACGGGCTAAAAGTAATTCCGATTGGCGATACCGGCACAAAAGATGAATTTGCTAATATAAAAAACATATCTGCGCAAGACGTTTTAACCGCACACAGATTCCCTGCAGGTTTAAGCGGCATCATTCCAACAAATACGGCAGGATTAGGTGACCCCTTAAAATATCGTGAAGTCTATCACTACGATGAAGTCATGCCACTGCAGGAGATTATAGCGGAAACTATCAACAGTGATCCTGAAATAAAAACTTTGTTAAAAATCAAGTTCCGTGAGCAAAATTTTAGCAAATAAATTTACGTTCAAAGACTATACAAAATGCCAGTGTTATATATAATAATGATCACATATTAATTTTGTGGCTTTTGGGGAAAATGGCAAGAACAACAGATATTTATTGCACTGTTTGCAATGCAAAATCAGTAATTGAAAGAGCTGAACGCATACACAGTGAATTCACACGTTATTATTGTGCTTGCAAAAATCCCCAGTGCGGTCATCGCTTTGTCATGAATATGGAATTCGGACACACCACAAGAAGTAGTAAATTAACAAAAGATAAATTACTTGAACTAGTTTTAGGAAAACTGTCAGATGACGAGAAAGCCAAATTGAGAAAAATATTAGATGATGAAAAAAGCCGCTAGAAATAGCGGCTTTTATTATGCAGAAAGTAATCTATTTGTTGCTAGTTGAGACAAAAAGTTACTTCTATTCTTATATTCTGGATGAGTGGCAATAAACTGATCAATGCGGTGCAGTAATAACGCTGGAACCGTAATATTAATTTTTTCCGCCTTACCCATTAAATGAGATAAATCAACATCAACAACAGTGACAATAAAATCTTTATATTCGGGCTGATTAATATATTGTTCTATTGGGTTAGATTTAGGCAAATCTTCACCATCTTCTAACATCCCTTCAATATGAAAAGAGATTGCTTCTTTTGCGTTTAACATTGCTTCTGATAAGGTATCCCCAGCAGAAAAACAGCCTGGCACATCTGGCACAGATACCACATAACCATCACTTACTTTTTCGATACAAATTGGGTATAACATTTTTTCTCCTATTCTTATAAGGGGGGCTTTACAGCCCCGCTTGTTTTTTAATGCTTTTTTCTAAATGCCCCAAGTCTTTCCTTGGGTGTGGAATCGTGACCGTTCCCTTTTTTGTAGGATGTTTGTATTGATGATGACTACCTTTAACTCTATCTAAATACCAACCGTCCTCTTCTATCATTTTTATTGCTGTTTTACTATCCACTATTTCTCCCTCTTGTCTTTTGATAGTGGTTATTATACCTACTTCAAAAAATAAAACAACTATTTTATGGGTATAATAACCACTTTTTAAAAAATTATTGCAACATCCCTTTTTCTTTCATTTCATGCAACGACACATAAGACGACTTCAAACTGCCGTAAGGTGCTTTTGGCTCAAATAGCACCAACATTTGCGGTTTGTTATTTTGGTCTGTTTCCTCGCCTGTTTCGTTGTTGATGAAAGGGATACGTGAATTGGTGATATAAACGATTTCTTTTGCATTACGCACACACATATCAAACCATTTTGTTGAGCCGTCCACATTGAGCAGCATCACCACCGTTTTGTTATGTAGCACACTTTGCTGAATGGCTCGTAACACAAACGGCAATGGATTACTATAAGGCGGATTCATCCAACAGTAACGCCCTTGCCAATCTGCTGTTAGCGTGTCTTGTTCCGGGCTGATAAAGTTTTTCACTTTGGTGTTGTGCTGCATGGCACACGCATCTAAATCAAATTTGATGTTGAAATATTGTTCTGCATAATGGAAAACCCACCAAGGTGTAGCCCATAAGTCTTTATCTGATTTTTTGGTATTGGATTTATTCATTTATTTTTCCTTTGATTTGTCTTTAACTTCACAAACAAGCGGATTATTATTTTTATCTACTGCCACAACAACATGACCGTTATCTGTGACTAAATAACCAACATTGTGAATACATATTTCATTGATTATTACATCAGGATAATTCGAATGCTTGTCTAAAATACCACCAGAAAACTGCACAATATATTTTTCTGCCAAACAAGGAAAAGCCATTAATATTGCAAACAGTATAATTGATCTTTTCATGATTATTTAAACCCTATGTATATTCACTTGCTTTCACAACCCTAAAGTTATCCACATATCTAATTTTTTCGCCATTTGGATGTGACCAGCGATAACCAAACACTTTAATTTTTAGTCTTCCATCTGGCATTTTCTTTAATATATTACAATGCATTAAAAAATATATTTTTGAACGACTATTAAGCGAATGTTCACATGTAAAATAATGTTCCCCATCCCATTCTTTAGGTTGTTCCTTACAAATTCTGTAACCCATACATCCTCCTAAATGATACACAACACCCATATAAACATCCCAATAATCCCACCAATCATTCCACTGGCAAGCCCTAACAAAACGTGGCTTATACGTTCGCGTTTTATATCGTCTTCTAATTGTTTAATCGCGCTGACAAAATAGCGGTTAATGGATTCTCTTGATTCGTTTTGAATTTTTAAACTCCGGTTAGTTTGTTGTAAGTGGATTGATAGCGCCCATACGTCTGCTTTTAATTTTTCTACTTCAAATTGACCGCACTTTTCCGCACACTTTGCCGCTAGAATTCGGCGAAGTTGTTTCTGTTTTCTTTTATTCATTTAGTTTTCTCCTATTGAATACGTTGGCTTTTATGAAAATCTTTGAGTTTTTGAAGGTTTCTCGGCACAGGGGAAAGCGACGTCATCATATTTTGATTCCGTTTCACTAACTGCACATCGTTTTCGGTGAGTGTTAAGGCTGTATATTTATCTATGGTTAGCCGTTTGTACTTGAATAAATAGTCTAATTTTTGTGCGCTAAGCGGGGCGCAGATCGATTGTGTCAGTAATTTGATCTTTTGCTCAATAATTGAGCGGTTACAGTTACTGACACAAGTCCAAGGCGCACTACGTGCGCTATTGTTAGCGGTTGAGCTACGCTCAACCATAGATTCTGTGCGTTGTGCAAAATCTTGTGGGCGTTTTTTAATTTGCCATTTTTTGGTGCGTGAGATGACTTGTTTAAGACTAAATCGGTTAGCCAGCCCAATAATGGCTTTACGCTGTTCACCATATTTATTCGCTGGCTTGGTTTCATAATCTAGCTTGATTGGTTGATCAGTACGTTTAGCCAGTGCCCCGCCTTGAATATCCATGTAGGCAGCATAATCATTTGCTATACCTGCTGCTGCTTGAGCTTTATCGATAATTTCATCATCTGCTTGACCACTGATTAATCGGCGCAATTCACGCCAAACAGAAATAGATGCGCCCCCGTAGAATTGGAACTGACGAATGCCCCAACGGCTCGCCCATGCACGAACGCGCAATGCGTTGTCGTGTAGGCTTAGTGTCGGGTCTTCGTCTGATACTTCGCCTGCAAGGGCGAAACCGTCAATATTTTTCGCAATGTATTTCGCAATGTAAGCCGTTGCGCTGCCTTTTGTTTTATCGCATTCTTCCACTTTGCAACGGTGTTCTGCCGCGCCTTTTTCATTGCCGTCTAACTCTAGGGCCTTTTGTTTAAATAATCGGATGACTTCTTCTTTGTGTTCTGCCGGCACGTAAGCTAACGCATGCCAGTGTGGCGTACCGTCTTTGTGCGGCTCTGCCACTCGCATACCATAAAATTTAATATCACGTTTTGCTAACAAAGCACGGAATTGTTGCCACACTTTGTTTAGATAGTTTTGCGTATCTCGTGGATTAACGCCCGACCATTTTTTATTGCCGTTTCCTGCGTGGAATGATGATGGCGCAGTGAGGGTTAAAAATAAGGCTTCATTGTTGTTTTCTTCTGCCCATTCCTCTAATCCGCGTAAACGGACCATCATTTCATTTCTGCGTAATGCTGGGTTAGAAGATGATTTCAAGAACATATCGAAAAGCTCGACCTGTTCTTCTGGGTTGTCGATGTTTTCAATGATCATGGCGCGCAAGTAATCGTGATTCTTGCGCTGTTGGAGTTGCCATTCCTGGAAACTTTGATTAGAGATATAACTGGCGGCATTGGCGCGCACCTCACCACAGGCAATGGCAACGTGTTCAACCATTCTGCGTTGCGTGGTGCGCATTTGTTTAAACCACCATTTTTCGCACGTCAGGCGAATTAAAGTACTGTCAATATGTTCGGCTTTGATGCGTTTGTCGTTTTCAATTTTGTCCCAGTGAGGGATTTTGAAACCCGCAGAAATGGCTATTTCACCACACCATTTATAAAGCTGATAGAAATAGCCTTGAACATCGCTCTCATTGTCGCTTTCGATGCCATTTTTTAAAAAGTGTGTGCAATCAAATTGGAATTGAGTAAATGCCGTAGAAATTTGATACGCCATCTTTTTCAATTTGCTTTCGGTAATTAAATAGAAAGGTAATTGTTTTTGCTTTTGTTGGATGCCGAACACTTGAAAACGGAAACCGCTGTAATGCAATTCGTTATAGTGTTTTGCGAGCCCTTCACGTGTTGGCACGGTAGAGAACTGCACGGCTTGTTGCATTTCATCTTTAACGGATAGCAGCCATTGTGGTGTATTGATGAACGCTTGCAAAAAATCTACATTCACGTTGTACTGTGAAAAGACTTTTTGTAAACGCACATCTAATACATCGCGCAAATAATCATTGGCGTATCGGCGTTGTTTATTTCCTAGGGCAAATGCAATCGACCCATCGTCTTTTACAGAACGATAGGCCTTAATGTAAAGTTTGCGGAAATATTCGCGCTGACGTTGACGAGGCAAGCTTTCAAGTGTCTTTTCGATAAACTCAAAATCAGCGGAATTAATGGCAAACAGCTCCAACTGTAAAGGTGTGTAACAGCTTTCATCAAACGGCAGAAAAGTGCGGTCAAATTTTTGACCGTTTTCTGCTGCTTGATGGCGCTCACATGCAACCACTGCCATGTGTGCATGTTTGGCAATGATCGTATTATCGCGTTGCTGTTCCCACATTTTGGTATTCGCTCTTTATTTTTATGAATAAATTTCATTCTAAATTTATTTAGATGAATTTAATTAATGAAACTAGATAAAAAAAGTGTTTATGCCTGTGCATAAGTCGCTTGAATTTCAGCGATTCGTTTTACTTCTGCGTAGATTTCTTCTAATTTCTTAGCCACTTCAGAAAGAGAAATAACATCCTCATCCATTAATTCACAAAGAATGAGCGTATCAACCACCGCGAATAAGTCTTTACAAACTTTCCCGCCTACTCGTTCATAAGTGCCATTTTCTTGTAGTTCAATTTTGTAAATAATGTACTTCTCTGTTTCGCTTAACTTAATGCTGTAGCGATTTGATAATTCGATAAAATGTTCTTGCATAATAAAATCTCCTTAATGAGCCAGCTCTTCGGCTTTTTTGGTTAAATACCCTACGTTATCTAATGCGATCACCATCTTGTGATAGATGGCACTGGCGGCAACTTCGTTTTGTTGTCTTTTAAACAACTCCCATTTTGTGCGATAAATCCAATATTTGTTTCGCCACTTTTTAGCCGCTTTCAAGCAGTTTTCAGTGCTTGGTTTAGTACTTGATTTATTTTCCATTATTGCCCCCTTGTGACTGGGTCAATATCATAAAAATCAGCAAGGCGAATAGATTGCGGGAAACTTCGGCGTAACTCAGTCAAATCCCTTAATCCTCTCGCTAATTTACTAATACCTTTATCGTTATAATGACAAAGTTTATCGCCGCTCAAATCAGGGCGGATGTAATCTTCTGATGGCTCAATATCAGCGACTGCCTTAAGCATTTCTCGTCTTTGAACAGTTAAATAGTTAAAAGCTCGCTCGACAGGATATTGGCTTAATTCCATTTGATGCATCACATCTTCGCTATTTTTAGCTTGCAGCAATGGCACACCTTGTTCTTTATGCCATTGTTCGATTGCACTGATTTTATCTGTCACATACATTGCCAAGCCCTCACTTTTTTATTTGCTTTTTTTGTTGTATGCTTGCCCTAAAATAAATAAACGGTTACTTAATTTAAGGATTTCACATGGCGAACGATCTGATTGAAAAAATAATTGAAGATATGCAAGCACAGATTCATCAGCAGCATTTACAACTGGCACTTCAAGAACGCGTGATGGGTTGCTTGTTGCGTGGACTTTCTCGCCACCCTGATTTGCTTGATGATGTGGAGAACGAGCTTCACATGCTGATTGATTCAACGTCTCAAATATCGCCCGAATTGCTTTATGTGCTTGTGCCTTTTGTTGAGCGTTTGGCGAAACGGAACTAGATTGTTTAATTACAGCCGAAATTTCTTTGGTTTGTTCAATGGTGATTTCACCTTTTTCGACTTTTTCTTGAACAAAGAATTTAAATGTTGATGTTTTAGTCATTGTCTTCCCCTTCTAACTAAAATCTTTTGGAAACTGACCGCACTTTTTTTAGTGCGGTTTTTTTATGAGCGCGCAGCCGCCTCTTTAACTAACGAAATCATGTTAATCAGGACTGAGCCACGTGGAGAGTCTTTTTCAAGTACGGGTAATTTCCCTTCTGCTCTAAGTGCTTTCACTTTGCTTAAAGATAGTCCAGTAAGCTCGGAATATTTCTTCATGGTCACGTAAGGCGCTGACACCTGTACATTCACACATATTGCATTTTGACTGGTCATTGTCTAAACTCCTTGATGTTTAAATAAGGACATATAAGGTTATTGGGTCATTTGACCCTTTAAATATACTCTGGTCATTTGACCCTGTCAATATAAATTTTTAGGTCAATTTACTAAAATGAAAGAATTTATTGGTGGCAAGGACGTAATATCTCGCATCATGGAAGCATATGGTTTTGCAAATAGAAGATTATTGGCAGAGCATCTCGGAATGCCTCACAGTACCTTTGGCACTTGGGCTAAACGTGGTTTTTTCCCTGCTGAATTGGTGATTCGTTGCGTCTCTGAAACGGGGGCTAGGTTGAACTATGTCGCCTTTGGAGAAGAGCCGATTTTTGATAAATCAGATGACTTGAAATATTTTAATGCGATTCGCCTAGAAAATGGAAAATCTTTCATAATAGAAAATAAACCCTTTCTTTTGCCATATCTACCGAATTTAGACGGCCGTGAAAGTTATGACAAAGTGTTTTGTATAGATGAAGACAATCACACCTATTTTGCGACTAGTGATTACGGCAATTTAGTGGATGGCGAATACTTCGTCATCGTCGAAAACTCCCATCTTATCCGTTATATCACTGTGCTACCTGCAGGAAAAATCCGTGTGGACGGCGGCAAATTCAGTTTTGAATGTGAATTGAGTGATATTGATGTGGTGGGGAAGGTGATTCTTAAAATGGAGAAGATGTAATGAAAGGAAAATGCAAACAAGCGTTCTTTTTATTTGGGGCACTTAATTTTCTTTTATTCTCCATTGTATCTAGATTTGTAACCCTAGAAGGGACAAATATTGGAAGTTGGATTCTGCTTTTCAATGCTGTGCTGACCTATATTATTTTGAAGGGATGTCCAGATACAAAAAGCAGCTCAAAATCTCAATTTAATGATGAATTCTTAACTTTGTGGGAATCTAAAAAACCTATTGAAGTCACTTTTAAAGCTGATCACGAAACAAAATCAACTTTGCACCGAGTAATAAGATACGTAATTTCTCCTAATAGCAACAATAAACTATTTTGTATTGATGAAAACAATCAAATAATTAAAATTGATGAAGATGACATTGAAACTAAATTGAT
>ERZ1674246.49-NODE-49-length-35407-cov-28.308186_pt1 | contig 35407 bp, 41 predicted proteins | sample MGYA00581200_ERZ1674246 | MGnify/ENA primary metagenome ERZ1674246 (study PRJEB41354, sample SAMEA4873323) | human saliva metagenome | biome: human-associated habitat [ENVO:00009003]; feature: mouth environment [ENVO:08000002]; material: saliva material... | reverse complement strand
TTATATTTGGTGGGTCGTGAGCGATTCGAACGCTCGACCAACGGATTAAAAGTCCAAATAATAAAATATAACTAATTGTTTCTAAACAGAGTTGAAGCCAGCTCCTTCAGTCTGATACAGTTTAATTTTGCCTTATCTCGGCACAAACCGGACACATACCACAGAACGAAAATCCAAGCATTTTTACTCAATTTGCTTTGATTTTCGTTTTTTCTTTTCAGAATAAATAAAGGAAAAGTAATGGGTAGAACAATTCGTAACGAACAACCCGATGGTTGGAACGGTTCGTATCTTCTTGAATGTACGCATTCATTAAATAGTCGGTCTCGGATTGATTACTTGATGTATTGCAACGTGTTGAAAACTATGTCTGACGGTCGTCTGAAAGTGTATGTTTATGGAACACGGTATCACTCAATTGAGGGAGGCCGTATCCGTTATGTAAATGATTGGCAGGTGTCTCCTGCCGAGAAATGGGATGTGAAAAAGTATGAGAGAAAATAAAAGTGACTGCACTCTTATTATCATTTTAATTGTTTTGACTGCTATTCTTTTTATCCCTATCGGAGGGGGTTCCGATAGGATAAAGGAACAAAGAGAAAGAATAGAGTTGTGGGAGCAGACAAAAAACTCTTCCGATCCTGTTATTCGGGAACAGGCTGAAATAATCAAGATGGATATCGAAAAAGAGTATCAAAAACGTAAATCTGATAACGAGGCGGACACCAAAAAAAACATGGCAGATACCAAAGATTCGGATAGCAATGAGCTTTCAAAACCGTTACGGCTTTTCATTTACTTTTCATTCCCTGCTATTGTGTTGGCGTTTGCTATTAATTTCCTCAGAACTAAACAAAAATGAATAAAAGGATACTTATGAAAAAAATTTTGATAATGACTGCCTCAATCTTTGCTGCCTGTCAACCATCGGTAGCCAACGGCATTTACCCGCAATATACAGCCTTAGTCGAAAAACATTCTGCTGCACAAAGGCTAGACAAGAATTTGGTTTGGGCAGTTATGGGACGTGAAAGTAGTGGCAACCGTTATGCCCTGTCTAACAAAAATGCACGGGGTCTGTTACAGGTTATTCCACCAACGGCCACAAGAATGGGGGTCAATCCCAAAAACCTCTACGACCCGGAACAAAACATCATCGCAGGTACACGTTACCTGCGTTTTTTATGTAACCACTTTCCTGACAAATCTAGTCCACATGGTTGCAATATTGATTTGGTGCTGGCTGGGTATAACGCCGGTGAGGGAGCTGTCAGGAAATATGGTGGCATTCCGCCTTATCGGGAAACGCAACACTACGTTCGCAACGTGAAAGAACGTTACGCACGATTGAGCGGCAATCGTACTGTTTTGGCTTCACACCCTGTTCAGCCTTTTAAGCCGAAGCCTATACCTGCTGTTGCCCGATCTGATAGCTCGTCTGAAAACATAGTCAAAGTAGCAGCCCAAGCACCCGTCAAACGATACGCAGAATGGGATGTATTTAAAGAGTTTTAACTGCCTTCGGGCAATTCTTATTACCGCTAAATGCGGTTTTTTTTTGTCTTTTAAAAAGGAAATGATGATGAATTACATCAAAAAAGCTGTAACCAATACACAAACAGTTGCAACAGTTGCTTTACTGGCAATGGCACAAACTGTATTGGCAGACGGATTCAGCGAAGTATCTTCAATGGCAGTAACCATCCGAACAGGTATCTACACCATTGTAGGGGTCGTGGCTACGATTTGCTTATTATGGCAAATGGCACAAGGTTTTGGCGGTCGTAAAACATGGGGGGATATTTTGGAAACCTGTTTATGGATTGTTGGTGCCGGTGGTGCGGTTGTTATCGCAACTTGGCTGTTCACAAAAGGCGGAAGCTTAAGCTTGTCTTAAGGAGGGAGTTTCTGTCGAATGAAAGAAGATATTCATACTGAGCAACCAACATTCAACGGTATGAATCGTCGTGCAATGGTGGCAGGTATTCCACTTCCGGCATTAGCCGCATGTGGTTTAGCTGCTGTCATATTAACAATGGCAACATTGCCCTTCCTCGAAGGAAGGGCTTTATATTTTCTGCTGCTACCTTTGCCGGTTTTGGCTTTCTTGTACACCATTAGTAAACACGATGATCAAGCCTTAAGAGTTTATTTCTACGAAACGAAATACTTCCTCCGACGCCGCAATGCCAAGATGTTTAACGGCACCAATACCATTCTCGCCACCAAATTTGGGAGACAACAAAGTGATTATCAGCGATTTTTTGAGCAACGCTCTAAAAGCGCAACCGGCACAGTCGGATTTTCTACCGAAAATCTGCCAACACGTTACAAACAACATCGTTAATTACAAAACGGGACATCTCGCCTTCGTCATCCGTATGGAAGGTCTTCCGTTTGACGGTGTGGACGACAAACACTTGTTCACGCAGTTTGTATCGTTACGAAACGTACTTGCCGGTATGGGCAAAACATTGGGTAACCGTTTGGCGGTGTGGGGAACTCTTCAACGCCAAAAAATTGTATTTGACCGCGAATACGCATTTCAAACGGCTTTTTGCCAGCAATTTGCCGATAAATATCTGAAACGTTTTCAAGAAGTGGATTATTTTGAAAACGTGTTCCATTTGACGGTTTTGATTAAGACCGACTTTTTGGAAGCAGGTATTAAAGAAGCAGAGGAACAAATTCAGATTCTGATGCGCTCACTTGAACCCTACGATCCGTATCTTTTGACTGCCTATAAGAATGAAAACGGTGTTGCTTTTTCGGAGGTGTACTCATTTTTTGGCAGTTTGATCAATGGAACACGGGAAGAGATTCCTTTGTCTTTTGTCGATGCTTATCAGACTATTCCAGGAGCTAATCTGCATTTTGGTTCTGATTTGTGCGAAATTCGTTCCCAAAACGGGACTCGTAAGTTTGCACAAATGTTCGATCTGAAAGACTTTGGGATTAGTAAACCTAAAATCTTGACATCAATCTTGCGCCTACCTTGTGAGTTTACATTCACTCAAAGCCTTGTGTTCATCAATCCGTATGATATGCAGGGCGAAATTAAGAAACAGTTGAACAATCTGACATCGGTCAACGACAAGGCAACGGAGCAGCAGAAAGAGTTGGAACAAGGTCAGGGTTTACTCGTTTCGGGCGAATTGATGTTCGGCGACTATCATGCAGCGTTGGTTGTGTATGGCAATACTGCTGAAGAAGCGGCCGCAAATGGCGCTCGTGCTTATTCTACTTTTCTGAATGCGGGCGGTTATCGTTTTACTAAAGCAGGTCTTTCCGCTCCGGCGACATTTTTCAGTCAGGTGCCGGGCAGTAAGGAAAGACCTCGCTCTTTCCCGAAAACGACAACAAACTTTGCGACAACCTTCGGCATACACAACTACTCGCACGGTAAAAAACAGGGCAATCCGATTGGTGACGGCTCAGCAATTATGCCGCTGCAAACCACATCCAAGACGATTTACGATTTCAACTTCCATTTCTCAAATCTGAAGGAGGACAACCTTGGTGAGAAAATCGCCGGACACACACTGATATTGGGTGCAACCGGTACGGGTAAAACCACTTTGCAAACATCTATGATGGCGTTCACAGAACGCTTCAATCCTTATATGTTTGTGATGGACTTGGACAGAGGTATGGAAATCTTTATCCGCGCCATCGGAGGTTCTTATTTTGCCTTAGAAGCAGGTGTGCCTACCGGGTTAAATCCTTTTCAACTGCCTGATACACCTTCAAACCGTGAATTCCTGTACAGCTTGGTCGGTATGTGCGGAGCGGACGAGAACGGAAAACTGACGGCTACGGAAGAAAAAGAGATTCAGGCTGCTGTCGATACCCTGTTCAGTATGGATTATGAAAACCGCCGGTTTAGTCATCTACTGCAAAGCATCCCAGTTGTTCCTGATCCTAACTCACTTCGTATGCGCCTTTCTAAATGGTGTGAAAGTGAAGGTGGACGGTTCGCATGGTGCCTGGACAACCCAACAAACATGTTTGATGCTGAAAAGTTCTTCCGTGTTGGATTTGACCTGACCGATATTCTGAAGGACGACTATCCGCCGACCGCTCCGGTTTTAGCGTATATGTTCCACCTGAGAAATATCATGATGGACAAAGTTGCTAAAGAAGACGGCATTCTCGCTTCCATCATTGAAGAATTTTGGTATGCGGCACGTTTTGAGGCATTGCAGGACATCATGCTCAAGATTCTGAAAACCGACCGTAAACGCGGCGGCTGGTTGATTTTGGTGTCGCAATCACCGGAAGATGCGATTTCTTGTCCTATTTTCCCGGCGATTGTGCAACAAACGCCAACTAAAATCTTTCTGCCGAATCCTGATGCCGAATTTGAAAACAGCTACGAACGTTGCGGCCTGACGCTAAAAGAGTTTGAGGAACTTTCCAAACTCTCGTTGGAAAGCCGCACATTCTTGGTTAAGCAGTCGAAACAGTCGGCATTTGCCATGCTGGATTTGTACGGTTTTCATGATGAAATGGCTTTCCTGTCAGGTTCATCTGATAACGTTGAGTTGTTGCATCAAATTATGGAAGATGTTGGCAGTGAAAATCCGGATGTTTGGTATCGCCCATTTCTTGAAACCCTGCGAGAACGCCGTGCAGAGAAGAAAAATGTGCGAGCCGCATAATATTCTTTTAATTTAACGAAGGCTGTTTGAATTTCAAACGGCCTTTTTTTTGCCGCTTGATGCGGCTTTCAACAAGGAACTTATGATGAAATTGAATCTGAAGAAATTATCCGCTATGGCTCTTCTTGTTACGAGTTTAGCAGCTATGCCTTTAGCAGTTACAGCTAGTGGTATTCCGGTAGTTGATGGTGCAGCAGCAGCTCAACGCGCCCAAAACTTCCTTCAGCAGATGATGGAGATGGCTAAGCAACTCGCACAAATGAAACAGCAGTACGAACAACAGGTTAAGCAGTTTAAAGCGATGACAGGTTCGCGCAATATGGGCAATCTTTTGAAGGATACGCTCAAAGACCAAATTCCGTCCGAGTGGAGCGAGATTTATAAAGGCGCAAAAAATATCGACTATAAGTCTGTAATTAATAGTAAGGCTTATAACCCTGAAACGGCGCAACGAATGGCTGTGCATAACATGAAGGAGATGGAAAAAGTCTTTAACTCGATGGAGACACAGCTTAAATCTCTGTCGCGCTTGATGGACGAAGTCAACAATACACAAGACATCAAAGCCGCTACTGACCTGCAAAACCGTATTTCTGTGGAACAGGCAAAAATCGCCAACAATCAAACCAAGCTGGATATGCTCGATCGGTTGTATAAACGACAACAAGAAATCGAACAGCGCCAGTATGCTTCCCGTGAAGAATGTATGGCACGTCATATCCGTGATCGCAACTATGCGGTCTGCAATCAGTAGTAGCTTTATCGTGCTGCATTCGGGAGTAAGCGAATGCAGCACTAAATAAAATAGGGCAAATTATGGAAACAACTTCTTATTTTTCCGAACTCGCCAACTTTCTACTAAACGGTATGGGAACTAATCTGTTCCAAAAATCAAACAACATGATCAGCGGTATTGCTCCGGTTTTTCAAATCGGCTTTGGGATTTATATCCTGTTGATCGCGTTTGACTATTACAAACGGGGGTTTGATGAAAATGTCGTGGATTTGGGTAAGCGCATGATCGGCTGGTTGCTGATTATCGCTTTTGCGTTCAATTCCAGTCAGTATCAGAAACTCGCCAATATCATGTGGATGTTGCCCGAAAATCTGAGTGGATTGTTGGGGACTTCAACCTATACTGCAAGCGCGTTGGATACCCAAAGCAACAATATCTTAAAGATGATGGAGAATATTTTTGCGTATGCCTCTTCTTTGGATATGCTACAAGTATCAGATAAGCTGATGCTTTATATTGGTGGTACTGTTGCTGTTATATTGGCTTATTTGTTCTTTCTCATTACATTTGCTTATTACCTAATTGCCAAACTATCATTGGCGATGGTAATCGTCATCGGACCTATGTTTATAGGTTCAATGTTGTTTCCTGCAACACGGCAGTGGGGCATGAATTGGATAGGACAAATCCTTAATTACTCAGTTACAGTAGTGTTTTACGTTATTCTAGGTGCATTGCAGAATGATTTTTTCAAGAACCAATTAGAAAGAGCAGTAGTTGGAAAGATCGGATCAGTTGCTCAGGTAGTCGGCTTGATTCCGCTCTTTTTCCTATCAACAACAATTTTTATTTTGGTTGCCTGGAGTATTCCTTCGATTTCTTCCGCTTTAACGGGTGGGGCATCTGTAAACGGTTTCAGTCGAACCGTTATGTCTGTGGCAAGATGGGCAAAAGGTGTGAAACTTCCCGGTGGCGGGAAAGTCAAACCGAAATAATCCAATTTTAGGAGAATATGATCATGACTTTCGTAACTAAAATGCTTTGGTGGATGTTGTTGCTTTCTGTGGGCACATTGATGTTTATCGGTATGTTCGGCAACTTGATGGAAAGTTCTTTGGCCAGATTAGCCGGGCTATGTATCGGTTTATCGATTTTTGGATTATTTTTTAAACTGCTTGACCGACCAGTACCGGTTCGTTTTGATGATTAATACTCTAAGGGTTTAAATATGGATTATCGCAAGATTACTAAATTTGCTGCTATAACAGCCCTGAGTTTGGGCTTGAGTGCCTGTGCTGAACTGACTGACGGCCTCAGCGCCATCAACGGTACTTTGGCGGGCATTAATTCAGGTATGGCCGGTTCGGGAGCAGGGCAAGCTAAAGACACTTTGTCTTTAGGCAGTAAATCGACAGCTCAATACGAATTAAAAAACTTGAAAATGCTTGTTGTCCAAAGAGGTGGCAGTTATAAGGGGGCGATTCCACAGGCAGATATAACCTTTACTGGTGAGGCTTTAAACAAAACCAATCGTCTGATTGTGGTTAATGTGTCCGTTCCTATTTATGATAAACAGGGATATTATGTATCGGCAGTATCAACCGACATCCACATACCTCCTAAAGAGAAAGTCAAAATTGACAACTTTCGTACAACTCTTTCTCTAACCGATGATAATCGTTTCAATATTCAAAAAACGCAATATCACGCAACAACCTATTAATCTATCTGAGAAGAACACCCCAATCGGGGTGTTTTTTTTGGGCTTATCGATTCATAAATCAAGGAAATCCCCGTGAAAACCATCCTTCTTCTCTCCCTTTCTATCGCACTTTGTGCATGTTCCGGAAAAAAGCCTCCTCAACCTCACGGTACGCCTTTTCCGATTAATTCAACTATTCAGCAAGAGGATAAATGATGCCTGACAATTCACAAAAAGCCAGCAATAACAAAATGGCTATTGAGTTTATTAATGCTGCAAAAGGTTTTGAAAGCGCAGAAATTGTGCGTGTTCATAAATCAGCAAAAATTGCATGGCGCATCAGTGGTGCGTGTCTCTTGATCACAGGCTTGGCAGTTGGAGCAGTAGCAGGTCTGACACCTTTAAAAGAGACACGGCCTTATGTAATCAAGGTCGATAACAACACCGGGCAAACGGAAATCGTAACGATGATGAAAAATCAGGAACAATCCTACGGCGAAGTTATGGATAAACACTGGTTGACACGTTACGTCCAACTTCGTGAAAGCTATGACTGGGTAACAATTCAGGATAACTACGATGCGGTTATGTTGATGAGTTCCCCTGAGATTCAGGCAGCATTTTCAAAAATCTATAACGACAATCCGCAAGCTCCGCATAAGGTATTAAAAAACCAATACAAGGTAGTCGCCAAAGTAAAAGCCGTGACTTTTATTGGTAGTACAGCGCAAGTCCGTTTTGAAAAACGTATGGTACCGATTTCGGGAGATTTAAATCAGGAAATTCCTGTTCAAAGCATGATCGCAACTATCGGCTACGAATATGCGAACCAGCCTATGAGTGAGGAAGCCCGCCGTATCAATCCATTGGGCTTTATTGTCAAAAGTTATCGCGTCGATCCGGAAACTGCGCCATAACAGAAAGGGTTAACGATGAATGTAAAAATGAAACTGACAGCATTACTGCTGATGGGACTTTTACCTGCTGTATCCGGAGCGGTATCTGTTCCCAAAGGGTCGGCTAAAGACGGCCGCATCCAAACCGTTGTGTACAACCCCGATGATGTTATTCATGTTCATGCTCGTATTGGAGAAGCTGTTTTAATCCAACTTGAAGATGGTGAATTGCTGACTGGTGATACAAGCGGCTTGGGTATGGGTGATACAGAAGCCTGGAATTTGGCAGTTCGAGGTAACAATCTCTATATGAAGCCGGTTGCTTCCGCTCCAGCCACAAATATGTTGATTACAACTAACAAAAAACGAACATATGCCTTCGATTTGTCGCTGACCGGCAAGAAAAATGGCAAATATGTTCAAAAGCCGACTTATTTACTTCGATTTGTCTATCCTGATACTGCGGAATATAAAGCGCGTGCCGAAGCTCAGAAACAGGCTAAGGCTTTGGAAAAAATCAAAGGAACAAGGCATCGATCCAGTGTTCAGTACAATTACAACTATTGGGGTAAGGGTAATAAAGCACTAGCACCGACAGCGGCCTACGATAATGGCCGCTTTACTTATTTCAGCTTTGATAACGGTCGAGAACTGCCACTGATTTACAAAGTTATGGCTGACGGTACAGAAATGTTGCTTAACAGCCATGTGGAGGGCGATACCGTGGTAATCCATGAAACTGCAAAACATTTTGTTTTGCGCCTCGGAAAATCTGTGCTTGGTTTGGAAAATCGTAGCTTCGATGAACAAGGCACGTTTAATCGAACCGGCACCGGCAATCATGATTTTGTCCGTATTAGTAGAGAGAAGGAAGGCAGATGAAATTCTTCGACAAATTCAAACGAAAAACTAAGCCTAATACCGTAGAAAACGGTGATTTTACAAAGCCTGAAGCCCTATCCCAATCTGTTCAGAACGATAAAATCGAACCCGGCATACCACTGAATCTAAATACTGCTACACCTAATAATATGCGTTTGGTTGCTTTAGCAGGAGTAGGCATTCTTGCGGTAGGTGTCATCGTATCGGGACTGATCGGGATGACGGGTGGGGATGAAGAAGCGGAAGATTCTCAACCAAAGATTGCTTCTGCTCCTGAAGTAACAGGGAGTAAAAACTTTGCCCAGGATAAAGCGGAAATTGCTCTGATGGATCAACAAGCCGCTTCAGATCCCGTTCCGGATGAGGGTGCTTCCGAGCCTCAACCGGAAGTGGCTTCACAAGTCCAAACGGGTGCAGTTCAACCCACTGTTCAACCGGTAGAGCAAGTACCCTACGATAGCACTGTTCAAGCCACACCATCTGAAACTACGCCTTCTCAAACCCCTAAAGACCGCAAAATGAGTGGTAATGTTTTAGTTAAGTTCGATAGTAGTATCTCTGACTTGGGCAGCACTTCATCTGAAAGTAGCGCACAACTGAATACAGGTAGCCCTCCAAGTTTCTTTGGGGGTGAGGATGGAGGTGGTGCTACACAGGGAGGTGGGGGCAGTTTTGGTTCGCGACTGAATGCGACTGTAACGGCTTCAGCCCAAGCACAACAACGTGGAGATTTGACATATCTGCTGGCCAAAGGAACGAATATCCCTTGCGGATTGGATACCAAGATCGTAACAACCCAGCCTGGATTTACCCGGTGTATCGTATCGAAAGATGTATATTCCGCTAATGGACAAACCCTTCTGATCGAACGTGGCAGTAAAATCATCGGTGAACAAACTTCCGCCTTGTTGCAAGGACAAGCACGAGTCTTCGTGTTATGGAATGAGCTGGAAACGCCGACTGGCGTAAAAGTGCCACTAGCGAGTCCAGGTGCAGGGGCTTTGGGTGAAAGTGGTCATGCTGCTTATGTTAAATACCATTTTTGGAAACGTTTCGGCGGTTCTATTATGATTAGCTTGATTGGTGATATTGGTGATGCTGTTGGTAATCGCCAAAATCGAACTTCGGGCAATAATAATCACATCTCGTATGAAAATACGAGCGAGGCCGCGCAACAGATGGCAACCGAAGCCTTGAAAAACAGTATCAATATTCCGCCAACCGGTACGATTAATCAGGGCTCACTGATTAACATCATGGTTGCCCGGGATGTTGATTTCAGCAAAGTATATGAGTTGGTTAATCCTTACGGATACTGATTCAGACGGCCTGCCCCTCCCGGGGCAGGTTTTTTTATGAAAGCCTAATTCCAAATGACACAAAACCCGACAACTTTTCACGGGCAGGCATCTATCCATTCAGATGCGGTTGTCCGCAACTTGATGGCCAAAACAGGTTTGGACGATTATCTCAACCGAGAAGGCGTAACCGAAGTACTGATTAACCGGGAACGCGAAGTCTTTTTGGAAACCTCGGCCGGTTTTGAGCGGATTGAAGACGACCGACTGACACTGCCGATTTTGACTCAGCTTGCTACCGCGTTATGTACCTATAACAGCAAACACATCAGTATGGAGCAACCTATCCACTCCGTTACTCTGCCTGACGGCGAACGCGGCCACATCATGATACCGCCGTCCTGCGAAGACAAAACCATCGTTTATGCTTTCCGTAAACCGTCGCAGACACGTTTTACATTGGACGATTACATACAGACGGATCGTGTTTCCCGTTTTCAAGATGTATCTGCCTTTGGAGCTTCAGCCGACCTTAATCTTGGCGAAATGGAAATAGACAACAAATATTTTCGGGATATTTCTGACAAGATGAAGTTACCACATGACGTACAACTTGCACCTTGGCAATATGAGATGTTGAATCACAAGGCAAACCGTAATATGAACGCCTTTTTTGCTTTGGCCATTAAACACAAACTCAATATCTGTATGGTCGGTGGCACCGGCTCCGGTAAGACGACCTTCACTAAAGCCCTGTCCGATTTGGTACCGTCAGAAACCCGTATTATTACGCTGGAAGACACGCATGAGCTTGACTTGCCCATGCACCTTAATCATGCCCATCTCTTTTACAAAGGCCATATCACGGCAAAAATGTTGATTGCCGCCTGTATGCGTTTAAAACCCGACCGGGTTTTCCTGACTGAGCTGCGTGGCGACGAGGCTTGGGATTATATCTCGCTCTTAAATACAGGCCATCCGGGCGGCCTAATGTCCGTCCATGCCAATGATGCACGGAGTGTCCATTACCGTATCGCCCAATTGGCGAAAGAATCGGCAACCGGCCGGACAATGGATTACGACTATATCCTCAACTCGGTTAAATCCAGTATTGATGTTGTTGCCTATTTTGAAAAGACTCATATGACCGAACTGTATTTTGACCCGGTTGAAAAATTTTATGCCATGCGTGGCCGAGTTTAAGGAAGAAATATGCCATACCTAAACCGTATTGAAGTAATGGGTAATTTGGGAAAAGACCCGGAATTGCGTTATCTGCCCAATCAAACGCCTGTAAGCAGTATTTCACTCGCCTATACAGAAAAATGGCGTGATAAAGCCAGTAACGAGCAACGTGAACGAATCGAATGGTTTAATGTTGTGTTGTACGGCAAACAGGCAGAAACAGTTTGTCGCTACATGAAGAAAGGTGATTGTTTGTGGGTTGCAGGTAAGTTGCAATCACGCCGTTACGAACACCACGGTGTTGAGAAGACTGTGTATGAGATTATGGCTGGAGAAATACAGATTATTCATACAAAAAACCAAAACGAAACTGTGTCCGGTTTGGAATATCTGTAAGTTTTTGAGTTCAAGCTGTAATCGTATGCCCGCTTTAAGCGGGCTATATTTTTTTATGGGGCATTAGAGAATGAAAAACAAGTTAATTGGGCTTTTGGCCATGCTGGGCATTTTTGTTCCAATAAGTTTTGCTGGTGGCATGTACCTAGGTAGTATCGTAATGGCGGCATGGTTGAATTTAAAAAGCGAGCCATCCGTTAGCATGTTGTACCACTATTGGAAATACTACGACCGGTTGAGACCTGGCGCTCAGACGGCCTTTGAAGTATCAGTCTTTATTGCTCTTCTGATTCCAATTGTAGTTGCCGTGATAATTTGTGCAGCAATGCTGATGAAACCAAAACGTGAACTGCATGGATCGGCGCGCTTTGCCAATCGTATGGAAATCACAAAGCATGGTCTTTTGAAAAAGAAATTTACGGGAGATGAGGAACCGGATTTACTGATTGGGAAATATGGTAACGATTATTTGCGTTGGTCAGGTAACGAATTTTTATATTTAGCCGCACCTACCCGGTCAGGAAAAGGCGTAGGTATTGTGATTCCAAACTGTCTTCACTACCGGGACAGCATGGTCGTATTTGATCCGAAACTGGAAAATTTCCTGATTTCAGGTGGCTATCGGTCTTCTCATGGACAGGATGTATTTTTGTTTAATCCGGCCGGTAGAATGCCTGAACACGAACGCAATCCGAACGCGCCTTTGGTTTCACACCGTTGGAATCCTTGTACCTATATTCGCAGAAATCCCGTCTATACCTACAAAGATGTGAAAAACATCGCTTCCATCATGTACCCAAAGCCGTCTAAAGATAACGGCAGTGCGACCTTTTTCCAGGAATCTGCACAAAACCTGTTTGCCGGTCTGTTGCTCTACATGGTTGAGACGGAATCGGAGCGCGACTTATCTTTACCTGAAAACAAAACCACGTTGGCCAACCTGTTCCGTTTGACGACACCATCGGATGGTAGAACGTTGGCAGAGTGGATTAAAGATGAAATGACATTGCGCGAACAACAGCCTCATACACAGTTGAGCCAAAACTGCCGCAGCCTACTGATGGGCTTTGCCAACGGTAACGCCAAAACGGGCGCAGACATTTTGGCAACACTGATTGCGCCTTTGGGCATTTTCATTGACCCGGTAGTCGAAGCGGCAACAAGTGGCGACGATTTTTACTTGGATGAAGTACGCAAAAAAAGGATGACGGTTTATATCGGTATCGTTCCGACTGAAACAGCCGTATTTTCACGACTGACGAACCTTTTTTTCAGCCAACTGATTACAGTAAACGTCGAGCAGGGTTTGCCGTCCAACAATTCCGATGCGCTGAAATACCAATGTTGCCTATTGATGGACGAATTTACCGCCTTGGGTGTAATTCCAGCCATTCAGCACGGTGTCTCGTATATCGCCGGTTACGGTCTGCGTCTTCTGCTGATTATACAAACTCCATCTCAGGTAACTGATCTATATGGACGTGATGCAACACGCACATTTTTCACCAACTTTGGCTGTCAAATTGTCTATCCTCCGCGAGAACAAAGCGATGCTGATGAATACAGTAAACTTATCGGTTACGAGACTTACAAAGCCAAATCTACATCACGGTCAGTAGGGAAAGGGGGAAGTCGAAGCACAAGTACCAGTGATCAACGCAGAGCAGTGATGAATCCGGACGAGTTGAAGATGATGCCGAAAAGCGACTGTATCATCAGCTTGGGTAACAGCCGTCCGATCTATGCCAAGAAAATCGTATACTACACCGACCCCGTATTCGCTAAACGGGCAAATTGGGCATTGCCGGAGATCCCGGTTTTAGATATTCATACCGATGTTAGATCACCCATCACTGTATCTAAAGCAGCATTCGTTTCTCCCGATGAGATGGATAGTTTCCATTGGAAGGATGCTTCAAACTCAGAAGAAATCGCCGGTGCAATCCTATCCTCGATTATTCCGCCGGATAGCCCGCCGGAATATATCAATGAACTGATGCCTGTACTTTTGGAAAATTGGGGTGAAGACTCACTGCCATTTATCAAGCAGTTCATAGGTGATAACGTCCAAGCCGGAGCATAAGAGAAGCGGTCTGTGAAATGCAGACCGCCTTATTTTTTATTTTTTCTATAAGGAAGTGGAAATATGAGCGACATTGACGACATCCGCAGTGCCTTGAGTTATATCGACTCACATGATCGCGATACTTGGTGGCAGGTTGGCGCGGCCGTTAAAGACGAGCTGGGCGAAAACGGTTACGACCTTTGGGACGAATGGTCACAACGCGCTGACAACTATGACAACCGTGCCGCCAAATCAACGTGGAAAAGCCTTAAACCGGGCAGCTTCAGTATCGGAACGGTGTGGAAGCTGGCGCGGCAGAACGGCTGGCAGCCTGCCAAGCCCTACACGCCGCCAAGCGTGGAAGAACAGGCGCGGCGCAAAGCGGAATCTGAGGCAAGGCGGCAGGCGGCGGAACAGGAGCGGCAGCAGACGCAACAGAGGGTGAAAGGCACGGCACAAAAGATTTGGAATAGTAGCCGCCCCGCTTCGTTGAGTCATCCCTATCTTGCCGCCAAAGGTATTACCAACCCGGATGCCATCGCCGGTCTGCGTCAAAACAAATATAAGGACAACGACAATCTGATTATCCCCGTCCTGTACGAAAATGAAATCGTCAATCTGCAATCCATCAACCAAGACGGAGGCAAACGCTTCTTGGCAGGCGGTCAGGTTCAGGGGGCTTATGCCTTTATCGGCAAGGCCGATGATGTGGAAAAAGTCGGTGTCGTCATGGCGGAAGGTTATGCTACGGCGGCAAGCATCTACGAAGCCACGGGCAAGCCCGTCATCATTGCTTTTGATGCAGGCAACATGGTTGCCGTTGCCGAACGTTTGGCACAAAAACTGCCTCAAAACGTCCCTGTTGTGATTGCGGTCGATAACGACGCTTCGCAAACCGGTATCAAAAAAGCACGACAGGCAGCCGCATTGTTGGGCGATCGTGCCACGGCAATACAACCTGAATTTTCTATGACGCAGATACAACAGTATCAGAAAGGCAAAGGCGTTGATGAAAAAGGCCGTCCCCCTTTACCGAGCGACTTTAATGACCTACACAAACTGGCTGGACTCGAAGCCGTTCGCCAGTCTTTTGCAGAAGGTGTCAATCTCGTCTTAAACCCTGACAACAGCCAAGATCAGGCAATCGTTGACGAATTGGCAGCATGGCGCGAAAGGGTTGAGAAAGCCAACAATAGCCGTACCGAACCTGAAAACTTGGAGAACCCCATGAATCCTGAAAACAAAGACAACATTCAGACGACCTCTTCTAATACAACCAACAGTATTGAATACGAGGGTCGAACCCAAACAGTCAATGAAACGGTTTACCGTGAGTCTGACTTTAAACATTACGAGTTGCATGATGCAACAACCGACATCATGTATCTACGCAAAACACCCGAAGAAATTCAACAAGACTTGGATAAAGAAGGTACGCTTAAATTCTATGAAGGTATAACACATGATGGACAACGCGTAACGTTTTATAAAACGGAGCAAGGATGGGAAGCACCCCTAAAAGATGAGTTTATTCAGGAAAAGAACAAAAAAGGACAGACTTCTACCCGCTCCGAATCGGAATTTACCGCCCCAAAGTTCGATAGGCCGTCTGAAACTGAACCAAACGCCCGCAAGGTCGTTTTAGACCTGCAATATCGTATCCCTGACAACATCAAAACGCGTTACCACAGCGTAGGCGGCAAATTCTATTCCGTTTCAGACCACAAAACAGTGCTGTTTGAAGATAAAGGCAAGGAGTTAAAAACAGCCCTTTCTGATCCGCAAACAGTCAAGGATATGTTGGAAGTTGTCAAAGCCAAAGGTTGGGACAGCATCAAGTTGTCGGGCAGTAAAGATTTCCGTCAGGCAATGTTTATTGAAGCCGCCGCCCAGGGTATCCGTACCAGTGGCTACAATCCGACTGCCGCTGATTTGCAGCGAGTGGAAGCGTTGCGGGAACGTTACGCGCAAAACGGCATTACACCGGAGATGGTGCGTGAGCAGGAAAGACGACACCCGGAAGTAGAGAAGGAACAGCCAAGACAAGAGCCTCATAAACGAACAGAACAGGGTAACTCTCAAAGCGAAACGGGGAAGCCTACACAGGAGCAGGAACAGCTTAAACCCGAGGGTGAACGTGAAGAGCGCATTCATACCCAGCCCGATGCTGCCATGCTGTCTGCCGCTGATCGACTGAAAGCGCAAAGCACACTGCCTTCCGACAGAACAATCAATGCTTCTCCTCGAGCTGATACCGATATTGACGTACCGGTTCATTCCATTGGTCGGGAAGAAGTTCCCGCCGAAGTCGTGCATCAGACTGATGATATGAAGGCGGCTGCGTTGAATACAGGCTTTGTTGCGGCGAAAGATCATTATATGCAGAAAGCACAAAAGTTGAGTAAGCCCAATCAAAAGAAACTGGCAATGTATGAACGCGGTGTGATGGATTCAATACGCGGGCTGGAAGGTGATGTACGCACAAAAGCCTTGAGAAACTACTACGAGCATACCGCCCAAAATATGTACGGAACGAAGCTGAAATTGCCCGATCCGATTCAGATTCCAAGTCCGACACAAGAGCAACAGCAGACGGCAAAAGGCCGGGAACAATACAGTCCTGAAAGAGGGCAGGATCCGGAAATTACAAGATAAGGAGGAAAGATGGAAGAGTATGCCGATATTTTGCAGGAAGATTGGAATACCCTACTCACTTCTGAAGAGCAAGAGGTATTTTTCAATCTAAGTCATGAAGAACAGGAGGCTTATCTGACCGCCTGCCAGTCTTATGAAGCCATGAAAGCTTATTTGGATAACCCGGAGTCTCCACCGGAGGCCAAACGGCTTTTAGATTTAAGTAGTTGGAAATAAACAGTAAGCCCTGCCGGAAATGGCAGGGCTTTTTTCTGTTTGGAGGAGATAAAAAATGACTGAGCGCAAAAAAAGCCATCAAGAAGAATATGCAGAAAAAATCGCCAAAGAACTGATCGAGCGACTTAAGCAGGGTACAGCTCCATTTCAATTGCCCTGGCTGCCTGATATGGGTAGAGATTTTCCTTTCAACCCCGTATCAGGTACTGAATATAGCGGTATGAACCGTCTAAATTTGATGATTCAAGGTTACAGTGATCCGCGCTGGATGACTTACAAACAGGCTCAGAGTGTGAACGCACAAGTCCGAAAAGGGGAGCGTGGAACTGGGTTAGTAAGGCTGATTACCCATACCGAGAAGATCCAAAAAGATGAAAAAGGAAAAATTATTCGAGACGAAAATGGAGAACCCGTTAAAGAAAGAATCCAGTTGGAGAACCCTTATTTCAAAAGTTTTACCGTTTTTAATGCCGAACAGATAGATGGTTTACCGGCATGGGAAAAGGCACCGCCTGTATGGATTGACCACGACCGTGCAGAAAAACTTCTCAAGGCTTCGGGCGCGGTTATCCATCATCGAGGCAATGATGCGTATTACAACCGAACCCGGGATTTTATAGTACTGCCCCCTAAAGAACGTTTTTTTGGGCAGGGAGAATATTACGCTGTTGCTCTGCATGAACTTGGGCATTGGACAGGGCATGCCGACCGGCTTAATCGAGATATGGGCGGTCGCTTCGGTGATTCATCTTATGCCCGGGAAGAACTTCGTGCCGAAATTTCTTCGATGATGATGAGTCGTGAGCTGGGATTACCGCATAATCCTGACAGACACGCCGGATATGTTGGCGATTGGGTAAAGGTATTGACGGAAGAACCTATGGAAATTCTGAAAGCCTCTCAAGACGCGGCAAAAATCAAAGAATTTATATTTTCTTTTGAAAAGCAGATAGAAATAGATCGGGAGCAGAATCAATCCATTGACCAGGCTACAAATACAACAAGGCCGTCTGAAAATGAGAAATTTGTAGAACCAGGCAATCAGACTTTGGAAGAACGCGTACAGACGGCAAAAGAACGTTACGAAGACAGATTTTCGGAAATTAGTGCCAATGATCAGAAAAAATATCGCCACTTAGAAGAAGGCATGGAAAAGTTAATTAAAGGCTTACCGGAGCATACACAGGCGCAAGTACGTTTTAATTTTTACCAAAGTCAGTATGAGCATATGAGCGTCAAAAACGAACTTGAACAATCCCCCGCACAACAGGAAATGTTTTATGGGAGATAGCTGCATAAAGAACATTTGAAAACCCGACAGGTTTGTACCTGTCGGGTTTTTCTTTTTATAAAGGATGGATGAGTGAATAAAACTACCGACAATGACAAACGTCAAGTCCTCCGTGTCTTTGGATTAGACGAATCCGAACTGGAAGCATTGCGTAAGTTGGCTGAAAAAGAATACGGTAAAGCAAGTGTTTCCTTGTTGGCCAAAAAACTTTTGAAAGCCAGGTTGGAGATACCGGAAGAACCTGCCCTGGTCAGTCTTCCTCCACCGAAAGGCAGTAAACGTATTACCGTCCGCCTGCCGGAAAAAGACCGGGCTTACCTTGAAGCAGCCGCAGAACAGCATAAATGCAGTGTCAACGATATTGTGCGCGATATAGTCCAATCACATGTTCGTAAACATCCCATGCTCTCTACGACCGAAGTCGAAATCTTGCATCAATCTAATTACCAGCTTGTCAGTATCGGCCGCAATCTAAACCAAATTGCCCGACAGCTCAATATGGGCGAAGGTGTTTCGCTTACATCAGAACAGATAAATGCCCTATCACAATTCATCAGGCAACATACCCAAAGGGTAAGTGACGTATTACGAACCAACCGCAAACGCCTGTCCGAATAGGAGTAAAGCTATGTCCCTGTACCGTAAAATAGACGATTGGTTTTTGGGTTTCAAAACCCGCTCCGTCCGTGCCAAAGATTCCAGCATCCCCATCTCAAAATCCAATCACCGGGCAAAATCCAGAGTACCCCTCAAATCAGGTAGCGGATTGGCCAACCTGACGGCGGCGGCTAAAAAACACCCCGAAGTCATGGTTAAAATCCCTAAAAGGCTAAGTCGAAACTCCAATGGTATGCAGGGCATACGCAACCATTTGGACTACATTTCACGCAACGGTAAAATTACTGTCGAAAATCACTCCGGTGAAAAATTAAACGGAAAAAAAGCCGTCAAATCGCAACTAGAAGATTGGCAGAAACTCAATATCCCCGAAAGAGGAAAACACCGGGAAGCCCTCAATATCGTCCTATCCATGCCTGCCGGAACACCGCCGCAGGCCGTCTTGAATGCCGCCCGCAATTTCGCCGCCGAACAGTTTGCCGACCATCAATACGTCTTTGCCCTGCACCACGAATCCGAAAAAGAAGGAGAACCCGAGCATCCCCATGTACATTTGTGTGTATTGATGAGAGATACCTACGGGCAACGGCTTAATCCGCGTAAAAATGATCTTTTTGAATGGCGCGTCCGTTTTGCTGAAAAACTCCGGGAGGAAGGTGTAGAGTGTGCGGCTACTAAACGGCAACACCGGGGAAAAATCCTCAAAGCTGAAAATGGCATAGTGCGAGCCATGAAAGAACGTGGTGCAACACCCCGCATCGAAAAGCAACGGCTGGAAGAATTAAACCAAGCAATCAAAAACCTGGAACGTCCGACACATCCCTACATTCAGAAGGTCATGCAGACACGCGGTTACATATTGGCTGAATATGGTCTTATAGCCAAAGAACTGTATAAGATGGGACACAAAAATGAAGCCAGGCTTATCAGTAGATTGGCTAAGGATATGATTGGGCAACCTCTAAACACTAAAGCACAACGGGAATACGATCAAAAGGTCAGCCCTCAAGTACAGCAAGAACCGCATATCTCCAAACAAACAGGTATAGAACAAGACAACGAACCTACTCGTTAAACAAGCAATGCAAAAGCCCGGCGGCCGTACAGACATCTGTACGGCCGCCGGGCTTTTTTGTTTTTATATTTTGTCAGGCTATGTAAATCAGTTTGCCTACTAGACAAATAGAATAGATAATTTGGTTATAGATAATTTAAGTCCTGATTATTTTAAATTAGCCAAACTCAAAAGTATTTATTTAATAGATAATTAGAGCATACCCAAATTAACCACCTTTATCCGTATAAGGAGCAACAGTGTTTCCAGATAAATATAATCTCAGCCTGAAAGAAAATATCTTTTTGGCCAAAAAGGTATTAGTTGCCCAAATCCACAATCTAAGCCGGTTTGAAAACTGTCAGACAACTTTGTTGCAGACAGAACAGATTATCAATGGGCAAAATGTTGCTTCGGCATCATTGGGTGATATTCAGACTATCTTAAATCTGAAACGTGCTTACCAATATGTAATGCGCCATATTTCAGACGGCCTTCCCGTTGATATTCCACTGCTAAAGAAAATAAACAGTATCGTTGCCCAAGAAGATTCATTAGCTCCCGGAGATTTTCGCACCGGCACAGTCGGCGTTACCCTAGTTGACGGATCGCGCCATACACCGCCCGCCATATCAGAAGTTGAAGTACAGAACCTGTTTGGTCAAATTGCGAACCGAAGCCGTTCGACCACCGAAACTGCTATCCGATCTATGTTGGCCTTTATGCGACAGCAAATCTTTTGGGACGGTAACAAACGAACGGCCACGTTGTTTGCCAACGCGCTGTTAATAGAAAAAGGCTGCGGTATTTTGGAAATTTCCGAACTGCAAATGTCTGAGTTCAACGAAAAACTTTCAGCTTTCTACCGCTCCGGCGATGATTTCGATGTTGCCGCCTTCCTGTATCAAAACTGTATTTTTGGTATCGACTATTGAGGCTGAACATGAAAGCAGCAAGAATCTACCAACGTGTCAGCACTGAAGAACAAAATCTTGAGCGGCAAAACGCCTTAATTGAGAAAGCTAAGGCAGAAGGTTACTACATTGCGGGGGTTTATAAGGAAAAGGCTTCGGGCGTTCGTGCCGACAGACCTGTATTGAACAAATTGATTGCCGATTTGCAAGAAGGCGACGTGATCATCGCCGAGCATATTGACCGTATTACTCGTCTGCCACTGGTTGAAGCAGAAAAGCTGGTAAACCGTATCCGTGAAAAAGGGGCATTTCTCGCCATTCCCGGCATTATCGACCTGAGTCAAATACAGACTGACTCCGATATTGCCAAAATCGTCTTAGACAGCATACAAACCATGCTGCTTAAAATTGCCCTACAAATGGCTAGAGATGACTACGAACAACGTAAGAAACGCCAAGCAGCCGGAATTGCTGAAGCAAAAAAACTAGGACGATTCAAAGGTCGTCAGGCAGATACTCAAAAGCATAAATTGATTATCAGCCTGCGCTCACATCACACCCTACAAGAAACAGCCAAGTTGGCCGGGTGTAGCGTATCCCTGGTGAAACTGGTAATGCGACAACATAAACAATCCCTAATTTCAGAAAAGGAATAAAAATGGCTACTTTAATGCAGAAAGACGCTTTGATTGAACGTGTGGCTTCAGTTTTGGCCATGATTGCGCGAAAAACTCCACGAAGCGAAGGCCGTACACCTGATCAAAGTCGTTTGGTTGCCTTACGCCGGGAACTGTATGCTTCAGAACCTGAAGATATCGATTTTGACGAAGTAGTGAGTGAGTGCAATCAGATTTATCAAAAGTATTCTGTCTAGTCAGATAAGGAAGGTAGTTATCTATGACACTTGAACAGGAAAATGAAGCATTTGAGAAAATATGGGACGATCTGATGGATGAACATCAGATTAAACCTGAATCACCACCGAAAGGTTTTGTGCTTGGGGGACAGCCAGGGGCAGGAAAATCAAATCTTATTAAGATGATAAATGCACAACTGAACGGAAATGTGCTGGTTGTGAATGGAGACGAGTTCCGTCGTTATCATCCTAATTTTGATGAGATACAGGCTCAATATGGCAAAGATTCTGCCAAACATACAGCCGAGTTTTCAGGAAAAATGACAGGTAGGGTTATAGAGCAAGCACTTAAAGAAGGGTATAACATCGTTGTTGAAGGAACTTTCAGAACGCCTGAAACGCCAATTAAGACTTTGAACGATATGCAACAGCATGGTTATCAAACTGCTGTCTATCTACAAACTGCTCCTTCAGAAGTAAGTTGGCAAGGCACATTAGAACGCTATGATGAAATGGTCAAAGCTGGTGAAACACCAAGAGCAACACCAAAAGAACATCATGATTTGGTAGTGGAAAAACTTCCAAAGAATGCAGATAGAGTTTTTCTTTCCGGTAAGGCCGATTATTTTGCTGTTTATTCACGCGAAGGTCTGATTTTTGACAGTAGAATCCATCAAAACCAATTGCCTGGTCTGGCGATTGACCATGAGCTTCATCGCAATACCCGATATCTAGAAAAATTGGAGTCTCGTGTTAAACAGGAGTTTGACTCTTTGAGTGCTTTTCAGAAACAAGTGATTAAGCACGCAGAAAAACTGATTGCTGGTTTACAACCGGCTAATCAAATTCACGCAAAAATCAATCTTTATGACAGCCAACTCCAACAGTTAGATAAGAATCCTCAACAGAATATGGATTTAGATATTGATCGCTAAATTATTAGGCCATTTGTTCCAAAGAAAAAACACCCTTCGGGGTGTTTTTGTATTCTAAACAAAAGGATGTTTGGTTATGGGAAATTTAAATCCAAATGAACTATAATTCTTTGGTAAAATGATTTCGTTACAAAATCAAATTATAAGAACTATGAGCGAAATACCAAAGAAACGCGGTGGCCGTAGAGACGGTGCAGGACGTAAAAGCAAGTCCGGTGAAGCAACGGCAGTTAAACGTATCCCGGTGTCGCTGATACCAACAGTGGATGCCATGATCGCTTTTACAGCTATGCCTCAAGGCAGCCTTATACCCATCAATCGGACAACACTAAAAGTCCCTTATGCTCTCGAGAAAATTCCCGCTGGCTTCCCATCTCCGGCGGAGCCGTATGTTGCTGACTATCTCGATTTTAACGAATACCTTATCACAAACCCGTCTGCCACCTTCGCCGCACGTTCCGGTGGCTATTCCATGCTCGACGCGGGTATCGGTAAAGACGATATTATGATCATCGACCGATCCAAAACGCCGAAGCACGGCGATATTGTGATGGCCGATGTTGGCAATGAGTTTACGATCAAACGACTGTACAAAGTTCCAGGCCGCAAGCCCGAGCTACACTCTGAAAATGCCTCCGGCGAGTACCCTGACTTTATACCTGATGACAGTGATACCTGGACAGTCGTTGGCGTTGTAACCTTCGTTATCAAAGATGTTCGTCAGGGAAGCTAAGATGTTTGCCCTTATTGATGGGAACAGCTTTTACTGTTCTTGTGAAAGAGTTTTCAGGCCGGAATTGAAGAATGTTCCGATCGTCGTCTTGTCAAACAACGACGGCTGTGTGGTTGCACGATCTACCGAAGCAAAGGCTTTAGGTATTAAGATGGGTGAACCCTATTTCCGTGTGAAACACTTAGTTTCTCAAGGTCGTCTGAAAGCTTATTCGAGCAACTACGAACTCTACGCGGACCTGTCCCGGAGGATGATGGAAACCATCGCCGGTTGTGTCCCTGCGATTGAAGTCTATTCGATAGACGAATGTTTCGCCAGTATGGCCGGTATCGAGAACCTCGCCGAACTCGGCGGCCAAATCAGACATCGCGTATTGCAGTGGGTAGGCATACCGACCTGCGTCGGCATCGCACCGACCAAGACGCTGGCCAAGTTTTGCAACCATCTTGCCAAACGTTACCCCGATCACTTTGAGGGAGTAGTGGTTTGGTCAAATTGGAATGAGGCTGTCCGCCTTCGTGCCCTGCGTAGCCAGGGTGTTGATGAGATTTGGGGAATTGGGGGTAGAATAGCGGCCAAACTGGCGGCGCAAGGAATTTATACCGCATTGGACTTCGTTCGGGCGGATACCGCTACCCTACGCCGGCGATACGGCGTGACGGTCGAACGGACGCAGCGCGAAATGCAGGGTATTGCCTGTGATGGTTTGCACCCCGAACCGCAAACAAGGCAGAATCTTGTCCGCAGCCGCAGTTTTGGAACGTGTATCGAAACACCGGAGGCGTTGCAGGCGGCGATTACACATCACATCAGCTCGGGGGCAGAAGCCTTGCGTCGTGACGGACTGGCGGCCTCTGCCGTTACCGTATTCCTACACACGGATTTTTTCCGGGAAGAAGCCCCTCAATACCATAAGAGCCTGAGCCGTAATTTGGCCGTGCCGTCAGCCGATACCATCATCCTGAACCGGGAGGCGCAAAATCTGTTGGCGAACGTTTACCGAGGCGGCTACCTCTATAAAAAATGCGGGATCGAATTACAGGGTTTAATGCCCGCCGGGCAGATACAGGCGGATCTTTGGCAGTCAGCAACTACCAACCCAGTTATGGAGGCATGGGACAAAATTAATCGCCGGTACGGTAAAGGCCGTCTGAAACTTGCATCAGAACTATTGGCCAACAACTGGGAAATGAATAGAGACAGATTGAGTCAGTGCTATACCACACGGTTTACAGATTTACCCATCGTTTGACGAAGGATAAGTTTCTTCAAAAGAATCCCGATTTTTCATAAATAAAAAGCCCGCCGTAGGGGGCAAGTGGAAAATAGGCGTGGCAGTTTTGTAGGTTGCCGAAGGTGCCGGAAAAGCTGCCTAAGTCTGTTTTCTACTTGGGGGCGTGGGGACGTTTCTGCCGAACTTTGAGAGGCGGTAACGGGGCTGCGGCGGGCGTTTTTTTCGTTAATTTCCCTTCAGCATATAAAGGTCGTCTGAAATCGCCGTTTCAGACGACCTTTATATCTTAGTCATTGTAAATAACCTGCTCTACCGTCCACCATGTATGCGGATAATTAGCCTTGAAATCTTCAATTTCCCATTGAATTTCTTCATCATCAATACCTGTATCATAGATATATTTTTTGTCAGAACCTATAAAATGTGTTGCTCTTATACAACCTTTTCTAATGCTTGCTTCAATTTCAGAAACATTTTCCAACATTAATAGATTAATTAGGGCTTCGGTATCCAGCCTCGTTTCAGTTGGAATTTTACCTTTTTGGCATTCAGAAAACATTTTGTCATAACCCACTTTTTTCACATCTTGAATCATCACGCTTCTTCCTTTCCTTAAAACAAGACCAACTGTTCTTCCAAAGTCAACAAAGGGGCGGTAATCTTCGTTTCTCTATGGTGTTGCTGTTCTGCATCGAAAGCGGCTTTTTTGTCAGCGACAATTTCAGCTTTCATATCGTCTTCAAATCCTCCACGCAACCAATGCACCGTCCGCCAAGCCGTATGAAATTCAAGTTTCAAACTGTCGCCATGTATAATTTTTGCGGGAATACCGTAAAAATGGCATTGCACAAAACACATCCACACACATAAAACATCAATATCTACTGCAACCGCTGCCATATGTAAGCTTGGAATTTTTCCGCTATCGGCGATATGTTCGGCGAAAGCAAGCAGATTCGCACCACTGCCACAACATGGCTCAAGTAAAGAAACAAATCTTTTATTCGCCAGCTTCTCCACCGTGTCAATTCCCGCCAGTTTTGCCATCACTCTTGATATAGACATTGGCGTAAAAAACTGTCCGTTACGCTCGTTCGACGCTCCCAAGTCCATATAAAGTTCGCCCAAAAAATCTTCGTAGTTTCCGACTTTCACCGCTCGAATACAGCCCGAAGCCAAAACGCCTAATAGCTCAGGAAAAATTTTAAAAGCCTCTTCTTTATATTGTCGGCGGATAACATGGTATCGCTCTTCACGATTTTCCCAATCTTCATCCTGAATATAGCTGTTTAAAATGGCAATCGCTGCCAGCTCGACGAAATCACGAAAAACATCAGAGGGTTTGTACGCAGCACCAAACGAATAAATACGTTTTTTCAGCTCTTTAACAGTGTTTTCCATCTTCTTGCTCCCTATGGTTTCAGACGGCCTTTACCGCCTGAAACCGTGTACCATTACCACCAACTGTCATAAAACACTGCTTGTCCCGTAGCTATTGCTAGACGGGCATTTGCAATAAAGTTTTTAGTTTCTGTAATGTCTTCGGGATATATCTCATCGTTACCAAAGAAAAAGCCCATGGTATAGCCATACATATCTAATCCCATCTGATAGTCCTTTCATAAATGTTCATTCATAAATAAACAACCATCGGGGGCATCTGCCGCCGTGTTGTGATGTCGTTAAAAATTTCAAAGCGCAAAAAGTCCAGACTGGCTTTGTGCGGCTTTCATCTTTGTCCGGTGCGCCTTCTGTGGCGTGGTGGAAAAGGTGGAAGACGTGCAGAGACACTTGTCTTGGTCTGGACTTTTTGCGCTTTGAAATTTAGACATCAACCAACAACACGGCGGCAGATGCCCCCGATGGTTGTTCAAACCTTCAGCCGCTTTGCGGCGTTTCCGCCTTGTTGGGCGGAATTGAAAAACGCATTTAGTGCGTTTTTTGGCACTCGTTGCCTATCCTGCGTTGTAGTTAAAATTTATTGGTACTTAGCCAATATCCTTTTTTGAGAGAAGAAGTACGCGCGGAGAGGAGGTATTTGTTGTTTAATTGTTGTATATGTGTTGTTGTTTAGTTGTATATACGTTGTAAATAGGTTGTACAGTGGTTGTTTTAATGTTGTATATGTTGTTTTATTATTGTAATAATGTTGTATTCATGTTGTAAATATGTTTGTATATTTGTTGTATAAATGTTGTTTATAGTTGTTTATTGTTGTAATAGGTTGTATTAATGTTGTATAAGTATTGTATAGGTTGTAAAATAGGTTGTATTAATGTTGTTTTGATGTTGTAAGAGGTGTGTATGAGTGATTTAGAAGATTTCATCAAATCGTATGAAAAAAAATTGAGTCCAGGGAAACGATCCGTACTGGAGCCTTATAAAGATGAAATTTTAAAAATGAAGCAGCTTGGGTTTACTGAAAAACTGATATTGCAGTTTTTGGCTGAAAAGAAAAATGTAAGAGTAAGCCAACAGGCATTAAATCGATTCATCCGTTCCCGGCTTCAAAAAATGAATTTAGGGGCTGAAATAAAGGCAGAAGAATCTCAAAATGATAATAAATTAATTAATTCAAAAAGCCCTGTTTCTCAACCTGAAAAGCAAAAAGAAACTTTGGCTCAATCCACTTCCGGAAAGAACAAATTTGATTGGCAAAATCAGATTAACCCAGAGGACTACAAATAAAAAAGCCGTCTGAATTTTCAGACGGCCTTTACTCAAAAAAATATTTTCCAATATGCCAAATCTTCGGGGCATCAGCAGTAAAACGGCGCTTCCTCACAGTTCGACCACTACAAATCCCCCCTGTTCTGCCTCAGCCAGCGAGTGTTCCAAACGGGCAGCATTAGCAGGATTTCCGAACAGGTACAGCGTCTCCTGTACATATTTCTAACGATTTATCCACAAAACCTGTACATATCTCTCCCTCAAAAAGAGTCTATATCCTCTCAAACGTCAATATCCATCTACATCCATCATAAATTGCACAAAAAGCAGTCAGGCGTGAGCCTGTAATATTTTTTGATAGTGGTCTGTGATAGTGGTCTGTGTATAAAGGCCGTCCTATACGGACAAAGTTCTATGTCCTCTAAAGCCAAAGTTCTTTGCTCATTATGTACAAACACAATATTTTCAGATACTTATTTTCAACATAAAAACCGATTTTTTAAATCTGATTGGGATAAAAAAGGGAAACGGAGCAGAAAAACAGCCGATCACATCTCTAATTTTTGATGAGAACAGGAAAAAATCACTTTCAGACGGCCTAATTACCGGCAAAAAGCGCAAAAAAAGCTGCCGGAGCAGCTTTGGGGCATGGCTGTGCCAACAGCCTGATGATTACTGTTTTTTCTTATAGTAATTTAGGAGATATTGACGGTGAGGGTTGTCAGGATTCCGTTGTCCGTCTGTATCAGGAGGATGAACGGATTGTTTGATCTGTGCCTCATATTCTGCCAGTACCTTAAGGGCTTCTGCTTTGGGTGTCGGCTGAGAGGAGATAGGCGATCGGTCGGATGCGTAGAAGCCTGCCCAGCCGTTTAGAATGGCTTTCCGCATAGCAGCTTCCAAGTCGTAATTTTTATTTTTGAGGTCTTTGAGTTGGTTGAGCAGGATCTTTTTCTGCTTCAGACTGACTGGCTTGCCTTTTTCGGCGCGCATTTTGAGGAAGTCATTCCAAAGATCGAGATTGATCCACTTTTCAAGACGGAAATTGTCGATGTCGAGATGGTAACGGCTGTTGAATTGCGGCACTGGTTTACCTTTGACAAGATAGCATAATTCTAACAGACGCTCTTTATTGAGCTGCCAGTGCATCCTGCCGTGTACACCTGCACGTCGGCATTGGATAACGCCTTTGCTGGATAGGAATTTTCTTGCCTTTTCATAGCCACGCCGTGTCAGTCCGAACTCATCGAACAGTTGGGAAGCGGTTTTATAAAACCAACCCTGACGTTTTGGTTCTTTATCGGCCACGTCGCTCCACCAAAACAGCCCTGACAATAATGTCGCTGCCTGAATATTGGAGCCGCACAAAAGCCCGAACTCGCGGTAAACCACGAAGTCCGTTGTTATGTGGTGGCGGATTTCGGCTGTGAGCATTGTTATTTGGTTTCAAACCGTTCCGGATAAAAAAGATGAACCTCCGTGAGTCCATCTTCTCTGAATAACTCAACCAGTTTTGCTGCCAAATCCCTATTCGGGATTTGTTTCGCTCTTTCAATTCTGGAAATATTCCCACTATCGCTGCCAACTAATTCGGCAACTTGTTCCAACGTCAGTTTTCGCCCTAGGCGAGCTAATTTTAAAGGTGAAGTCATAATCTGATTCCTACTAAAAACTTTTTTATTATGCGTTAAACGCAGAAAAATAACAAGGCTATTCTGCTTTCACAGCTTTGATGTATTTCACGCAGAATTAGAGAATGCAAGAATGGATATTGGACAAAACATTCGCGCTAGGCGAAAAGAATTAAAAATGACTCTTGAGCAATTAGCTCTTGAAATTGGTTCGGATACTGGTAACCTCTCAAGAATAGAAAGAGGTCAACAATCCTTGACTACTGAAAAGATAAGTGTAATTGCGAAAGCCTTAAACTGCTCCCCCGTTGATTTGATGTCATCTCATATAGCAAAGGATATATCGCTTCCATCAGGCTATCATAGGATTCCTTTGTTAAATAAGCAGCAAATTTTAGATTGGGATAAAATCCAAAGTCATGTTGAATTTTTAGAAATCGAAGAATGGTTGATAACAGAAGCAATAATTTCAGCACAATCTTTTTCATTTGAAATAAATGATTTAAGCATGAGTCCGGATTTTCAGATAGGTGATAAGATTATCTTAGACCCAACTTTACAAGCTGAAGCTGGAGACTTTGTTTTGGCAACAAGTAATGGTCAGGATATTTTTTTCAGAAAGTACCGTGCGCGTGGCATCGTTGATGGAAAAAAAGTTTTTGAGCTATATCCATTAAATGAAGATTTTGAAATTTTCCATTCTTCCCACTCTGACTTGAAAACGTTGGGGGTCATGGTTGAGCATCGAAAATATAGAAGAAAATAATTGCACTCTTCTTCAACCTGAATCATGATTTGCAAGGAGATTTCTGTGAAATCTAAAGTTATTTTTGAAAACAGATTTTTTGAATTACTTTGTTATTCAGGAATAGTGGTGGATACAAGTTGTAGAAGTAGCACAAGTGTTTCGGGTGGTGGGTTTGATTATGTTTCTATCGAGAGCCAAACACACGAAACACTTGAGTTTTTTCTAGTTGATGATGAAGGAGGTGAGGCTAGCTTCAAATTCTATGACTGGGATTTTTCTGCGCGTGTCGGACACCGTGTAAAAGTGTATGGGTTATTTGATAAGCGGAAAAATCGTGGCGAATATGTCATGTTGCATAACAGCAATTTGGGGGAAAGCACTCCAAAATATTCAAATATTAAATCAGTTATCAGAAACAAATTCATGTTTTTGTCGGCATTATTCATCCTAATTGTTCTTTTTGGTCTGCCAATATTCATGAAGTATATTGTCATACCAGTCATAGGGTTACTACCTTTTGTAGGACCTTTCCTGCAAAAAGCCTTAACACCGTTTATCGTTATTCTCCTAATTTCAGTATGTATCATCTTTAAAATAATTTCTTACAATACCTTTAAGCTAATCAAGAAAGCTTTATTGGCAGACATCAACAGATAATCTTCAATTGCCCAATAAAAAGGCCGTCTGAATTTTCAGACGGCCTTTTTATTTTTATCAAAATTCAAATTTGCACTTGACGCAGAAAATAATCTGCTTATAATGCAAATATATTCTGCAATTAACGCAGAAAGCTCTTTAAATATTTGGAACGAAGCAACCGGCCTTCGGAGTTGTTTTGGCCTTAAAAGACTGAAACATCATGCGTAAAAAAGGTGATCGAGCCTTTGGGTAAATCGGACAAACGGTTGCAGGCAGCATCTGACCTGCCAAAAAAAATGCCGCGCATCCGGGTTGCCCAGTGGGGTCCGGTAACAGGCGGCAAGTTGGACGTATTTCTTAATCGGGACGTATTCCCGATGCAGCAGCGATAATCTGCGGACAAGCTGCAAAATACATTTTGATTTTTATATTCCCCGCCGTGAGCGGGTATTTATCGGAAAAGTCCGATAGGGCAAATGCCCAAATGTTCAGACGGCGCTACCCGTCTTTAAACATGTATCCAAATCCAAGCCCGCTTGTGCAAGAAGCGGGTTTCCGTTTGGGTTCATCTGAAATAATCAGATAGTTTATTATAGTTCAATGGTGTCATTATGACAAATGACGAAAAAACGCATTATAAGATAAATTTGTCTTAAAACATATTCCAAATTAGTTTTTTCTACCGCCTGGCTACATTATAGGGTGGCGGGCAACTCAGTGGCTCGGAGTAAAAAGACTGAGCGGTTCCGAAACCGTCCGTGTGTGATGTCCTGTACAAGCACTTTGCCTGTGAATCAGTAAGCAGTAGCGGGAGGGTAAAAATCGGCAGTATAGTATTTATCACACCCTACTGTTTTGAGCGATGTCCTGATAAGGCTGACTACCGGCAATAGGTCGGGGAGCAGGTGAAAGCCCTGTAATAATCTTCTGAGGTCGTCTGCAAAACTGGTTTTCAGACGACCGTTTTTGCAAATGAGAAAGGAAACTCCATGAAAAAAATCCGCAAGCCCGTCAAACAGATCGTCATTGGTACATATCAAAGTATGAGAGCCGCTGCCCAGCAGGTTGACCTGCTGATGAAGGGCAATTCCGATTTGTGCGTAAACATTGTGCAAGAAGGAAGAAAGTTCCAAGTTCGTACAGTTGTTTGGCAATGAAAAAGCCGCTTTCATTCAAAAGCGGCTTTAAGTTGAGATGGATGATCTCGTAGGGGTACGCAGATTATCCTTTTTTTCGTCTTTTATTTCAATATGGAAAAGGTGTGTGTATGAAAAAATCTTTGGGTTTGTTAATTGCGGCGTTACTGGGAGCAGCGCCGGCGACTTATGCTGACGATGTGCTTACAGGCGATACGCGCTTGGCGTGTGAGGCAATTTTATGTCTGTCATCAGGTGATCGTCCAAGCGAATGTGCGTCTTCTATTAGACGATATTTTTCGATTCGCCACAAAAAATTGGGCAATACGATCAAGGCGCGTCGTAACTTTTTAAAAATGTGTCCGAGTAGTTCGGAAAGTGCCGAAATGTCGGGTTTGGTTGATGCAATTGCAAATGGAGCTGGCCGGTGTGATGCTCAAGAGTTGAACCGCATGATGCGTTATTCAAGGTTTGAGAAGGTATGCGAGCAAAAAAACAAATATCGTTTTGGCCGACAATATACGTCTGATGAAAATTGCCAGATGGTTAAAAAGTTTTACGTCAGACCTGATAAACCGGAATACTGCAAGGCTTATTACGACCACGGATGGACGACTGCGGGCGATAAAGTACGATATGTCGGCGAAGAGAAGAATGGTGGTCGCTGGGTAGATATTCGTTAAATCTTCACTCCTGCTCTACATAGGCATAAATGTTTAGCAGCTTCGGCAGCCCTACTATATAGGGCTGCTTTTTTTACAAACACAAACTTGTTCAGGGACGAGCAGGTTTCTTTTTGTAAAAAATCATTTGAACAAACGAAAGGTTATGCCATGAAAGAAGTCCATTTTATTGCACAAGGTAAAGGCGGCGTTGGTAAATCAACGATTGCAAGTTTTTTAGGTGACTACCTCAAAGCAAAAGCCAGTGGAGAGCAACTGCATTGCTTTGATACTGATCCCGTAAATCCTTCTTTTAGCCGTTTCTCGGCGTTAAATCCTGAAGTAATCGATATTTTAAATGACAGTAATAATATTGATTCCCGCTATTTTGATGGATTGATTGAGAAGCTGGTAAACGAGGAAGGTATTGCTGTCATTGACAACGGGGCTGCTACTTTTGTGCCATTGATGTCTTATATGGCAGAAAACGAAGTACCATCCTTCTTGGCCGAAAACGGTATCCGCATGATTATTCATGTACCACTTGTAGGTGGACAGGCTCTTGATGACTGTATTACAGGTTTGGTGCAAACGTTAAATGCTTTACAGGCTGAAGTGGTTATTTGGCTTAACGACTTTCAAGGTGTGGTAACTAAAGATAAACCGTTTGAAGAATTTGGTGTTTATAAGCAATACAAGGATCGTATTATCGGCGTGGTACATATTTCACATCGCAACCCTGATACGTTTGGTGCAGATATAAAGGAAATGACAACCAAAAACCTGACTTTAACTGAAGCACAAACTTCAGGTGAATTTGGCTTGATGCCTCGCCAACGTCTGCGTACGGTACAGCGTGAGTTGTATGAACAACTGGATCAAATAGAGTTTTTGGCTACTCAACGCCAACCGGAAAAATCAGAGGCATGATATGGGAAAAGCAGAAGTAGATGCCATTATTGCCGACGTGTTCCGGGTTTCAGGTATCAAACTTACAGCAGACGACCCGGTCATTGCTATTCTGTTGGTACAGGAAAGCCGGTTGAAAGCCTTGTTTGAAGAACAACGTAACCGAACTCGTGAGGATTTTGACGGAATTACTTCAGAAATCGAAGAACCGTTGAAAACGGCAGTTCAAATTGCTGAAGATTTGAAGACTTATCGTGAACAGATTATGGCAGATCTTCTAGCAGGGTATGGTAAAGAGCTAGCTGAAAGTGAAGGCAAGTTGTACGCCTCAATCCAAGCCAAAATTGACAAACAAATGAAGGGATACCTTGACGAAGTAACAACGAAGATAAACCGGTCATGGTTAGTTGCGGCACTGATTTTCTTCTGTTCCATACTTGTTCTGAAATTTGTTTAGGGAACTTTATGCTGATAGAGAAGAGTGTAGAAGTTGTTACCGTAAAAGTAAGCGCCCTGTTTAATCCAAAGGATGATCAGTTTCCTCACTTCCGTCTCGTTCCACTCGAAGCAGACAGGCAGGGTTATCTCTGCCTGCTGTTTTATATCGACCGAAACAACTTTTTAGTGTTGGAATCCCGTATCAAGCGATATGCGGCAGTTAGACGGCTGTCGCTACTACAGGAAAACGCGCCCTACACGGTTTATGAAATATCGAGGTAATCCATGAAGACATATGACGTGAAAGAAGCGGCTCAATACTGCAAATGCCATCCCGAAACTATACGGGAACATATCCGCTCCGGCCGTTTGGCAGCCTCCATGCCCGGACGGAAATACTGTATCACGCAGCCCGCACTTGACGCATTTATAAACGAACTGGAAAATGCGCGGATGCTGGCTTCACTCGAAAGTAGGAGTGAACAAAAATGCCGATCTATAAACGCGAAAATGGCGTCTATTACATTGACATCACAACGCAAAGCGGTCAAAGAATTAGACAATCTTCTCGCACCAAAGACAAAAATGAAGCCCAAAGGCTGCATGACAAACTGAAACATGAATTGTGGCAGCAGGAACATTTCAACGAAAAACCGAAACGACTGTGGGATGAAGCGGCAGTTCGGTGGATTGAAGAGATGGGGGACAAGAAAAGTATCAGGGATGACATAAGCCGTTTGCGCTGTCTAGTTCATTTCAGAGGTGTCTTCTTGCACCATATGAGCCGTGATTTCATCATGCAGACTATTAACCGCATGACTTGTTCGGACAGTACCAAAAATCGCTATCTTGCCTTAATTCGATCGATTTTGAATAAGGCGGAAAAAGAATGGGGCTGGCTGGACAATGTGCCGAAGTTGAAACTGTATCGTGAAGCCAAACGCCGTATCCGTTGGCTGAAGCATGAAGAAGCCCAAAGGCTGATTGATGCCCTGCCGGAGTATTTAGCTGATATGGCAGTGTTCAGTTTGGCGACAGGCTTGCGGCAACGCAATGTACTGGGGCTGAAGTGGTCGCATATCAATCTAAGTCGCAAGACGGCATGGATTGAGGCAGACGAAGCCAAAGCAGGACGCGCTATCGGCGTTGCCCTGAATCAGACGGCACTCGGTATATTGGAAAAACGGATGGGCAAACATCCATCTTTTGTTTTTACTCTACCAAACGGTAAACCCGTGAAAAGCATCAGTTCGCGTATTTGGAAAAACGCATTGTCTCAGGCAGGCATTGTTGATTTCAGATGGCACGATCTGAGGCATACATGGGCAAGTTGGTTGGTACAAGCCGGAGTTCCGCTCGCCGCTTTGCAGGAAATGGGTGGTTGGGAAAATGTCGGGATGGTTCAGAAGTATGCCCATCTAGCCCCCGAACATTTGCACGGACACGCGGCTATATTGGACAGTGTCGGTCTTGGTTTCGACACAAAACAGGCACACCCCAATATAGGCGGTGGCTAAGAAAAAAGCCTAAACAATTGTTTAGGCTTAGGAAAAGTGGTGGGTCGTGAGCGATTCGAACGCTCGACCAACGGATTAAAAGTCCGCTGCTCTACCGACTGAGCTAACGACCCGATGAGCTGTGCATTATAGAGACGGGGCGCACAGCTGTCAACACCTTTTTTAAACTTTTTTATTCGACGACGATTTTCGGGAAGCGGCTGCTGAAGTCTTTGCCTTTATCGGTAATGGCCAGAGCGATTTGGAAGGCGGCTTCGGTGTAGATGTCGGCGATGGTTTGGTTGTTTTCAAACAAAGCCGAAGACGTGCCGCTGTCCATGGCTTCGCGCACAGGCAGGCTCAAGGGAAGTTGGCCGAGCAACGGTACATTCAAACGCTCTGCCAAGTTTTTGCCGCCTTCTGCGCCGAAGATTGCTTCGGCATGGCCGCAGTTGGTGCAAATATGGACAGACATGTTTTCCAAAACGCCCAAAATTGGAATATTGACTTTGTTGAACATATCCACGGCTTTGCGTGCATCAATCAGGGCGATGTCTTGCGGCGTGGTGACGACAACGGAGCCGGTTACGGGGATTTTTTGCGACAGGGTCAATTGGATATCGCCGGTACCGGGCGGCAGGTCGATGAAGAGATAATCGACATTGTCCCATTCGCTTTGGAACATAAGTTGTTGCAAGGCTTGGCTGACCATCGGGCCGCGCCAAACGACGGCTTGGTCGGTATCGACCAG
>ERZ1674246.46-NODE-46-length-35963-cov-17.502534_pt1 | contig 35963 bp, 38 predicted proteins | sample MGYA00581200_ERZ1674246 | MGnify/ENA primary metagenome ERZ1674246 (study PRJEB41354, sample SAMEA4873323) | human saliva metagenome | biome: human-associated habitat [ENVO:00009003]; feature: mouth environment [ENVO:08000002]; material: saliva material... | reverse complement strand
TTAATATGTGCAGGTTTGTATAAGTCAAACCTTTATAGTACAGAATGAAGTCTTGTAAGGGGGGTAAAACGAGATGTGAAAAAGAGGGTTTTTGATTTAGTTTGATTTTGAGATAGTTAAGTAAGCTTGAAGGAGGAGAAAGGAAAAACGAGATGTGACATTCGTGTTACATTTGTGTTACATCTTGGGGTGGTTTGAATGGTGTTTAAGCGGGGGAATGTTACATTGGAGGAGGACGAGGGGCGGTATGAGGGCGTTTGAGGGGTGTTTTAGGGGCTTTTGTGTGTCGGACGGGGGAATTGTTGCCTGTGTAGAGATAGGGGGTGTAGGGGCGGTTTGAATGGTGTTTGAGTGGGGGCTTTATGCCCTCTTTCTTTTTGGGGGTTTGATATTTGTTTGCTGCTGAAATATCGTATATAGTTATTATTTTGTATTTTTGCCTCAAATTCTAAGGTTATGACTAAGGTTATACATGTGCAGCTGCTGAAGGGACGTCGTAATTATTACTTCGGCTCCATTCCGGCTATTTATAACGTGCTTACTGCAGAAGAGATTGGGATAAAACAGAGTTCGCTCGAGCGCGTCGGATTGAGCAAAGGAGGTGTGGTGCTGAATGGGAAAGCGGTGATACGAGCAGGGGAATTGATACGCTCCAAGAGCAAGAAAGAGAGGTCTTAAAACGCTGATTAAACGAAGATTAAACGGCCGGCAGACAGTTTTCGAACAGTTTGCCGGCCGTTTTTGTGTGACCTACCCTGTTTTTGGCCGTTTCTGTTGGGTGCGAAAGTGTTAAAAAGAAGAGAGGGAGTGCAATTGGGGGTGCAATTGGGGGTGCGTGGAAAAACGAAATGTAATGAGAGGGAATGCATTAGGGAATGCACTTTTAACACTTTAGATGGTGGATTTGAGGGGGCAAAAGACCTCAAAACGTGTAAAAATAGGGTTAAAAAGCAGGATTAGGGGGGGCTTATTCCACAATATGTGCAGGGTTTTGGGGAAAGAAATTAAGCGTAAGTATCTTATATATAGCAATATATCTCTATCTTTGTATGTGTAATAACAAAAAAAGTCTCTGTGTGTATGTCAATTGATTATAAAAAAGAAATGCTACAGCGTTTCAAATTGTATGAAGAGAAAGGTTTTAAGGAATTAGCAAAATGTGATTCTCGTGAGAATTTCATCAGTAGGATGGAATGTGTAGGAGACCACGCTATAAAGGCAATAATAAGTGAGGATAAAAAAGAATGCCTGGATGTGCTGTCTGATATGATGGGATATTTTCTTGGTATGTTAGGAGATTTGAAGAGGGGACTTTAATGTTCCCCCTCTTGCCTTCTATCACATATCAACAAATTCCGGATTGATTATCCTCGCTGCAATGTCTTTATAAGCAACAGCAAAATTCAATCTCTTTATATACTTCCCCAAATCACTGTAAGTTATGTAGAAACGTTTCTTGTATATCTTTGTCGTTTCTGCATCTAATTCTTCTTCTTTCTTTGTCAATAAGGCGATGACAGATATTGGATACCTACCTATAGTTTCTCCATCAAGAAACTCAAGGCCGACTAAATCATACTTGTCTAAATCTACCCCTTGTTGTTTGCAAAGGTCTTGAAGTTCTACTGTTGATAAATGCCCATCCAAAGCGGCAAGACCTACCATGTCATTGTACTTTGTTCCTACTTCCTTCTGTAAGAAATCAAAATTAAAATCTTTCATATTATATCGTATTAAAAGAATTTACTGATACTTCCTATTACTTCATATACTTTGATGATGCGGTTTATTGCGAACTCTTGTTCGTCAAAGTCTTCTGTATTGATAGGTATATATCGTAGCATCGCCGGATCAGATGCTTTACGAATCTTCTTAATTGTGCGGAGTGAATCCAATACTACTGCGTACACTTCTCCATATTGAATATCGTTAACCGTACATTCTCGCAAGCCTATTATGTCTCCGTGGTTGATTTGCGGCTCCATTGAATGCCCGGAGACATTACACCAGAGTTGCACTCTCTCAAACCCTTGTATAATAATATTGTGCATTGGAAGCGCGGTTTGATCATTGAAGACGTCATCAAATCCTCCAAGAAAATCTACATCATAGTATGGTTTGCCTATTGTTGGAATAAGAGATACTGATGCGTCGATTGTCTCTTCTCTTCTTTTAGTAGCATCTGATTTCAGCATCTCTCCCCTACCAGTGAGCAACCAATCTGTCGAATATATGGGATAATTATCTACTAATATCTGAATCCATTTTGATTGTATATCCGTACCATTCGCGATAGCTCGTGATAATACGCCCTTACTCGCGCCAATTGATTTTTCCATTGCGCTTATTGTAATGTGCTCATTATTAGCTATATCTTGTATCCTGGATAAAATTGTCCCCATAATTAGTTGAAAATAATCTCCATTTTATTTGGAGGTGTTGAAAATTATCTCTTATCTTTGCAGCAGTTAAACGATTTAATGTCGCCAAAGTTACGAAAAAATGGCACGACAAATAAGAACATCAATAAAAAAGAAAATGGGAAAGTACATCTCTTTAAGCAAAGAAGGTAGAAAGAAGATCATGGAGATCTTTAAGATCAGCAAAGGCATGGTGTCTTTAGCACTTAACTTCAAAGTGGACAGTGTCCTTACGCGTCGAGTTCAATATTCAGCCATCAAACATTATGGCGGTGAGCTGCGTATGGATCTACCGATCGAGGAGACCATTCACGACAGCAACAGTGGTATGGTGCAGAGATTTAAGAATGGCTGCGGATTTATCTTAAACAAGCATACTGGCGAAACGGGCATCCTTAATAAAGACGGGGCTCTCATCAAAATGGTAAGCATCAAGACATTCGAGGAACTTGAAGCGCTACAAACCGAGGTCGCAAATTATTAAGAGACCTTCTCAACCTATGGAATACCACAACAAAATACTGTGCGTAAGCTTCTCCGAACTGACTGACGGTATTATCAACAGGAATACTTTGCGGTCAAGCATCACTCGCAAGAACATCGAGTGTGTTCGTCGCGGCGGTGGTGAAGGTTGCGAAGCGCTATACGCCTGGTCTTCCATTCCCGAGAAATACAAACGTCCTTTCATCGAGAAATACGGTGATCCGTCAAAAGTAGTAAAAGAGCAAATGATTGTGGATACAGTTCGCTTGGACAGCGCAGCGCGTGAGTTCTACGAAGAGTACACATACGAAGTCGACGGCGAGCGCAAGCATCTTACGGCAAAGTTGGTCGAAGAGTATACGATCAATGCGAGCGTATTGCGCCGCCTGATCAGCAGGATGAACGAATGCAAAGGCCTGCGCGCAGCGTTAGGCATCACGATGGGCGGGGTATGGGACGTCGTGGCTCAAAGTAGCGAGAAGCTTCGTGAAAGCTATGGTCATACTCTTCCGGCCAACACGGCCCGCTTTAAAGAGAAAGTCAAGGCCTTCAAGGAAAAGAAGTATGCTTCTCTGATTTCCGGCAAGATCGGAAACTTCAATACGCTGAAGATCACGAAAGAGTTCGGCCGCCTGCTTATCGCCCTGAAGCGCAGCCGCGTACCGGTCTATACCGACCGGCAGCTTTTCGAGAAAGCGAACGAAATCGCCGCAGAACGCGGCTGGAAGCCCATCCGCAGCCTTAGCGGCTTGAAGAAGTGGCTCAACTCTCCGGAAGTGCAGCCGCTATGGTATGACGCCGTACACGGCGAGCAGGAATCGCGCCAGCGCTTCAACCGCAAGCACAAGACCGCCTTGCCGACGCGCCGCGACTCGCTATGGTACGGTGACGGCACCAAGCTGAATCTCTACTACAAGGACGAAGACGGTAAAGTGCGTACGACCTGCGTCTATGAAGTGATCGACGCTGCAACCGAAGTGATGCTCGGCTATCACATCAGCGACACGGAGGACTACATTGCACAATACCACGCTCTCAGGATGGCCATTCAAACGGCGAAGCATAAACCTTTTGAACTGGTGACAGACAACCAGGGCGGGCATAAGAAGAACGCCAGCAGCGGATTCTTGAAAAAGATTGCGACGATACATCGGCCCACGATGCCGTACAACGGTGAATCGAAGACGATAGAGAATGTTTTCTATAGATTTCAGGATCAAGAGCTTCGTAAAGACTGGGGCTTTACCGGTCAGAATATGGGCGCGGTGAAGAAGAGCAGCCGGCCGAATGTGGAATTTTTGAAGGCGAACAAAGACAAGCTTTACACGCTTGCAGAACTGAAAGACGCTTATGCGGCAGCTCGTCAACGCTGGAATGAGGCGCCGCATCCGGCCACCGGCCAACGCCGCATCGATATGTATAACGAGAGCGTGAATGAAGAGACGCAGGAGGTGACTATCTACGATATGGTAGAGATGTTTTGGTGTCGCACCAAGCAGCCGGTCACTTTCACCGACCAAGGCATCACGATTACCGTCAAGGGGCGCCCCTACACTTATGAGGTTTTCGATGGGAATGGAGACATTGATCACGAGTGGCGCAGGCGCAACACTTATCGCCGTTTTGTCGTGGCTTACGATCCTTACGATATGAGCAGCGTGCGTCTCTACCGGCAAGAGGCTGACGGCAGCAGGCGTTTTGAGTGTACGGCCGAAGAATACTTCCTTGTGCAGCGTGCGCATCAGGATCAGACGGCGAAGGACCACGCGTTCTTACGCAAAGAGCAGGAGGCGAACATGCAGGATCGCATCATTCGTCAGGTGGCCGCGCGTGCCATCGAATATGAAAACGGCACTGCGCCTGAACAACACGGGTTGAATTCTCCGTGCCTCAAAGGCGCGGGCAAACACGCACAAGAGCAGATCGAGCGTCAGCTGGATTGGCGTGTGGCAAAATATCGCAAGCCGGCCATCGACTTCGAGAAGGGCGTTTACACAAAAAACTTTTCTCAAGAAGATTGGCTGAACAACGATGACGGGGAAGCGGAATTGCCGGTCAATGAAATCAAAGCGCCTAAAATAGATCTACGTAAAACAGCAGGAAAAATTTAAGACAATGGAAAATCAACAAAAAGAAGCCATCAGAGCATCGCTGCGCAACTATGTGGCGAAGTATCCATCACAAAACAAGGCTGCTCAGAGCCTTCGCGGTACGAGTTCGGCCACGATCAGCGCGATTTTGTCGGGCAAATGGGAGAATATCAGCGATGAGATGTGGCGCAACATACAGTCGCAAACAAGCACACAGACGGCCGAGGACTGGCAGATCGTGGCCACGGCATCGAATCAAGAACTGCACTACGCGATGGACGATGCGCAGCGCTGGCACAACGTGACGTGGGTTGTTGGCGAAGCCGGGTGCGGCAAGACCACGGCTGCGCGACAATATGCAACGCAGCACGCGGAAGCCTTTTACATTCTATGTTCAGAGGATATGAAGCGCGGCGACTTTATTCGCGACATCGCCAGGCGCGTAGGCATCAGAACCGACGGATTTACGCTGCGCGACAGCTTAGACGCGATCATAGATGCACTCGTGCAGCTTGATCAACCGGTGCTGCTATTTGACGAAGCAGACAAACTGAGCGAGCGCGTATTTCATTACTTCATCGACTTGTACAATCGGCTGGAGGATCGCTGCGGCATCGTCTTTTTCTCCACCTCTTACATCAAGCGCAGAATGAAGATGGGTTTGCGATACGATAAGAAAGGTTACAATGAGATAGACAGTCGTATCGGTCGCAAGTTTTTCGAGCTCGAGCCGACAAGTCCGCAGGACGTGGCTTTGGTCTGCGATGCGAACGGAATCAAGGCAAACAAAGAATTTTCCGACATCATCAGAGAAACAGAGGAGTGCGGTTTCGATCTGCGCCGCGTGAAGAAAGCCGTACATAAGACGCGACGCATGCGGGAAGTGATAAAATAGTGTTCGAATGATGGTTAAACGGAAGATGAACAACGACGGAACACGCCGCCTGCAGCGCGCGCTATCGGTAAACGATGTCTATGCATTGGAAAAGCCAACTTACCGCCTTTCCGGCAAATGGCACGAAGCTTTCGGAGAAATCGACCGGACAGGGGTGTGGTTTATTTGGGGCAAGAGCGGAAGTGGCAAAACGACTTTCGTGCTCGAACTCTGTAAGGAGTTGGCAAAATACGGCCGTGTGGCTTATGACAGCCTGGAAGAAGGAGACAGCCTGACGATGAAAGCATCTTTTGTTCGGGTCGGTATGAAAGAGGTGTCGCGCCGCGTTATCTTGCTCAATCGCGAAAACATGGCTGATTTAAGCGAGCGGCTGCGTCGGCCTAAAAGCCCCGACATCGTTGTTATCGACAGCTTTCAGTACACGCGGATGAGATATGCGGAATATCAGCGCTTCAAGGAGGCACACAAAGACAAGCTGCTCATCTTCATCTCGCACGCGATCGGTGATCAACCTCGCGGTGCAGCGGCTGAATCTGTGATGTACGACGCGACCATGAAGATCCTGGTCAAAGGTTATGTGGCGATCAGTAAAGGGCGTTTTCACGGCGCGACCGATCGCTATGTGATTTGGGAGGAGAAAGCAAAGAAGGTATGGGGTGAAGACTTGGCCGCTGCCTTGGATAAGTTTACAGAAAAATAGAAATCGATATGAAAGCAATACATTATCATCCGGGCCGAAAGTTGACGGCGAATTGCCTGAATACGCTGATTGATCGCGTCCCGGTAAAGGAGCAAGAACGCTCTCTTAATCATGAGTTGTTCAATTTAGGCTGCCTGCTTTTCGAGATGGCGCGGAGTGCCGGCGCGTGCGAACTTATGAAAGCAAGGCTTTGTGAGATCGGCATGGAGAACGCGCAAGATGAATGCAGGCGTGCAGTAATTTTCAAGCATTATGCAAAGGGTACGTTGGATGAGCATTTTGCAAGTGTGCTTTTGGTTACGCTCTCTTTTTTCAAAACGCACAATATATTGTTCGGTCACGGCCGGGAGATCTTGGCGGGGTATCACGATTTCCGCAGCAAGACGTTTGAGGAAAATGCTTATTCATTGCTGCAATATCTGACTACTTCCACCGGCGAGCAGACACGCAATACGCTACTGAGGCTTTATGTACGCGACCTGTTTGATTGGTCGCGCAGCTTAGGCATAGACCTGTATTTTGTAACCTACAACATATTGAGATATTATGAGTAAAGTGATCAAGATTATCGAATTGTCTGCCGAGCGCGTTATGCCAGGCAATACGGTTGAAAGCCTGCAGAGTAGTGGCCACGTGTGCGGTTATTGTAACGGCAATGGTTATTTTGAGGGTTACGATGAGTTTGGCGAAAGCATCAAAGAACCTTGCGAGGTGTGCGGTGGCAGTGGCCGACTCGATGCGAAAATCATTATAGATTGGAGGAAAGGGAAATAATTAAAATCCTTTCCAGTGTTGCACAGATTGGAAAGAAAAAACTATAGAATTATGAAAAGTCTGGAACAAGATGTATTGGCAGTCAATAAACACAAGATAAAATGGGCGCAACGCAGGTATGAGGCTGCTAAAGATCTTTATGTTCAAACCTGCCAGCAGGCAAAATTGAATGGTGATAATAGCCTTGCAGACGCGTTCAAAGTATCGGCACTGTTATCTACTGTGATTGCCGATTATCTAATAAAAGCTCTTAAGGAAAGAGAAGGGGGTTGTAACCCTTGGCATAAAGTCTCTGATGGAAATCTACCGGTAAGTAACTGTTGTGCTTTGTGTCTCTATAAACCGGGAAAGAAGGACAATTATCCCACTGTTAAATATCTCCATTATGACTTTGCAGACGGAAATTGGTCCAACCCTAACTCGAGTCGTCCAATTCCACTCGAAGAACCTGATTATTGGATGGAGTTACCAGCCTTGCCTGAATAAAAATTATGCCATTCAAAAAATGTAAGATTATGAAGAATAAAGTAGAAAATTTCAGACGTTTTTATGCTGCTTTTTATGCTGCTTTTAATAAGCTTCCGCTTCACTGTGATGCTAATGATCTGAAGGCCTCTTTGGTCAGACAGTTTACGAATAACCGCACGAGCAGTTTGCGTGAGATGACGCCGGCAGAGTATCGCCGCCTTTGCATTAGTGTCGAGTCGGAAATAAAGCATAAAGTAGATATGACGAACTTGCGCGCTGAGCGATCTGCCGTCTTACATCTTATGCAAAAATGCGGCATAGATACTTCGGATTGGTCGGCCGTAAATAGTTTTTGCCAAAGTCAGAAAATTGCGGGACAACGTTTTTCGCAGTTGGACGAAGACGAGCTACGAAAGTTGTATCTGCGCCTGCGTATGATTCTACGAAAAGGCGGCCTGAAACATCGCAAAAATACGGCAAAAGAGCAAGTAATAGTAGTAATGCCTAAACAATCTCACTTATGTTAAGTCCGGCACAAATCCTTGCCAAACTCAAGGATGAACTAAGCGAGTTGAGTACGGAAGAGTACTGCGCGTTCTTAGAGCAGCTGAAATTCGAGATCGAACAAGAAATAGAGTTGCAAGAGTGGAGAGAAGAGTAATTGTATAAAAATAATAGTTGAAGAAGTATGAGAAAAATAGATCAACCTGCAAATTGTGTAGGAGTAGTAACGGTGAAGTGGACCGTACAAAACGACGGTATGAAGACCGTTTACAGCCAAGAAGTCGGTTTTGCGTCCGCGTGGATGAATAAAGAGGCTTTGAAAAAACTAAAAGAAGAAGTACAAACACAAGTCAGGAAGTTTGTAGAAAAGAACAAGTATTCTTTCGACATCACAGAAAGCTCTATCATAAGATATTCTTCGAGCGTTAAGATGATCGGCTGTGATATAGTGTTAAGGAATAAAGCTGAAGAATGAAAAGTGTTATAGGAAATTTTAAAATACCAAACAATGGAAGAGCAGAAGAAAATGACCGTTGAAATGACGGCAGAGGAACAAAAGCAGTTCGCCGCCTTCAGGGCCGCAGAAGAAAAGCGCAAGGCGGAAGAGAAGTCTCGAGCAGATCGCGAAACCTATCGTATGATGGTAGATGAAGAAATCGAGCGTGCATTACCGCAGTTGTTGCAGCTATCCGCGCAAATAAAAGAGGTAAAGCAACGTATCTTCGAGAGCTTCAAGTCAGTTATTGCAATGAAAGAAGAGCTATTCAAGAGTCGTCTGAATGATAATCAGCGCAGCCATACCTTCAGCAATACGGCAGGCAACAAACGCATCAAACTCGGCGTTTACGTGACAGATGGTTATCTTGATACGGTAGAGGACGGCATCGCCATCGTCAAAGAGTACATCGAAAGTCTTGCGAAAGATGAGAAGAGCAAAGCACTTGTCAATATGGTTCTGCGTTTGCTCTCACGTGATGCACAAGGTACACTCAAAGCTTCGCGCATCGTTCAATTGCGAAAGATTGCAGAAGAAACCGGCAATGACCGCTTCTTGGAAGGTGTGCGTATAATTGAAGAAAGTTATCGGCCTTCCGTCAGCAAGCAGTTCATCAGAGTGGAAACGCGCAACGAAAACGGTGCGTGGGTAACTGTTCCACTCGGAATGACAGAGAGTTAGAGATGCCGTAAGTCAATAAAAATCCTCGCAAGCTTTTGTGTTTGCGGGGATTTTTTGTTAATTTTGTTTTGCAAAAGAACTAAGCATGAAAAAAGGAAGGGATAGTAATCTAATTGCATTGCGTGACGAGGCATTGTGTCGACGTTATTATTATTGGACGGAGGTGCAACGACTTCGTTTCGACGATGCGCTACGCCTGCTCTCTACCAAAGAGTTTTTCATCAGTGAGGAGCGCATAATGGCGATTATTCGCAAAAAATGTTCTGAGGTGAAAGATATAGATGTGAATCCTGTTCCGAAAGTCCGCAAGCCTCGTCTGACCGCCAAGCAACTTGAGTTGTTTCAGGAAACAGCTGTCTAATCCTTTGCTGCAGAGTCGTCATGCAACTCGAATTGGAATACATATTCATAGACCTTAATCATTCCCGGTAACGAATAGCATCTTGTCTTAGTGCGGAACATTTGTCCCATATCGTCACTATGTCGTGAGCACTGAAGCGTAGTATAGAGATGGTTTGCTAATTGCAGACGCTCTGCGACTTTCTCCGTTGTGCCGGAACCGATATGTGTATCTTCGTAGCAGTCGATGGCAAGACGTGTGGTAAGCGTAACGATGCCATTTTGTGTGCCCATTCCAATTTCTTCCCAATCTGCCTCCATATTGCCGATGAGTGCGCAAGGGAAAGTGACGGGGTAAGTATCCTCGCTTGTTTCCAGCTGTCCGTAATCTTCATCTACGAGTGAGAGCTCCGGCATTTCACGGCTGATGAGTTCAAGGATTGAAATGAAAATCTGTTCCATTTATTATAAATCTAAAGTGTTGATGATCTCCTGTTTTATTTTCTCATTGATGCGCTGCGTCAGCTCAGCACTTTCACCGATAAACTGCCGCTTGGGAATCTTCACAGCAAGCTTCTGCTTTCGGGTAAGAGCAAGGTTGCGCCAGAATTCAGCCTGTGGTGCTGCCCGTGCTTGGCTTTTCTTCTTTCCTTTTTGCCCCTTAGAGGTTTTGCTAGAAGTTTTGTAATACATGTACCATGCGAAGCGGCGCATCTTTGGTGTCACTGTAGGGCTTACTGTGCCGCCTTGATTGTGTATGCCCGCATAGTGTAGATCGTTAGAGACGGTAACACGGTAGTCACCCGGCACGTATTTGATAGAACCGAACAGGTGGTTATGCTCGGAAAGCAGCGGGCCATACGACGCTGCTGCAGAGGTTGAGCCGTACTGTTGTCGCCTTGTTGTCGGCCATTTCTGCAAACCACGATTAACGAAGCCACCTTTGCGGAAGTTGTCCTGGTAATGATCTTTCGCCATACGACCAATCTTGACAGGAAGCTGTCTACGTATGAGTCTGTCAAGTTCTCTACTTCGGTTTTTTATGAGTTCAGAGAAAACTTTTATATCCATTTGCTTGCTTTTTTAGTTAATAAGTTGTATGTTTGCAACAGCTTCACAAAGAAGTTAGCATGTGCTACGGCACGTTGCATCGCGGAGGGACTCAGTTTCCTCCGTTGTTTTTATAGAAAGTTCCATCTTTATAGAACAATCTCACCTTGCCTTTTTCGTAAATCCATACCTCATCTATGACTTGCGCGGGCAAATGAATTCGTGCCATTATCTGTTTTCTTATAAAACGTTCTGAACAGCCTTTGGTATTATCAATTATGATACGAGAAGACTGCTCAAGACCATGGGACAGCATACGCCCTACCTTTTTCTTTTTCCATGGTTTTATGAAACCTTCATATTCATAAAAAACTCCGTCTACTTGAAAATCAGGACACTTTCTCTCGTATCGCGTACCAATGAGCGAACCGTATATGCTTCGATATTCCTCGGACTTATAATGTAGCCGTGGAGTTATCCTTACCGTCCTACCTTCTTTTGCGAAAATTCTTGCTATTGTCAATATTGCCTTGTAGTCATTTTTATCTTTATCTGTATCGGAATGAATATAAAGCGTCCCTCCATTTTTGTATTTCCGCTCAAGTTTGAAACCGTCAGTACCTATTCTCGCTATGCACGCCCTTATGTATGGGCAGTCATAGCAATCTTTTCTCCTGTTATTGAGAATGGACCTTAAGCGATCTATGATAGATGGATTGTAGAATGGACAAACGTTGCAGGAATCAGGGAAATATGGATGATCATCTGAGAACGTTTTGCCTGTTGTGCCCGGATTACCCGTCAATCCCGCTTGTGGTTGTGATACTCCGTCGTTGTCGGGCACGGGTGTGACGGATTCGTCAGTACTTGACAAACTGCATTTGCAGTTCCAGCGATCTCCCGGGCGGTGCTCGTTCCAGAACTTGTCGTCGATGGGACGTATGGTTCCCCAATATCTACGATGTTCCCTGCAAGGATGCAGGCTTGTTGACGGCATCCATTTGAGGTTGGGCAGCACATCTTTCTCGCGCCGGAACTGTTGCCAGTCGGCTACCTGGTGCGCACGGAGCACCGCCGTGTCGTATTCTGTTTTTAGCCAGGCACCACACTGATGCGAGGCTATCGGTAAAACATCTTTCAACCACTGGTTAAACGGTTTTAGAACACCGTCTGAATCCAGCAGGCGTGCAGCCATATCATTCTGTGCACGATGCACTTTGAATGCAGAGAATACTTCGTTACTATGTCGCAGTTGCTGTTGAAAATCCTTGTCATGATCAGAAGATAGAAAAGCCTCGTCTGTCGCTTGATTGAACACATCGCGTACAGCAGCATAGAGATATGATTCAATCTCCGTTCTGACATTGAACTTTTTCTTATATATGTTTGCAAGTGCCTTTCTTAAAGTGCTCTCACTGATCTGCAAATCTAAGGAAGGCGCATCATCAGCATCGAAGTAGCTTCGATTGACTACCAGTCTAAATGAGCCCCGTCCTTCGGGGCTTTCACGAAAAAAGAGCGTAGGCGGTCCTTGAACTTTGAGGTCGGGGGTTGAGAAGCTTGAGAATTTGAACTTTGTGGACTGCCGTCCAGATTCTTTTCTTCCTTATTCTGCTGTTGTAAGGCTTCCTCACGTGCTTTCTTTTCTTCCAACTGCAGCTTCTTCTGCTGCTCGTAATTTTTTGGTTTCTCTACTCCGAACTTTTCGTAAAGGTAATCATCATCAATAGGAAGAGAGAATGTCGTGTGCAGCTGTGTAAGAACGCTTATTGTTGTATTTGGGTCAACATCTTTCTTTTCCGGGAAGCAGAATTTACCACCTGCAGTGTCAACACCCATATGTGCGAATATGTCCGTCATGTCATAATTCAGGACATTGAGAACAAATTCCCTATCTGCTTTCGCGACGGCTTCTTCCACCTTTTTGTGCACCGTGCCAAGCGCTTGTGTGCCATTGGTGGATGCCTCCGTTGTCAATGTGTTGCCGAGAATGAGCTTTGAAATTTCGCTATTGCAGCGTTCTATAAAACGGTCGTAGACTTCTGCAGAGCCCGTCTTGTTCCCCGCCTCGCGCAGTTGTAGTTCTGTATCCTTGCCATGAATAAAGGTTGCCAACGAACCGAGAGCATTTGCATCCTGAAGGGCACGGGCACGAGCTTCTTCGTCGTCCGTGTCATAAGTGTATTCTTGTATGGGCATGCCAAATACTTCGGAAAACTGTGCCCAGTCTGCCGTTGTATTGCGCTTGTAAATAACCCATGGTGCCGCCCTTGCCAGTAGCCCGAGATCTGTACTGTCACCTATGAAAAGCAAATCATCAAATTCTTCCCACGATGTTCCCTGCAAATCCGTCTGCCTGGTCAGAATGAGCTTGCGGACAGGCTCCACGTGCTTGCGGGGCACAAGATCGTAGTCTATCCACTCCCCCTTTTTATAGAACTGAAGCAGTGAAAAGCCCCAAAAGCGCGCATCAAGTATATCAGCCACGCAGCGATAGAACCACGGCGAAAACAGTTGCTCATTGATGGTCTCATCCGGTTTTCCATCGCGCTGAAATTGAATGCTTGAGCATAGCACAGCGTTTTTCCGCTTATCAATCACGCTGGATAAATGGGTATCCAGCAAGATGTCATTGTAGAGGTCGTAGAGTTTTGCCCGCTGGGTATAATCAACGTTTTCGGCTGCTTTGATAGCCATCATGAAGTCGGCAGTATCAATATTGAAACGTTTGGGCTGTGTCAGCCTGATAATAGCAGGCTGACGTTGTCCGGGACGTGGCATATTGCCACCGATGGTTATGTGTGTATTCTTTTTTATCATGATTATAATCTGTTTTCTCTTTTCTTATTGCTTTTGAACATCACCACAGCCTTTGCAGCTCTCTCCTCTTCAGGCAGGAGCGGTACACCATCAATAGAGATGTCTTCTTTGGATACTGCCTTCATCCATTCCACGGCTCTTTCATATCGGTCTTTACGTACCTGCGAAAGTTTCATCGGATTGTGAATGCAGAAGATATGATAGACGGCAATATCAATAATCATCATTAAAATAAGTTGATTGCGCTCATTACCTGTTGCCGCAAAGATAGCGTTGCAGTCATAGCGCTTAGACAGGTAACTGCGCATTTCGGCTATCGCTCTGTCTTCACAAATTTCAACGAGCGCCTCATCATCTCTTACAATCGCATCGAGTATATCGCGATGAACGCTTGCATCGTAGTCTTTTATGTCAATAAACTGGCTCATATCCTGTGTCTGTTTTTAGATCTCACACTTCTTCGAGATTGAAATAACGGCCGATCGGCGCGCTGGGCTGTCTGGTCTATTTTTCTATTACCGCCTTCTACTGCATCAGGGCCGTCGGCAGGATATTTGAGTGATAGCGTGAACAGCTTGAATTGGTCTTCAAGTTCCTTCATGTGAGGGTTATCCTGTTCCTCCTCATTAAGGATTAGGTTGCCCTCACGGTTCATCGGCTCAAGGTTTGCCTCGATGCGTGTAGCTTTATCAGTCTTTTTCTCCTCATCGCCTTGAATGTAGAGCGTAATATTTTTCTCTTTTCGCACGTTGCGAACAAGCGGTCGGAAAACCTGCTGGAAGAATGGATCCTGCAATTTATTATTCTCCATCCAGCAGTAGACGGTGCTGCGCTCTGCTACATATTCGAGCAACTGTACATACCAATCGATGAACTCGGCATTGAGAGCCTGGGCGAGGCGAGCCTTGATGACATAGAGTTTACCATCTCTTTTTCCTAAGAGCATAACAGCCTTGAATGATTTGCCCTTCTTTCCGCGACTCTCTCCCGGCGCAGGGTCGCCATAGATAATGAGAAACTTGAACTTGGAAAGTGGCGGAACCTTGCCATAAACCACCTGCTTGAAAATCTCTCCTTCAGAGATAGGATTGTTGAAATACTCATGCTGTTGCGAAAGCGTAGAAATCTTTGAAAGCGTGCGGTCAATGTGCTCTTCCGTATTTTTCTGTGGCCATGTACTCTTGCCGCTTTTGTCACGTATATTAACAATGTCCCAATGGTCTGCCATCTCGCCGGCACGGGTGATGCAACAATCCTTTGCGATGATGTTGCCACACCACACGATCAATGTAGGCTCAGAGGTAGAGCGTGTTGGGTAGAGTGCCTGTTCCCACCATTCCCAACGCTTCTGAATGATGTCGGGATTCTTGGTGTCCTCATCGGTGTCGAAGTCATCGACGAGGATCACATCGGGGCGTATAGCTTCATTTCGCGAGCCACGAGGCGACTGCCCTGCACCAATGGCGCGAAAGGCAACACCACCCTTTGTAATGAACTCATCTTCTGCCCACGCCCCAAATGATTGCTGCTTTCCATAATAGGCAATGATACGCCCATTGGCCTCAAGGTTTGCCCTATAAGGGGCAATCAGACGGACAGCATTGTCCTTGCTGTTTGATGTCATAATGACATTGCGTTTCTTTCCTGTCAATGTGAGGTAACTGACGACAAACATCGTGATGGTGGACTTCGCCAGCTCGCGCGACCATGAGAGGACCTCGTACCATTCGTCGTGTGCTATCAAGCGGCGGATAGCCTTCTTCTGAAAGTCGGCAAATTCATATTTGGTATAGTTAGGAAAGAAGTATTGCATCCACTCTATCGGGTGCGCTTCAAGATATATACGATGTTTTTCGCGCTCTGACAAACTCATTTTCTTATCAACAGGAGTTGAGCGCATAATATCCTGACAGTACTTCTCCCAATCAAGTAATGCTGTTTTATCTGATTGCTTCATTTGCCTCAAGTTATAAGAGGGATTTTATAAATGCGTCAGAGAGCTGTGTGAGCTCTTTCGCCTTTTCAAGGTCTATTGGACGTAGGAATTCGATAAACTTCGTCTGCACGCTGATGATGTCGGCAATGCCTACTAAACAAGGTTGTGCCGGTTGCGGGCGGTTGGAAATGCTACCTGCACACGGACGATGGCGATAAGGCTATCACCAACGACTGGGTGGCGGGCGACCAAGCACTGTGCCAGACATTCAACATTAGGGCCGGTGTGTATGAAAACGTGAGTAATAAGTATTATTGGCGCTGCGTAGCGGAAGTTGGGCAGAAGACGGCAACGGAAGACGCGTATATCGTCATTACGGCTGATGACAACTACCGCGACAAAAGCACAGAGAACAACGCGCCAAAGGCAGGTGATTCCATTGTGCTGTGTGGACACAATACGCTTTGGGATATTGCGCACGGCATAGATCCGACACTGCACCGCAACCGCATGAATGTTACGATGATTACCACCTCTAAGGAAGAGGGTGGCACTATCGAAGTGTATCGCAACATTCACGATTTTTCGCTTAATAAAGGCAACGCCATATTCCACCTGTCGAGCGATAAGATTTATATGAACAGCCAACGCTTCGAGTGGATAAGTGCTGATGGTGAGCGTATTCCTAACGTGATATATCGTGGCGATTGGACACAGGGCATAGTGGCTGCTAAATACGAAGCGTGGTATTATGGCGGCGGTACGTGGCTATCGCTCGAAGACAATAACACTGACGAACCTACAGAGCAGTCGTCCCATTGGAAGAAGTATGCTGCTAAAGGCGAAGATGGCGGAACAGGCCTGCGCATCGAGGGCTTTTCTTCGGCAGGAAGTGCAGCTTACACCGAAGGGCAGACCGGTTGGAAAGCCACCTTTGAAGTTCACGTATGGGAGAACGACATCGAGATAACAAGCAAACTGCCATCTACGCGCTTCGTATGGGAGCGGCTGAGCGAATACGAAGCAGGCGATGCTGCGTGGAAAGAGAGGCATAGCAACGATGGCAACAGCATTAACGTAACGTATGACGACTTGATTGGCGATACATCTTTTATGTGTAAGTTTCTCAGCCCCTCGGGTCATAAAGTATTAACAAGTATAACTTTCTAATCATAAAGACAATGGCAGAAATATTAGCTCAAAAGACATTTACAGTAAAGAAATTGGTAAATGGAAAGACGCTGACTTTCGTCCTCAAAACGGATAAGGCGCTCACACAGATTTTTTCACGTGACAGCAAAACATTTGCGCCTGACTATGCAGCATCAGCACTTACCTTGACACCAATGCTATTGGTAAGCGGGAAAAACGGAGACCAGTCAGCGCACCTTAGCAATTTGAATTGGCGGGTACTTAAACAAGACGGTTCTGCTGCGACACAGGCGCTGGCAGCGGGGGGCGGTCTTGCAAAAACGTTGGCGGCTAACCTAACCGACTGCACGGGTTTGAAAATTACATGTGAGGCGACTTACACCGATCCTGTTTCAAGGGCAGAGGCAAAAGTGGTGGCATCGGTAGAAATAACAAAGATGGAGAATGCCGGCGCAAATATCCTTGCCAACCTTTACATGCCAGATGGTGACACTTTCGACAATGCAGGCAAGGCGCTGAAGATACATTGCGACCTTATGCGTGGCGGCGATATTGACACCTCTAACGTTACTTACACTTGGTTTCAACTGCGTAACGGTGTATGGACAAAGCTCGAAACAGGCAATGCCAATGGCATCAGCGGCTTTACGAGTAATGAGATAACCGTACCTGCCTCCGCTGTTGTCAATGTAGGGATCTTCAAGTGTGTCATTAAAGACACCGATACTGCCAGCGCAACAGCCAACAAGGAAGTTTTCGCCATTGGTACGCTTTACGATGGTTCTGATCCTTATGAAATCGATGTCTTCCAGCCCAATGGTGATAATGTTGCGGAAGGAGGCACTTTGCTTCATTGGTTCAGGATACGTCAGGGGGCTACCTATATCACTGACAGCGTTATTTTAGGTGCGCATAATATGCGCGTCTGGCGTTTCGCTGCCAACAACACCATTGATACTACGTGGGGTACAAGCGGGTATAAGACTTGCACGAAAGATGCCCCCAACGCTCGCTATACACTTGATATAGCCTATTCGGACTTGTTGAGTGCCAGTCAGGCGTTTTGTGTGGAATTGTATTAAAAAAATAAAAAGGTGAGGGAAAGACTTGTCTGTCCTTACCTCATAAATTGGATTGATAATGTCAGAGATAGTAGCACAACGGACATTTACAGTACGTCGAGCGCCCAAAGATGGAAGGCTCGGCGATAAGGGGGAAGATGCCCTCACGCTTGTTGTAACGCCCAATACTTTTGTGTTTCAGACGAACGATAAGGGGCAAATTGAAAATTTGGCGCAAAATACGGGTACGGTAAAAATGTATCTTGGAAAGACGGAGGTACCTATCGACAACGCCGGTGCAAAGGCTTACAACTGTGATGCCGGCGTAAACAAGTCTGCAGGTCAAGGCGGACCGGCTCAGTATCTTCTTACGTTTAGGAACGTGGCGCAAGGACAATGGAGCGGCAAGGTGGAGGTTACAGCCACCTACAAGGGGCAGACACGCACCGCCATTGCCGAATTTGTCGTGAGTGCACAGAAGTGGAACGAGGCGCAGTTCTCGGCAAACGATCAGCAATTTAAGAGCATCATTGCACAAAATAAGGCAGATAAACAGGGACTCGAAAAGCGCATGTCTGTTATAGAGCAAGATGCAGAGAAGATTCGTTTGGAAGTGAGCAAACAGACTTTTGGGGGCGTGAATTTGCTCAAAGGTGCAAGTCTGAGACGTGATGAGGTCTCGTTGATCGCCGGCAAAAGTCATAGGATTTGCATGCACGAGACAGCGAAGATACGCAGAGACTCGCTGGGCCATAACCGACAGCCTTATCTTGAAATCAACGTGAGCGGCAAGCTTCAGGATTTGTACTCTTCAGGTCGCTTTTGGGTCTACCTGGAAAAGGGAAAGACGTATGTCTTCTCTATGTATTACAAGATCTTCGGCTATGGGACCTCCAATGTCTCTATCGACGTAGCTCAATGTAATGACTATACGGGGGCGCCGCAGAAGTGGATCGCGGGAGAAGGTGGAGATACTTTTGTGAAGGATTATGCGTGGCGTAAATATACGCGGCGGTATGCGATCGACTCAACGGGATATTATTTCTTCGCTCCGGTTCTGCAGCGCAATGGGCGGGTGCAGTTTTCGGAAATACAGCTTGAGGAAGGTACGAATGCTACAGGGTGGCAGGATCCGGACATCGTAGACAGCGTAGAACGCACGGGCATTGATTTGGTCAATGGGACCGTATCGGTCGAAGCGGCTAATTTTGAAATTAAGCACAATGGCGAGAAACCTTTCGTCGTGAGCAAAGGGAGAGCTTTGCTTGGTGGTTGGGTGTTTGATAAAGGGAAACTATTCTCACAATGCGGGGATGTTGATGGAAATCCGAGTCGAGATTATGCAAATCCTCGATTTAATCCTGATATAGTCCTTGATCCGACAAATGGTTATATGTCGGGCGTTGGTTCATTCCGGAAGAAGATGTTGGTGGTGACGCCTCAAAATATCTCTCAATATGCGGAGCGGGAGGAGTTTGGTGGTCCTCGTTATATTTTCCAAGCAGGCAAGATAAGCGCCTTCGCTATGTTTAAGGGAAATTTTGATAGGGAGATCTTTATTACGCTGCCTGATGGTAATGGAGCAGCGAACATTGACGTCGCTCGGTCGCTAACAGGAGAGGTGATCGCCATATATAATCAATCATCTCGATTTATAGCTATTTATGGTGCAGGAACTTCCACTACGATCAACCCGGGCGAATTTGCTGCGCAGGAGGTAAAGTTATCCGTTAATCCCCAAACAGGTAAAGAGAGTTTCTTCAATACCGGGTGGATAAAGGGAAAAATGCTTGTTTAACTTCATAAAAAACGAACGAATATGGAACTAAAAGTAATGCAAAAGAGAGTTGAAGCTGAAGTGAATGGCACGATCGTTATAGGTGGCTTCATTCACGTAGTTGCTTATAAGGCTGACGTTAGTAATCCTAAGAATGCCAAGGTGTTGTTTTTTCACGACCACGTGTCAAAATGCAGCCATGATGATGTTGCCGATGAGAGCTGTTCTGCAGATTATGGGCACAACGGCCAGACATTTACAGATGGCCATTGGAATTCTATTCCGGATATTGATGCGCTTTCTGTCGCATATAAAGGTGTAATAGAAATCTTCTATGCTATTGAAAAAGGAGAGATGCGATTTAAGTAAAGCTCTCTTGACTCATAGATGGGCGTCATATTGATTAATGTAATGTGAAGCCTTCAGGCGTAGGGATATAAAAGCCCTCGCCCTGTAAAATAGACTCCGACATCATATTTTACAAATGTACCGACAAGCACACGGGCGAGGGTTGTTCCTCCTCCGTGCTTGTCGGTATATTAATATGATGTCGGTTTTGCAAAGATAAGAAAAACCAAACATTCAAAAAAATAATAGTCCAATGAAGACTCCAATCACCTATTATGGAGGGAAACAAACCCTACTTAAATACATTATACCTCTTATCCCTGAACATAAGATTTATACAGAATCGTTCTGTGGAGGAGCAGCCGTATTCTTTGCTAAAAAGCCTGCAGAAGCAGAAGTAATCAACGACATCAATCAAGATCTTGTTAACTTCTACAATACGCTTCAGTGCGACTTTGCAGCTCTAAAAGCCAAGATTGATACGACTCTTCATTCACGTGATCTGCATACACATGCTGCTCATATATTATCGTATCCGGCATTCTTTACTCACGTCGATCGAGCGTGGGCTGTTTGGGCTTTGAGTAAGATGTCCTTTGCATCAATGCTTGACGGCGCATTTGGCTACGATTTCTCTGGCTGTATGCCTAAAAAGATTGGGAATGCAAAAGATGAATTTACCGATTACCTGGCACGCCGCTTAGAGACCGTAACCATTGAAAGTCGCGATGCTTCCGATGTTATAGAAACTTATGATACACCATCTACCTTTCATTTTGTTGACCCGCCATATGTAAATAGTGATTGCGGACATTATGAGGACTTGTTTGGTGAAGACGATCTTGTGCGTCTTTTGAAACTGCTCAGCACCATTCAGGGGAAATTTATGTTGACGATGTTTCCACATGATCATATCTCTCAATTTTCGACGGCTCATGACTGGACGATTCATAGAGTGGAGCGTACGATCTCTGCCTCAAAGACCTCAAGACGTAAACAAGAAGAATGGATTGTATGTAATTATCGAAAAGCAGAGGGTGTTCAATCGCTTTTCGATTAGCGTTCGAACATTATTAGATAAAGGCATATTCGATTGTTGTTGAATATGCCTTTATCTCTTACTGAAAATGTAAGCTATTATAGAAAGGTTCTTGCATTCTTGACACATTTCGTTTTTCCTTAAAAATGCGCATTTCGTTTTTCAGAAATGGTGCGATTCGTTTCGCCGTGCTTACTTGCTAATTGGTTCTTATAATATAAAAAAGCGAGACTCTTAGTTTGAGCCTCGCTTTCTAAATTTTATTGATTTCTTATCAATTAAAATCCTTAGGATTAATAGTTTACCGCAAGAATTTCAAAGAAAGACTGTGGGTGAGCGCATACAGGACATTTCTCCGGTGCCTTCTTGCCAATTACGATGTGCCCACAATTAGAGCATTGCCAAACGCAGTCGCCTTCACGAGAGAAGACGATGCTATCTTCAATATTCTTCAGCAATTTACGATAGCGCTCCTCATGTGCTTTTTCAATTTTAGCCACCATTTCAAACTTCGCTGCAATTTCCGTAAAGCCTTCTTCGCGTGCAATTTTAGCAAAGCTTGGGTACATCTCAGTCCACTCGTGATTCTCTCCGGTTGCCGCATCTTTCAAGTTAGCTTCTGTAGCAGGAATCTCTCCACCTTGAAGATACTTAAACCAAATTTTCCCATGTTCCTTCTCGTTGCGCGCCGTTTCTTCAAAGATATTAGCCATTTGTACGTAGCCATCTTTCTTTGCACGAGAAGCGTAAAATAAATACTTCGTGTGAGCTTGTGATTCACCTGCATAAGCTGCTTTTAAACACTCTTCAGTTCTAGTTCCTTTTAAATCTTTCATAATGTGTCGTGTTATGTTCCAAAATCTATGCAAATTTAGTCCTTTTCAATCAAATAAACAGCTAAAAAACCAGAATATTCAAATTGTCGAAAAATAAAATTGCAAGCTGCTGCAAAAATCTAAACTTTTATCTATCTTCGCTGTGGATTTAGAAAATGGGGCTTTTATGAAGGACGCACACAATTTTGTGACTATCGCAAATTTATCAAAGGAGAAGCTACGCTATCTGATTGAGATGGCTGCTGAATTTGAAAAACATCCTAATCGTGAAATTCTTAAAGGCAAGATTATCGCTACGCTGTTTTTTGAACCCTCTACAAGAACACGTTTATCTTTTGAAACAGCAGCAAATCGACTTGGCGCTAAAGTGATAGGTTTTACAGATCCAAAAGTTACAAGTTCTACAAAAGGCGAAAGCCTAAAAGATACGATTATGATGGTAGCTAATTATGCAGATATCATTATAATGCGCCACTATTTGGAAGGAGCTGCAAAATATGCGAGTGAAATATCTCCGGTACCCATAATTAATGCTGGCGATGGCGCACATCAACATCCTTCACAAACGATGTTGGATCTGTATTCTATATATAAGACCCAGGGAACGCTTGAGAACTTAACGATAACGCTTGTGGGTGATCTAAAATACGGAAGAACCGTGCATTCACTATTAATGGCAATGCGCCATTTTAATCCTTCCTTTCGTTTTATAGCACCCAAAGAGCTTACAATGCCCACTGAATACAAACAATATTGTGAAAAACATGGCATTCGATATGTTGAAACAGAGAATCTTGACGAAGAGACGATAGCTGATTCTGATATCTTGTATATGACGCGTGTACAACGTGAGCGTTTTACTGATCTGATGGAATACGAAAGGGTGAAAGATATTTATATCTTAAAAAAAGCGATGCTCACAAAAGCTAAGCCAAGTCTCAAGATCTTACATCCTCTACCGCGTGTTAATGAAATATCTACGGATGTTGATGATACTCCACAAGCCTATTATTTTCAGCAAGCCGGCAATGGGCTGTTTGCACGTGAGGCTATTATCTGCGATGTCTTGGGGATAGACCTTGATTCGCTGAAATCAGACCAGACAATTCTTTATTGATAGAAAGTGGAACACAAATAGACAACAATGAAAAAGGAACTACAAGTAGCTGCATTAGAAAATGGGACTGTGATAGATCATATTCCCAATGATAGATTGTCAGAGGTTGTTCGGCTATTGTGTCTGGAAACTATAAAGGACTCTTCTATAATGATTGGTTATAATTTGGATAGCCATAAGATGGAGAAAAAGAGTCTGATAAAAATATCTGACCATTACTTCTCTGATGAAGAATTAAATCAATTATCTGTTATAGCACCTCATATTTCTCTTTCCATTATCCGGAATTTTGAAGTTGCGGAGAAGAGACAAGTAGAATTACCCAAGGAGCTAGTTGGCATTGTCAAATGTCCAAATCATAAGTGCATAACAAACAATGAACCGATGCAAACAATGTTTCATTCAATTAAGGCGTCTAAAACGATCTTGAAATGTCATTATTGTGAGAAAGAGATTGATGTAGATGAAGCAAAGTTCTGTTGATATATAAGCAAAATAAATTGTAATACATACTCTAAACACTAAAGTAACTATGCAAAAAGATGCAGAAATCTTCAGATTGATTGAAGAAGAACACCAAAGACAATTACGTGGTATTGAGTTGATCGCGTCAGAAAACTTCGTTAGTGATGATGTGATGAAAGCAATGGGTTCTTGGCTTACCAATAAGTATGCTGAGGGTTATCCTGGCCATCGTTATTACGGCGGTTGTCAAATCGTAGACCAAACGGAGAATTTAGCTATTGAAAGAATTAAAAAGCTTTACAATGCTGAATACGCAAATGTGCAGCCTCACTCTGGTGCTCAAGCTAATGCAGCTGTTTTATTGGCTATTTTGAAGCCGGGTGATACGTTTATGGGGCTTAATTTGGACCATGGCGGCCACCTTTCTCACGGTTCACTCGTAAATACTTCCGGTATTCTTTATCATCCGGTAGGGTATAACTTAAATCGCGAGACCGGCCGTGTTGATTATGATGAAATGGAGGCTTTGGCTAAGCAACACAAGCCGAAATTAATCATAGGTGGTGGTAGCGCTTACAGTCGTGAGTGGGATTATGCAAGAATGCGTAAGATTGCGGATGAAGTAGGTGCTATTTTCTTGGTGGATATGGCTCATCCTGCAGGACTTATTGCGGCAGGTTTGTTAGACAATCCTGTAAAATATGCACACATCGTTACCTCTACGACGCATAAGACGCTTCGTGGTCCGCGCGGAGGTATTATCTTGATGGGTAAAGACTTTGAAAACCCATTTGGCTTGAAGACAAAGAAGGGCGACTTGAAGATGATGAGTACGCTGCTCAACAGTGCAGTGTTCCCTGGTCAACAAGGTGGACCATTGGAGCACGTAATTGCAGCGAAAGCCGTTGCATTTAATGAGGCTCTTCAACCGGAATTCAAGGTATATCAGACACAAGTGAAGAAGAATGCCGCAAAGTTGGCTGAAGAGTTAGTTAAGCGTGGCTTCAGCATCGTCAGTGGCGGTACAGATAACCATAGTATGTTGGTTGACTTACGTCCTAAGTATCCTGAGCTGACAGGTAAAGTGGCTGAAAATGCTTTGGTTGCAGCAGATATTACGGTAAATAAGAATATGGTTCCGTTTGATACGCGCTCTGCTTTCCAAACTTCAGGTATTCGCTTAGGCACACCTGCTATCACAACGCGCGGTGCGAAAGAAGACTTTATGGTTGAAGTCGCTGAACTCATTGAGACGGTACTCAATGCTCCTGAAGATGAGCAAGTAATTGCCAAAGTTCGTGCGCACGTCAACGAGATTATGCAGCAATTCCCCCTATTTGCTTATTGATTTAAGTAATCAAAGAGTTAATATAATAAAGGCGTCAGCTTTCAATACTTTGAAAGGACGCCTTTATTTTTTATTTGAATTCGTCTATCTGAATTTTATATCAAGTGCGTTGCGTTACAAAGTGAGTTCGATGTAGCTTTATCCCTCTCGCATTTGTTTAAGCAATTCTCGTTGGCGCTCTGAAAGATGCTTGGGTAACTTTACGTCATACGTTATAATCATATCTCCAAACGTACCATCGCCTTTATCATAGCCTTTTCCTTTCAGTCGCACCTTAGTTCCATTCTGTGTTTCGGGTTTTACCTTCAATTTCAATTTCCCATTTGAAGTTTGCAAGATAATATCTCCGCCCAGCAGCGCTGTGTACATATCTATTGATACAGAAAGATTTAAATTGTAGTCTGCTGCACTATTAGCATATCGAGCAGAGCGATTTGTGCCGCCACCGAAGTGCATTTCTCTTCCGCCCCCAAAAAGATTTTCAAAGAAAGAAGAGAATCCGCCCCCACCAGAGAATTGGCTAAAATCGAAATCGTCAAAGGAACCTGCACTGCCTCCAAAACCACCTCCGAAGCCTCCACTTCCACCAGCCCCTCCGAAAGCGCCGGCTTCTTTCCAGTGCTCACCATATTGATCGTACTTCTTACGCTTTTCGGGGTCGTTTAAGACATCAAACGCCTCGGTCAAAGCCTGAAATTTTGCCTTGGCTTTAGGGTCATCCGGATGCAAGTCAGGGTGAAATTGCCTTGCACGTTTTTTATAAGCACTCTTTATTTTCTCCTGCGGAGTATCTTTTGCAATGCCTAATATCTTGTAGTAATCTATAAATGCCATACGATTTGTTATCTATTTTATCCTTTATTGTTTCGACTTACTACAAATAGAGTGCCGTTTATTCGTGATGATAAGGTTCTCCGTGCAAAATTGTTTCGGCTCGGTATAATTGCTCCAAGAAGAAGAGCCGAACCATCTGGTGAGAAAATGTAAGTTTGGAGAGTGAAAGCTTGAATGTCGCCTTGTTATATATCTCTTCTGAAAAGCCATAAGGCCCTCCTATGATGAAAACCATTCGCCGGCCTCCGGCATTGATTTGCTGTTGTAAAAAAGAAGCAAAGTCTATAGAGCGAAATTCCCGTCCACGCTCGTCGAGCAGAATAATTTTATCACCCGCTTGCAAGAGTCGCTGAATGCGCTCTCCCTCTCGTTGCTTCTGCTCTTTCTCCGAAAGTGCTTTGCAATCCTTTAAATCATCTACAACCTTGATTTCAAACGGCAAATAATGCTTAATGCGTTCTTCATATTCGAGCATTAATTGCGCAATATGCTTATTGGTGGTTTTGCCCACCATAATAAAGACTACCTTCATCTTGACTTATAAAATGCTGTCTTAATAAAGACAGGATTAACAGATGCCAAAGATAAGCGTTTTTCTTGAGTTGAAATAAGGATACGCGTATCATTCGTAATCAATTTATGCCAATTTGTCACTTCTACTTGTCTGCTATTTTATCTACTTTGGCTAAGTCTTTCTTTATGCTCACTTATGTAAAGCTAAATCTGTTTCCTGAGCGATAATAAGCGCAATAGAGGTTGCCGGATATGTGGCGTTCTATTGTTTGCTAGGGCCAAACTATCGTTTGCTGGGAGCAAACTATGGTTTGCTGAAACCATACTATCGTTTGGTGGCGCCAAACAATAATGCAACCCCTAATAATCAATAGAAATAAGTGATTCTATATGTATAAACTCGAATCGTATATTCTTTATAATAAAGAAGATATTTTCATTTGATAAACTAATAGATGAGATGGGAGAGAGGTTGTTATGTTTTAACTAATGTTGCTCTTTAGCTTCGTAAAGCAGCTTATTTGTATAAGAACATTAGTGGATTTATTGTTTGATAACAGCAGCAAAAAGCAATAAGGCGCTTATTGCTGGTGCTTTATTGATAACTAAATATGAAGGAACGTTACGATGTTTTACTGATCTTCTTTACGCTTGTTCTAATCGTCTTGAGTAAATATGATATAAACAACTCTTTGTTAATTGATTAAATAAAATATTCAGAGAATATCTTCTTTCAGAAAGAAAGGCAATGTATTGCTTGGAAAAGCATTCTAATGCATACCAAAGCAATAGAATGAAGTAAAAAACAATGGAAATAGTTAACTTTGCTCCATAGTTAAGAAATATGCCAGAACAAAGCACGAAACGAAAGCCACGAAAAGTGGCGAAACAGGCCCCATTAGAAGATGATTTTGGGCACTTGCAGCCACAAGATATAAAGATGGAACAAGCTATCTTAGGCTCGCTGATGATTGAAAAGGAGGCCTATGACCGAGTTTCAGAGATTCTGAAGCCTGCTGTTTTTTACAATAACAGTCATCAACTTATTTTTGAAGCCATTCGCGATTTAGAGGCTGAGGAAAAACCAGTCGACTTTCTGACTGTCACAGAAAAACTTGATCGCAAAGGACAATTAGAAGATATTGGTGGGGCTTTTTATATTACACAATTGAGCAGTATGGTTTCTTCTACGGCTCACTTGGAATATTATGCGCATATCATCGCACAGAAAGCCACAGCACGCGAATTAATCGCTTATGCCTCAGATATACAACAAAAAGCCTTTGATGCTACAACGGATGTTGACGAGTTGATGCAGGAGGCTGAGGGCGCACTTTTCCAACTTTCGCAGGAGAATCTAAAAAAGGATTACACGCAAATCAATCCTGTTGTAGATGAGGCCTATGAAATGCTGAAAAAGGCCGCAGCGCGTTCTGACGGATTGAGTGGTTTGTCCTCTGGTTTTAAGAAATTGGATGAGATTACGTCAGGCTGGCAAAACTCAGATTTAGTTATTTTGGCTGCACGCCCTGCTATGGGAAAAACGGCTTTTGCTTTGAGTATGGCTAAAAATATCGCCATAGATTCACGTAACCCCGTAGCCTTTTTTTCTCTTGAAATGTCGAACGTGCAGTTGGTCAATCGTATTATTGTCAACGTCTGTGAGATAACGGGCGATAAGATTAGAAGCGGCCAATTGGCTCCTTATGAGTGGGCACAATTGGATAATCGCATCAAAAAATTACACGATGCGCCGCTTTTTGTAGATGATACGCCATCTCTTTCAGTTTTTGAGTTGCGAACTAAGGCGCGCCGGCTCGTACGTGAGCACGGAATCAAGCTGATTATGATCGATTATTTGCAATTGATGAATGCCAGCGGTATGAGTTATGGTTCCAGACAAGAAGAAGTCAGTACGATTAGCCGATCATTGAAAGGACTAGCGAAAGAATTGAATATTCCTATTATCGCACTTAGTCAGCTGAACAGAAGCGTGGAAAAACGCGATGATGCAAAAGGAGGAGATGAAGCAAAAAGGCCGCAGTTGAGTGACCTACGTGAGTCTGGCGCCATCGAGCAAGACGCTGATATGGTCTTATTTATTCATCGTCCGGAATATTATCATAACTATAAGGATGCGCAGGGTAAGGATATGCGCGGAAAGGCACAGATTATCATTGCAAAACATAGAAATGGTGGTGTCGGAGATGTAACGTTGAACTTTAAAGGTAGTTATGCTCGCTTTGAAAATGAAGAGGAGCAGAATGTACCTTTTCCCGAAAGTGACACGAATTTTGTTAGCTCACGTATGAATATGGATACTCTTGGCTATGATGAAATGATTCCTCCCGCAGCAGAAAATCCATTTCCCACATCGGATAATGATGTGCCATTTTAAGTCTGTCATATATGGAAACAATTTGCGCTATTGCCACAGCGCCAGGCGGCGCTATTGGTATCGTTCGCCTATCTGGAGATGATGCTATAAGCTTAACGGAGAAAATACTTGATCGGAATTTGCAGGAAAAGGTCACTTATGCACATATTCTTGATAATGGGGAGATTTTAGATGAGGTGATTGTGACGATTTTTCGGCAACCTCATTCTTATACGGGGGAAAATACAGCCGAGATTTCCTGCCATGGTTCTCCATATATTTTGCAGCGGACAATGGAACTCCTCGTTTCGCAAGGTTGTAAACCTGCAAGGCCGGGAGAATTTACGCAGCGGGCTTTCTTGAATCATAAGATGGATCTAAGTAGGGCAGAGGCGGTGGCTGATTTGATTGCTGCGAGGTCTAAAGCTCAGCAAAGAATGGCTATGCAACAAATGCGGGGTAATTTTTCTAAGTCTTTGAGTGAGCTGAGAGACCAACTGTTGCATATTACTTCCTTATTAGAATTGGAATTAGACTTTTCAGATCATGAAGATTTGGAGTTTGCGGATCGCTCTGAGCTCATCGCTTTGGCCAAAACGATAGAAGAAAAGGTCAGTTCTTTATTAAATAGCTTCAAATTGGGGAATGCTATTAAGCATGGTGTGCCCGTAGCAATCGTGGGTAAGACAAACGCAGGAAAATCTACACTCCTAAATGCGCTTGTCGGAGAAGAACGAGCTTTGGTTAGCGATATTAATGGTACGACTCGGGATACGATAGAAGATATAGTAAACATCGAGGGCACGCTTTTTCGGTTTATTGATACAGCTGGTATACGCAGAACAGACGATATCGTAGAAACTATGGGTATTGAGCGAACATTTCAAACGATAGCTAAAGCTGATATTATCCTATGGGTCATTGATGCTCAAGATTCTAAAGATGTGCTTAAAGAATTGGAACAACAAATGCGTCAACATTGTGATTCTAAGAAACTTATTTGCGTCTTTAATAAAACGGATCTTCAATTTCCTCAATTTATCCCAAAGGGGATAGATACCGTTTCTATTAGTGCTAAAAAGAATATAGGGATGGATAAGCTGCGAGATCTTCTGAAAGTAAGCACTGATATTGCTCCAGCTGAAGATGTCATTGTCTCTAATATTCGTCACTATGAGGCACTCTGCGAAGCTAGAACTTCTTTAGAGAGGGCTCAATCTGGCTTAATTAATCATCTGAGTGGAGAGTTTGTAAGTCAAGATCTAAGGGCCTGTATCCAAAGTCTTTCTGAAATAGTAGGAGATATAACTTCTCAGTCTGTTTTAAATAACATTTTTAGTCATTTCTGTGTGGGAAAGTAAGACTATAAATATATCTGAGGTTTTTCGTATCGTGTCAGGACCTATCTGCCGACTGAGTTCAAGCAAATAGTGCATTGAGTCTTGATGCGTCGAGTCATTAATATCACTAATATTAAGACCCCATTCCTAGATGATACTCTTTAGCTAAACCACCTTCACTAGTCTCGCGATACAACGAGGGAAGATCTTGACCAGTCTCTTTCATAACTTCTACGCATTTATCATAGCTTATAAGGTGTAGTCCATCAGCGAATGTTGCGTAGATATTAGCATCTAATGCTCGAGCTGCTGCGTGTGCGTTCCGTTCTATGCATGGGATTTGTACTAAGCCGCAAACTGGATCACAAGTCATTCCTAAATGATGTTCCAAACCCATTTCGGCCGCATATTCTATGCTAGCTAATGTACCTCCAAATAGATAATTAGCTGCTGCTGCTGCCATTGCACAAGCCACACCAACTTCTGCTTGACAGCCGCATTCTGCTCCACTAATTGAAGCTCTACTTTTAGCGATATTACCAATGAGGCCTGCTGTAGCAAGGGCATGTAGAATTCGCTTTTCTGGAAAGTTTCTAGAATTGGCGATGTGATACAAAACAGCGGGTACTACTCCGCAACTACCGCAAGTCGGAGCTGTTACAATTTTGCCGCCACTTGCATTCTCTTCACTTACGGCTAATGCGTATGAAAAGACGAGGCCCCGAGACTGTAATGTCTGCCTATACCCAGTAGCTCTTATAAAATAATCTGGCGCTTTTCTGCGTAAATGAAGCTCTCCAGGAAGAACTCCTTCATGTACTAAACCACGGTCTACAGCATCACGCATTGTTTGCCAAACTCGAGCAAGATAGTGCCAAATCTCTGCTCCTTCACAGGCTTCAACGTACTCCCAATAAGTCTTCCCCCGTTGCTCACACCAGATCTGTATGTCTTTAAGCCTATTATATTCATAAACGTCTGGGGTCTCTAGGCGTGAACTGTCTTTTTCAGCCAAGGCTCCTCCACCTACACTATAAACTGTCCAAGGATGTTTCCATTCAGATGCAGCGGTAGATTTTGATGGAGAAGCAACACTATATATTGTACCCCAAGATTTTTGTGGAGGCTTCTCTCCAATGATACATTCAAATTTCATTCCATTAGGATGAAAGTCCGGTTTTATTTCTGGTTTCCAAATGATCTCACAACGATCTCCTAAAACTTGTCGAATAGCAATATCTGTTAAGTGTCCTTTTCCCGTAGCCGCTAAACTTCCATACAGTGTTGCACGGAAACAGATAGCATCAGGATGTTCCAAAAGATACTTTTCAGCTGCAAATCGAGGTCCCATCGTGTGAGAGGACGAGGGACCTTGACCAATGCGAAATAACTCTTTTAGTGATTTCATTAATTACTTCGTAATATCGCAAAAGAAGTTTTACTTTCTCTCCTTTATAATGCCCTTTCTATAAGCCATAAGCAGTTTTTCCAAATCCCTTACCTGCTCACTGAGTTCAACTCCTTTATCAGAGTCAGCCACCATCTCCCGATGTCCCATCATTTCTACGATTTGCGTAGTGGTTTGAATATCTGTACCATTAAGAATGGCTTCTTCTGTACTGGTAAAAGGTGCATGTTGAACGAGTTGGAAGCCACGACTATGGTATACAAGAGTATAACCTGCAATTCCGGTAGTATTATGGTAAGCTTTAGCAAATCCTCCATCAATTACCATTAGGCGTCCGTCCGCTTTGATTGGTTTCTCACCTTTACCAACCTTAACCGGAACATGTCCGTTTATAATATGTCTATGTTCTCCCTTGACACCAAATTCATCCATAATATAATCGCAGATGGTGGCACTATCGCGCAATTGGTAATACCATCCTTTCTTTTCGACATGAGTATTCTTGTCGGCTATAAAATACCTTTCGAATGTAGACATCTTAGACTTATCGAAAAGAGGACTTTCCGGTCCACACCATAAATACCAGAAATAATCTATTCCGCCTTGGCGCTCCTCAGGTTCGCCTTCCACATCGTATGCCGAACGAATCATTTGCTCCACTCTTTCTAATAAAGCAACTCCTTTTACTAGTTGTCCACCAACAGAAACTTCATGCAAGCTACCATCCTCATTCAGGGGAACAGACGCGTGGTATAGCAGATTGGAATTATAGATACCATACATAGAACCATGCGTTAGCTGTACGTTTATGTGTCTTTGAAGGCGATCGCTAATAAGGAAGCTATGGCATAACCGTTCAATAACTTCTTTCTCTTCTTTGGTAAGCTCAAATGGATGTTTAGGATCAATTGTCGGAAAATTCATATCAAGCATATCATATGTATTCCCTTCGATGGTTACGATTCCTTTTTCAAAATCTATCTTATCGAGAAGTTTGCGGTCATCCATTTTCCATTCGGGATGCTTATTATAAAGTTGTCCTTCAAGCTTAAACTGGATAATGGATATAGCCTTGTGCATTTGGGCGATGAGCTTACACTTCTTTTCTGTTAGTCGTTTATCGTTTGTTTCAATTTTGGGCTTGAACACAACACATTCATCATTTCCGTATGTGTCTATGGAAAATGTTGTGAGGGGCACAAGGTTTATAGCATATCCATCTTCTATGGTTGCTAAATTGGCGTATCGAAGTGAAATTCTCAACACACTAGCAACGCAAGCTGGATTACCGGCTGCTGCTCCCATCCATAAAATATCGTGATTGCCCCATTGCAAATCCCAATTGTGATATGATTCAAGCACATCCATAATTAGATGTGCTCCTGGTCCGCGATCATAAATATCTCCAAGTACGTGCAATTGATCAATTGCAAGTCGTTGAATAAGATAACAAAGCGCAATAATAAAATTGTCAGCTCGTGTAGTTCCAATGATAGTTTGAATAATCACATTAACATAGGCTTGTTTATTATGATCGTCCGTACTTTCGTGCATAAGTTCTTCTATGATATAAGCATATTCGGGCGGTAAACTCTTTCTTACTTTTGAACGTGTATATTTAGAACTTACACGCCGACAAACCGCCACCAATTGGTTGAGCGTTGTTTGGTAATAATCAGAAATATTTCTGTCTGTCTTTTTTACTAAGTCTAATTTTTGCTCCGGATAATAAATAAGTGTGCAGAGGTCTTTTTTTTCCTGTTCGCGTAGTGTGGTACCAAAGAGTTCGTTTACCTTGCGTTTAATGTTACCCGACGCATTTCTCAGCACATGTTGAAAAGCTTCATTCTCTCCATGCAAGTCTGCTAAGAAATGTTCTGTTGGTTTAGGTAGATGAAGAATGGCTTCCAAGTTTATAATTTCAGTTGTGACAGAAGAGATTGTGGGAAAATCTCTAGATAATAAGCGAAGGTATCGCAAATCGTCATTGACCTTTTTAATAGAAGATTGTTTCATAGCGCTTTTATATTTTAATTATACCGAGACTTCCCTCTTTGTTGATAAAGGGAAGCTCGGTACGTAGGTTATTATGCAAAGCTAAGTTCTCCATCTATTTATAAAAGAGATGCTTTTATGCTTGCTGAAGTTTGGCGTCCATTTCAGCTGCAGCACGCTTTCCGTCACCCATAGCAAGGATAACGGTTGCTCCTCCACGCGTGATGTCGCCTCCGGCATAAATCATTGGGATAGATGTTTCTTGCTTTTCATCAACCTCAATGGTACCCCATTTGCTAAGTTGTAGCCCTTCGACAGAATTAGCGAAAATAGGATTAGCAGATACGCCGACCGCTACAATGACCAAGTCAACGTCCATTTTGATTAAAGCACCTTCGATGGGTACCGGCCTACGGCGACCTGATGAATCCGGCTCTCCCAATTCCATCTTTTGAAGTATGACGCGGCAAACATTTCCTTGGTCATCTGCTTCGTAAGAAACAGGGTTATGCAAGTTCATAAACTGAACGCCTTCGTCTTTAGCTTGGATAATTTCCTCTAAGCCTGCAGGCATTTCTTCTTCACTGCGTCGATAAACGATCGTTGCACTGGCTGCACCTAGGCGAAGTGCTGTGCGCACGGAGTCCATAGCAGTGTTTCCACCGCCGACAACAATAACTTTCTTACCATAAGGAATAGGTGTTTCGCTAGACTCCTCTATACCCTTCATTAAGTTAACGCGAGTGAGATACTCATTTGAAGAAAGGATATTGTTATAGTTCTCTCCGGGAATATTCATGAAGTTCGGGCGTCCCGCACCTGTGGCAACGAAAAGACCTTTGAAGCCTTCCTCTTTCAATTGTTCTACAGTGACTGTTTTACCAACAAGGCAATTCTTGACAAACTTAACCCCACTGCGTTCGAGCGTTTCGATTTCGTTGTCAACGATGCGATTAGGTAGACGATATTCAGGAATACCATATTTTAATACGCCTCCCAATTCATGCAATGCTTCAAATACCGTTACGTCATAGCCGCGTTTGGTCATTTCGCCCGCAAAAGACAAGCCTCCAGGGCCTGAGCCGACAACGCCTATCTTTATATTGCGCTTGACGGCAGGGACAAAGCTCTCCTTTGCACCATGCTCGCGTTGATAATCTGCGGCGAAGCGCTCTAAGCCACCAATAGCTACGGCACGACGCTTGGTCTTTGTATGAATACATTGGCTTTCGCATTGCTTCTCTTGCGGACATACGCGCCCACATACGGCCGGCAGCGAACTAATTTCTTTGATGGAAAGGGCAGCTTTGATAAATTCTCCCTTTTCAATCAATTTGATAAACCGAGGAATGTTTACATGGACAGGACATCCTTGTACGCAGCCGGGATTAGGGCAATCTAAGCAGCGCTGTGCTTCTTGGATGGCTTGCTCTTTTGTAAATCCACAGCTTACTTCTTCATTCATTTGACGTGCACGGTAAACAGGATCGAGCAAGGGCATAGCCACGCGCGGCATAGCCATACGTTCTTTTGGCTTAAATTTAGCCAATAATTCTTTGCGCCATTCTGCGTCACGCGAAAGATCATCTTCAGTGAGCGTAACGGCTATACGGTCAGCTTCATCTATTGCAACTTCGCTTACTTTGTCGGTAGTTGTTGCATCTGAAGCTTTTGTTTCCTTTAAATAATGTGTGTAAGCGACCTTTTCTTCTTCTGAATAAGAGTTAAGGCGGTTAATGAGTTCGGGGAAATCAACCTGGTGTCCATCAAAGTCAGGTCCATCCATGCAAACGAACTTCGTGCGCCCATCTATTGTAATACGACAAGCACCACACATACCCATACCATCAACCATAATAGCATTGAGCGCCACGTTCGTAGGTATGGAATGCTCTTTCGTTAGATCGCAAACATATTGCATCATCAGCGGATCGCCTATTGTAAATACCTTGTTTACGGTCTGCTTACGGAAGATTTGATCCAAAGAGGCTATAATCTGTGCTTTTTCTCCATCTTTTCCGTGGTTAGAAGAAAGAATTACTTCGTCAGCTATTGCCTTTATTTCCTGTTCAAGAATAATAGATTCATTCTCGCGCTCCATTAATACAGCGATGACATGATTGTTTTCGCTTTTCAGAGCAGAAATGGTGGGTAGGAGTGAGGCAATTCCTATGCCGCTGCCCACACAAACGACAGTGCCATAGTGCTGCACCGGTGTAGGTTTTCCCAAAGGACCTACAATATCTTTAATTTCTTCTCCGCTATTAAGCGCTGAAATTTTAGCCGTAGAGACGCCAACGGCTTGAACCACTAAAGTCAGGGTTTCTTGTTTTTTATCAGCAGCAATCACAGGTAAAGGAACGCGCGCGCCATTTTCAACGGCACGAGCAATAACAAAATTTCCCGGTCGATGAGCCTTAGCAATGCGAGGCGCTTTCACAATAAATTTAAAGAGGTTCTCAGAGAGTTTCTCTTTTGAAATGATTTGATACATACGGTTAACGATTTGATACGGCGAAGATACAGGAAATGTATGAGATAAAAGATATTTTCTCGATTATTTCTGGCTTTTAGCTGATCTTACTTGACAGTTTGACGTTGCATAATCGTTGTTTGAATAACTAACTGTGACAAACAGAATAAAAGGGTTAAGATCGGAAGAGCACACGTCTGAACTCCAGTCACATTCAGAAATCT
>ERZ1674246.44-NODE-44-length-37200-cov-22.988666_pt1 | contig 37200 bp, 27 predicted proteins | sample MGYA00581200_ERZ1674246 | MGnify/ENA primary metagenome ERZ1674246 (study PRJEB41354, sample SAMEA4873323) | human saliva metagenome | biome: human-associated habitat [ENVO:00009003]; feature: mouth environment [ENVO:08000002]; material: saliva material... | reverse complement strand
TAGCGTCGCCGCATTTCTCTTTGCAGTCGCCACACTTTTGTTTAGCGTCGCCGCACTTTTGCTTGCAGTCGCCACACTTTTGTTTAGCGTCGCTGGATTTCTCTTTGCAGCAGTCGCCGGCCTTATTTCCGCCACAGCTATCGGCTTCCTTTTTGCAAGTCGTCTGATTGGTCTGCTGCGAGCACGTTTTCGGCTCTTCGCAAGACGCAGAAGTCTTCCCCAGCGTCCTTTCACGGTTAATCATCTGTTGGCGCAAGTTGCCCTCCGTCAAGGTTTTTACCTGACCATTTGTTGCTTTATTAACCGTTACTTTACTTGTGCTATAAGCAGGTTCTGTTACGAAGCGTTCAGTTTGCTTCTCCACGCGTTCAGTTTTCGCTTTCTTTGCCGGACGGCGCTTTTTCGGGCGCTGTGCAGTAGCGCCTACGCAGACTGCAGCCAGCAATAAAAATGCTACATACTTCTTCATCGTAATTTAATCTTGTTTATCGTTATACATAATAAGAGATCGTACACTTTCATCCGGCATCGCATTGAGCAGAGCTGAAAGAAAGAAGCCGATTTGTTGCAAAAATAATACAAACCGCCCAAACGATGACCATAAAACCCGAATGTATGCCATTAATAATTGTAAATACGAAAAACGAGGTCGCACTTTTCCGTCCCTTAAAGGCGACACTGCGCAAAAAAAGCAGGAAAGACAATCCGCACAATGGCAAGCTAAAAAAACAGGAATTTGTAATTTTGTAGTCAAATAGCTAAACTCTCACACGATAATGATGCACACGACCGACGCAAGGCGCCTTTTACAGCGCAAACTCGACTCTCTATTGCGCACAGGACAAATTCTGTTAGAAAGCTCTGCTGATACCAGCCGCATTATGCGCAATATGAAGCGCGCGGCGGCTTATTTGGGATTGCCGGAGAAGAATCTGCACATCCACATCGACTATAATATGTTGATGGTCAACATTCACAACACCGAACTCTCCTTTTCCAAATTTCAGCGCTGCGATAAGCACGGCATCAACTTCACGGCTATTTCCGCCGTTAGCAAACTGACGTATCGAGCGGCGAATGAAAACTACTCTTTGGCGCAATATGAAGCCGCGCTCGACGAGATTGCCAACCGCGAGCGCAACTATTCGCCACTCTTGACGGCCGTTGGAGCTGCCTTTGCCTGTGGCGGCTTCTGCATACAGTTTGGTTGCGATTGGGTCGCTTTTCTCTACGCCACGCTTGCTGCCTTTTTGGGTTTCCGCCTACGCTATCGGCTGATCGAATTTGGTATTAATATCTATATGGCTATTGCCTGTGCGGCCTTTGCCTCAACCGTTGTGGCTTGGCTGACCACGTATTTACCCGCAAGCTGGACTTCTACGCCCCTCCATCCCCTCTTAGCCTGCGCCTTGTTCATTGTGCCGGGCGTCCCGCTCATAAATTTTGTCGACGATATGTTAGACAACAACATCCAGACCGGACTTGTGCGAGCGGCCAATACGATGATGATGATGATAGCTATGGCTTTCGGCATCCTTCTCGCCCTCAAATTCTGCCTATGGGCCTTCAATTTTCAACCCGATATTATGGGCATCTCAATGGTCCCCCACCACAACTATTGGGAATACGCCATCGCGGCCGCCATCTCCGGTATGGGTTTCTCGATGATCTTTAATATCCCGAAGCGCCTCCTATGGGTCGCAGCCGTGGGCGCAGCCATAGCCGTCTGCACCCGCAATCTGGTCAGTTTGCAGCCCGACGAATTATGCCAATTCAGCTTAGGCTGGGGCGGCGTATTGGGTTCGCTGGCCGCTTCCGTCTTAATCAGTTTGATTATGTTGCGTATGGCCCACCGCGTCCACGCTCCGATGCAGATTCTGGCTATCTGTAGCGTCATCCCGATGGTGCCCGGCGTGCTGATGTATCGCAGTCTCTACTCCTTCTTAATGATGACGCGCACGGAGACCCAATTGGTCGATATGATGTCGCTGGCCGGCATCAACGGCATCAACGCTTCGCTCATGATCTTCTGCATCGCCTTGGGCGTGGCCGTGCCTTCCGTCTTCGCCAAGCGATATATCGGCGCCAAGAAGCAGCAGCGCTTCTTCGAGACGCTGAAAGCGCAGCGGCGCGAAGGCAAATTCTTCGACTGGGAGCAATTTTAAGATCAACGCAAGCGGCCCTCATACGGCGGCCGCCCAACTTTCAAATAGCGACACTGATGAACAAGACATTTAAGCGCATGGATCTCAGCCTCGTAGGCCGCGAAGATCCCTTTCAAACCATCGGCCACGAATGGTTTCTGATTACGGCCGGCACACCGACACATTATAATATGATGACGGCCAGTTGGGGGATGCTGGGCATCCTTTGGAACAAGCCCGTGGCTACGATTTTCATCCGTCCGGAGCGATATACGCACGACTTTGTCGAGGCTACAGACCGCTTGACGCTGAGTCTGCTCGGCGATCATCGCAAGGCCTATCAAATCTGTGGCTCAAAATCGGGGCGGGATCTGGATAAGACGGCCGCTGCAGGCCTCCACCCCGCGACGCTACCCGATGATCTCGTCACCTTCGCTGAAGCCCGCTTGGTTTTGGTTTGTCGCAAACTCTACAAGTCGACTCTGCGCGCCGACGAATTTATAGACGCACAACCTTACGATCGTCATTACAGCCCCAAAGAAGGAAATTTGCACGACGTATATGTCTGCGAAATAGAAGCCGTCTACGCCCCCGAAGGCGACGCCTAAGCCTGGGGCGCAAAGGGCGCAATCATCGTCCCGCTCAAAGCATCTACGGAGGCTTTGGGCGGGATTTTTTTGGCGGAGATCAAGTATTTCTTCCACCTTTTTAGTCATTGCATAACCACAGCAGTCGACCGCTGACGTTTTTCATCACGAGAAAAAAGGTGTGCGCTCGTGATAAAAAAGGCTTCACCTCACGAGAAAAAAGGTTTGCGCTCACGAGCGTAAACAAAAGAAGCAGACAGGCGGCGGTTGCAAGTTGGGGGCACGCCGATTAAAAAGAGGGTACACCGACAAAGAAAAAGGATTTGCCGCAGAACGCCGATGAGCCTCGGCCGATTAAAACAAAAAAGCCTGCCTCCAAAGGGAGACAGGCGGCACTAAAACTATATTTTTACCTTGGCAAAGGTAATTGAGCCAAACTATTTATCGACCGAATTGATACGTTATCTCATAGAAGCACGGCCGAACCGAGCCTTTGGAGCGTTCATGTCCTTCTGTGCTGGGCACGATCAAGCGCACTTTGGCTATTTCGCCCGTCGGCGTCGTTTGCCGGCCCAAACCGATAAACGGCAGGGGGAACAACCAGCCCGAAGGAACGGCAGCTCCGTAAAGACTCTTCATCACGCCGCTATTAAAAAGTCCGCTATAGATGCCGTAACTATTGGTCACGGTCATCACATCCGGCCTATCCTCGTTGGCTAAGACGTTGTTGCCCGACTGCAAACTGTCGGTAGCCAAATTGTATTCAAGGTAACGGCAAACGACAGGGGCGCTTTTGCCCGACGCAATCTTACCGGGTTGGCCCTTGCGCAGAATCTGCATATAGACGCCCGACCCGGCAAAGAGTACGTACTCGTTTTGGGCTACGTTGGTCGTAGAATCTTGCTTGTAAAATTGCTCTTCGGAGATGACTTTGATGTTTCCTGGCACATCAAGCAGGTATAACCCCGACTCAGCGTCGACGACCTTCGCGCCTTTCTTGAGGAAGTTTTGCACCTGTCGACGCTCCCGCTTGCGCTTATCGGCATAGGAAGTATCGTCATTGCTGCAAGCCTGAAAAAGGCAAATACCGGCAAGCAGAAGCGGCAACACGAGCGCTACACGCTGCCACACATTGCGGCATAAACGGATGCGAAAGGATGTATCTTGCATTGTAATCATTCTTATTTTGGGCAAAAATAAGCAATAACACGCACGTGGGCCGCATTTTTTCAAAAGGAATTGCGGCATAAAGCCGAAAAAACGCTAAAATTGCAAACCGGTTTGGCAGGTTGTCGGGTTATTGGCGCGCCACTTTCCATCGGCAGCCTTTGTATAGCAATCCGCGTGCGCCCTTGCTCAACGAATTGGGCGCCGGCGAGGCACTTAGGCGCGCAAAGATGCACCATCAACGGGCCACAACGCGCACGAAATGGGCGAAAAAAGGGAAAGAAGCATAGGGTTTTGCGTAAAATGCGCCCAAATTATTTGCAGAATTAAAATAAACTCCTACCTTTGCAAGCGCAAACGAAAGGGTACCTTGACCGAGTGGCTAGGTAGCGGTCTGCAAAACCGTGTACAGCAGTTCGAATCTGCTAGGTACCTCTACAAAGCGGAACACTTCTGACGAAGCGTTCCGCTTTTTTAGTTTTATTCCATATCCCAAGGGCCGCGCGCCGCATCAGAAGGGCAAGCCAACGGCAAAATGGAGGACGAAATCGCGAGAAAATTTGGGGTGAATCAGCGGATAGTGACCGCGACCTGAAGGATAAGCGGGGTCAACGGCCTTCATGCCGCCATCTAAACGCAAGATAAAATAATCAAGATTGAGGCGGAGGCCCAAACCATAGGCCACGGCCAACTGCTTATAGAAAGAACGCAGGTGGAATCGGCTTCCTGAAAGATTTTCATAGCGTCGCGTGTTCCACACATTGCCGGCATCTATGAAAAAAGCGCCATTGAATTTCCAGAAAAGCGCCGTGCGCCATTCAAAACTCAAATCGAGCTTCATATTTCCCGTTTGGTTGATGAAATCTACTTTGCCGTCCTTCTCCACATAATTGCCCGGGCCGAGCGAACGCACGTTCCAGCCGCGCACGCTGTTGGCCCCACCGGCAAAATAGCGCTTCTCGTAGGGTATTACGGCAGAGTTTCCATAGGGAATTGCCAAGCCAAAAGCGGCGTGAAACGCGAAGGTGTTGCGGCTATTTATACGCAAACTGCGCACAAAATCGACATCGACTTTTACATATTGGGAATAGGCAATATTAAACAGCCTGTGTTGGCCCGCTTCATTCTTACTTGCTCTGACGATTTTGGATATTCCGTGCAACAGATTGCCGGCTGCTTCGATGCCAAACTTCACTTGCCAGCCCTTTGTCAGTTGGCCGGTAAGCGGAGAGAATGTTACGCTGCCTCGTTCCTTGTCTTGCTGGGAATTATATATGAAACTGTAACCCGTATTCATAATAAAGAGATCCGCATAACTGGCTCGCAAAATCGAATATCGAGGGTCAGCGTTGTTAAGATAGTCGCGCCTAAACGTATTGGAAATCCAGGGCATAAAGACATAGTTGAGGCTGATCATATCAAAGCGATGCTGAAAGCCGGGATGGGCATGATAACTCCAGCGATAGGCCCAGTTGCCCGTGACTACACGCCGATGAAACTCCGGCCTGTTTTGCGAATTGTACATAAAGCTGAGGTCGCTCGTTGCCTTTAAGCGCTGGCGCGCCGATTGGCGCACAAAAGGCAGGCGAAATGTGGGAAAACGGAGCGAAGTCTCGCCGCTAAACTCTAAATAGTTTTCGTTGCCGTAGCCTTCCAAGCCCCTGATGGCTTCGTAAGCCATTCTTCCCTTCAAAAGCAGGCGCTCGGCGCCCTTAAATAAGTTACGATTCGTAAAGGAAAGGGCCAAAGCAGCGCCCAAATCGCCGCTGGTATTCGTTCCTTCAAGCTCGAGACTGACTGCATTGGGCTTGTTGCGCACAATCGTAACGTCGGCATCGAGCAAAGCAGAATCGCCGGGCGGCTCGTTAAACTTAATCGTCGTATAGCGCACCGCCGACAAACCGTTCATTGCCGAATAGCTGTCTTGAACGTCTTCTTCGCGAAACAGACTATCGGGCCGGATTAACAGATGGTTTTTGTAGAGATGTTTACGAAAGGCCAACTTGTCCGCACCCAGGCTCGGCGAATCCCATATTTTGATCGTACGAAAACGGTAAGGCTGATAAGCCCGCACCGAATCGATGCCGGGCGGACGGGAAAAGACGAAAGTCAGCGCCACACGGTCACTGCCGGCAACGGTATCGGCGTCGTAACCGACAAAATCGCGGTTGATGCGATAGTAACCTTGGTTCTGCAGGGCTGTGATCACACGATTGCGCTCTTCGTTGAGAACGGAGACATCCAAAGGCATACCCACGTGGAGCAAGCTTTTAGTGCGCAAAGCCGATACAGCGCGCTCCAAACGCGGATCATCGAAGCGGTAGGCCAAAGAATCGACAACATAGCGCACCCCCGGCCGCAATTTATACGTAAGTCGGACGCGCCGCCGGCGCTTTTGTGTGAGCGTATCCACCGCTGCGTGCAGATAGCCTCGCGATTGGAGAGCAGCGAGCAGCGCAGCGCGCGAAGCAGCAGTCGACGCCGTATCATAAACGACGGGCGCTTCGCCGAGGCGGCGAAAGAAACGGCCGCGGCGCTTTGTCGTATCGGCCGGCGAGAGGCAATAAATGCCGAGCGGCACTTTAACCAGATTAAACCAGCGCGCATTTGGCTGCTGACGCACATATTTAATATAGTCGGCAGTTTTGACTTGCTTAGTTGCAGATACCACTTTGACGTCGCTCAGCATCGCTTCATCGCTCGCCAAATAGCGTGTAGGCGAGCACGATTGCAGCAAAAAAAGCAGCAAAGTAAGTCCTGCGAAGAGCAGGGATAGAGAAACGTGACGGTTCAAAGGCTTCAATTTTGAAGCAAATATACTACTTCATTAGCTTCTGTCTTTGTAATTTTGCCGAAAAATCCATAAGATGCTGACAAGAGCTGAAATAAAATGGCTGCACGGCCTGACGCGCAAGCGGCAGCGCGATGCTGAAGGCCTCTTCATCGCAGAAGGGCCGAAGGTGGTCGGAGATCTGCTGGCCTTGCTCCCTTGCCGACTGCTCTTAGCAACGGCTGATTTTCTACAAAGCAGGGCGCAATGGTCCGCCGCAGAGGTGCGCAAGCTGTCGGCGTCAGAACTGGCGCGCGTTTCGCTCTTGCAGGCGCCGCAGCAGGTCGTTGCCGTCTTTGAAAAGCCCACGCCGGCGCCTTGGCAACCCACAGACGAACTGGCTTTGGCTTTAGATGGCGTGCAAGATCCAGGTAATGTGGGGACGATTATCCGATTAGCCGACTGGTTCGGCATACATAATATATTGTGTAGCCCAACGACGGCCGACGCCTTCGCGCCAAAGGTGGTGCAAGCTACGATGGGCGCACTCGGCCGCGTCAATCTCCACTACGTAGATCTCTGCGAAGCGCTCGCCAAGTTGCCTGTGGAGACACCGATTTACGGAACGTTTCTCAACGGATCTAACATTTACGAGCAAACATTGGATACGAAAGGCCTCATCATAATGGGCAACGAAGGCCAAGGCATATCGCCCGCCGTCGAGCGTTTCGTTTCAAAGCGTTTGTTCATACCTCGCTTCCCCCTTGACGCAACGGGCAGCGAGAGCCTCAACGTTGCGATGGCCACAGCCATCATTTGCGCCGAATTCAGACGAAGAAATTACTAAACAATGAACCTACTCCTCCTCATTAACATAAGCTTGTTGGCAACGATGCTGCTCTGCCTGCTCGCCCTTTGGCGCTTTCGCTGGCGCGATTATTCTCTGCCGGCGCGTTGGGCTGAAACTACCGAATCGACGGAGCAGCCTGCGATCTCGATTATCATTCCGGCGCTCGACCAGGGCGACTATCTGGCCGAGTATCTGCCGATTTTCTTGCAGCAGAACTATCCTTCGTTTGAAATTATCGTAGTCGACGAGGCCTCGACCGACAATACGCCTGATGTGCTCAAGCGCTTATCGGCCGAGGATAAGCGGCTGCGCTACTTGTCCGTACCGCGCTCTACGCGCCACATAGAATTGACCAAACTGGCTCTGACGTTGGGCGTACGATCCGCGCGTTTTCCTTGGGTGGTCTTTACGCGGGCCGACTGCCAACCGGCTTCGCCCGACTGGCTCTCTCGACTGGCGGAGCAGTTTGCACCCGGCGTAGAGATGGTCGGAGGCTATGCCAACTATCTCAACGATGAGACGCGCCAAGCACGCCGCCCGATCTTCGAACGTCTGCGTTTGCAGTTGCGTTTGGCGCGAGCTGCTCGGAGCGGACGCCCCGTTTATGCCGACCCCTGCAACCTGGCCGTCAAGAAAGCCTTTTTTATGGCACAGGAGGGCTTTGCCAATAGTCTGCTGCTTCCCTTTGGGGAGGAAGAATTGTTTGTGGATGCCTATGCTACGCCTGAAAATTTCCGCCTGACTTGGCATCCTGACGCCACGATTTGCCAGCAACTACCCGCTCGCCGCCTGCTTTCCGACGAGCGGATCTATACGGCGGAGATCGCCAACCGCAGTAGTCGCCGCCGCCGACTGTATGCTGCGCGCGAAGCGTGGGCTTCCTGCTTTTTCTTTCTGTTTTTCCTGCTGACGCTGACTTATATCGGTGAGCGTACATTTTATATTTTACAACAATCAGTTTACTTTATCCAAGATTTGGCCACAGATCTGCCCTTCTTGCTCCTGCTCATCACGGCCATCATCCTACCGATCCGCTTGATGCGCAAGGCTACGCGGACTCTGGGTGAGCGCCGCTTTGGCGGGATGCTGATTGCCTACGCTTGGCTGCAACCTTTGCGCAACCGGCTCACGTATCTGCGCCGTCTCCACCGCAGCGACAGTTTTGTTCGCCCCTCTTTATAATTGCTTACTTTTGACTGACGGCCGACAAACGGCCGATACCACTGATAGCGTCCGGCCTTTGCATGCTACCGGCACTTATTGGCGCGTAAAGGATCGACTTTGACCGCCACGCAAAGGCACAAACTATGGCGACAAGTCAAAGTTTGATACATTTAGTCCCCTACTTTCCCCTCTTCTCCTCTTCTTTCTACACTCAACACCTTAAATGGCGACGCTTGAAACGCAAAAATGACCGCAAGAAGGCGGCTTTCGTTTTCGTTTGGTGGCGGCAAACAATAGTTTGGTCCCACCAAACCATAGTTTGTTCCCGGCAAACGATAGTTTGGCAGCAGCAAACAATAAACAAACAAAGGAGAACAATACAAAAATCAGCGCAGAAGCACGCACAAAGGAGACCTGCCCACCGTCCGGCGCACCGAACGTCCCGCCTTACCTTTCCTCCGCAAGCACAATGCAAAGAAAATCTATAACAGCCCATACAAAGACGACGAATAATCGAGGACTTACCCCGAGAAACGACTGCTCGCTCTGCCAATAGGCCGCTTCAGCACCAAGGCATCAAACGAAATAAGCGGAAAAGGAAGCCTTGAACAGAAAAAAAGTACACAAAGTATTTGGCAAACCAAAAAATCATTCTACCTTTGCACTCGCTTAACGGCAATTAGGTAGATCCGCTAGCTCAGCTGGTAGAGCACAACACTTTTAATGTTGGGGTCTTGGGTTCGAGCCCCAAGCGGATCACACCAAGAAAAAGAGGCTTATCGCAGGATAAGCCTCTTTTTCGTTGATAGACCTATATTCGCCTCCACTTGATCAGTGCGGCGTCAGTTTATCACTGTCGGCCGACTCGCAAAGCAGACGAAACACTACGGTCAAGTCGCGACTTTTCAAATACGATTGCGCCGCCCAAACGTATTGCCCTATCCGAAACGAACAGGAACAAGTTTGGGCGGCGCAATCGAAAAATGCAACTGCTTTAAGCGTAGGCATTCTTAAGCGGAAATCATATGCACGTCTGTCGTATCAAGACTAACTTACGCCTCGATACAGCCTTTTATTTTACTAAGGTAGCGCGAACGATGCGCAAGCCTATCATAGGCAAACAAGCAACAGATTTACGTAAACGAAAAAAAAGAAAGCCTCTCCGAAGAGAGGCCATGGGAATAAAATCCTTCGGCATATAGCCTTATTGTGATATGATGTAGAATATCCTTTTTCTGAGGCAAATTTAAGAATTTCATTTGTACATGCCAAATTTTTGGTCTATTTTTACAGAAAATTTACAAACCTACCTTATGAAAACCCGAATATTAGGCCTAGATACCGGTACCAACAGCTTAGGTTGGGCAGTTGTAGATCGCGATGAAAACAACCAATATACGCCCATCTGCCGCGGAGATTTAATCTTCACGGAAGGCGTGAAACAAGAAAAAGGCATCGAATTTTCTTTGGCTGCCGAAAGAACTTCTTATCGCGCTTCGCGGCGCCATTACTTCCGCCGGCGTCTGCGTAAAGTCGAAGTGCTGAAAGTTTTGGTAAAGCATAAGTTGTGCCCGCCGCTTTCTGATGAAGCGCTCAACCGATGGCATACGAAAAAAGAATATCCGCTTGATGAGAACTTCATACTTTGGCAACGCACGAGCGAAGCTGACAATAAGAATCCTTATCACGATCGCCACATTTGCTTGCACCACAAGTTGAACTTGAAAGATTCTCAGACGGATCGCTATACGCTGGGACGCGCACTCTATCACTTGACGCAGCGCCGCGGCTTCTTGAGCAACCGACTTGACCAAAACGAGGAGGCGGAAGAGACGGGCAAAGTAAAATCTGCGATCTCCGAATTGAGCAAAGAGATGAAGGAGGCGGGATGTGAGTTCTTGGGCGATTACTTTTACCTACTCTATCGCACGGAAGGCAACCGTGTGCGCATCCGTTCCCGCTATACGGACCGGGAAAAGCATTATTTGCAAGAGTTTAAGGAGATCTGCCACGTACAAGAATTGGACGAGGATCTGGCAAAAGCGCTGGAGAAGACGATTTTCTTTCAGCGCCCACTAAAATCCCAGCGCCAAGGCGTAGGCAAATGCACGATGGAGAAAGGCCATTCGCGCTGCGCCGTCTCGCATCCTTTATATGAGGAATATCGACTGCTCTGTTATCTCAACAATATCCGAATCAAAACGCCATTCGATGATCGTTTGCGTCCATTAAATGCGGAAGAGCGAGAGAAAATCACTCCCCTCTTCTACCAAAAAAGCAACTTCGACTTCAAAAAGATTGCTAAAAAACTCGCAGGAAAAACGCCTTTCGGCTGGATAAGGGATGAGGAGGATTGGCCTTACCAATTTAATTATCGTATGACGCAAGAGGCGCCGGCCTGTCCCACAACTGCACAACTAATAAAGGTCTTTGGCGAAGATTGGAAAGCAGCTATGGCCGAAACTTATACGATGAACACCAAGCAGGACGGGACGCTAAAGACGGAAGATGAGATTTGCACGGACATTTGGAACGTGCTCTATTCTTTTTCTTCAAAAGAAAAGCTGAAGGAGTTCGGATTGGAGAAGTTGCAACTCAATGAGGCGCAAGCAGAAGCTTTCTCTGCTATTCGCCTGACACGCGACTTTGCCTCGCTAAGTTTGAAGGCGATACGCAAGATTCTTTTCTTCTTGCGCACAGGCGAAGACTATTCGAAGGCTATCTTTTTGGCAAACATCCCAACAATTGTCGGTGAAGAAATATGGAACGACATTGAGCGGCGCTCTCGCTTGCTATATAAAGTCGATGTAGCCCTTCACCCGCAAGAAGAGGACGAAGCAAAAGAGCATTGCACAATCGCAGAGCGCATCAAAGCGGCTGTAGAGGCAGAAGTGCCTGATGCGCCGATCGATTTGCTGTATCACCCCTCAATGATTGAGGCCTATCCGGACGCCAAACGAAACGAGCGCTTCGATTGCTACCAACTGGGTTCTCCGAAGACGAACGCTGTGCGCAATCCGATGGCCATGCGCTCGCTACATATGGTGCACAAAGTAATCAACCACTTGCTGCGCAAGCATATCATTGATGAGAAGACTGAAATACACATTGAATATGCGCGCGAACTGAACGATGCCAACAAGCGCCAAGCCATTGCTGATTGGCAACGCGAGCTAAGCAAACGGCACACAGCATATGCGCAAAACATTAGGCAACTCTATAAAGCTGAAACCGGCTTAGAGATTGAGCCGACGAAGGCAGACATCTTAAAATATCAACTCTGGGAAGAGCAGCAACACGTCTGCTTGTACACAGGTAAGAAGATTGGCATTGCAGACTTTTTGGGCGCGAACCCGAAGTTTGACATCGAGCACACGATCCCGCGCAGCCGAGGTGGCGATAGTACACAGGAGAACTTAACGCTTTGCGAGAGTAAGTTCAACCGCGACACCAAACGCGACAAGTTGCCCACAGAATTAGCCAACTATGAAGAAATCTTAGCGCGCATCGAGCATTGGAAGAAGCAGTGCTACGCGCTGAAGCTAAAACGAGACGGCATCCGCACGCATTCGGGCCTGGAGAAGAGTATAAAGGATTCTAAGATTCGAAGACGCCATCTTGTGGGCTTAGAATACGGCTACTTGAAGGGGAAATATGATCGGTTTACGATGAAAGAAGTTCCCGAAGGCTTCAGTCGGCGTCAAGGTGCGGGCATCGGCTTGATTTCAAAATATGCCGGTCTCTTCTTGAAGTCGCTCTTTAAGGACCCGAAAAACCCAAATCGCTCCAACGTCTATGTCGTCAAAGGCGCTATTACGGCTGAGTTCCGCAAACTATGGGGCTTGCAGCAAGCCGATGAGGCGAAATCGCGTGAGAATCATACGCACCATTGCATTGATGCTTACACCATCGCTTGCATTGGGCCGTGCGAATACGCTGCCTTAGCTGCATATTATCGGAGCGATGAGGAGTTCAAATATGGAAGGCGCCGTGAAAAGCCGCAGTTTGAGAAACCTTGGCCCACGTTTACGGAAGACTTGCTGAAACTGCAAGAGGAGTTGCTCATCGTGCATCAAACTACTGACAAACTGGGCAAGCGAGATCGGCGAAAAGTAAAAACGCCGCGCGGGAAGTTCCTCACAGGCGGCGACTCCGCACGCGGCAGGCTACATCAAGAAACGTATTATGGTGCCATCAACTACGATGGCAACATTAAATATGTCGTAAGAAAGCCGCTGGATAGTTTAACTGAAAAGGACCTAGATAAAATTGTCGATGAAACGGTTAAAGGCATTGTCAAAGGCGCCGTAGAGACAAAGGGCAGCTTGAAAGAAGCCCTTGCTGACGGTATATATATGAATAAGGAGAAGGGGATCTTGATTAAGCGGGTGAGAATCTTCACTCGTCTAACGCAGCCGCTTACCCTACGCTCGCTGCGCGACCAATCTCAAAAGGAGCACAAACGTAAAGTTTACGTAACCAACGAAAGCAATTACATGATGGCCATCTACGAAGGGGTCGTAAAAGGCAAGACCAAGCGCGAATTTGACTTGGTCAACAACATTGAAGCCGCCGAGTTCTTTAGGAAAAGGAATAATCGAGCGCAAGGCCTACCCCTCTTGCCAGAGAAGAGCGCCAGCGACTTCCCCTTAAAGCACACCTTAAAAATAGGAACGTTAGTATTGCTCTATGAGACTTCTCCAAGCGAAATAGACTTCTCCGATCCTAAAGATGTAGCCAAAAGGCTATATAAAGTGGTTGGGATGAATTATCATGATGGCAAGGGCTCGGCTGGACTTATATCGCTGCGCTATCACCAAGAAGCTCGTCCGGAAAAAGAGCTTTGTTCCAAGAAAGGAGCATATAAAAACGGAGAAGTCTTTCGACCGGCAATTATATTGCGTCACACTCAATTTAATGCTTTGGTAGAAGGGCAAGATTTCGATTTGGATATCACGGGTGAGATCACGCCAAAACGACCTTAGCCTTATGCTCAAGCGCAGCCTTGTCTTTATGCATCCGGCCACTTTGTCTTTACGAAATGGGCAAATGGTTATCATCAGAAAAGAAATTCCTGATGATAACCTTACCGTTCCCATTGAAGACATTGGTTTGGTGATGATCAACCACGCGATGGTAAGCTTAACCATCCCCCTTCTAAATGCTTTAACAGAGCAAAACGTAGCGGTCATCTTCTGCAATGAGAAAGGTATGCCTGCTTCGATGCTCTACAATTTGCAGGGCAACACCACGCAGGGAGAAACCTTACGCAACCAACTCGAAGCCGGCGAGGTACTCAAAAAGACGCTTTGGAAACAGATCATCGAAGCTAAAATAAAGAATCAGGCTGCACTTTTAGACAAGATGGGCAAGGAGGGTAGCATCTTAAAGCCCCTTTATACGAATGTAAAAAGTGGAGACAGCGATAATCGGGAAGGCATCGCGGCCAGATTGTATTGGGCCGCCTTGTTTGGCCGCGATTTCATCCGCGATCGGAACATACCGGGTATCAATTCGCTCTTAAACTATGGCTACTCGGTCTTACGGGCAGCCGTTACGCGGGCCTTGGTCTCCTCCGGCTTGTTTCCGGCATTGGGCATCTTTCATCATCATCGCAGCAATGCCTTCCCATTGTCTGACGATTTGATGGAACCTTTCCGACCTTTTGTAGACGAGATTGTGTTTGAACTAACGGCCCAAGGCGAGGCGGAACTAAACACAGCGACCAAAAGCCGCCTGATCCGTGTGCTATACGTCGACACTTACTTTTCCAAAATAACACGCCCCCTATCCGTGGGCTTAAGTATGACGATGGCTTCCTTAGCCAAGTGCTATGCCAAGGAGCAAAAGAAGTTGGTCGTCCCGTTATTAAAATGAGTGAAGTCAGATTAAACGCTTATCATATTATGTGGCTCTTTGTGATGTTCGACTTACCTACGATGACCAAGAAAGATCGCAAAGCCTCGGCCCTTTTTCGGAAACAACTTGAAAAAGATGGCTTCTCGATGCACCAATTCAGCGTCTACATCCGCCATTGTGCCTCAAAAGAAAGTGCTGATGTACACATAAAGCGCGTAAGATCCAACTTACCGGCAAAAGGATCTGTCAGCATTCTCTCCATTACCGACAAGCAATACGCCGGCATCATCAACTTTTGGGGTGCAGAAAGTAAAAAGCTACCGTCTACGCCCCTGCAGTTAGAACTATTTTAGTACTTTTGCCCATAGAAAGTTACGCATCAACGCCATTTCCTATACACTAAAGAGTCCCTCAAGGGCTTCCATCTCAATGGATTATCTCATATAGGTTGTGGTTTGATGTAGAAGAAAGATATAACGCAACTTACGATTTGGCCCTATGATGACGAGACGCGTTGTGGTTTGATGTAGAAGAAAGATATAACGCAACCATCGCTCAATCGGGGAAGGAGCGAATCCAGTTGTGGTTTGATGTAGAAGAAAGATATAACGCAACTTATCGATCTCGCGGAGCTTCTTCGCTAAGGTTGTGGTTTGATGTAGAAGAAAGATATAACGCAACTGGCGTGGAAGGGTCGACATTCTTACGGGAGTTGTGGTTTGATGTAGAAGAAAGATATAACGCAACAGACGCGATGAGTAACGTTCGGGATATTGGTTGTGGTTTGATGTAGAAGAAAGATATAACGCAACTTGCTATTCAGCCGCATGTAAAAAACAAGCGTTGTGGTTTGATGTAGAAGAAAGATATAACGCAACACTTTTGCTCGCCAGCCGCGTCTCGTTTGAGTTGTGGTTTGATGTAGAAGAAAGATATAACGCAACTGATGAGTTGACCCTTCGGCGAAGTCTGACGTTGTGGTTTGATGTAGAAGAAAGATATAACGCAACTGGGGCTTTTTGGCGACTTGCGCTTTATTGGTTGTGGTTTGATGTAGAAGAAAGATATAACGCAACGCACGCTTGAGAATGCGGGCGAACCAGACGGTTGTGGTTTGATGTAGAAGAAAGATATAACGCAACTCCGCGTCCATCCTTTTGTCCATCCAAGTGGTTGTGGTTTGATGTAGAAGAAAGATATAACGCAACTACTCCGCCTGCAAATATCGCAATGTGAAGGTTGTGGTTTGATGTAGAAGAAAGATATAACGCAACCCATAATAGGGCAGCGACTGCTTACGCAGGTTGTGGTTTGATGTAGAAGAAAGATATAACGCAACCATCATCGATTTGGGAATCATTGAAACGAAGTTGTGGTTTGATGTAGAAGAAAGATATAACGCAACACTACTCGATTATCTAGGCTATCAATTTGTGTTGTGGTTTGATGTAGAAGAAAGATATAACGCAACCAAAAGGAAGATGAAGTCGGGAAATCCTGCGTTGTGGTTTGATGTAGAAGAAAGATATAACGCAACAAAGTGTGCGGCAATCTGTTCGATATATCGGTTGTGGTTTGATGTAGAAGAAAGATATAACACAACAAAAAAAATCATTCTACCTTTACACTCGCTTAACGGCAATTAGGTAGATCCGCTAGCTCAGCTGGTAGAGCACAACACTTTTAATGTTGGGGTCTTGGGTTCGAGCCCCAAGCGGATCACACCAAGAAAAGAGGCTTATCATAGGATAAGCCTCTTTTTCGTTTATGCTCTCATCTTCATCACCATAATCACGCCCAGCTGAGACGTAAAGAAAGTCTTTTGAAAAAACAAGTGACATTCAATTAGGAACTTCAAAATAGGAGAATGTATTTGTTTTTAATACCCAAACCCCCTTGTTGTATTATTTTACATAAGTGTATCGCGCAAGTAGTGTGATTATAAAATAATTTTATCTACCTTTGTTGAGGAATCAAACCATTACTTTTGCACAATGAAAAAAACACTTTATCTAATGCTTGCCCTCACGACACAATCGGTCTTTGCGCAGCTACAATCTGTAAAGGTTCCTTTTGATGTCTTCACGTCAGTAGTAGCAAAACAAGCAGAAACTTTTGGCTCTACAGCTTCTTCGTCTGTTCTTTCGTCAGCTGTTTGCCCTGAACAAACAAAATCGTTCACTGCGGCAACGGGCCTTCGTACATCTGTTAGTCATCCTGACAGCAAATTGGTTTACACCTTCTCTTATAACCACAAGGGAGAGGCATCGGGAGAAGTCCCTCATTTATCAGTAAAACAACTTGAAGGTACTCAGGACGAATCAATCAGAGAAGTTGCGGTAGAACAAGCCGGAACACTGGGGCAGCTCCTTCCTTCTACAGAAAGACTTGAAATCAGAAAATTAAAAGTAAGCGGAACTATTAATGGCGACGACGTGCTGGTACTTAGGGAAATGGCAGGACGAAACAGCGACGACGAAGAAACGGAAGGAAAACTTGAAGAACTTGACCTGAGCGATGTTGCACTTGCCGATGGCGGAAGTCCATATTACTCTACCACAAGGGGCAATTATTACACAGCGACCTCTTATGATGTCGATGAAAATGAGGAAAACTTTTATTGCACCGACTTGTCATACGCTTTTTGCAATACACATCTTAAAAAGGTACTATGGCCCAACACAATGTGGGAGGTCGGAGATGCAGCACTAAATCGCTGCTACGAATTGGAGTCGTTTACTCTTGGAAGTGAAACGAATGAAATCAAGAGCGGTGCATTTGAATATTGCACTGCTCTCTCAAATATTGAGCTCACCCCAAAAATTCTTTATATCGACGCGCGCGCTTTCGCTAATAGCGGTTTGACAGAAATTTCTATACCAAAAGAAATTGAGACGATTGCCAATCAGGCATTTTACAAATGCGAAGCATTGAAGAAAATAGATTTTAGCGATGGAGTAAAAGAAATCAAAGAAGCTGCTTTCAGCTATTGTTCAGCTCTTGAGGAGATACACTTATCTAAAGTACTGACAAAAATAGGCAAAGAAGCATTCTATGCTTGCTCATCGCTGACGGAAATCACACTTCCCAAAAAGTTAATCAATATAGGTGAGGATGCTTTTGGAGCCTGTAAAGCCCTAAAAGAAATTAAGGTCGAAGCAGGAAACACTGCATTTACATCAATAGATGGTGTATTGTTTAATAAAGAAAAGACCACACTGCTGACATTCCCTTTTGCAAACACAGCCAACTATCAAGTACCTGTGGGCACAACAAAAATAGCGCCATCGGCTTTTAGCGAATGCAACAAGCTTGCATCAATACAATTCCCTAACACGCTCATCGAGATAGGCAGCGAGGCTTTCTACAAATGCTTGAAACTCGAGAACATTACATTGCCCAATAGTATCACCGCTGTGGGTGAGGGGGCCTTCTATGGATGCGAAGGACTATTGCTGGTGGAGTTGAGTAAGAGTATGACCATTATTCCCGACAATTTATTGAGTAAGTGTACGAAACTGCAGAAAATTATAATTCCTGAAGGCATCAACAAAATTGCATATCAAGCATTTAGCAACTGCTCATCGCTTACTCAGGTTGAGATTCCTTCCTCTGTCAATAGCATTGAGGGCGCATCTTTTAAAGCATGTGAGTCTCTTAACGAGATCTATTGTTACATTAAAGAGCCGCTCACTATCGAAGAAGATGTGTTTAAAGGAGTGAATGTTGGAACTTGCAACCTATACGTTACAGCTGAGAGTATAGAACAATACAAAAACAGCGAAGTATGGAAGGATTTCCTAGTAAAACCTATTCCTAACACAACAGGCAAAAATAATGTCATTCAACAGAATGAGATTGTGAAGGTTTGTGGTAATACTATCACGATACAGGGAGAATTAACTGCCCCAATTCATATAATGGACACCAGCGGTAAGACAATATATTACGGCACAGAAAGAGAAATCTCTGTGGGCAAACATGGCATTTTCTTTGTAAAAACAGGACATAAGGTAACGCGTGTAATGCTTTAACCCAAAAACTGTTCGGAGTCATTCGGCTGATCTCCTTTATATAATAGTAAGGACCGCCCTTTTCTATTCTACTGGCGTAAAGGCCGTTTTGAATCTATTCGATTTAACATTGCACATAGAACATAAATTACAAAAATGGATATTTCTGTTTCATAAGTATAATCCTCCTGTTTTGTTACTGCCCGATAAAAATTGATTGAAAGTTCTGCAGCCCTTTATTTGTTGCGCTACTGGTGCGTATATAGAACAATGTGGAATCTGCTTTGAGCGCAGAAGTGCTTGTTTAGTTTGATGTCAATTAAAGACACAAGGCGCCCCCTCCTTTAGGCATACTAAAAGAGGGGGTTAACTTATGAGCATAAAAAAATGGAGGGATAACATAGGTGTTTGTTCCTCTTGGCGGAAAGGGGGCTACGCAAGTTTTCTGCCCGACAAAAGGATTGATATAAAAAGGCTTAGGAGTGGGCAAAAACTTTCTTAGGTGATTCGAAAAATTGTCTTAGGTGATCGGAAAAATTGTCTTATAAGACAATTTTTACTCTCTTATAGGAAAGTTTTTAGACATCTTATACTGCTGATAATCAGAAGTATTCAAAACCGATTTTGGTACGGCTTACCCGCGCAAGATGTGCATTGCGAATAAGATTGAAGCAAGTCTGTAGATAAACGGGCCCTACCTTATTTGACTGCTATAAAGTGGGATGCTGTGTAAGCTTACTGCGTTTCGCACATAAAAATGAAAGTTCACGAAAAGACTGAAGCTCGGCAACAGACTTCAGTTGTAGGGTATATAGAGATGACGACTTTTACCGGTCGGCCATATAAAGACATAAAATAAGGCCGCTGAGAAGCGACCTCGGGGAGGTAAGCAGGCAGCCGACTGCAACTCGACGTATCTTTATGCCTTTGGTTTGTTTTATTTTGGTCGTAAATAAATGTCGTTTAATGCGCTTTCTGCTGAAAAACAAACAGTTGGTTGTATTATTCAAGTGTTTGTTCGAGATAATCCAAGCCCGTTGTCTTAGTTTCTTTCAAGTAATTGATAAGCCTTTCTGAGAAGAATAAGCCCACTGTAGGTACTTTCAATATGTCGAAGTCGTATTTTTTTGCAAGGGAGATGTGGCGCATTTCCGTAAACTTTTGCTCCCGATTTTTATATTCTACGAACGAATTATACTTCAAACGTTCCCTCGAAAAAGAGTCTATAATGATACTTTTCGTGTAATCTATCTGATCCAGAGGAATGCAAGGGAATGCTAAAAGATAATAGTTCTTCGCTGTGGAGAACTCCGGAATGCTCACGGGAATTTCGGAATGTAGGGGCAATTTGAATTGTTCAAGCGCTTTCTTTATCGTTTCTGAAACGATAAAATCGAGTATTCCGAAGGAGTTGTCCGTCATGTTCGATATGAAATCCGTTTCCTTTACCCGCTTTTTAGTTTTATAATAGACGATCTGTCGCAGCTTGGAAACGTCAATTATAGGAAAGTCTTGTAGACCGATATGCCTGCTTCTTTCCCATAAAGCCCTACAATACGCCATTAGATAGTCCTTGTCTGCCACATTGGCAAAGGAATATTGCTCTTTCTTGAGTCGTATTTCAACTTGGTTGGTAACACCATCTGTTATTCCTGTTACTGTACTTTCTATTGACGGACGTACGCTGAAATATCTTTTGTTCGCTTCCATTTATCTGCTATTAGCTTGAGAATTGTTGCTCAAAATAATGGTTATGAAGGGAATAACATTGCATAAAACGCAAATTCGTTGTTACATCAGTTAATGATTTCGTCCCAATAGTGCGGACTATAAATCGTAACAGTCCTTTCTCCTTCATCTTCTTGAAATTCGCTGAAGGCAATACCGACGCTGTTGAATATAGTAAAACCATATTTCTGTATACACGAAAAGCTACCCTTCAGCTTATCAATTATATTTTTGCAGCAAAACAGATTGTATTCGTTGTAATACAATTCAACTCCTTTATTTTCGACAACAGAGATTTCCACTAATCTGTTGTTTTCGAAAGCCAAAGACAAATCGTCTGAATACAATTTTACAAGAAGACCTTTATCAACTTTCTTAAAGTCCTTCTCTGCTTTACTCAAAATTTCTTCAAGGTGACTTCCGAACTTGTAATCGTTCACACCCTCGTAAGGTTTTATTACGTATTTCATCTTACTTTATTCTCAAAACGTGGTAACATCTAAATCAGGAGGCAAAGGTGCTTAGCGCTTATGCAAAACGATCATCTGGCTGTTTCGTATTGTTTCTATTCCTGAAATAAAGGTTGGGTTTCAACATAAAGGCCTTTTATCAATACGCCATTCATATATATATGGCAAAAACAAAAAGAGAAGGTGGCGACGATCTTTAGTCGGGCCACCTTCTCTAAGTATGTTTAATGCGGGGAATTGAGCTTTTTACTCACCCTGCTCCATTTTAGCTTTCAATGCAGCCAAAGCGTCGTTGTCGCCCAAGCTGTTGCTTGCTATCTGGTTTTGGATTTGCGTAGTTTCTTCCTTCTTCGCATTGTGGCGAGCTGCTTTGCGCTCTGCACGCTGCGGATCTTCGAATGTGCGGCTGTGAGAGAGGATCACGCGCTTGTTGTCCTTGTTGAACTCGATCACCTTAAAGGGTAGCGTTTCGCCAAGTTGTACGCGGCTACCGTCTTCTTTCACCAAGTGTTTCGGCGTTGCGAAGCCTTCTACACCTTCTTGAAGTTGGATCACTGCGCCCTTGTCCAAAATTTCTACAACTTTTCCTTCGTGGATAGAGCCGTCTTCAAAGAGGCCTTCAAACTTATCCCAAGGATTTTCTTCGAGCTGCTTGTGGCCGAGGCTCAAGCGGCGGTTTGCCTTGTCGATTTCGAGGACAACAACATCAAGCTCTGCGCCCAGTTGGGTGAACTCAGACGGGTGCTTAACTTTCTTCGTCCAAGAGAGGTCAGAGATGTGTACGAGACCATCAACGCCTTCTTCTAATTCAACGAATACGCCGAAGTTGGTGAAGTTGCGTACCTTGCCTTGGTGCTTAGAACCAACCGGATATTTCTCTTCGATGTCCTTCCAAGGATCTTCTTTGAGCTGCTTGATGCCGAGCGACATCTTGCGCTCTTGGCGGTCGAGCGTAAGGATGACAGCCTCAACTTCGTCGCCTACCTTGAGGAAGTCTTGCGCTGAGCGTAAGTGTTGGCTCCAGCTCATTTCGCTAACGTGGATCAAGCCTTCAACACCCGGAGCGATCTCTACGAATGCGCCGTAGTCGGCCATCACGACAACCTTGCCTTGAACCTTGTCGCCCACCTTCAATTCAGGTGCTAAAGCGTCCCAAGGATGCGGCGTGAGCTGCTTCAAGCCAAGCGCGATGCGCTTCTTCTCTTCGTCGAAGTCGAGGATAACGACGTTGAGCTTCTGGTCGAGCTGAACGACTTCGTGCGGATCGTTTACGCGACCCCAAGAAAGGTCTGTGATGTGGATCAAGCCGTCTACGCCGCCCAAGTCGATGAATACGCCGTAAGATGTGATGTTCTTAACCGTACCTTCGAGCACTTGGCCTTTTTGCAACTTAGAGATGATCTCTTGCTTCTGTGCTTCGAGTTCAGCTTCGATAAGTGCCTTATGGCTAACCACAACGTTCTTGTATTCTTGATTGATCTTAACCACCTGGAACTCCATCGTTTTGCCCACGAAGATGTCATAGTCGCGAATCGGCTTAACATCAATCTGGCTACCCGGCAGGAAGGCTTCGATACCAAATACGTCTACAATCATACCGCCCTTCGTGCGGCACTTGATAAAGCCCTTGATTGTTTCTTTGTCTTGCAATGCTTGGTTAATGCGATCCCAAGCCTTGCTCAAGCGAGCTTTTTTGTGAGAAAGAACAAGCTGTCCTTTTTTGTCTTCCTGATTTTCAATGTAAACTTCTACTTTGTCGCCTACTTGAAGTTCAGGGTTGTAACGAAATTCGCTTACGGGGACGATGCCGTCGCTCTTGAAGCCGATGCTTACAACTACTTCGCGCTTGTTGATTGAAATGACTGTGCCTTCTACGACGTCATTTTCAGTGACATTGCCAAGCGTCTTGTCGTAAGATGCTTCTTGCTCTTGCTGGCTTTCTCCGCCTTCAACTGTGCCTTTTTCAAATGCTTCCCAGTCGAACTCGGACAGCGGTTGAATGTTCTTGTAATTCTCCATTTAAATTTTAAAAGGATTAATATTGTTAGAAAAGTGAATTATATCGCGGCAAAGTTACGGTTTTCCATTGAGTAACAAGCATTAAAACGAGAATTAATTTGTACTTTAGCCGCTCAAAATATGTTTTTTATGAAGAAAGCAATACTTTTTCTTGCCCTTTTAGCGTTTGCAGGTTGCAAGGAGCGCAAGGCGCACAGCGATGAGCAGCCTGCTACGTTGCCGAAGGATAGCGTGGCACAAGTAAATGCAGTACCCGACTCGACCATCTATGGTAAAGCGGATGATGATTTATATGGTATGTCGACTTTTGCCGTGATCACGACAAAGGGCGATACATTGGAACTTGACCGCACTTATGAACTTGATGGCAAAGATGGCATTTTTTATGGCGACATCAATGGTGGCGATGATTATGCCTTGACCGTGCGCGGCAAGGGTACAGACTATCAGGCGGTGGGTGTAGCAGTCAATCTCTCACAGTTGCGCCGCTTCGTCAAAGACTTTACGATCTTCAATGCTCGTCCGATTATTAACGGCGACACGGTGCGCATCCTCTCGCTCGACGATAAAGCCTTTAAGGCCGAGGGCAAGCAGCAATATTTCATACAGAAAAAGTAAACGATATGTTTAGTGGTATAGTAGAAAGCACGGCGCGCCTCGTCGCTGTGGAAAGAGATAGGACGAATATTCATTTCACCTTTACCTGCCATTTTGCGCACGAACTCAGCATCGACCAGAGCGTGGCGCACAACGGGGTTTGCCTTACCGTTGTCTCACAAACGGCAGATCAATATGTCGTTACGGCAATGGACGAAACTTTGCAGCGCTCTAACTTAGGCTTGTTGCAGCCGGGCGATGAAGTTAACGTTGAGCGCTCAATGCTGATGAACGGCCGTTTGGACGGACACATCGTGCAAGGGCACGTGGACACGACGGCCATTTGTAAGAAGGTGGAGAACGTCGACGGCAGCTATATTTTCACCTTTGCCTATGAGGCTGATCGCTCAAAGGCTTTGCAGGGCTATTTTACCGTAGAGAAAGGCAGCGTCACGGTCAATGGCGTGAGTCTGACCGTTTGCCGCCCGACGGACAATACTTTTGAGGTCTGCATCATTCCTTATACCTATGAGCACACTAACTTCCACAATATAAAAGAAGGCTCTGTCGTTAATCTCGAATTTGACATTCTGGGGAAGTATATGGCGCGCCTCAGACATTTTGAGGAATGAAGAAGCAGGAGCTCTTTGACACGGTCTTAGGCACCTTGGCGCCCAAGTATGACGACGTAGAAACTGAACTCCATTTCACTACGCCCTTCCAACTGCTCGTAGCCGTGGTGTTATCAGCTCAATGCACCGACAAGCGGGTCAATATGATTACGCCGGCACTCTTCGAGGCCTATCCCGATGCGGCCACGATGGCACAAGCCACACCGGAAGAACTGTTGGAATACATCAAGAGCGTGAGTTATCCTAACTCGAAAGCCAAACACTTGGCCGGCTTAGCGCAAATGCTGGTCGAAACGTTTAATGGCGAAGTGCCGACAACGCTTGAAGAGCTCACTCGCCTGCCGGGCGTGGGGCGCAAGACGGCCAACGTCGTGCAAGCCGTAGCCTTCCACAAAGCGGCTTTAGCCGTCGATACGCACGTCTTCCGTGTCAGTCATCGCTTAGGCTTAGTGCCGAAGACGGCCAATACGCCCTACAAGGTGGAGATGGCGCTAAAAAAATACATTCCCGAAGAGAAAGTAGCGCCCAGCCACTTCTGGTTGCTGCTTCACGGGCGCTATGTCTGCACGGCGCTACGCCCAAAGTGCGACAAATGCGATCTGCGCGGCTTGTGCAAAGGGCCACTGCAAATTAAGAAAAGATAAAAGCAAAGAATATGTGGTTGTATCAAGTATATTCTGTAAATTTGCAACACGGATAAATGACGACTTATATAAACTATTGATTATGACAATTGACAATTGCAATTTCGACGGAAAGAAAGTAATCGTTCGCGTTGACTTTAACGTGCCTCTCGACGAAAACGGACTTGTAACAGACAATACCCGCATACGCGGCGCACTGCCTACATTAAAGAAAGTATTAAACGACGGCGGCGCATTGATTATGATGAGCCATATGGGCAAGCCTAAAGGCAAGGTGAACCCAAAGTTGTCACTCAAACAAATCGTCAAGAACGTTTCCGAGGCTTTGGGCGTTGAGGTGAAGTTTGCCCCCGATTGTGGCAAGGCTGAAAAGGAAGTGGCAGCACTCCTTCCGGGCGAAGCGCTCCTGCTTGAAAACCTCCGTTTCTATCCTGAAGAGGAGGGTAAGCCCGTAGGCATTGACAAGTCAGATCCGGCTTACGATGCTGCAAAGAAAGAAATGAAGGCTCGCCAAGCTGAATTTGCCCGCAAGTTGGCTTCTTATGCCGACTACTATATCAATGATGCCTTTGGCACGGCTCACCGTCGCCACGCTTCCACGGCCGTCATTGCCGACGATTTCGACAAGGATCATAAAATGCTCGGCTATCTGATGGAGAATGAGGTAAAAGCCATCGAGAGCGTGATGCATAGCGCACGGCAACCGTTTACGGCCATTATCGGCGGCAGCAAGGTAAGTTCAAAACTCGGTGTGATCAAGAATCTTTTGGACAAGGTGGATAACCTCATCATCGGCGGTGGTATGGGCTATACTTTTGTCAAGGCTATGGGGGGCCACATTGGCCTGTCGCTCCACGAAGACGATCTGATCCCCGAAGCACTTAACGTATTGGCAGCAGCCAAGGAAAAGGGCGTCAACATCTACTTGTCGATACAAAGCGTCTGCGGGCAAGAGTTTAAGAATGACACGCCGCGAAAGATTTTCCCCATTAATGAGATTCCTGATGATTGGGAAGGTATGGATGCCGGTCCTGCATCGCTCGAAGTGTGGAAGAAAGTAATTCTCGAGTCAAAGACCATCTTATGGAATGGTCCGGTCGGCGTCTTCGAGTTATCCAACTTTGCTGTGGGTACAGGCGAAATTGCCAAGTATGTAGCCGAGGCTACGAAGCAAGGCGCTTACAGCCTTGTAGGCGGTGGCGACTCCGTTGCTGCAGTCAATAAGTTCGGTTTGGCCGATCAAGTATCCTACGTATCAACCGGCGGCGGCGCTATGCTGGAAGCCATCGAAGGGAAAGAACTTCCCGGCGTAGCAGCCATCAAGGGCTGATCCTCTTTGACAATTATATAAAGCTAAAAGGGCGCGTCTCAGCAGACGCGCCCTTTCTCGTTTGATAGAAACGTTTTTTGCATAGAAAGCATTGCAATCTTTTCGATGAAGAACTCAGAAACTTCTATAAAGAATACCGATAGACTTACTATAACGACACACGCGCCCCACAACCGCTTCGCCGAATCCGACAAAACAACTCATGTACACATTAAGCTTGAAACGCTACACTTCCATCTTTCACAGCCAAAGGCCCAAGCCGCCCAAGCTAAGCTTGAAGCAGACATAAGAAGAAACATTCGTTTGTGATGGTTTATCACGAACCAATCCCCTCGAAAACCAACTCGCGACTACTACTCTCTATGACGCCTTTTTTCTATCGGCTTATATGCTCATTCAAAATCAACCACACCTGTTTTTCACTTTCAAGCCGTTTGCCGAACAACCCCAAAGAAGATGCCTTTCGAAGTCCTACGATTGATCATACCATAACGGAAAGTCTTTCCACCTGAAACTTGCCCATAAAATTTTCAAGTTTGAGGGTACGACCGATCATAAGGCGCGAAAAGTCTACAATGCAGTTTGCGACATTTTAGTCGTTGACTCTTAGTCTACTCAGTAATGCCGATTTATTTTCAAAGCGCTAAAATGATGTCTCTGCGTGTAGATACAATCGTCTCAACGTGTAGAGACTCGTGTCTCAACGTGCAGAGACGCTCATCTCAACGTGTAGAGACACGAAAAGTTGGTAGTTTATGTTTTTGGTTGACTACATTTAGTCTTATTGTTAATAGTCGTTGATAGTATATTATCTTAATCATATTTGAAGTTTACACATCCTTTCTTTCTCCGGCCCGGCAAGGTTTACAACTCAGCTTAGTAAAGCAAAAGCAAGGATCGCAGCAGGCGAAAAGAGACCGCCCTTGTCGGTAAAATGTGAAGATTTGTCATTCGTCAGTCCCCTGTTTCACATTTGTAAGGCACGTACCTATAAGAAATTGATTAAAGTTTCTTAAGAGGAAGTTCTTTGAAAAAATCAAAACATATGCTTATCTTTGTCATCAATATACACATCCCAAATAAGGGCAACGTGCACATTACATTCTTTTGGAGGCCAATTTATAACCAGACGCAAGAGTCTGCTGCAAAACCCTTACAAGAATAGCAGATTTGGAGGCAACTGATAAAAAAGTCGCATCTACACAAAGAGAGTCTGTAAGAACATTGAGAGCGCATATCGTCGCCCCGTCATAAGTTACCCTCCCCTTGCGGTTATCCAAATAGATTTCGTGTAAAAGTAAGCGTTAAGTTTTCCCGCATATCTACTTAGGAAATTCTTTAATTGCCGTATCCTTACCCAGGCCTTCGTAGGCTTTTGTTCGGATAGGAGGGGTGTAAACAACTAAAAAAGGAACAATACAAAAAAGTTTGCGACCAACGCAGGCAACATAGAATCTTCAATAATTATCCACAAATGAAAAAGTTCACTCTTTTCTTTCTGTTCTCACTGATTGCCTCGACCTTTGGCATCAAAGCACAGAATATTCAAGATGGCGTGCTTATAAGCTGGCCAATGGCATCGGGAGATATTAAAATCCCTGATGGCGTAGTTGAAATTGCCCCGAACTGTTTCCACGAAAGTGGCGGCGACTGGGGCGGTGATGATGATTGGGAGGGAGCTCCCGCTTTTGGGAAATCGCTCCGTTCTTCAAACGACGAGATCACCTCTGTCGACTTCAACCAAGTAAAGAAGATCGGCAAAGAAGCATTTAAGGAATGCAAAGGTATTAAGTCGGTAAAGATGCCGAATGTAGAGGAAATCGGCGAAGAAGCCTTTGCTTCTTGCGACAACGACGGCTTCACGACGCTCGACTTGCCGGCCATCAAACGCATTGGCAAGAACGCATTCTTCAGTTGCTCCTCACTCCAAAAGGTGACCATAGGTGGCGCTTTGGCAGAGATCGAAAAGAATCCTTTCAACAACGACCCGAACATTACGGAATTCAAGATCACTAACGCACAAGCAGGCTATGTGGTTGCTGACGGTGCTGTACTTACAAAAGACAAGACGGAAGCCGTTATCATTCTCCCTCAATTTACGAAGATCACGCTACCCGACGAAACGACGAGCATTGCAGCCGGCGCGGGCCAGAACGTGAAGATGCTGCAAACGATCATTGGTAAATCCGTAAAAAGCATTGGAGAAGCCAGCTTCCTCTCTGCAGATGCTTTGGAAAGCATCTATCTGCCCAAGCTTGAAAGCGTTGGCTTCCTATCATTCGGCCAAATCGGCGGCATAAAGCTCATTGACATTCATGAAAGTGAGCAGTTTACTGCTTTTGGCAACTACAACAACGGAGGCCCGGGCGACAACACTTCGATGACGATCTACGTGGCCAATGAAACGGTTAAAACGGCCTTGGCAAAACATTATAACAAGGCGAAGATTATCGTCGGTGCGCCTGAAGGCGAACTGAAGAAATATCGCGTAAACTTCAAGGTTGAACCGGAAGGTTCAGGCTTTATCGAGGCTTGGACTACGGGCCCTGTTACTATAGAAAACGGCGGCGAAGTGGCCAAAGGCAGTACGCTCAAGATGGAATGCCGCTACAAATTCACGACTTACGAATTTTCTCACTGGATGGTTAACGGCAAGAAAGTCGACGGCGATCCTCAAAACCCGAAAGTACTTGAGATTAAGTCGGTCGACGAAGATCTTAACATCGTAGCGCATTGCAACAAACTCCCTGAAGGTAACCGCATATTCTTCAAGTCGGCCAATGCTGCCGGTGGTACGGTGACGGGTGTAATGGATGGCAAAGAATTCAAGAGCAGCGATATCGTACCCACAGGCAAGAGTGTGACTTTCACCGCTACGCCGGTCAAAGGTTATAAAGTCACGGATTGGCTCTTTGAAAATAATGACGGCAAATACATCGAAAATGAGGAGTTGAAAGGCAAAACAACTTGGACGGTAACGCCAACTAAGACGATCGACTTCCTCGTTCGTTTCGAGCGCAACGAAGGCACTGTAGTCATTAATTATAAAGAGCTCAGCGGCAATGGTACCGTATCAGCTCGTACCGCAGAAGGCGCACCTGTAGCCAACGGCGAGGCTGTAGCAAGCGGCAAAGATATCATCTTCACGGCTGCTCCCAATGCCGGCTATAAGGTAGGCACTTGGATCGTTAACGATGAGGAGAAAACGGAAAAAGATAAAGAGTTGCGCGTCAACAATGTTACGAGCGACCTCACCGTACACTTGGTTTGCGAGGAAGAAGGACACCAAGGTGGCGACCACGCCCCCGTAATCGAAGGCAACACACTGGTTAAGTGGGATGCCGTAGGCGATGTAGTCATCCCCAACAATGTTAAACATATTGCAGACTTCGCCTTTAAGAGTTCCAGCCTGACGGGCTTGACTATTTCTGCCCAAGTAGAAAGCATTGGTGAACTACCCTTTATGTTCTGCGGCCAGTTGAAGAAGTTGGTTGTCGTTGCTGAAAACCAACACTTCACGTCTATCGACAATGCAATCTATTCAAAAGATGGCAAAGAGTTGGTACAAGTAGCCACGGCTTACCCGCAAGAGACGTTCTCTCTCCCTGCTTCTGTAGAAAAGGTGCGCACGGGCGCATTCACCTTCGCTATTCCAATCAAGAAGATTGAGGGCGGCAACGATTTCTTCGAAACACTCAACGGTATGCTCATTCGCAAGGCTGACCGTGCCTTGATGCACTACCCCTCATTCGTACAACCGGGGCAAGAAGCAAAGCCTATCGAACTGCCAAACGACATTAAAAAGATTGAGAAATATGCCTTTGCTTTCAACTTCCATCCTCAAAAGCTTGTGCTTCCGGCGAATGTGGAAGTATTGGAAAACTATGCTTTCATCGGCGCAGCCAACTTGGTAGATCTTAAGATTGATCACTGCAAAGCGCTCAAACGCATCGGCGACTTCTGCTTTAAGGCTTGTTTCAGATTAGCAAGTTTCGACCTTCCCCAAGAAGGCGTCACTTACATTGGTGAGCAAGCACTGCAAGGCTCGGCTATTGTTACGCTCAACGTTCCGAAGGACGTAACCATCGGAGCCAGTGCATTCAGAGGCTGCCAATCTATCGCTAAGGTATACTCTTACAGCACGACGCCTCCCGCACTTGATGATTTGGCTTTCGCAGACATCGCAGACATCGAAGCAGCTACGTTGTACGTACCCCAAGGCACGAAAGCAGCTTACAGTCAAGCTCCGGGTTGGAAGGCCTTTACGCATATCGAAGAGCTTGAATTGGTATCAGTAGCCAACGTCGCACTCGACAACGTGCGCTTCACTACGCAGGGAGAAGTTGTAAACATCTCCGGCCTCAACAACGCGCGCATCCTTGTATATGGCACGGATGGCAAGAAACTCATAGAAAAGAAAGCGCACGATTCCATCTCCGTCTCTCTCGCTCACGGCAACTACATCGTAGTTGTAAATCAAGAGGGTAAGCGCATCGTGAAGAAAATAGCGCTATAATCAATCCTTCTCTCTTCGAGCTAAACACTTACCTCGAAGAGTAGCTGAGAACTCCTCCCTTTAATCAGTCGGTATATTTCCCCTTAATATGGAGATTTATACCGACTGTTTTTATGGCACAATAATTTCTGCACCCTCGTATATTGCAGTAAGGTGTTATTATCTATCTGGCAATCCTCAATGTTAGGCGCGAGCGCTGCTAGTGATTATCAAAACAATAAGGGTATCGTGCTATGCATTTGGGTGCTTTTAACTAACTTTGTGGTGATAAATATCCTCATCAACAATCTAAAGAAGCAGACAATGAGTGCTATAGAAATTATCACTAACGAATTGCAGACCCTTGGAAGAGCTGAAAAGGCTGCACATTTAAGTAGGTTTTTCAAAACAGGCAAGGGACAATACGGCGAAAACGACCGCTTTTTAGGCGTTACCGTACCCGAAACGCGCCGTGTGGCTAAGGCGCATGCTGGTGTGGATATGGCCGATTTGCAACAACTCATTCAGTCTGAGTGGCACGAAGTGCGCCTTTGCGCCTTATTCATTCTTAAGATTCAGTTCAACAAAGGAGATGAACCAACACGCACCGAGCTTGTAGACTTCTATTTAAGCAACACGCAACACATCAACAATTGGGACCTCGTGGACCTTACCGCGTGGGAAACCATCGGCACTTATTTGCTAGATAAGCCACGCAACTTGCTTTATCGGCTAGCCGAAAGCCCTTTGTTGTGGGATAACCGCATCGCGATGGTGTCTACTTACGCCTTTATTAGGCAGGGACAATTAGACGACACGTTTGCCTTGGCCGAAAAAATGATGGGCCATAAGCACGACTTAATGCATAAGGCTATTGGCTGGATGTTGCGCGAAGCAGGCAAACGCGATGAAAAAAGGTTGATTGATTTTGTGGAAAACCATCGTTTGGTGATGCCCCGAACCATGTTGCGCTATGCTATTGAGAAGTTATCTGCCTCACAACGAAAACATTTGATGCGCAAAGACTAGGTTTGTGCCTTCTTCAATATGCGCACCACTTATAAGAGGAGAAGCCACGGAAACATAACAAGCAAGGATTCAGGAGTGGCAATATTAGTTGTCTTGTCTGTCCGACCTTATCATCTTCAGCAAAATCTATTTTTTACCGGTAAAGGTGGCGACGTCTTCGCTTTTTTTTATATCTTTGAGGCAAAGAAGTCAAAGTGAAAGATTCCAAGACCGGTAAGATGAAAACAACCAGATACACTTACCAAGATTGGAAAACGGAGGAAATCTATGCCAAGCGGGACAATTGGATTGTTGAAAGTCCATACGAAGGCAACAGTTTCTCTGACAACTTCAACATAGGCCGGACCAGACTCTATAGCGCGCGGTTTAATGTATCACTAAGCGATTGGGCAAAGACAGCCAAGGACTCATTACCACAAAAGTATAAGGCTATGTATGGCTCGACAATTCTGAAAGAATCCTCGTTCATTCAAAGTATGACTACTTGATAATCTTTGAGGAGAAAACAAATAAACGAAAGCAAATACGCTAACAATTAAAAACTGATCAAGAATGGCTTCTAATCCTGATTTTGTACAGTACGTTGCCGACCAATGTGCTAATGCCGGAGAAATAATCGCAAAGAAAATGTTTGGCGACTATGGTATTTATTGCAACAACAAGATTTTCGGCCTCATTTGCGACAACCGGTTCTACATAAAGCCAACGGAAGCAGGGCGAAAACTGCTCCGCACGGAGCAGCTCCAACCGCCATACAAAGGCGCTAAAAACTATTTTTATATCGAAGAACTCGATGATCACGAATACATAGCTGCTCTCGTGCGATCCACTTGCAAAGAACTACCCGAACCAAAACCCAAGAAGAGAAAGAAAACTTAATGGGCACTACTAAAAGAGGAGCGCAAGAGTATTTAGCACATCTGATAAAGCTCAACAACGAATATCGCCCTACGCCATCTGCCCGATAGTGGTCATTTAGCAGAGTCGTGTCGGAGCAAATGCAATGAAGAGCAAAAAGCAACGGTGGGCAACTAGCTCAAAGGATGAAGTAACAAACAGAAATAATGATACGAGCAATCATATTCATACTATTCACCTTAATGTACAACGCAACACAGCATGTACCCACAAGACTCCCGAAGCCGCTGTTCGAGCAACGAAACCTGAACGTATGTTTGGAGAGCGACCAAGACGGCAAGACCTACCTGAAGCTTGTAGCCCTCTACGCCCCGTAAACTCGGCCTATTTTTTTATGTGGGTCGGAAATGGAAGAAGACAAGTTTAGGGAACTCAACCCCGAGTTCACCCTCTATCGGGAATACTGCAGAATGAGGAGCAAAGGCGGCGAAGAATGCAGCGTCGTAGACCATTTTGTCAAAGACACAGAGACGGGACACTACAAAATCTACGAGGCATCATTCCTCGACAATTGGTGGGAAATGGTAGGAACACCCCAAATTGACAAAAACAGTCCTACAAACTACTTGCCCCAGCCGATAAGTTTCGACCCCAAAAAGGGCGAGTACAGATACGTAGGCCGCTCGGACAACGACAAACTGCTCGCCGTAAAAGTGTGGAAATATGTGCAGAAGAAAAGAGCCGAGCGCAGGAAGTCAAAAACCGCCGGAACAGACGCGCGAAGGAAAATAGGGAAACGATAATATAAAGGAGAAGGAATGATGAAGCACGATGCTCTCCCACCTTCCGTTCGCGTCCACGCCAAGAGACGAAGAAGAGCATTTTTTCGCGTGTCTCTCTTCAAACGCCACATTCGCCTCGAAAGAAAAAAACTTCCCTTTAATAAGTCGGCATATTTCTCCTTAGTTTGGAGGAATATACCAACTATTTTTATAGTTCCACACACAACACACAACACACAACGCACAGCCCACAACGCCCCAGAACCGGCAGAGAACTTGATATAATCAATATCACCCACACAACGACTACGCTACAACTCACTCCCACCACCTATAAGCCCTTTGATTTTACCTTTTGATAAACAGGCATTAGAGCGAAGCGACAACACAAGTCTATAGCACGCCACGATAAAGCAAGCCCTTAGGCTTCGTCTTTCAAATTACCCAACGCGTACAAGAACAAGGACGTTTTTGGAGAGACCAACCCTAAGGGGTTGTCATTACTACTACTCACTGATGCAGGGTTGAGGCCTTGCCTCAACCCTGCCCTACCAAAAGACTAACCCCGATGGAGTTATTTGCGGACGAAACTATGCGACAAAACAGACAAGCCCATACCCTGCCCAATGCGATACAGTAATTTGTGGGCGAAGCTACAGGATTAGGCGTAACACCCTCTACCACCAAGCCCAACGCGGTTATTTAGGAATAAAATCATACAACAAGCACACAAGCCCCAAACCGCAAAATTCACACGCGCGACACAAGCCCTTATAATTCGTCCCTTCAGCAGAGCAGGCATTAGAGCGAAACGACAACAAAAGCCAATAAGTGTGCCGCAATAAAACAAGCCCTTAGGCTTGGTCTTTCGGCAGAGCAGGGTTAAAGCGAGCAGCGCTTTAACCCTGTTTAATGTACCCCCTCCATTGTACAACCCCATAGGGTTGGTCTTTCAAATTACCTAACGGAAGAACAAGGACGTTTTGAGAGACCAACCCGAAGCCTCCATAACAATATTAACGCACAATGGCGCGTAATAAATACGACCACAAAAAAAAAGAGGAAGAAGAGGAGTAAAAAGGCGGTAGTTTTTCCTTTCTCTAACTCAGCTCTCGCTTATATGATAAAGACCCATTTACTACCAAGGTTTTCCGCTCCTTAGCGTCAGTGAAAGGACGATGCAAATATCGGATGTTCTCACGACTATGGCAAGGAAATAACCACAAAACCTTTGAAATATACCGCAAAAAGTAGAGAGACCAACCCTAAGGGGTTGTCATTACTACTACTCGCTGATGCAGGGTTGAGGCCTTGCCTCAACCCTGCCCTGCCAAAAGACTAACCCCGATGGGGTTATTTGCGGACGAAACTATACGATGACAGCCCAAACCAACACTCCGTTGCAACAAACAAGCCCTTATAATTCGTCCCTTCAGCAGAGTAGGCGTTAGAGCGAAGCAACAACAAAAGCCAATAAGTGTGCCGCAATAAAACAAGCCCTTAGGCTTGGTCTTTTGGCAGAGCAGGGTTAAAGCGAGCAGCGCTTTAACCCTGTTTAATGCCCTACCCCGTTGTACAACCCCTTAGGGTTGGTCTTTCAGATTACCCAACGCGTACAAGAACAAGGACGTTTTGAGAGACCAACCCTAAGAAGTTATCATTAACCCCAATAATCCGAGGCCGCACTGACGCACAATGACGCATTATAAACGCAACTTCAAGTAAAAAGAAATAGGAAGAAGAAAAATAAAAAAGCGGTAGTTTTCCCTTTCTCCGGTTTAGCTCAGCACTTCCATACGATAAAGACCCCTAACTACCAAGGTTTTCCGCTCCTTAACACCGGTGAAAGGACAATGCAAATATCGGATGTTCTCACGACTATGGCAAGGAAATGGCCACAAAACCTTTGAAATATACCGCAAGAAGTGGTGTTATATCTTTCTTCTACATCAAACTGCAACTATATCTAATTATCAAGGCTTTATCTATTGCATTTTGTAGAACTATTGTAGAACATTTGCGCGCAAATATAGCCAAATTTTGCGTAAGATAGATGTATAGATATGGATATTTCTGCAAGGGATGGGGCTTTAAGGTCGTATTCTAAGGCGAAATTTGAGGCGCTTTTAGTTGGGCTAAAATCATTGTATATTGTTGTAGATTAAGTTTTTGCAGCGGCTGCTATTGTAATTCCTGCACCTCATCTATTATTGCGAAAGGAATTTTTGGCCTCATCGCTGCGCTTTTGTGTCATAGTTTCTACATCAAACCACAACTCACACCTACTGCCACACCACTACCTCCCCCCACCACTTCCAACGCGCCCAAAGCAAAAACGTAGGCGAACGCTACGCATCGGACAAAAATACCCCGAAAATCAGCCAAAACAACTACTGATTATCAACACAATAGAGTGCAGCAAAACTTTCCTATAAGCGTCGAAAAATTGTCTTATAAGAGAATTTTTACGATCATAGGAGAAAGTTTTTCCGATCACCTAAGACAATTTTCACGATCACCTAAGAAAGTTTTTACACTCCCCAAAGCTGCTTTTTCACTACTGCGGACGAGTGCAAAATGCGGATAAAAGCAACTTTCCAAGAACCGGTCGAAAGCGATCGTGCAAACTACGTTTGCGGTAATCCCGCTATCTTTAACAAGACAAAAAAACGATGATGAAAGGATATAAATCACCAATTATCAGTTAGAAATAACGGACATATAGGAGAAATAAGACATTCAACTTTAGGGAAATCCCCTCAGCTATTTAACGATTCTTTGAGGTCACAAGATCTGTTCTGATTATAAAGAAAGGACCCATTCATAGTATTCTCTTTCTTTATCATCCTCTATCTTCAGCACACCAGCTTCAAATAAAACGGGAACCGCAAAACAAAGAAATGGATCTGACTTCTTATATAGTTTAAGAATTTTAGAAACACAATCTGATTGGGGAATAAAGTTAGCATCATTACTTTCTTTATCTTTGGGAAATCTGAATAGATGAGAGTTGGCATCAAGTAATTTAATGATATCTTTATATTTTTCAGTTGCGTTACGTAAATCTTCGCTCTGCTTTTTAAATTGGGGGTTTGTTATTGATTCAATGGCATTATCCGTATGTTTAGCCAACATATCGTAGAGTTTTTTAACATTGTGAGTTTGATATACCTTAGAACGATCTTTCTCTTTCACAACATTCCCCAGCTCAATTATAGAAGCTTTAAGTTTTAGTTCTAAACTATGCCGTAATAAGAATAGCAAAGGTAAATATATATCGTTGATCAAGATTTTCCCTTCTTGGATTGCTAGTAAAATATCTATAATTGCAAAATCATATTGAGTTCCTATAATCCCTAAAGTATGATAGTCTGTTGTATGAAATGTTAGTTCCGATTGGAGTTTCTTATCTGTACTCGCATTGGTAAATGAAGTATCATTATCCAGAAACAAGCAATAGTAATTGCAAGCATCAAACGCATGTATTTCTTTTCTTTCTTGAAAGTACGGAGTCCCATTTCTGTCTGTAATATACCTCCAACAATCACCTTCAGAATTACAATTGAGACAATCAAGGTGTTTTAAGAATTCTTGATCGTTAATGTTGGCAAATTGGTACAATTTTTCCAGATTGTGTGTTGTGCCATACTGCTCCCATGGGGTCATTGTCTTGGATATTTTCTCCTTCAAAAACAACTCAAGAGAATGCCGCATTATAAACATGAAAGGCATAAATCTACGTTTAGTTTGATAACGTTTTTGCTTAGCTATTTCAAGAAATACACGAAACGCTTTGTGGTATTGCTCATAGTAGTACCCCCAAGTCCGTTTATGACTTTGGTTATTAATTGTAAGAAGATCATTTTGACGTAGGCTATCTAGTAGCGACTTATCAGCAAAAATCATATTTTGTAAGTTTAAAGTGTTTACAAGGAGCTAAATATATGACTTACGTGAATTCAACAAATTATAAACAATAAGGCAAATTAATTGGTAAAACTCAATATTTAATTATACTTCTAATAAATAAAATAACAATTTCACAGATCATCGAAAACAAAA